>Ga0172372_10004530_pt1 | contig 19703 bp, 17 predicted proteins | sample LakKiv5m_2_FD_114544 | JGI IMG/M metagenome (GOLD analysis project Ga0172372, IMG submission 114544) | Freshwater microbial communities from Kabuno Bay, South-Kivu, Congo - kab_092012_9.5m | ecosystem: Environmental > Aquatic > Freshwater > Lake | place: Democratic Republic of the Congo...
GAGGCCTTTGCGGTCGCGTCGAAGGCGTATCCCGGTGCGCGCCTGTGGATCGCCGGGCGTGGTCCCCAGCGTGACGAGCTTCAGGCGCTCATCGAACAGCTGGGGCTGGCCGGAAAGGCGCGCCTTCTCGGCTTCGTGCCCGAGGCCGACCTCGCGGCACTCTACGGGGCCGCCGATGTCACGCTGATGCCTTCGCTGGATCTCGAGGGTTTCGGCCTTGCCACGGTGGAATCGCTCGCCTGCGGCACTCCGGTTCTCGCCTCGAATGCCGGAGCGAACCCGGAACTCGTCGGCCCTCTCGACCCAGCGCTGGTTTATCCATCCGGCGATGCCCGCGCCCTCGGCGAAAGGTTGGAAGCGATCCTCGCGGGCCGTTTGCCGCTGCCTTCCCGTACCCGCTGCTCCGAGTTTGCGCGCACGGAATTCCGCTGGGACCGACCGGTCAACGCCTTCATCGAAGCATTCGAGAAACACGCCGTCGGAGGACCCACGACGTGAGAATCCTGGAATTGGGGAAGTTTTACCCACCCGAACGTGGGGGCATGGAAACCCTGTTGCAGATCTGGGCTGAAGGGTTCCGGGATCGGGGAGCCCAGGTCACCTGCGTCGTTGCCAACCGCTCCGCCCAGACCGTTGTCGAACGTCAGCCCGGCCTCGAAGTCCACCGACTCGCCAGCCACGGACAGTGCTTCTCCGCCTCTGTTTGCCCCTCCTATCCGGGGGCTTCCCGACGGTTTCCCGCAGACATCATCCATGCCCACTTCCCGAATCCCCTGGCGGACGTCGCCGTCATCCGGGCACCCCGCCAAGTGCCCGTGGTCGTCCACTGGCACAGCGACATCGTCCGTCAACGCGCCCTGCTGAAGCTCTACAAGCCCATCCAGGACGCGATGCTCCGCCGGGCGGACCGCGTGGTCGTCGCCACACCGCAGCATCTGGAGTATTCGGACTGGCTGGGTCCTTGGGCGCACAAGGTGGTGGTCATCCCGTTCGGCCTGGATCTGTCCAGATTCCAGCCGACCGACTCCTTGCTCGGCCGTGCTGCGGAACTTCGGACCGATTCCCGCAACTCCACCGTCTTCCTGAACATCGGCCGGCTCGTTGGGTACAAGGGCCAGCGCTTTGCGATCGAAGCCTTGCCTTCCGTTCCCGGCGCGGTTCTCTGGCTCGTCGGCACCGGACCGCTCGAACAGGAACTGCGCTCGCTCGCAACCGGCCTCGGCGTCAGCGATCGCGTGCGATTCTGGGGAGATGTCGCCGATCGCGACCTTCCCGTCCTCCTCAATGCCTGCGATGTCTTCCTGTTCCCCTCGATCACGCCCAACGAGGCGTTCGGATTGGTCCTGGTCGAGGCCATGGCCTGCGGAAAACCATTGGTAGCTTGTCACCTTCGGTCCGGGGTGCCATACGTCTGCCGTGACGGTGACAACGGCGTATTGGTTTCCCCGATGGACCCCATCGAACTGGGCCGGGCGATGGCCGAACTGAGCGCTTCCCCAGCACTTCGGACCCGCCTCGGGTCTCGAGGCGCTGAAAGGGCGAAGGCCGAGTTCAGCAAGCAGGCGATGATTCAACGACACTGGAACCTTTTCGAAGAACTTCGAGGCCGGAAGTCCTCAGGCGAATGAGCCAATACAAGACCTATCTTCTCGTCATGCTGATGTCGGGTGTTGGCGGATTCCTGCTGGCCCCACTGGCCATACGTCTGGCGTTCCGCTGGGGCGCCGTGGACATCCCGAATGCCCGCAAGGTCCATACGAAACCCATGCCTCGGATGGGCGGCGTCGCCGTGTTCCTGGGCTTCTGCCTCCCGTGGATCGCGCTCTATTTCATCGACAATCCGGTCACCAGCACCTTCCGCGACTTCGAGAAGCGCTTCGCAGCGCTCCTCGGTGCCTCGGCGGCGATGTTCCTTCTGGGAATCTACGACGACATCAAGGGAGCCGACGCTCCGAAGAAGTTCGTCATCCAGATCCTTGCGGCGATCGGACTGTGGGCCGGTGGCGTCCGGATCGAAGACCTGGCACTCCCGTGGGGCCAATCCTTTGAACTCGGGTGGTTCAGCCTGCCCATCACCGTCCTGTGGGTGGTGGGCGTCACCAACGCCATCAATCTTCTGGACGGCATCGATGGCCTCGTCTCGGGAGTGACGGCGGTCATGGCCCTGAGTCTGGGGATCATCAACATCCTGACCGGCAACATCCTCATCGCATTGCTCACGCTCAGTCTGGCGGGCGCGTGCATTGGATTCCTTCCGTACAACCATTCCCCCGCCCGGATATTCCTTGGCGATACGGGTTCGCTCACCATCGGGATGCTCCTCTCGGGGATCGGCATCATGTCCCTCTACCACGAAGGTCGCCAGACCGCCGGCCCCCTGCTCTCGGTCCCGATGATCCTCTTCGGTCTTCCACTTTTCGACACGGTACGGGTCATGGCTCAGCGGGCCCTTCGCGGAAAGTCCATGTTTGAGGCGGACAAGAACCACGTGCACCACCGTCTCCTGGAGATGGGCATGAACCACCGCCAGGCCGCGTGGACGCTCTATGCCGTCGCGGCAGGACTTGGCGCGACCGCGATCCTGCTCTCCCAACTGGAGCGCGGCCGCCAACTGATCTTCAGCGCCATCTTCGCGGCGCTCGCTGCCGGGATGTACGCCGTCTGGCGCCTGCGCCTCCGCGACCGCTTCCTGGAGGATGCCGACGAACCGCCTGAAGCCTGAACGCCGCGGGGTCCATCCCCCGGATGACGGATGCGACGATTGGAGAATCCCGTTGTCACATGGGCCTGCATCCGGAAAGTTCCACCCGTGATGCAGAAGTTCTCCGATCTTGGTTATCCCGGCCGCCTGATCGCTGTCGAAGGCCTCGACGGGTCCGGGAAGTCGACGCAGATCTTCCTGCTCAAGCGTTGGCTCGAGATGCAGGGCCTCAAGGTCTTCTTCAGCGAGTGGAACTCTTCAGCCCTGGTCAAGTCCGCCACCAGCAAGGGCAAGAAACAGAACCTCCTCACGCCAACCACCTTCAGCCTCATCCACGCCACGGATTTCGCGGACCGCTATGAGCGCCAGCTCGTGCCGCTGCTGAAGGCAGGCTACATCGTGCTCTGCGATCGCTACATCTTCACCGCATACGCCCGGGATGTCGTGCGCGGGTGCCCACCCGAATGGGTTCGCGGGGTCTACAACTTCGCGGCGCTTCCGGACCTCACCTTCTTCTTCAAGGCCAGCCTCGATGTCTCCCTCGCGCGCATCCTTGAGAATCGCCCCACCCTGAAACACCACGAAGCCGGCATGGACTTGAACCTCTCCCCGGACCCCTACGAAAGCTTCCGCATCTTCCAGGGACGCATCTTTGAGCAGTATCTGGCCATGAGCACGGAGTTCGGATTCCTGGTCATGGATGCCAACCAACGGATCGAGGAACAACAGGGGCTTGTCCGGCGCCAGGTCTCGAAACACATCGACCTCGAGCAGTTCCGCCCCACCCACGCCGCCTGACCACCCTCTCCGCCTCCTGCCATGCCACGCAGCAAATCCGCCCCGAAGGAGCGAGTCTCCCGCATCGTCGGTTCCAGTGTCCTCGTTCCCAAGGTCACTCCCAAGACCTTCTACGGTCACGGAATCCCGGACATCGACGCCAACCACCTCACCGGAAAGCTCATCGCTGTCGAAGGAGCGGACGGGTCCGGTCGTTCGACCCAGATCGCCCGACTGGTCCAGTGGCTGGAGGCTTCCGGTCACCATACCGTCCAGGTCGGCCTCAAGCGGTCCACCCTCGTCTCCGAGGAACTTGAGCAGGCGCAGCAGGGCAACATCCTCGCCCGAACCACCCTGTCCCTGTTCTACGCCACGGATTTCGCCGACCAACTCGAGAACACCATCCTGCCCGCCTTGCGCGCCGGTTCCATGGTGATCGCGGACCGCTACATCTACACCCTGATGGCCCGGGACCTCGTCCGGGGCGTGGATGAAACCTGGCTGCGCAACCTCTACGGCATCGCCCTGGCCCCCGATGCCGTATTCTACCTGGAGGTCTGCCCGGAACTCCTCGTCCAGCGCGTCTTCGCCAAGAACCAATCCCTCGATTACTGGGAAAGCGGAATGGACCTCGGGCTCTCCCGGGACATGTTCGACAGTTTCCTGCAGTACCAAGGGCTCATGCGCGACACCTTCCGCCGGCTCCAGCAGACCTACGGATTCGACATCGTCGACGGCGAACGATCACCGGACGCCATCAACGCGGAGCTGCAGAGCCGCATCGAGGCCGTGCTCGCCCGCCATTGATGGCAGCCCGGAGCGTTCAAACACAGGCCCCAGACCTCAGGCTTCCGGCGTGAACCCGAGGACGACGTCGAAGCGCGCGGTCAATTCACCCGCCTTCGATCCCTCCAGCGGGACAAAAGGGACGATCACGGACTTCCGGGCCTTCGGATCCGCAATGCCCTTCAGCACGCCGTCCTTCTCGTTGCCGGGCTCGCCCAGCGCGTAACACTGCGTCGTGAACTTCGGCTGTCCCGGCACCTTGACCAAATAGTGGATGTGAGGCGTCCGACCAGGATACGGAACGGGCTTGATGGTCCGGAACTGATACTCTCCCGTGGATCCCGTCAGGAACCGGCCAAATCCCTGGAAATGCTTGTCCCGGCGGTTACCCCCGTCGCTGTCCTTGTGCAGGTAGACACCGTTCGCATCCGCCTGCCAGATCTCCACCACCGCGTTGCGGATCGGCATGCCACGTGAATCCAGGATGCGCCCTCCCAACCAGGTGATGATGCCGGCAGACGGCGTCAGTGAATCGTTGAGGACCACGAGGTCGTTGTCCGTATCGAGCGGCAACTTGTCCGGATAAAATGGTCCCTCGGTCTGTGCCGGGGTCCGCGTCAAGGCCTCGGCGTACAACCCAGGGACGGCAAGGAACCCGGCGGCCATGCCGAGTCCACCCAGAAACCGACGCCGCCCCAAACCACACACCATGCGCTGATCATTCATGGCAATTGTCCTTTGAACCGTTAACCACCGTAGAAATTGCAATCCAAAGCCCCAACGACCATTCACTTCGTGGGCGTCGCGGGCTTCGAGGCCCACACGATCCCACGGGCGAGCATTTCCAGGAACACCGGATCCCGGAACGCATCGTCCGAATGCCCGTAAGTCGTCCCGAAAACGCGGGTGCCGTGGTAATTGTTCTCCCACGCCACCGGCTGGTCGGCGCCGGTCTTCTCGCTACGGGAAGTCGCCAGGGCGCGTGCCGAAGCCGCCATCTTCTCGATGATGTACAGCTCATCCATCGCGGTCACCCACTTGTCCGGGATGCCAGCCATGGCGGGATGCTTGCGGTCCATCACGTACACCGGATAGCGGCTCTGGTGTTCGTGGTACCGACTGGTGACCCCAAGGAATTCGCGCCAGTCATCAAAACTCGTCGCGCGGTAGGTGTGCATCGCGCAATGCACCACGACCGCCGGCTTTCCGGCGCGATGAGCCGCGGTGATCTTGCGGATGTAGTCAATGTCCGCGGTGTCGGCGAAGCACTCGTTGTGGACAACGACATCATAGGGCTTGGCCCAATCCGGGTTGTCGTAGAGGGCGATCTGCCCGCGCGTCCCGTTGCCGCCTTCGTTGACCACCGTGAACTTCACGTCCGCGCGCTTGGCGACCGCATTGGTCAACTGCGCAGATTGGAAGGGGTAATTGTGGCAGCATCCCCCTGTGATCAGCAGGACCTGGATGGGCTTTCCCGAGTGAAGCTTGGGAGCGTCCTCACCCACACACAACGCCGAGGAAGCCAGCAGCAGGGCACCAGCCCACCATGCACGGAGGTTCATGGCGACAGCCTATTCCGGAGGTGCGGCCCCAAGCCAGCCCGATTCCATCACCGGTGCCTCTTCCAATCCAACGCCCCAGACGCTGCGGGCACAACCTGACACTGCCTCAACCTGGAACGAGGCGGCGACGTCCTCGTCGCCATTCCAGAGCCTTTCCCGAGGCGATGAGGACCTCGCCGCCCCAAAACGACTTTCACAAGAGGCAGGGTCCGGATGCGACCAAACCCTTCATTCATCCCAGAAAAGTTTTGTCCGAAAGGCCCGTTTCCGGCAGAAACCACGGGCTAACGCAATGGCACTCATTGTCCAGAAGTACGGCGGCACGTCCGTCGGCAACACCGATCGCATCAAGAACGTTGCCCGGCGGGTGGCAAAATCGCGCGCGGAAGGCGACCAGATCGTGGTCGTCGTCTCCGCCATGTCCGGGGTCACCGACGGCCTGATCAAGCTGGCCAAGGAGATCACCCCCCTGCCCTCGGAGCGCGAGATGGACATGCTCCTCGCCACCGGTGAGCAGCAGACCATCGCCCTCACCGCCGTTGCCCTGCACGCCGCCGGCGTCCCGGCCGTCTCCCTCACCGGAGCCCAGGCCGGCATCGTCACCGATGGAGTCCACACCAAGGCCAAGATCCAGAACATCACTCCGGACGAGGTCCATCGCCTCCTCGACGCGGGCAACGTCGTCATCGTCGCCGGATTCCAGGGCCAGACCGAGGAAGGCCAGATCACCACGCTCGGCCGTGGCGGCTCCGACCTGACCGCCATTGCCCTCGCCGCCGCCCTCAAGGCCGATCTCTGCCAGATCTACACCGACGTCGACGGCGTCTACACCGCGGACCCGCGCCTCGTCCCCAGTGCCCGCAAGCTTCCGGAGATCTCCTATGACGAGATGCTCGAACTCGCGGGCGCCGGTGCCAAGGTCATGCAACTCCGCTCCGTCGAGTTCGCCAAGAAGTTCGATGTCATCTTTGAAGTCCGTTCCAGCCTGAATGAGAATCCCGGCACCATCGTGAAAGAGGAAACCAAGAGCATGGAAGACGTCGTCGTCCGCGGCGTCTCGATCGACAAGAACCAGGCCAAGATCACCGTCGAGGGCGTCCCCGACCAACCCGGTCGCGCCGCCCGCATCTTCAAGGCCCTATCCGACGCTGCCATCAACGTCGACATGATCGTCCAGAACGTCAGCCACGCCGGTGGCGTGCGCGTCACGGACATCTCCTTTACCGTCGACAAGCCCGACCTCCTCAAGGCCTCCAAGGTCATCGAGGGACTCAAGCCGGAACTCGCCTTCACCAGCGTCACCACCGACGAGAGCATCGGGAAGCTCTCCATCGTCGGCGTCGGCATGCGCAGCCATTCCGGCGTCGCCGCCCGCATGTTCGAGACCCTCGCCCACGAGGGCATCAACATCGGCATGATTTCCACCTCCGAGATCAAGATCTCGGTCGTGATCGACCTCAAGGACGGCGACCGCGCCGTGAAGGCCGTCCACGAGGCGTTCATCGGTTGATCCCGTGGGCACGCACCTTCAGCGCGCCCGCGAAGTCTTCCGCCTCGAAATTGCGGCCCTCCGGGCCGTCGAACGCCTCCTCGACGACGCCTTCACCCAAGCCGTCGATCTGGCCGTGGCAACCCTCAATGCCCGGCAGAAGATCGTCGTCGTCGGGATCGGGAAATCCGGCATCATCGGCCGCAAGATTGCGGCCACCCTCAGTTCCACCGGTTCCACGGCCGTCGTCCTCGACGCCGTGGACGCCCTCCATGGCGACCTGGGAATCGTCAACGACGGCGACCTCATCCTCGCACTTTCCTATTCCGGCGAATCGGAGGAACTGCTGAACCTCATCCCCGCCCTGCGCCGGTTTTCGGTCCGGATCCTCGCGATCACCGGCATCCCGAAATCCACCCTCGCAAAGCACGCCGACGTGGTCCTGAACGTCGCCGTTCCCCGCGAGGCCTGCCCCTTCAATCTCGCCCCCACGTCCAGCACCACGGCCACCCTCGTCCTCGGCGATGCCCTCGCCATGGCCATCCTCGATGCCCGCGGCTTCAAGCAACGGGACTTCGCCCAACGGCATCCCTCCGGGGCCATCGGCCGTGCCCTCCTCCTCCGCATCGCTGACATCATGCGGCAAGGCCATCGCAACCCCATTGCCCCGGACTCCCTCCCGGTCAAGGACGCCCTCCTCGCCATGACACGCGCCAAGGCCGGCTCCGTCTCCGTCGTCAACCGCCGCGGCAAGCTCGTCGGCGTCTTCACCGATGGCGATCTCCGCCGCCGCATGTCGGCCGATGATGAGGTCCTCTCGCGGACCCTGAAGGACGTCATGACCCCCGACCCCATCTGCATCCGCGACGACACCCTCGCCGTCGAGGCGGTCCGGATCTTCAACGAGCGCAACATCGACGACCTCATCGTCGTCAATGCCCGCCGGGAACCCGTCGGCCTTGTCGACAGCCAGGACCTGCCCCGGCTCAAGCTCATGTAGCCCGGTGCCCACCTTCCCCAACAACGCCTACCTGCTCGCCCTCGTCGGGGCCATGGTGGCCACAGGCCTTTCGTTGCCGCTCTGGCGGGCCCTGTGCCGGCGTTGGAACTGGGTCGATGACCCCGGCCACCGCAAGATCCATAATACCCCCATCCCGCTGGCCGGCGGCTGGGCCGTGTTCACAGGTCTTGCGGCCGTGCTGGGATGCGGCGTCCTCGCCGTGTCCGCGCACTGGATCGACCCGGTCTCCGTCGACCGACTCGCCTACGGCCTCGGCAAGCGCGCCCCGCAGCTCATCGCCATCGTGCTCGGCGCGGCGGCCATGCTGGCGTTGGGGGCCTGCGACGACCGTTACGAACTGAAGGCACCCGTGAAGTTCGGAGCGCAATTCCTGATCGCCTTCGCGGTCGCGGCCGCCGGCGTGCGCATCACCCTCTTCGTCCCGAGCACCGCCTTCTCCTACGCCGTCACCATCCTGTGGATCCTGACGGTCACCAACGCGCTCAATCTCAGCGACAACATGAACGGGCTGTGCGCTGGACTTGCCGCCATCGCGGCCTTCTACCTCGCCGTATTCGCCGCCACGCACGGTCAATACCTCGTCGCCGCCTTCGGGTTCACCATCCTCGGCGCCCTGCTGGGTTACCTCCCCTTCAACTATCCCAAGGCCTCCGTCTTCCTCGGCGACGCCGGAAGCCATCTCGTCGGATTCCTCATCGCCATCCTCAGCATCCTTCCGCACTTCTACGCCGAACGTCACGACGCCACCCAGCGCCTCGCCGTCCTGAATCCACTGCTGGTCCTCGCCATCCCGCTCCTCGACGTCGCCCAGGTCACCGTCTATCGCACCCTCCAGCGCAAACCCTTCTGGATCGGCGACACCAACCACCTCTCGCATCGACTCGCCCGGACAACCCTCGGCAAGCCCGGCGCCGTCGCCGTCCTCTGTCTCCTCGCTGCCGCCATCGGTGCACTGACCATCCGCGAATCCTGAGGATTCATCCTTCCACCGAATAGACCCGGACCCCGAACGGCTCCAGATCGCCGAGCCTGACTTCGTTGTCCGTCACCGTGGCTTCAGCCACCGGCGATCCCAGCCACAGCTCCGTGACGATCGAACAGGCCAACCTCGAACGGAGTGCCAACTGCACATCCTCGGAAAACCTCACCCGGACGGATCGCCTCGGTTCCCGTCCCAGATTCACGACCCAGACCTGCACTCCCTCGACGGCGATCCGAGCCCATGCATGGAGCCAGTGCCCGCTCGCGGCCTCGCCTTCCGCACGACCAAACTCCGGGTTCCACAGGTTGACTGGATTCAGCGGGACGCATCGCCCCGAGCGGACGACCGGATGCTCCATCAACCGCAGCAACCGTCCGTAGGCCGCCCGGAGTTCCCGTTGTGCTTCCGACAACCCGCCTCCGTCCCAAGCGTGTCCGTTCACCCACTTCGCCAGCTCCGGCATCATCCCGTAATCGAACAGGCTCGTCCGGCCATTCCCCCCGCCGAACCCCTCGACCTCAATCCCTGCCTCACCGACCTCCTGCCCTGCATAAACCAACGCGGCTCCCGCTCCCGTCCCCCACAGGACAGCCGCCGCCGCCAACCCCGCCCACGGTCCGGCGCCGCCCCAGTGCTGCGGATGCGCCACGCGCACCTCGTCGTGGTTCTCCACATACCGCACCCGATGGGACGCGTGCGGGTGACCCAGCACCGCGTCCAGGTCGTTGGCCCATTTCGGCCCTTCGGAAATGCCTTTCACCAGACCATACGCAGCGTGGTCGTACACCAGGTCAAAACCCGCCTCCACAAGCGCAGACAACACGTCGCCATTCACCGAACGCGCTGGATCGTCCGCATAAGCCTCCGCGACGAACTCCGTCCCCGGCCCACGGTCCCGCGCCCGGGCGATGGCCCAAGCCCAGAACTCCATCGGGATCATGTGCGCCATGTCGCAGCGGAATCCATCCACGCCCATCGCCTGCCAATGCGCCAGCACCGCATCCATCCGATGCCACAGGCTCGGAACGGGACGCTCCGGATGATCCGAGGTCGGATGCAACTGCCCGGCGCCGGCCCCTTGGGTGAAGTCCCATCCGTAGTTCAGCTTCACCGTCTCGAACCAATCGTTCACGCCGGGGGCCGCCGACACGACGTTGTTGCCCGTCGCGCGCGCTTGTCCGGACTCCCCCAGAAACCGAGGTCCTTCGCCGAGCCCACGTTCCGGCAACCGCAAGGGGCCCTGCCCGACCAGATGGAAGAAGTGGTTGTCCGCGGCGAAGAACCGCGAACGGTCGTCCGCCACCCCGAACTCGAGATCCGGTCGCACGACCGTATGATGCGACCACGCCACATGGTTCGGAACGAAGTCGATCCACACCCTGAGGCCAGCCTGGTGGATCCGCTCCACCAAGGCACGGAACTCCTCGCGCCGCCGGGCAGGATCGGTCGCGTAATCCGGACAGACATCGAAACAATCCCGGACCGCGTACGGAGATCCCGCGATTCCCTTCAGCAGATCCGGTGGATCGGCTGGAAGGCCCACCACCGACCAATCCGTCCCCGTGGCCTGACGCAACACACCCATCAGCCACACGTGCGTGAACCCCATCTCCCGCAACGCACCCAGGGCCCGCTCCCCGATGTCGGCAAACCGACCAACCCCATTCACCGCCAGGGATCCATTCACCTGCCGCGGGCTTCGAACGTTGGAGAAATGCCGGAGTGGAAGCTGGTAGATGCGCGCCCGCATGACGCCCTTCAGCAGAGCCCACTTGGGCCTGTGCTGTCCATGATCCCGCCGCGGGAGGGCACGTGGCCTCCAACGGGTGGGACCTCCCCCCCTCCCTACTGCACGAACTCGAGCGCCGGCGCCTTCGGCAGCACGCCCAGATCCTGGCCACGCTTCAGGAAACGCCGGATGCTCTCCCTGCCTTTCTCGCCGTAATCCAGGGTCCAGTGGTTCACGTACATGCCGACGAACTGGTCCGCGAGATCGATCCCCATGTCGCGTGCCCACTGCATCGCGTGTGCGACCGCCTCCGGACGGTGATCCAGGCTGAACTGGATGCTGGCGGTCAGCACATCCGAGATGGCCTTCCGGACCGCTGGAGCGTGGCGCTTGTGGATCACGTTTCCGCCCAGCGGGAGTGGAAGTCCCTCGTTCTCGCGCCCCCACCAGATCCCCAGGTCCTCGCAGAGTTCCAGTCCCTCGTTGCGGTAGGTCAACTGCCCTTCGTGGATGATCAATCCGACATCCGCCCGGCCCTCCTTCACCGCGGCAAAGATCTCGTCGAAGGGCACCACGATGAAGTCGAACTCCGACGCGGGCTTGCCCAGCCAAAGCTGCAACGCGAGGAACGCGCTCGTCATCTTCCCCGGCACCGCGATCCGTTTCTGCGCCACCTCTTCCCGGCTGAACGCCGAACGGGCCACCAGCATGGGTCCGTACCCATCGCCCATGCTCGCGCCGCTGGGCAGCAACGCGTAGGTGTCGCTCACGTAGGCGTAGGCGTGGATCGAGATCGCCGAGATGTCCAACTCACCCCGGACCGCGCGTTCGTTGAGGGTCTGGATGTCCTGCAGGATGTGCTCGAACTCCAGACCGGGCGTGGCGATCAACCCGCGCGCCAGTCCATAGAACATGAAGGCGTCGTCCGGATCCGGCGAATGTCCCAGCGTCAGTTTCAGTGTGTTCATCAAAAGGGAGTGTTCAGTGCTTGTGACCCGACCGGACCAGCTCATCCACGAGCGCCTTGGCCCCGTAAACCTTCCGGAGAGACTCAAGGATTCCCGCGCTGTGGACCGACAGCGAACGCGCCTGGCGTTCCTCGAAGGCGAAGTCCAGGACAAGGGACTGGATGTTTCCGTCGAAGATGATCCCGACGAACTCACCCGCCTTGTTCACCACAGGGCTTCCCGAATTGCCCCCGATGATGTCGTGGGTGGCCACGAAGTTGAACGGGACGTTTCCATCCAACGCCTTCTTCCTGTCGATCCAACGCTTCGGGAGATCGAACGGCGGCCGGTACTCCATGCTGGCGGCCCGCTCGTAAAGGCCGGATAGGACCGTGAACGGCGGCACCTGCTTCCCCGCTTCCTCGTAGCCCTTCACCACGCCGTACGAGAGGCGGAGGGTGAAGGTCGCATCGGGATAGTTGCTGGCGCCTTCGAGGGCGAAGCGGGCCTTCGCGATCGCCGCGTGCCCCTGGCGTTTCACCTCATCCAGCGTTTCAAGCTTCCTCCGGACCTCGCGCGCTTCCGTGTCGATCGAACGTGCCAGCAGGATCAGCGGATCCTTTGACGACGCCACCGCGGCCGCGCCACCGGTGTACAGCCGACGACGCTCGGCGACATCCCCCAGGCGACTGCCCTCGATCAACTCGGCAGCCCGGGCGCGCGGCGACTTGCCCGCCAGCACCCGCTGCACGAGCGGATCCTTCACGCCCAGCTTCTCCGCCATGAACGTCAGGCTGTCAGCGAGCGTGAGGATCTCGAGGTCCGCGTGAATCGGCTTGTCCGAGAACAGTTCCATCTCGAACGATTCCTTCCCGGCCTCGGCGTACTCCCGGAGGCGCTCGCCATTCGGCTTCACGAACTCGTCCCCGGCCCGCACCAACTTCCGCGCGATCCCGAAGAGGTCGCTCGAGAATCCATGCCCCGTCTCCAGCAATCGCGCCGACAGGGCAATCTTCCCCATCTCCGCCTGCGCGTCGGCGATCTTCCGGTACGCCTCCTTCGCGTCGACGAACTCGTCGCGCCCGTCCAATCGCGCACGGAAGGTATTCTCCGCGTCGATCTTCGCCTGCATCACCGCCGGATCATACAGGCCGGCGTGACCGCCATCCCGGGCCTTCCGGGAATTTTGGTATCCGAACAACTCGTCCTTGGCCCGGCGTCCATTCTCCGCGCTCCGCTGGCTCCAGGACGTGAGCAGGACCTCACGACGCTTCAGCATCTCCAGCACGTAGGGGAACTGCGTGTCCCGCAGGTACTCCAACTCCGCCACGGTCAGCAACCGACTCGTGCGACCCGGATGCCCCGAGACAAAGGTCAACTCACCCGGCGCCGCACCCGCCTTCGACCACGCCAGATGATGCGGCACCTTCGCGGGCTTTCCGTCCTCGTAAACCCGGAAGAAGCACACATCGAGATTGAAGCGCGGGTACTCGAAGTTGTCCGGATCCCCGCCGAAGAACGCCACCTGCTGTTCCGGCGCGAACACCAGTCGGACATCCGTGTACTTCTTGAACCGGTAAAGGTGATACGCCCCGCCCTGATACAGCGTCACCACGTCGCTCCGAAGTCCCGTCGTCTCCAGTGAAGCCTTCTCGAGTTCCGCCATCACCCGGCGTCGCGCCTTGAACGCTTCCTCCGCCGTCGCGCCCGGGGGCACCGCCGCGTTGACCTTCGAGGTCACGTCCTCGATCGACTGTAGCACGTTCAGTTCGAGGTCGACGCAGCGGACCTCCTCCGCCCGCGTCTTCGCATGAAACCCTTCCTTCAAGAGGTTCCGCTTCTCCGTCGAAAGCTTCTGCAACGCGTCCGCGCCGACGTGATGGTTCGACAGCACCAACCCATCCTCGGAAACGAACGAACCGGACCCACCCGAATTGAACCGGACCGACGACTTCATCAGGTGATCCAGCCACTCCGCCGTGAGCTCGAAACCGTACTTGGCGCGGATCTGTTCCCGCGGAGGATTCGAGTACAGCCACATTCCCTCGTCCGACCGGACGCTCTGTGCCAGTGCCGCCGCCACCCATGCAGCTGCGAGCCATCGATTCGTCATGCGCATCAGGGAAGACCGTGGTCGCGAACCCCGATTCCGGCAAGCCCCGGACCGCAACCCAGTCCTCGCCACCGCCTCGGCGTAGAACGGGGTGGCGATGTCCTTATCGCACTGAGGAAGGTTTTGGAATGGCGACGAGGACGTCGCCTCCCCGCTCCACGCGGGGCAGTGTCAAGAGGCACCCCCCACACACCCACACCACTCGCCATCTTGGAACTTTCCCTCCCGACACTTCCGGACGATGGTCGCCCGACGGAGGCCTGCATCAGACGCCTTCGCACAGATCCCCATGTTCACCGGAATTGTTGAGGAAACAGGCCGAATCATCGCCATCGAACCCCGCCCTGACGCCATCCGCCTCCGCGTGGAGGCGGCGGTGACGGCCAAAGGCGCGCAACTCGGGGAAAGCATCGCCGTCAACGGGTGTTGCCTCACCGTCGTGGCCATGCGCGGTCGCGGGAAGAAGCGGACGTTGGACTTCGACCTCCTTCAGGAAACCTGGAAGCGCACGAACCTCTCGGACGCCGCCGTCGGTTCCTGCGTGAACCTCGAGCGTGCGCTTTCGGTGGGTGCACGGCTCGGCGGTCATTTCGTCACCGGCCACATCGACGGCACCGGCACCATCACCCGCTGGGAGCGGAACGGCCAGGACCACGTCCTGGACATCGCCGCCCCCAAGGAGGTGCGCCGCTATGTCGTGTTCAAGGGCTCGATAGCGGTGGACGGCATCTCCCTCACGGTCGCAGGCGTCACGCCCAAGGGATTCCGGATCTGGATCATCCCGCACACCTTCGCGGTCACGGCCCTTCAGGAACGCAAGGTCGGGGACCGCGTCAACCTGGAGGCGGACATGCTCGGGAAGTACGTCGAGCAATTCCTCGCCAAGCGCCGCTGAAGGAACGGCCGCACATCATGCCGCACCGTCGGCGGCCGGTGTGGCCTCGGTCGGCTCGGAGCGGAAGGTGCCCTCCCACCGCGCCATGACGGCCGTGGCAAGGCAGTTGCCGGTGAGGTTCACGGTGGTGCGGGCCATGTCCATCAACTCATCCACCCCGATGATCAGGGCCACGCCCTCGAGCGGCAGGCCAAAGGAGACGAGCGTTCCTGCCAGGATCACCTGGGAAGCGCGTGGGATTCCTGCCATGCCCTTGGACGTCAGCATGAGCGTCAGCAGCATCAGCATCTGCTTTCCAAGGCTCAGTTCCACCCCGGCCGCCTGCGCCACGAACACCGCCGCCACCGCGAGGTACAGCGTCGAGCCATCCAGGTTGAAGGAGTAACCCAGGGGCATTACGAAGGAGACGATCTTCTTCGGCACGCCGAACTGGATCATCCGCTTCATCGCGTCCGGCAAAGCCGCATCCGACGACGTGGTCGTGAATGCGAGGATGGCCGGTTCCTTGATGGCCTTCAGGAATTGCAGCACGGGGATCCGCGCCCACAGCGCGATCGGCAACAGCACGACCAGGCAGAAGATCAACAGTCCGGCGTAAAGCGTCAGGATCAGCTTCGCCAGATTCAGGAGGATCCCAAATCCACTGTGGCCGACGGTGTAGGCCATCGCCGCGCCGATGCCCAGAGGCGCAAACTTCATCACCAGTCCGGTGAACTTGAACATCACCTCCGTGAGCGATTCACAGAAGCGCATCATGGGAGCGCGGTGATCCGCGGGCACCTGGGCCAACGCGATGGCGAACACCACCGCGAAAAACACGATCTGGAGCACGTCGTTCTGGGCCGCCGCCTCGAAGAAGCTCTTCGGCACCACGTGCTCCAGGATCCCACTGAACGTCACCGCCGTCGGCTTCGCAATGGCGGCCGTGGGATCCGGAGCAGGCAGTTTCACCCCGACTCCCGGACGCGCCACATTCACCACACCCAATCCGATGAAGAGCGCGATGGTGGTCACCACCTCGAAATAGACCAGGGAACGCAGGGCCAACCGGCCCACCGCCTTCAGGTCGTCCGCGTGCCCCGCGATCCCCACCACCAGCGTCCCGAACACCAAGGGCACCAGGATGCACTTGATCATCTTCAGGAACAGGTTCGAGACCACCTTCAGCTCCTGGGAGCCACTCGGGAACGCCCAGCCGATGAAGACCCCGACCACCATCGAGATCAGGATCCAGTGGGTGAGACTGATGCGCTTCAGGAAACCGCCCATATCCCGCCGACGCTACCGGGCATCCGACACGCACTCGAACCATTTCCTCTACCCGGAAACGCGTAGGGCGCCAGTCCGCCAGGTCCAGATCTACCGCGAGCGCCGCCAACCAACCCAGCCTGCGCGAGCACAACTGCAACCGCAGCGGCCCATGTCGAGGCTTCCGGGACATCGGTGAACGTCACCCGGCTCAGGTCCGCGATGAACGACCTCGGCACGCCGTTGAAGTTCCCGAAACCCACCACGTACCGCCCGTCTGCCGAGATCCCACTCGCGGATCGTAACTCCGTCCATCCGGTCAGGTTCGCCCCTTGGTCACGCAATCGCTGTTCCAGGGAAACCATTCCCAGGGTCGGACTCCAGATGAACGCCTCACATCCATCGTCGGTCGTCCCGAAACCAACAACGACCGTGCCATCCGCCAACACCCCGTTGGCCACGCTGTAAAAGTCGCCGCCGGGGAGATCACCCAACCCCACCATTCCACCCGCTTCGGTCCAGCGGAAGGCCTCATAGCCAGCGGTTGAATTGCTGTAGCCCACGACCGCACCACCATCGGCGGAGACGCCCTGCGCTCCGCTGTCATAAAATCCTCCCGGCAGATCGCCCAGCGCCTCCATCCCACCGGAGGCACGCCAGCGGAACGCCTCGTACCCCAAGGCCGAAACGCCATAGCCAACCACCGTTGTTCCATCCTGCGAGATGCCGTAGGCAGCACTCTCGGCATGGCCCCCAGGCAAATCTCCCAGACCCACCGGGCCACCGACGCTCGTCCATCGATAGGCTTCCCACCCACGCGGACTGCCCATCTGACCCACCACCACGCTACCGTCCGCGGAAACGCCCGTCGGCCCATTGCTCCAGACGTCCACGGGAAAACCCGACAGACCTTGAACGCCACCGGCAACCGTCCATTGGAATCCAACAGGGCCGGTGGCTGTGTTGACGGATCCAACCGCCGTGCGGCCATCTGCCGAAATCGAATAGGCGACACTGACGAGCACGCCGCCTCCCACCGGTTGCAAGGCAGTGATGCCGGCAGCCTGTGCCGCAATCGGCCCCAGACAACCAGCCAACGCCCAACCCGAAAGCCTCCTCGGCCCCCTCATGCTTGGAAAACCATCCAATAACGAATCATGGTCAAAATGCAGCCAAGCATGACAAGTGCCTTGTTTGGGAATCCCTCCTTTTTCGCCCTCGATCGACATGGTTTTGATGAATGGAACTCATTCACCTCCACCATGGGACGCCGCCCCCCAAACTCCGCCCAACCGTCACCGTATCTCCATCACAAGGACGTATTCATGGGTCGATGCCGCCAGATCGTTGGCATATCCCACCGCCACGAAATACTCCCCGCCCTCCTCAACCGCGACCTCCAGCATCGGGTCGCGTCCCTCGCTGTCGTCCACGGCCGACACCACCGCGAAGCGCCCGTCGTACACGGTCAGGATCGCATCCAGGGTGGATTGGAAGCGGGCCGCAAACACCTCCGCCCGAAGTCGCGTCCCCGCCTTCAGGGACACGCGAAAGACGTCGATGTCGCCCTTGGCCTCCATCGCCCCGCGCACACGGATGGGCAAGGGAGCCCCCGGTGCCGTGCGGAACCCGTCGTTAGGCTCCTTCTCCCCGGTGACGGAACCCGCCGGCAGGACGAGCAGTGGAAACGGGGCCGACTCCCCATGCGCCCCCGAGACCACAACCGCGGCATTGGTCCCCACAGGCGCGGAAGCCGGAACCACCAACTCCACCTCGATCAACCGGTCACCGATCCGTGTGGCATCATAACCTGTCACCGCCCGCGCCTCGGACTGGACAAGCGCGACCAACGGTCCGGCTCCCTCCCAACCCCGGACCGTCACCGCATTCGTACCATCAAAATGCTGCCCTCGAATCTTCAGGCGGACCGATTTCCCCGCCTCCACCCCGATCGGCTGGACCAACCGCACCACGGGCGGCTCCGGCTTGGCGGGTGCCTTCGGAGGTTCCTGCGCGCATGCCGCCCATGCCAACGTCACCAAGGCAAAGACCGCCCTCACACGTACAACTCCTCGATCATTCCCCCCTGGTCCAGGATCTCCACCGGACGTCCCTCCGGCGTCCGCAGGATCGTGCGTGGATCGATCCCCAGCGACTCGTACACGGTCCAGCACACATCTGCCGGCCGCACCGGACGCTCGGTGACGAAGGCGCCCTCCTTGTCCGTCGCGCCGATGACCTGTCCGCCGCGTACGCCCGCGCCCGCAAACAGCAGTGAACCGGCCCGCCCCCAGTGATCGCGTCCCGCCTCCTTGTTGACCTTCGGCGTCCGGCCAAACTCGCCCATGACCAACAGGAGCGTGTCGGCGAGCAAGCCCCGGTTGTCGAGATCGGTGACCAAGGCCGCCAGGCCCATGTCGAACTCGGGGAGTTTCTTGTCGAGGGCCTCGAAGATCTTCCCGTGGTGATCCCATCCGCCGTAATTCACCGCCGCAAACCGGACTCCCGACTCAACGAGGCGTCGCGCCAGCAGGCACGACTGTCCGAAATCATTCCGTCCGTAAGCATCCCGGGTGCGGGCATCCTCCATTTCCACCGAGAAGGCCTCGCGCGCGTTCGGCGACAACACCAGTTCCGAGGCCTTCCTCGCGAATTCGTCATGGGTGTCCACCTGGTCGTTCCCGTGCACGCGTCCGCCCAACCGATCCACCGACGCCAGCAGTGCCTTTCGTCGCGCGAGGACGTCCTCGGAGACTCCGGCAGGCCGGCTCAGGTCGCGCACCTTCCACTCCTTCTCGTTGGGGTTGCCCGCCGAGAACGACTCGTAACGTCCACCCAGCCACGCCGCCTTCCCCAGTTCCCACGTGAACGCCGGGTTCTTCGGGACCGCCACATACGGCGGCACGCGTCCGCCGAATCCCAGTTGTTGGGCCACCACCGCACCCATCGCCGGATGATCCCCGAACGGCGACCCAAACCGGCCGCTCAACACCCAGTTGCTCGCGGTCTCATGGTGGTCGTTCTCATGCGTCCCGGAGCGGATGAGTGCGAAGTGATGCATCCGATGCGCGAGGCGGGGCAACCGCTCGCTGATCCGCAATCCGGACACCGTCGTGGGAATCGTCGAGTAGAGACCGCGGATCTCCTCGATGGCCTCCGGCTTCGGATCAAAGGTGTCGTGGTGCGAAATGCCACCCCCCAGGAAAACCAGGATCACGGAACGCGCCCGTGCGCGGCGGGCGGTTCCCGTGGCCGCGGCGGCCGCGTTGGCCTTCTCGGCGGCGAGCAGGGCGGGCAACGAGAGACCCAACGGCGCGAGCGCCCCCAACCGCAGGAAATCCCGGCGGCTCACCCCGCCGCACTGCTTCCATTGCCTGCCGAATGTCACATCGATCATGGATGCCTCCTTCGTCGTCGATCAGTGGTTGAAATTGAATTCCTTCGAGTTCAGCA
>Ga0172372_10004531_pt1 | contig 19701 bp, 22 predicted proteins | sample LakKiv5m_2_FD_114544 | JGI IMG/M metagenome (GOLD analysis project Ga0172372, IMG submission 114544) | Freshwater microbial communities from Kabuno Bay, South-Kivu, Congo - kab_092012_9.5m | ecosystem: Environmental > Aquatic > Freshwater > Lake | place: Democratic Republic of the Congo...
CACACGTACCGGCGGGCACGCCCCTGCCGCCTGATTCACCCCGCGCTCAGCACACGTACCGGCGGGCACGCCCCTGCCGCCTGATTCACCCCGCGCACCCCCATCAATCCCTATCCGGCGCCCAGCACACGTACCGGAGGGCACGCCCCTGCCGCCTGCCCCCATGAATCCATCTCGGGCGGTTCACGAACCGCCCCAACGCATTCTACTCACCCACGCGCACATCTATCGCTCTGGCGCCATAAATGGCGCCCTTCGTATGCCCCACGCGCGTGGGGTGGTGCTTAGGCACACGTGTCAATACCTTCACAAACTGACGGGCACTCAACCGCCTCATCCCATCAGGTCTGCGAGGTGCTCGCGGTGGTGCTCAACAGTCCCGATGATGACATCCCACAACACATAGCCGTGGAGCCACGGCACCACGGCTGGGTCGTCCCAATCCTGCGCCGGCACCCGCTGTGCGAGCCCGATGACTGCGTCGTACCCGGCACGCCACCGGTTCAAGGCCGTATCTGCATCAACACCTCCGTAGGTGCGCTGAATCCACGCATTGACGTCCGCCTGAGCCGCATAATCGTCAGGGTCACGGGTCGGCCAACGCGGGTACACGGGAGCGACCCGATGCAGTCCAGCCCATAAACGGGCCCGAGTGATGCGTTGCCACGCCCACAAATGGGTCAAATCGGCGCAGGGCACCGCGTGCGTTTGTAGATACGTTTGCCATGCCGCATATTGGTGCGTCAAGATGAGCAAACAGTTGCGCTGTGTCTCTGGCATACATCCCTCATACGTACCACCACTCAGTGGAAGCATGCTACAATATTCGTACATTCTGGAGTTTACACCACCATACCACGCAAAGGAGCATGGCATGACGTTGTCCCACAACGACCTCCTCCGCTACGCCGCAGACTACCAGCGCGACGGCTACGTTGTCGTCCGTGGCCTGTTCAGTAGCCAAGAAGTAGCCCACTACATCGACCATTTCATGGAACTGCGCCGTCAAGGCAGCCACGAAGGTGATTTCGCCGGCGTCCCCTTCGACACGGGCGACAACCACACCCCCGACCCGCTCCAGCAATACCCGCGCATGATCCACATGCACCGTTGGGACGCCGCCAGCTTGCGCTGGATGATCGACCAACGCATCGACACCGTCATGAGTGCCATCCTCGGCATCTCGCCGTATGCCGTGCAGACCATGCTCTACTTCAAACCACCCGGCGCCCGCGGCCAAGCCCTGCATCAAGACCAGTACTACTTGCGCGTCCAACCAGGCACCTGCATGGCCGCCTGGCTGGCGCTCGACGACTGCGACGAGGCCAACGGCTGCATGCAAGTGGTGCCCGGCAGCCACACCATGCCCCTGCTGTGCACCGTGCCCGCAGATACCACCCAGAGCTTCACGGATGTCACCGTGCCCGTCCCCGAGGGGATGCGCGTCGAGCCGATTGTGATGCAGGCCGGGGACGTCTTTTTCTTCAATGGCCAGCTCATCCACGGCAGCTTCCCCAACACCAGCACCGACCGCTTCCGCCGCTCGCTGATTGGCCACTACATCGTCGGTGAAGCCGAAAAGGTGGCGAAGTACTACCATCCCGTGCTCCGCATGGACGGGAGCGAGGTCACCCTCGGCGTCAGCAAATCGGGCGGAGAATGTGGCGTGTGGGTCGAGCAGGATGGCGCTTTAACCATTGAAATGACCACGCCCAAAAAACGCTCCGCCGTTGTTGCCGAAGATCCGCCACTCATCGCCTAGAAGAGAGCTAGTCATGTCGCATACGACCACTCACGATACGCAGAGCGAGCCCATCGTTCAATCCAAAATTCACTGGTACCGCGTGCCCCTGCCACGCGAAGTCCTCGCCGAGCTCAACCAACGGAGCGACGCCTGGGGTCTTGCTCAGACCCTCGGTCACCTAGGCATCATCGCCCTGACCGGCGCGTTGGCGTGGTACGCCGCCGTCCACTGGGGCTGGTTGGCCCTCATCGGATGCCTCTTTTTGCACGGCACCGTCTACGCCTTCCTGCTCAACGGCTTCCACGAGCTCTGCCATAGCACCGTCTTCAAGACCCGCTCCTTGAACCGCTTTTTCCTCTATCTGATCAGCTTTATGGGTGGTCTCAACTACGTCTACTTCTGGGCGAGTCACCAAGAGCACCACAAGTACACGCTCCACCAACCCGACGACATGGAAGTCATTTTGCCGGTGGAAATCACGCTGAAAAGCTTCATCACCACCGCATTCATTAACCCGCACGGCTTCATTGAGCGCTGCAAGAGCTGGGTTCTGTTGAGCATGGGGCATCTCGAAAACGATTGGCAACGCACGCTGTTCCCCGATAACAAACCAGCTCGCCGCCGTGAGCTCATCAACTGGACGCGCATCCTGTTGGCCGGGCACCTGCTCTTGGTCGGGCAAGCCTTCTTCACCGGTTGGTGGATGTTGCCCGTGTTGATTACCGTGGCACCGTTTTATGGCGGGCTATTGCTCTTTTTGTGCAACAACACGCAACACGTGGGTCTGCAAGACGAAGTCGAAGACTTTCGCTTGTGTACCCGCACCATCTACCTGAATCCCATCGTGCAATTCCTCTACTGGCACATGAATTACCACATCGAGCACCACATGTACGCCGGCGTGCCCTGCTACAAACTGGCCCGACTCCACCGTGCCATCAAGCACGAGCTCCCGCACACGCCCAACGGGTTGTACCAGACGTGGAGCATCATCATCGCCATTTTGCGGCGTCAAAAGGCCGAGCCGAGCTATCAATTCGTGCCCGAAATCCCGGCTCATGCCGTGCGTTACTGACACCCATACACACACAAGAGGACGCCACCCATGTTGACCGCTTTTACCATGATTCAAGCTCGCCCAGAGTCGATCAAACGCGTTGCCCAGGCCATTGCCAGCCTCGAACACGTCAGCGAAGTCTATAGCGTGACCGGCGAATGGGACATCATCGCTATTGTGCGCTTGCGCGAATACGAACAGCTCGCTGAAGTCATCCCCCAAGAAATCTCAGGCATTGAGGGCATCACCAAGACCAACACCATCTTGGCGTTTCGCCGCTTTTCAGCGAGTGACCTCGAAGACGCCTGGAGCGTCGGCATCGAATAAGCACAGATGCGCATCATCATCTGGTCAAACACACCACCCCGCCCGCCGGTTCGTCACCGGCGGGCGGGGTCTGGTTGTACAACGGACAGGGCAGCGTTTATTCGCTGACTTCGAGCTCGTAGGTGTTGTTGAGCACCACACTGCCGACAGCCCAGCGATAGGTGGCATAACTCAGGCCAGCAAGGAGCACCATCAGCGTCCCGACCACGGCCCCAATGCGTTTGTTGCGGTTCATCGTGTACCTCCTGAACAACGAGAAGGACATGCCTCCACCGAAGTAAGACGCCGCTACTTGCCAAAAGTTGCATGCGCTGGCACGGTATCAGCACCCAGTGAGCGCTGTATCAGCAACGCCAACAACCACGAGAGCAGCCAGGCGGCCACCAACAGCGCCCCGACCTCGAGATCGGCGGGCATCACCACGACGGGGCGCACGCTTTCGACACTCATGCCCAGACCCGGGAAACCGATGACGACCACCGCACACCAGCGCCATGCGAGTCGGCGCCCCCACACGAGGCCGAAACGCCCCTCACGCCACCACGAAATCAGCGACAATACTTCACCGGCAAGTATCACGCAGACAGTGGGCCACGACCACGTACTACTCAGGAACACTTGCAGGGCCACTGCCACACACAGCGCCGTCCCCCAGCGCACCCACGGTGCTTCGGTCGCCAGCCGTTGGGTCAGGCGCACCCGCAAGACGACTTCTTCGCTGATACACCACAGCGCCAACGGCACGAGGAGCGCCACCGCTTGCAGGATACCCGGCCACACGACCTGGAGCTCGATGTCGAGGAGCGCAAAGTACCACCCCGCCGCCAGCAACAAGGTGGCCACACATACCCCCTCAATGGCGGCTTGAGCCACGTCGTACCAAGACCACGTCGGCCAATATGCGCGCGTCAGGAGCCAGAGCAACCCGGCCACCAACGCCATTTCCACGCCGCCCCACCACGCCCCTTGCCATGCGGCCGGCAGGGGCACAACTAGGGCAACTTGGCTTTGTGCCAGCCCCCACGTCACCACAAACACACTGCCAACGAGCAGGGCGCTACTGCTCACCGCCACGTGCCACCATCGTTGTGTTGCTCTCATGCGCCCTCATGTATGTGTACACCGGCCGTGCTGTATTGGCCCGACCACCGATTTCTCTCTCATGTACAATACCATAGTGAGCCCAAAGGAGTTGCTATGTCGACCTTGTTTTTGGCGGTAGCCCTGAGCGCCGCCCTGCTCTACGGTATCAGCGATTATGCGGGCGGTCGCGCGAGTGCGCGCATGCCCGTCGTGAAAGTCCTCGTGTGGGGCGAATTGTTCGGTGCCGCCGTGTTGTGGTATTTGGTGGTCTGGAGCGGCGAATGGCCCATCAACACGGCCAACGTGGGCATGGGCGTCATCGCCGGCATCACCGGAGCCATCGGGGTCGCCTTGCTCTACGACGGTCTTTCGCGGGGATACACGGCCATGACCGCGCCGCTGTCGGCTGTTTTGGCGGCCATGATTCCCGCCATCTACGGCATCCAAAGCGAGGGCATGCCCCACCAAACCAGCCTGATTGGCATGGGCATCGGGTTGTGCGCCATCGTGTTGACCTCCATGGCAGGACGCATCAACAACTTTCAGGGCTTTTGGCAGGGATTGGGCGCCGGCGTGGCTTTCGGCAGCTTCTTCGTTTTCCTCAAATACCTCGGCTCCGACGACACCATCTACACCCCGCTCGCCATCACTCGCACCGCCGCTCTGCTCGTCACCTTGCCGTGGCTGATGATCCGGGCCAGTGGACCGGCCACCTTTGTGGGGATCATCCTTGCCCTCATTGCGGGTGGCGTCGACATCGCTGCTTCAGCCGCCTACATCATGGCCACCCAGTTGGGACGCCTCGACGTGGCAAGTGTCCTCGCTTCGCTCTACCCAGCGGTCACCGTCATCCTCGCGCGTATCATCTCCAAAGAGCGCACCACGCTGTTACAAAAAATCGGCGTGGCCGCCTCGCTCATAGCAACAACGTTGATTGCGTTGTAACCCCAGCCCAGCCCTCGTGACGCAACAACCACGCCTTGCGCGCTAGCCCACCAGCATACCCGGTGAGCGTGCCGTTGCTCCCCACGACGCGGTGGCACGGCAAAATAATGGCAATCGGGTTGAGGCCGTTGGTACGGCCAACGGCCCGCGTCGCCGTAGGATTGCCAATTCGCTGGGCCTGCATGGCGTACGTGGCCGTGGTGCCTGGTGCGATGGTCCGGAGTGCTTGCCACACCTGTTGTTGAAAGGGCGTGCCGCCGGTATCGACCGCCACATCCGCAATAGCCTGCATATCTCCGGCGAAATACGCCTGCAACTGCGGCCGCACATCGAGTCCTGGCGCATCCGCATCAAGGATGTACCCATTGGCGCCGTACCGGCGTGCGAGAAGCTCGTGCATGCGATCCGCATATGCGCCGTAGTCGAGCACATGCACCGCAGTGGCGCTGGTCGCCAGCATTACATCATCGATGGGTGATGCCATCGTCAAAAACCGCAATCGAACAGTCATGGTGGTCTCCCTCGTTTGTTGCCACACACCTTGACCCTATTATCGGCGAAATAGCCACCCCAAAAGTGGTGTTTTTTGCGCTCATCCTGCTTAATCTGTCGCTCATACGCACCTGCTACACTGCAACAAATACATTTGAGAGCGGTCGGTTCCGTGTGTTTGAGAGAAGGTTGAAGCATCCATGCGATCATTGTTGTACCTGCGTCTGCCCATGTGGTTCATCCTGCCACTCTTTGCGCTCATCAGCGTGGTGGCCATCGGCATCGGCTATGTGGCAGCCCTCCAACTCACCACCCCGTGCACCCTGAGCAAAGCGGAATGCACCAAGATTTCGCGTTTGTACGAAGCCTGGCAGATTGTCAGCGAAGAATACGTTGATGCGAGCGTGGCCACTCCCGATACCCTCATCGACGGCGCCATTGGCGGCATGGTCGACAGCCTCGGCGATACCGGGCATAGTCGCTATATCTCACCCAAAGATGCGGCCAGTGAACGCGAAGCGTTGCGGGGATCGTTTGAGGGAATTGGTGCGTATTTGACCGAACGTGACGGCATGGTGATTATTGCGGCCCCCATCGACGGTGCCCCCGCCGATCAAGCGGGCATCCGCCCCGGCGATCGTGTTTTGAGCGTCGATGGCGTCGATACCCGCAGTGATTCAGTGACCCAGCTCCAATCCAAAGTCCGCGGCCCCAGTGGCACTAGTGTCACCCTCGAAGTCCTGCACGACGATGGCACCATTGAAACCATTCGCATTGTGCGTGCGACCATTGACATTCCCGCCGTCAGCTGGAAAATGCTCCCCGGCGCTGTGGCCCACCTGCACTTCAACCAGTTTTCACTCCAAGCAGACGACGATATGCGCCAAGCGCTGACCGAGATTACCCAGGCCAACGCCAAGGCGCTCATCCTCGATTTGCGCAATAACCCAGGTGGCTATGTCGACCAACTGATGCGGGTGGCCGCCCAGTTCGTGCCCAAAGACACGGTGATTTTGATCGAAGAAGACCGCGCCGGCCAACGCACCCCCTACGCCACCGATCGCACCGGCGTAGCCCAGAACATCCCGATGGTCGTCTTGGTCAACGGCAATACGGCCAGTGCCGGAGAAATCCTTGCGGGAGCCCTACAACACGCGAAACGCGCCAGCGTCATCGGCGAACCCACCTTTGGCACGGCCACCGTGCTCCGCCCCTTTGACCTCGACGAAGGCGCCAGTATTCGCCTCGGCACCACCCAGTGGTTGACTCCGGACGGCGAAGTGGTACGTGGCAAAGGAATCACCCCGGATACCACGATTATGCTACGCAACTGGTCGGATATTGTGTCACCCAGCGAAGCGGCACAAATGAGCGACACCGAGTTGCGCGCCAGTGTGGACACCCAACTCAGTGCCGCATACACGGCAGCGTTGACCGCACAATCGCCGCGCTAGCCTGCGCGGAACTGGACCCAGAGCGCATCGAGAATCATGCCCAACAAAAACAGGCCGCCGAAGGTGCGTGTATGCACGAATGCGTAGGGAGCATACCAGAGCGGCCATACGTCGGGAGGATAGTCGGCAGGAGGGGTGGCAGGACGTGGCAACACGAAGACGCGCATGGCGGCCCAGGCAGCGGCCACCGCCACAAGCACCAATGCCACCCAAGCCGACATGATGCCCAGCACGACCAATGCGATGGTGACCGCGTACTGTGCCACGATGAGACCGATTGCCACGTAGCGTGCGAGTGGATCGCCCAGAATCACCGGCAACGTGTAAATCTTGCTCGCCCGGTCAGAGGGCATTTTGTCGATGTGCTTGCCAAACAGCACCGTGGTGGCGGCGAGCGTCTGCGGGATGCTGACCAATACCGCGTGCCACGCCCACTCGCCGGTAATCACGAAGTAGCCGCCACCCACCATCAATGGCCCCCACACCACGATGACCGCTACTTCGCCCATGCCGATGTACTTGAGTGGCCATGTGTAAAAAATTACGAACCCGGCGCCAATCAACAACAACCACAACGCCAATTCACCTCGCAACCAGACCAAATACGCCCCGGGAATCAACGCTAGGAGACCGGTTATCGCAACGTAGACCAATAACCCACGTTGATTCAACAAGCCGTGCACCAGCGGCTGTGGCCCGTACTGAGCCCGAAAGTAGTTGTCGTGGTCGACGCCCTGACGATAATCGATGAGGTCGTTGAGCAAGTTGTTGGTGGCGTGTGCCATGGTCAAACCAACGAGTAGACACACCCACAAGCCCCAATCGAACATGTCGTTGCGCCACGCCCAAATACCGGCCATGGTGGCCGACGTCGCCGTCATCACTAGTACGGCCGCCCGTGACGCCACCAACCAACGCGATACCACATCGAGTGCCCGCCATTCATCGGGGGTCAACCGGGGAATGGTGCGGAGTGCCTTGCCCCACATTGCCAACATGCGCGTGCTCCTTTACATCGGCTCGGGTAAAACGGCACCATCATAGCACGAATTTTGCGCACGATGACAAGCATTTTAGTCGCAATTGGGCACGCGTTGCCACTCACAGGCCACCATTTCTGCGCCAAATGTGAGCACAAGTGCTGCCCCAGCGCTGAGCAATACTACTCCCAACAGACCGTTGATGAGCACGAAACGCCGCTGTTGCCACAATGCGCTCAGCGCAATCCATCCACCAACAAGGACACCAGCGATGGCGCCCCACAACAGGATCCACTCCAAAGCACTGGTATGACCATCGGGGCGGAGCCAAGCCACGAAGGCTGGCACCGGCAGCGCCACCAACGTGTTCATCATGATGAAAGGCAGAGCACACAAACTCGCCACACCAAAGGTACGCCATGCAATCAACATCAAACATCCTCCACCGTTGCAACGATTGCCACCCGCTGTATACCACCTATGGTACAATACAAATAGTATTGTGATTAATTACACAAAGAAACACATCCATGCGACGACGATATTGGCGCTTATATTTGACACTCCTCGGCATCACCCTGCACATCTTTTTCTTTGACATCATCGGACAACGCTGGTTTGCTGCGAGTGCGGTACGGCGGTGGGTGCGCCTAGCATACCGGTTCCGAGCGCTAGCCATTGCGCTGGGGGGCGTGCCCATCAAACTCGGGCAGTTCATGAGTGTGCGGGTAGACGTATTGCCACAAGCGGTCACCACGGCTCTGTCTGATCTCCGTGACGAAGTGCCAGCGGTGCCCTTTGTGGAGATCGAGCCAATACTCGCGGCAGCGTGGGGGCAAAGCTACCACGAGATTATCACCGACCTAGACGGCACCGTGGTGGCAGCTGCCTCGCTGGGGCAAGTCTACCGCGCCCGCCGACGTGATACGGGTCAAGCGATTGCCATCAAGGTATTGCGGCCACAGATTCATGCGGTCATCGAGACAGATCTTGCGGCCGTGCACGCCATTGTACAGCTCATCAAGGAGTATCCGTTGATTCGGCGGCGTGCCGACTTGGAGCGTCTGTTTGCGGAATTTGCGGAGGTGCTCCGCCAAGAGCTCGACTACCGGCACGAAATCCAGAACAACGAGCGGTTGCAGGCCTGTGTGCGGAGTGAACCGCGCATCGTCCTGCCCGTGATCCATCACGATCTCAGCACCAGCCACGTGCTGGTGATGGACTGGGTGGACGGGATTGCACCAGACAAACACATGCGTCTTGAGGCGGCGGGAATTGACCGAATCGCCGTCGCCCGCACCTTGTTGCGGGTCTTTTTTGAGCAATGCTTCGTCCACGGAGTATTTCATGCGGATCCTCACCCCGGCAACATGCTCATCAGCACCACCGACGACGGCGAATGGCGCATCCATCTGCTCGATCTCGGCGCAGTGAGCACGGTGCCCGCACCAATGCAAGCCCACTTGCGCAAAGCCATTGTGGCCGTGGTGAGCAACGATGTCGGCGGCATGGTGACCGAAATGGAGGCCTTGGGGATGATACTGCCCGATGCCGACCGTGGTGAAATCCAGCGAGTATTAGCGATTGCGCTCCAAGAAGTTGCCCAACGGGGCATGGCCGATATGCATACGATTGATGTGATGGGGCTCGCCCGTGAATCACGCCAATTGTTGTTCCAGCTCCCCTTCCAAATCCCGCAACACGTGATGTACCTCGGTCGGGCACTAGCGTTGCTGAGTGGCGTCATCACCATGTTGGCACCTCGTTTCAACATGGTCGAAGAAGCGCGGCCATTGGCGCTCCGTTGGATTCAGCAGGAACAGCGCTCGTTGCTCACCGACCTCATCAACACCGGACGCACGCTCCTTGGCATGCCCACCCGACTAGATCGCGCATTGGCCCAATTTGAACGTGGTACAATCAGCGTAGATACCCGTGCGCTCGAGCAACAAATCGCCGAGCTTGCCAGAGCCCAACGGCGCCGCGACTGGATGCTCATCGGCATGCTGGTGGTGCTTGTGGCACAGTGGTGGCTCCGGTAGCAACGGTGGCAACACGAGGGAGTGCCACCGCATCCCCATGCAGAAAGAGGCAGAGGTGAAGCGAAACACGCGCGTCTGGATTGGCATCATCATCAGCATTGCCTGTCTCTATATTGCGTTTCAAGGGCTCCATTTCGGGGAGTTTTGGCAGGTCGTCCAAGCGGTCAACTACTGGTGGATATTCCCTGCCGTCGCCGTGTACACGCTGGCAGTCGTCATCCGTACGTGGCGTTGGCATGCGATGTTGCACCCACTCGCCGATGTCCCCGTGGCGCGGTTGTGGCCCGTCGTCGTGATTGGCTACATGGGCAACAACGTTTACCCGGCGCGTGCGGGCGAGGTGTTGCGCTCGTACGTGTTGCGCCGGCGTGAGGGCATCTCGATGAGTGCATCGTTGGCCACGGTGGTACTTGAGCGGTTGTTTGACGGACTCATCATGCTCCTCTTCGTCTTTGTAACGTTGCCCTTTGCACCACTCCCACCCCTGTACAATCAAATCGTCACCGGATTCAGCGTGGTTTTCCTCGGCGCCCTGGGATTTTTCTTGGTGTTGGCCAGCCAGCCAGCGCAGTTTTTGCGGGTATGGCGGTGGTGTGCAGCTCGCTTCTTGCCGGCACGCATTGCGCACACCGGAGAAGACATCGTGATCAAGTTTGTCAGCGGACTACAGTCGTTGAAAAGTCCCCGTGAAATGCTGATTATTTTTGCATCGTCGGCCTTGATTTGGCTGACCGAAACCGGCAAGTACTGGGTCATCATGCAGGGATTTCCGTTCCACGTGGATTTCACCGTGTTGATGCTGATGACTGCGGTCGTCAACTTGGCGACCACGGTTCCCTCGACCCCCGGGTATGCGGGCACATTCGACGTACCGGGGATTTTGATTTTGCAGCAATTCGGGGTGGCGCAGGCCATTGCGACCGGCTACACGTTGGTGCTCCACGTTGCGTTGTGGTTGCCCATCACGGCGCTCGGCGCTTGGTACATGGTGCGTGAACAAATGAGTTGGAGTGATTTTGATCGAGCAGTCGCTGCTCGTGAGGGAGAATAACGCATGCGCATTCTCGTCGTTGGTGCTGGGTTTGCCGGTCTCACTGCCGCCCAAGAGCTCGTACGTGCCGGTCATCAGGTGACCATTTGCGAGGCCGCGCCGCAGGCTGGCGGGCTGGCGTCTGGTTTCCGCGGAGATCCAGCCTGGGAGTGGCCGCTCGAACGCTTTTATCACCACGTCTTCGAGACGGATCTCGAAATCAAGGCGTTGGTGGAGAGCATCGGGCAAGCGCACAAGTTGTTTTTTGCGGCGCCACGGAGCGTACAGTGGTGGCGCGACCGCACCTGGGCCATCGACGGACCCGTCAAGGTGCTCCAGTTGCCCTTGATGCCCCTACTAGACCGCATCCGCTTCGGTGTGGCCATTGCATGGCTCAAGTATGTGGTCCGCAACTGGCAGCCGCTCGAACGCGAAACGGCCATGCACTGGTGCGAGCGGGTCATGGGCCGCAAAGCCTACCGCGCCATCATTGAGCCGCTGTTGCGGGGCAAATTTGGGCCGTACGCCGAGCAGGTCAACATGGCGTGGTTGTGGTCGCGTTTCAAGGCGCGGAGCTTCAAACTCGGCTACTACCACGGCGGCTTCCAGGCACTCGCCGACGACATCGTCAGTGATTTGAGCCGGCAGGGGGTGCGCTTTCACTTCAATCATCCACTCACATCGGTCACCTACGACGGCAACCACTGGTATGCTACCGCCGCTCACGGCGAAGTGTTAATGGGTGATGCGGTGCTCTTGACTTGTGGTCCTGAGATGTTGAAGCGTCTGGTGCCCGCATTGCCGAGCCACTACACCGCCGGGCTCACGTCCCTGCATTCGCTGGGAGCCATGGTGTTGACGCTGGCATTGCACCGCCCACTGACCACTGGTGACTACTGGATCAACATGCCCAAGCCGGAATTCCCCATGTTGGCCATTGTGGAGCACACCCATTTCGTTGATGCGCGCCGCTACAACGGCGACACGCTGGTCTACTGCGGCGACTACGTGCCCGCAGACCACGCCTACATGAGCATGAGCCGCGACGAATTGATTGCAGCATTTTTGCCCGCACTCCAAAAAATCAACCCGCAGTTTACGCCCAGCTGGATCAAAAACGCCTGGGTGCACCGTGAGCGATATGCGCAACCCGTGGCTCCGGTCAACCACAGTGCCAACATCCCGGCCATCAAGACCCCGCTCAAAGGGCTGTACTGGGCCAGCATGAGCCACGTGTACCCGTGGGATCGTGGCACCAATTTTGCGGTAGAGGTAGGCAAAAAGGCTGCCCGCACCGTGATGGCCGAGAGTAAAAAGAGCCCGTAGACGGCACACCAGCGAGAAAACGTATGACGAGTGAGCGGGTCGCAGTATTGCGCGTTGCGGAGCTCCCCGTGGGAGCGATGACGTGTGTGGTGGTTGACGGCTTGCCCATTGGGGTGGCGAACGCCGCCGGTCAGATTTATGCGTTCGACGATGCCTGCCGGCACGAAGGCGGCCCGTTGTCGTCGGGGGCGCTCATTGCGGATACGGTCACGTGCCCGTGGCACGGCTGGACATATCGCCTCAGCACCGGCAAAGCGGTGGTACCGCCGGTCGGCATCCGCATTCGCACCTACCCGGTCGAAATCAGTGATGGGCACATTTGGGTGCATATCGACTGGGAAGAATCGGCTTGACGGCAGAGCAATGCATCAGGCACAATAGAGATGTACTTTTTACTGACTACAAGGAGGTTGTCATGACCCGAGACGTGAACACGTTACTCCGCGGCGCCGAGCCGCTCCCAGTGCCAGGGCCGCGGAGCCAGGCCGTTGTGGCGCGCGATGCAGCGGTGCTGGCTGGAGTGATGGGGCGTGTCAACGACTTCGTCATCGATAAAGGCATCGGCTGCGAGGTCTGGGATATTGACGGACAGCGCTATTTAGACATGGCGGCTGGTATCGCCGTGGTGTCGACGGGACACTCACACCCGCAAGTCATCGGCGCCATGCAGGCTCAACTCCAAAAGTTCGTGCACATGGCGGGCACTGACTGGGCCAACGAGCAGATGGTTGGCGTCGCCGAAAAGCTGGTGCGCTCGATGCCGGGCAATCACGACTGGCAGGTCTTTTTGTCGAATTCGGGCACCGAAGCCATCGAAGCGGCCATCAAACTGGCCCGTCACGCCACTGGACGGCAGGGGATCATCTCGTTCTTGGGCGCCTTCCACGGCCGCTCGTACGGCTCCATGTCGTTGACGGCCTCGAAGTCGGCACAACGCCAAGGGCACATGCCGTTGATTCCCAGCATTTTTCATGCGTTCTACGCCAACCCCTACCGCACGCCGTTTGGCATTGACCCGGCCAACGTGACCCAGGCCACGCTCGACTACATCGAAAAGACCCTCTTCGGCACGATTGCGCCACCCAAAGACATCGCCGCCATCATCCTCGAGCCGATTCAAGGCGAGGGTGGCTACATTGTGCCGGCGCCCGGATTTTTGTGTGGTCTCCGCCAAATCTGCGACCGCCACGGCATTTTGTTGATCTACGACGAGGTGCAAAGTGGCGTGGGTCGCACCGGCACCATGTGGGCGTTTGAGCATGAGATGGCCCAAAACGGCGCTGGATGTGCGCATTGCCGGAGCAAACAACAGCCCGGATGCACCCCCGACATCTTGGTGACTGCCAAGGGACTCGGCGCAGGCATGCCGATTGGTGGCATCGTGGCGCGGCGCGAAATCATGGAACGCTGGACACCGGGTGGCCACGGGAGCACCTATGCTGGCAACGCCATCGCATGTGCGGCCGCCAATCAGGTGCTTGAGCTGGTACAAGGCGGTCTCGCCGCCAACGCGGCCAGCGTGGGTGCGCACTTGATGCAGGGTCTCAAAGAGCTCCAGACCCGCTACGATTGCATCGGTGACGTGCGCGGGCGTGGCCTGATGCTTGGCGTGGACTTCGTGCTTGACCGTGCCAGCAAAGAGCCGGCCAAACAACTCGCCGAAGACATCATGATGGAGGCCTACCGCCGCGGCATGTTGATTTTGACGTGTGGATACTCGACCATTCGCTTCTGCCCGCCGTTGGTGCTGACCATGGAGCAGGCCGACGAGGCGCTCGAGCGCTTCGAATCGACCATCAAGGCCGTCTGGAAATAAGGGATATCGCCGACAATAGCACGGCGGGGGTGGCACGCATGCCACCCCCGCCGTTTTGTGCGTGTCTTAGGCCATCGTCTGCCAGTGCGCCTGATTGACTTGGTGCTGGAGGGCATCTCCCCGCACGAAACGACGAATCTCGGCCACCATGATGTCACGCTGACGCAGGCGCGCTTCGCGGGTGACCGCCGCCATGTGGGGCAAAATGACACAATTGGGCAACGTCCAATACGGCGAATCTGCGGGCAACGGTTCATCCGGGTCGGTCACGTCAAGGAGTGCCTGAATGCGCCCGCTACGGAGCTCGGCGAGGAGTGCCTCCGCATCGATGAGGCGGCCACGCGCCGTATTGATGAACCACGCACCGTCACGCATCAAGGCGAATTCGCGCGCTCCGAGCATACCAACCGTATCGGGTGTGACTGGTGCATGCAACGAGACCACGTCGCTCTGCGCCAACAACGTGTCGAGGGGCACCAACGTGGCCTGATACTGGGCGGCCACGGCTGGCGTCGCAAAGGGATCGGTCAGCAACATGCGCACGCCAAACTGGCGCAACAACTCCATGACGCGCCGCCCAATGGCACTCGCACCGATGATGCCCACGGTGCTCCCGCGCAATTCGTGTTGGATGTGAATGGGGAGCGGTGCTTGCTGAGCGCGATAGCGCTGAGCGGCCGCAAACACTTGGCGCTGTGCCATGATCATGACGCCGATGGTGAATTCGGCCACCGAGTCGGCCAACGCCACGTTGGCGTGACTGACCAAGAGCCCGGCGGTGAGCGCCTCCACGGGGAGGAGATGTTTGACGGTGCCGGCCGTGTGCACGATGAGCCGCAGCGGCGATTGCTGTGGATGCCAATCGCTCAAATCACTCAGCGTGGGCGTCCCCCACCCGGTCACCAAAATGGTCGCACTGGCACGCAGGGTCGTCAGATGCGCAGGAGTACCGTCCCAACTCGTGACGCTTCCGAGGGCGTGCAGTTCGGGCAAACAATCGGCGATCTCGAGCTCGTGGTAGACCGAGTCGGGAATAGCAATGCAAATGTGGTGTGCTGACATGATAGACGACCAGCGCCACGGGATTCCGTGGCGCTGGCATGAACTCCTTCACTAGCGATCGAGCGATCCCCAGACTTCGATTTTTTTGCGGACGCGGCGAATCACTTCATCGGTGAACTCGGTGGTGGTGGCGTGCCCCTGCAAATCGGCGGTGCAAATGCCGTCGTAGACCGATTCGAACACCGATTCTTGGATGGCGCGCGCCGCCAAGGTGCCATCAGGACCGCAGTAGCTCAACAACGCGGCGCCGGCCAAAATCATCGCCATCGGGTTGGCAATGTTTTTGCCGAACAACGCGGGAGCCGTGCCGTGAGGCGCCTCGGCCATCACCACGCGCGGTTTCCACTCGGCGTCAAACCCGATCAACAACGATTCACTGCCCGCAATGGAACCAAACATCTGCAGCACCATGTCACTCAAGCAGTCACCGTCACGATTCAGCGCGGGAATGACCATGGCATCACCGTGGCCGGCGAGGAGCAACGCATAGGTCGCATCAATGAGCTGGGGCTCGTAGCGCACCGCAGGGTGACGCTGCGCAGCTGCGTCCATTTCTTCTTTGAGCATTCCCTCGTATACCGGGCTCACCGTGTATTTCGGGCCACCAAAGACCTTGGCGCCGATGCGCTCCGCATACTTGAAGGCATACTCGGCCACGCTCCGGCAGTGGCCACGCGTAATCATTTCAGTACGGTAGGCAACTTCGTTGTCGCCCTCTCCCTCACGCCATTCTTTGGCACCGTAGGCATCGCCGACTGCCATGCGGATGACCGCAATCGGTGCATGCGCACCAGCTACGGTGCGGACACCGGGAATGCGCCGGCCGGTGCGCACAATTACCGTGCCGTCGACTTTTTCACGCAAAATGGCGTTGGGACTGCCCACATCGCCTTTGATTTCGGGAGTAATAGTGGCCGCCTTGAGCCCCAATCCGTGCACACTCATGGCCTCAGCGGCCTCGGTGACTACGGCATTTTGGGTGGCACGACGGTTGTCGAGGCTCAAATTAAACCGCACGAATTCCACGTCGACACCGGTCACACTCGGCGCAATGACGCGGAGTCCTTCTTCGAGTAATTCTTGGCCAGTCTGATCACCTTCGAGGACCACAATGGTCTTGGTCATGACTGCATCTCCTTGCTTTTGACCCACCATTCATCGCGCCCAGCATACCACGAAACCAGCGACGGTCTGCGGAAATCAGGCACCGTAGGTGGGGCGTTGTGGCCATCCAGATGGCGAATCTTCGAAGTCTTGTTGGCGCCCGTAGGGCGTAATGTCCAAGAAGGCGTCAACGCCGGTGAGCCCCTCGACACCACGTTGCGTGGTGGTGTAGGTGTGGTACACGTCAGTGCCCATGCGGAAAAACACGCTCATTCCCTGGCCTTCACCTGTGTCACTCGACATCCCCATGTCGAAATTAAACGTACTGCGAAACGACGAGTACATGGGGTGTTTCATCCCAAACGCTGCTTTGTGAGCCGCGATTTTGGCGTAGGGGGCCCGCCCTACCACCACAAAATGCGTGTCACGGGTGCCGAGTAGCGACAAATCGCCGAGCTCGTTGAGATAGGCAGTACAGACGGGACAGCCGACTTCCCACGTGGGCCCATACATGAAGTGATACATAATGAGCTGACGTTTGCCGGCAAACACATCTGCAAACGACACGGCGCCATCGGGACCATCAAACTCATACGGCGTAGTCACATGCACCATGGGCAAGCGGCGCCGCAAGGCGTTGACACGATCGCGTTCGCGCGTCAACGCTTTTTCGACCAACAACAATTCAGCACGCGCCTGCTCCCACGTTGCACGCGTGGTAATGGGCGGATGTGGTACAGACTCTTCGGCTGCGGATGTCATCGCATCATACTCCTTTGATATGTCCAGCAAACCCGTGCGCGATACACGGTCACAGCTCATTTAGTCCTTGAGCATGGCATCTTTGGCCATGACGCCCCGGGCTGTCAAATCACGATAGCGTGCGACCGTGTCACTGACCGCCTGGGCCAGTGGCGTGTAGGGGAGTGTGCCCAGCAAGGCCTGCAACGGCGAAGCTTCGTATTCATCGGGGAAGGGCAATCCTTTGTCCGTATAAGTGATTTGGCCCGCCACATCGGGTGCCACAGCCTCAATGGCAGCAATGACATCGGGCATGGTCGCAATACTCCCGCGCAAGTTGAAGATTTCGGCACCTGCAAACGGCACCTGCGCACATGCGATAAAAGTTTTGGCAACATCGTCGGCATAGTGATAATCAGCGCGACCACCGAACGGAATGTGGTAGGGTTGGCCAACAGCTGCCGCAAACATGGCCTTGGTGGGGGTCGACGTCATGCCCTGATCACGCCCCGTGCCGTAGACGATGTACGGACGCAAACCGATGCTGGGAAACTGGTAGTCGTGCCAATAAACCCGCGCCGTGCCTTCGTTGGCCTGCTTGTAGACGCCATACAACGTGGTAGGGTGGCCGACGCTCCCGTGAGCAACACTCCCAGCCGCATCCCCGTCGGCAGCATCATAAACGGCCACCGAAGAGGCGTAGACGATCTTGTTGATACGGTCTTTGCGCCGATTGGCCGCTTCAAACATGTTGACCGTGCCTACCACGTTGACATGCGCCCCAAGCGGCGGATTCGCCCGACAAAAGGGCACCTGTAGGGCGGCCAGATGAATGATATTGGTAATCTGGTAGGTGTCGAGCGTCGCTTCCACCGTCGCCAAATCGGTGACATCGCCGTTCACAAAGGTGATTTGTGCCAACTCGGCGTCGCTCATCAGTTGCCGGAGCCGCCGTGGCTCCCCGCCGATGTCGAGAATGACGGGCGGTGTGCCCGCCTGTACGAGATTTTTGGCGACCCATGCCCCAATACAGCCTAACGCCCCTGTCAGTAAAAATCGCTCCGTCACGATATTCCTCCTGTGTGTGGTCATGCGTCTGTGCCCCTATTATCGCACGAAAAATCGGCTGATTTCCACGCTTCACAGACGAACACCGCCCAATGCACCGATTTATGTCTATACACACACCCCAGTTGTGCTATACTAGCACCGTATATTGTTGTATACCTGCGCGTGTAACACACAACGCGCAGATGAACTGTTGCTCGCCGTGAGGCGCGCACCCATCAAAGGAGTCCCCACGTGGCCCCAGAACGCCTTCAAAAAGTGTTGGCAAGCTCAGGCGTAGCCTCGCGCCGTGATTGTGAAGTCCTGATTGATCAGGGTCGAGTTTCCGTGAATGGTGAAGTCGTGCAAATCCCCGGAACTCGCGTCGACCCGGATGTCGACACCATTATGATTGACGGCAAACCGCTCAGCGCCCGTCAACCGCGCACGTACATGATGTTCCACAAACCGGTCGGAGTAGTTTCGACCACCGATGACCCACAGGGCCGCCCCACCGTCACCGATTTGGTCGACGTGCCGCAGCGCCTGCACCTGGTCGGCCGGCTCGACTTCGCCAGCGAAGGGCTCATGCTCCTCACTGACGATGGTGCGATGACCCAGGCCTTGACACATCCGAGTTACCAGGTCGAAAAAGAGTACCACGCTCTGCTCAACGATACGCCGAGCACCGACGATTTGCGCGAATGGCGCACCGGCGTTGAGCTCCCGGCCATTGACGATGAAGCCGGTGATCAAGACAACTTTGATGGGCCAAACAGCGAAGAACCGACCATCATGACCGCCCCCGCGTGGGTCGACATCATCGAACGCGGCGAGGGTGGCACGTGGGTGCGCGTCGTCCTCCGTGAGGGACGCAAACGCCAAATCCGCCGAGTTGCGAAAGCACTCGGATTCGACGTAATTCGTTTGCTTCGTGTGCGTGAAGGCCCCATTGAGCTCGGCGATTTAGCTGCCGGACAGTGGCGTGAATTGACCGACGAAGAAACCGACAAGCTCCAACAACACGCCAATGCTGCCACACGCATGGCTCAGCTGATCGCCCAACAACAGGCCAAAGCAGAGCGCAACAGTGCGGAAGCAGAAGCAGGTAACGACCAAGAAGCCCCCAAAAAACCACGTCCTGCGCATGCTGGCGACGCTCCCCGCGAAGGTGGTTTCCGGCGTGACGGCGATGCTCCCCGCGAGGGTGGCTTCCGCCGCGAAGGTGGTTTCCGGCGTGACGGCGATGCTCCCCGTGAGGGTGGCTTCCGCCGCGAAGGTGGTTTCCGGCGTGATGGTGATGCTCCCCGTGAGGGTGGCTTCCGCCGCGAAGGCGGTTTCCGGCGTGACGGCGACGCTCCCCGCGAGGGTGGCTTCCGCCGCGAAGGCGGTTTCCGGCGTGACGGTGATGCTCCCCGTGAGGGTGGCTTCCGCCGCGAAGGCGGTTTCCG
>Ga0172372_10004532_pt1 | contig 19698 bp, 13 predicted proteins | sample LakKiv5m_2_FD_114544 | JGI IMG/M metagenome (GOLD analysis project Ga0172372, IMG submission 114544) | Freshwater microbial communities from Kabuno Bay, South-Kivu, Congo - kab_092012_9.5m | ecosystem: Environmental > Aquatic > Freshwater > Lake | place: Democratic Republic of the Congo...
CGCCGCGCTCACGGGCATCGTCGCCGTGGCGGCCGTGATCCTCTGGGCGCTGTTCAACCCTTGGCGTCGAGCCAGTCTGCGAGGGCCTTGAGCACGGGCGCGGAGTCGCGCTCGTTGAAGATTTCGTGGTAGAGCGCCGCGAAGCGTCGCGCAGTCACCGCCGTGCGGCCCCCTGAGCTGCCCGCTAGGTCGCCCGCTGGGCCGCCGATAGCAGCGGCGGCGAAAGCATCGCTGCCGCGCGGCGCGACCAGCCGATCGTCACCCGCGTAGAGCAACAGCGTGCGCACCGGCCACCGGGCCGCAGCGGCCACCACCCGCCCGCCCTCCGACGCCACGAACGCGCCCAACCGCGCGCAGATGCGGTCATGCACCAAGGGGTCGGTTTCGTAGGCCGCGACCACCGCCGGGTCATGCGAGAGGTACTTGGGCTGCAGGCCGTTGCCGAGCGTGAGGTCGGGCGCGATGCGTGGCAGCCAGCCGACCGCCGCACGCTGCCAAGCCGCCATGTCCACCGCCAGCGCGGGCGACGAGAGCACCAGACCGTCCGGCATCAGTAGCCCGCGCGCCACCGCCGAGGAGGCGATGAGGCCGCCCAGACTGTGGCCGAGCACGATGAGCGGTGACGCGCCGCCGGTGGCGGTGCGGGCCGCGGCGGCGCTGCGGGTCGCGGCGGCGACCTCGGCGAGGTGCTCGAGATGCTGCGTTTCGCGCGCGAGATGGCCTCGTCGGCCGCTCGAGTGGCCGTGGCCGTAGAGGTCATAGGCGCGCACGGCGTAGCCCTGAGCGTTGAGCCACTTCGCGAGCGGCGCGTAACGCCCGGCGTGCTCGCCGAGGCCGTGGACGATCAACACCGTGCCGCGTGCCGTGGTCGCGGGCGGGTGCGCCGGCGCGAGCGCCGGGGCGCCGGTGCCGAGCGGCCAGTCGGTGAGGGCGAGGGTCTCGCCATCGGCGGTGCGCAGCGTAGGGCCTATCGGGGTAGCGTCGGTCATGGGCTAGACTCTAGCCATGATCCAGGTGCTTGCCTACCTCGTGCCGGCCTCCGCCGCCCTCGGGCTGTTATGGGGCGGCGCGTGGGCGTGGCTCACCGTGTTCTTCGTCTACGGCATCGTGCCGGTCGCGGACGCGCTCGGCGGCGCGGACGCGCGTAACCTCGACGAGGCGGCGCAGCAGCGCGCCGCGGCCTCACGCTGGGCCTCGTTCCCGCTCTACCTCGCGCTGCCGGTGCAGCTCGGGCTGTTCGCGCTGCTCGCCGTCGTCTGGCAGGGCGAGGCGGCGTGGTGGGTGCGGGCCGGCTGGATCGCCTCCACCGCCATCACCTGCGGCGGGCTCGGCATCGTCATCGGCCATGAGCTGGTGCACCGCCGCGACCGCCGCGAATACTGGCTCGGCAAGCTGCTGCTCGGCACGGTGCTCTACATGCACTTCGCCATCGAGCATGTGCGCGGCCACCATCCGCGCGTCGGCACCGATGATGATCCGGCCAGCGCCCGTCGCGGCCAGACGGTCTACGGCTTCATCCCGGGCAGCGTGCTGCGGCAGTTCACCTCGGCGTGGGAGTTGGAGGCCGCACGGCTCGCCCGCGCGGGCCGCAGCGCGTGGATACCCGACAACGAGATGCTGGTCGGTCTTGCGCTGCAGGCGGCGTGGCTCATCGCCGCGGCGCTGCTGTTCGGTGTCGAGGTGATGGGCGTGTTCGTCGCCGTCGCCGCGCTCGCGGTGGCGCTGCTCGAGGTCGTGAACTACATCGAGCACTACGGCCTGCGTCGCGGGCGCGATGCGGCAGGCAGGCTCGGGCCCGTGCGTGCGCACCACTCATGGAACAGCGACCACCGCGTCGGCCGTGCGCTGCTCTTCGAGCTGCCGCGCCACACCGACCATCACATGAACGGCAGCCGGCCCTACCAGACGCTGCGCAGCGTGCCCGGGGCGCCGCAGCTGCCGGCGGGCTATCCCGCGATGGTGATGCTGGCGTTGCTGCCGCCGCTGTGGTTCCGCGTGATGCATCCGCGGCTCGAAGCCGTCGAGGCCGCCACCGCCTGATCGGCCTCCGCGCCGCTCGCACGCACGACGCCCGCCCGCGCGTCGTCGCAGATTCCCCAAAGAAAAAGGGGGCATGCCGAAGCATGCCCCCTTCATCATGACGACCGCGCGCGGGGCGCGGCGCCGCGGTGGATCAGAAGTTCTTGCGGATCGTGAGACCGTAGGTGCGGGGCTGGTTCGGGTAGCCCGACACGCTGAACTGCTGCGCCACCGACGGGAACGACTGGATGAGGTACTCGTCGTCCGTCAGGTTGCGGCCGTAGACCAGCACGTCCCAGCTGTCGAGCGAGAAGCCGACGCTCATGTTCACCGACGAGACCTTGCGGTAGGTGTTGAACGTGTTGGTCGGGATCGTCGCCGTGCAGACCGTGGTGGCCTGCTCGTGCTGGTTGACGAGCGTGTTGCTCTGGTAGTCGTAGTCTGCGCGCACGAAGCCCTCGACATCGCCGACGGTCCAGTCGTAGTTGATGCCGGCGCTGATGCTGCGGTCATGGATGCCGAGCGGACGCTGACCCGAGCGGTCGAGGTTGCGGCCCGAGCAGGGGCTCGGCGCACCGACATAGGTGTCGTACTCCGGCGACAGGAAGGTCGCCGCCAGGTCGACGCGCCAGTTGTCGGCGAGCTTGAACCGCGTCTCGATCTCGACGCCCTGCGTGGTCTGCTCACCCGCGTTGCTCAGCACGAAGCCGGTGCCGCGGAAGGTGTTGTCCTGGAAGCCCTTGATGTTCTGGTCGAACAGGGTCACATAGACCGCCGCGCGCGGCCACTGGCCCTTGATGCCGAGCTCGTACACCGTCGACTCCTCGGGGTCCGCCTTGCGGGTACCGAAGCGCGGGTACCAGGGGTTGACGGCTCCGCCGCGCGGCGAGCGGGGCGGCGTGGCCGGAGCCAACGGCTTGCTGTCACGCGACAGGTTCCAGGAGGTCGCCTTGTAGCCCGTCGACACGCCCGCGTAGGCGTTGACGTTGTCGGTGACATCGACCGTCAGACGCACCGTGTAGGTGACCTTGCTGTCATCCGACTTGTCGGTGAACGGGACGACCGGGTGCAGGAACTGCAGCGGATAGAGGCCGAGCAGCGGGTTGCAGACCGGCGCGACGCCCGGGATGCCCGTGGCCGCGCAGGGGATGGTCGTGCCGTTGGCGACGCTCGCGCGATCGGCGATGTCGTTGGCGAGGGCCGCCGGGATGCCGGCGGCGAGCAGGTTGCCGCGGACCAGCTGGAAACCGATCTCCACGAGGTTGAGGCTCGCGAACACGTCGTTGTTCGACTGCTTGAAGTCGATCTTCTTCAAGGTGTTCGTGTACGCGACGCCCGCAAGCAGCGTGGCGCGGTCGGTCAGGTCGAACTCCGCCTGGCCGAACAGCGTGTAGGCGTCGCTGTCCTGCTGGGTGAAGATGCTGCTGCCGGTGTTGGCCGCGAAGAAGGTGCCGGCCGGTACGCCGATGGCCGCTTCGAGGCCGCCCAACGCGTTCGCGTTGCCGCTCGATGCGAAGGTCAGGCCGTTGGCGTAGCCGCGCATGTTCGAGCCGAACTGGATGATGTTGTCGTACTTCACGTCTTCCGTGATGTAGTAGCCGCCGACGAGGCCGCGCACCGCGCCGCCGTTATCGAACGACAACCGCAGCTCCTGCGAGAGCGTCTCGATCTCGCCGATGTTGCGGTTGGTGCGCCCGAGGTCCGCGCCAGTGAAGTCGAAGTCGTAGTCGAAATCGCTCTCCTGGTGGCGCAGCGCGGTGATGGAGGCGAGCGACACCGACTCGCCCGCCCAGTCGATGTGCAGCGAGATGCCGTCGTTGTCGACGAAGTTGCGCGGATCCTTGTTGAGGAAGGCCTTGCGGTCGAACGGCAGACCCGGCGCGTTGGCGGTGCCCGGGTAGAGCTTGCCGTTGCCGAACGCCGGGTTCTGCACCAGGGCACCGGTCGGGCCGTTGAGCAGGTTGGCGACGCCGCAGCAGAGCTCGTCGATCTCGCTCTTGTCGGCGATCAGGCGCACCGAGGTGTTCTCGGAGGCGTTCCAGAGCAGCTGCGCGCGCAGGTCCCAACGGTCGCGGTCGTTGACCATCTTGCCGTTGGTGAGGTTCTGGAAGTAGCCGTCACGGGTGTTCATCGAGCCGGCGAGGCTGAAGGCGAGCGTGTCGGAGATCGGTCCGGTGACCTTGCCCTTGAAGACGCGCTCGCTGAGGTTGCCGACGGTGGCCTCGACCATGCCGCCCCACTCGAACTCGGGCTTCTTGGTGACGACGCTGATCACGCCGGCCGACGCGTTCTGGCCGAACAGCGTGCTCTGCGGACCGCGCAGCACCTCGACGCGCTGCACATCGACGAGGTCGCCGATGGAGCCCGCGGAGCGCGAGCGGTAGACGCCGTCGACGAACACGCCGACCGAGGGCTCGATGCCGGGGTTGTTCGCGCCGTTGCCGAAGCCGCGGATGATGAAGTTGGTGTTGGTGGAGGTCTGCAGCTGGCCGATGCGCAGCGAGGGCACGACCGAGGCCAGGTCTGCGATGTCGCGGATCGCGGCTTTCTCGATGGTCTCGGCGGTCGTCACGGTGACGGCGACCGGCACATCCTGCAGCGTCTGCTCGCGCTTGGTGGCGGTGACCACCACTTCCTCGAGCTCCCCGCTCTGCTGCGCGACGGCGTTGCCGGTCAGCAGCGTGGCCGCGACGGCCAGTCCGACGATGGAAAATGACTTCATTTAAGAAAGCCCCTGTTGTTGAGGCCCTTGTGATCGGCGGACCGACCGTGGGCCGTGTTGTCGTTCGACCCCGATTCTAACCACAAACGCCGTGGAAATGGCGCAACGGGTCGCTCAGGTGGTTGGCGGACTGCCGCCGGGCAGGTGTTGTGCGAGGGCGCGCACGGTGCTCTGGACACGGCTCGCGCCGTCGGCGGTCAGCTCCACGTATTTACGGCGCCGGTCCTTCGGGTCGAGCGCGTAAGTGATGAGACCCTCGGCGAGCAGCCGGTCGATGCGACGCAGGGCGGAGGTCGCTGGCGCGCGCGAGGCGAGGCAGAGCGAGGTCACGGAGATGCGGCGTTTGGTGATGCGCGCGCGCAACAGCTCGGCGAGCATGTTCCAGGTGGCATCGGGTTCGAGCACGCTGCCGAGGCCGCGCTGGCGCTGCTCGTCCACATCGCGTAGCCACTGCAGCAGCCGCAGCTCGGCGGGCGGCTCACGGCGTGGCACCGGTGTGCGGCGGCTCGGCTCGGCGACGCCCGATGCGGGGCGCGTGAGCGCGGCATCGTAGCGGCGCTTCGCCTCCTGCACCGCGAGCAGCAGCGTGCGCCGCTCGATCGGCTTCGGCAGCACATCGGTGATGTCGGGCAGCTGCCGTGGCAGCACGCGGTCGAGGTCCAACGCCTCGCCGCACAGCAGGAACTGCAGCGCGTGACGCAGCGGTGAGCGACGCCGCAGCTCGCCGAGTTCGGGCCCGCCGCCGAGCGGATCGAGCGCCCGCGCGTCGAGCAGCGCGATGGCGATCGGCGGCTCTGCGCGGAGCCGTGCCAACGCGCCGTTGCCCGCGTCGAGGTCGGTGTAGGGCTGCGGATCGCAGCCCGCCTGCACCAAAGTGCGGGTGACGTAATCCAGCGCGGCCGGGTCACCGTCGACCACCAGCACGGGCATGCGGGGGAGGTCTGCCGCCTCCTGTCCCCTGTCCTCGCCCATCCTCCCTCCCGATGACCGCAGAGTGGTTGTTAAATCCGAAATGGACCGACCCGGGCCGGTAAAACAGGCTGGATTCCGACCCGCTATCGGGGGTGCGATACCCCGAGCGCCGGAAATCTGTCACGGAAAACAATCTCTAACATCTTGTGACGCAAGTCAATTTTTTCCGGCCCTGCCGAAATACAGGGGTGGCATGATTTTTTTGTGGTCGGAGGGTCGGCCGATCGCCGACAGCAAGGGGGGACAGGAACCTTCCGTTCCGGATTAATTAATGCTGTGAGGGTCCTCTCGGGGCAGTATCTTGCGAGTCTAGGGTCTTGGGTAACCGAGATGCGGCCCTGTATAAACCAAACTGAAACATGGGCTTGACGCAATCTCAGAAGTAATTTCTTGAATATGTCAGAGAAGCCGACGCAAATGATGCCGCGCGCGAATGTTGCCGCAGCAGGCGAGGGTGTCCCTCGCCGGCTGCGCTTTCTTTTGGCGTTGGTGCTCGCCTGCGCGCTGACGTTCCTCGCCGGCTGCCAGCCCTGGTCGCGCACCACGCGCGACGCGAACATCCCCTCGACGGCCGAGCGCCTGCGCACCACCACCGACACCTTCGACGACGCCGAGATCGAGCTCCCGGTCGAGTCCATGACCGATATCGAGTTCCTGCTGCGCCGCGCCGACGACAGCGAATCTTTGCCCGATGTCCGTCTGCGCAATGTCAGCGTCACCGAGAGCGGTCTCTACGACGCGATGAACCTCATCGCCGCCAGCGCGAACCTCTCGCTCTCCATCGAGGGCGGCGCGCGCGGTCTCGAGCGCTATGGCGCGAACGCGGTGTTCCGTCTCTCCGGCACGCTCACCGAGGTGATGGAGCAGCTGTCGGACGGCATGGGCTTCTTCTACACCGTCCGCAACCGCATGCTCATCATCACGCCGGAGCAGCAGTTCATCCTGCAGACGCCGCCGGCGCTCACCGAGGACAACCTCGCGGGCTTCTCCAACAACCTCCAGGTGCTCGGCGCGCGCGACGCCTATCTCGACCGCCTCAACGGCAGCGTCGCCTTCCGCGCGAACCGCACCGCGCTGCGCAGCATCGAGCAGTACGTGCGGCAGCTGCGTGCCGCGCGCGCGATGCTCATCTACGAGGTCCATGTCTACCAGGTCGACCTGACGGACGACACGAAGGCCGGCATCAACTGGAACCGCCTCGGCTGGACGCAGGACTCCGTGATCCGCGAGGCGACGGGCGGCTCGGGCGGCGGCGGTGGCACCGGCACCGGTGGCGGCTCCGGCTCTCCGCCCTCCGGTGACGTGTTCTCGCCGTTCGGCGCCGCGAACCGCGCCGCCACGCTGACGAGCGATGCCGACTACGGCATCGGCGCCGTGTTCTCCGGCCCGAACTTCAACGCCTCGATCCTGCTCAACTTCCTCCGCTCGCAGGGCACCGTGCGCGTGGTCTCGCAGCCGCGCATCGGCTTGATGTCCGGTTCACGCGGTCAGCTGCAGGTCGGTCAGAACACCGGCTACGTGGCGAAGGTCGGCACCAACATCGGCAACAACCTCAACCAGGTGACCGTCGAGACCGAGCGCCTGCAGACCGGCTTCGAGCTCACGCTCTTCGGCACCGAGCGCGACGGCACCATCTACACCGACATCAACCTCTCGGTGAGCGAGCTGCTGCGCTTCAACAGCTTCACCGCGCTCGGCACCGACCTCACGCTGCCGCAGACCGCCGACCGCAAGGTGCAGACCATCGTCGCGGCGCGCCCCGGCGACGTCATCCTGATCGGCGGCATCTCCGTGTCGCGCGATAATTCGGACGTCACCAACGCCATCGGCGGCAACAACAAAGAGACGACCGCCCAGCGCGGCGAGCTCGTCATCGCCATGCGTCCGAAGGTCGTACGCTTCGTGAAACGGCCGCCGGGGTCGCCTGCGATCGCCGCGAGCAACGCGGCGCTCGCCACCACCACGATGGCCTCCTCGCCCGTGCCGACGCAGCCGGCCACCTGGGTCGAGCCGGTGCGTGCTTTGCAGCCGCCGTCCGAGGACGTCGCTCTGCAGCCGATCGCGGTGCAGCCGCCGCCGGTGGTCCGCGAGGCGCCGCCGGTGTCGACGCCGTCGCCGGCGGTGGCTCCGGTCGTCGCCCCGCCCGCAACCGCGTCCGCAACCCCGCCCGTGACCCGCACCGCCAGCGTCGGCGGCGCATATCGCGCCCAGCTCGGCGCGTACCGCAGCGGCGAGGACGCTGCGCGCGCGGCGTGGGGCACCCTGCAGACCACGCACCCCGGCCTGAAGGGCATGCAGCCCGAGGTCGTCCGCGAGAAGTTCGGCGACCAGATGCTGTGGCTGCTCCGCTCGCCGCCGATGGAGCGCGACGCCGTGCAGCGGCTCTGTTCCGACATCCGTCGTGCCGGCGACCCCTGCGCGGTGGTACGCGCCTTGCAAGCCGGAGAAGGCGGATGAACATATCGTCAAATTGCCGTCTCTCTCTCTTTGCCGTGCTGTCGAGCGCGATGCTGGCGGGTTCCGCGTGGGCGCAGGTCATCCCCAACCCGCTCATGCGCCCGAGCCGGACCCAGTCCGTCCCGCAAGGGCAGTCCGCCGCGTCACCGGATCCGCAGGCGCGCGGCGCGACGGTGGCACCCTCGCGCGCCGCGGCTCGGGCATCGGAGGGGGAGGGCCTGCCGGCCGAGGCTACACAGCCGAAGACCGCCGCCGAGCAGTTGGCGAACCTCTACGTCTCGGCGGTCATCGGTGATCGCGCCGTGCTGCGCAGCATCGATATCCGCACCGTCCCCGCGCTCATCTCCGCCTTCAACGGCGTGGCGGGCGCGGGCGCCACGGGTGGTGCGGGAGCGGGTGGCGGTGCGGGAGCGGGTGGCGCTGGTGGCGGTGCGGGCGCAGCCGGCATCGGCGGCCTGCGTTCTCAGGTTTATGTCGTCCGCAACGGCGAGGTGCTGCCTTTCCTCAACAATCTGCGGCTGCTCGTGCGCGTGCGCGACACCTCGGTGACGCTGTTCGATGTCACCGATATCCCGCCGGGCAATTACGACCCCCTCGACCTCATGGACCGCGGCTTCCCGGTCGCGTTCCGCGGCACCGTCGATTCGGTGCAGTCGCTGCCGCCCACACCGCCGGGCCTCATCGGCCCGGGGCAGGGTCTGGACGGCGCCGCCTTCGAGCGCGGCCGCAACACGAGCACCCGCGGGGGGGGAAGCGCCACCGGCAGCACCGGCGGCACCACGGGCAACACCGGGGGAGGCACGGGTAACCCATGAGCGCGACGCCCGACACCCTGGCCGCCGTCACCGCGAACTTCGTCGCCGTCAGCGAGACGCGCGCCAACGAGCGCGTCAACGCCGGTTTGACCGCGCTCATCGACCAGGGCTTCCTCACCCGCGCGCAGGTCGACGTCGCGCGCCGCAAGCAGCAAGCCATCCTCGAGATGGGCGGCCGCGCGGCGCTGCTCGACATCCTCGTCCGCGACCGCTTCCTGCCGCGCGAACTCGCCGAGTCCATCCGCCTCCTTGATTCGGATGACGCCGCCACCGCGACCCGCAACGCCGCACCCATCGCCGCGATGCAGCTGCTGCCGCTCAAGACCTGCGAGAAACTGCTGGTCGCGCCGGTCACCGTCGAGCGCGACATCCTCGTCATCAAGGCCGCGCGCCCGCTCAACGACGCCCAGAAACAGACCATCATCGACTCCTGCGCCATGCGCGTGCGTGCTCTGCGCATCATCCCGGTCGATGTCGCCGAGGCGCGCCAGTCGCTGCGCCGCGTCGCCGCCGAGGGCGCGGTGCTCGAGCCCGTGCTCTCCCGCCTGCGCATGGACGACATGTCCGGCTCCCAGCTGAAATCCGCCATCAGCGCCATGCTCAACGAGGCGCTGCGCCTGCGTGCCTCCGACATCCACCTCGATGCGCGCCCCGACCCGGACAGCTGGATCAGCTACCGCATCGACTCCGACCTGCAACAGAAACACCAGGTGCCGGAGCGCCTGATGCGCGCGCTCTTCATGCGCATCAAGACCGACGCCGGCATGGACGCCTCGGACAGCCGCCGCTCGCAGGACGGCCGTCTCTCCTTCGATTTCCAGGGCCGCGGCATCGACGTGCGCATCGCCAGCCAGCCGCTCGCGCTCGGCGAGACCATCGCCATGCGCATCCTCGACCCGGACGGCATGCCGGGCATGGAGGCGCTGTTCCCCGCCGACCCCGCGATGATCAAACTGCTGCGCGGCCACGCTGAGGTCTTCGGCAAGGCCGGCGGCCTGGTGCTGCTCTCCGGCCCGACCGGCTCCGGCAAGACCACCACGCTCTACACCATGGCGCAGCGTTTCCCGCGCGACCGCGTGAACGTGGTCACCGTCGAGGACCCCGTCGAGTACGTGTTGCCCTTCGCACGCCAGATCCAGCTCAACCAGATGCTCGACCAGCGCGCGGCGGACGTCGAGCGCTCCATCCTGCGTCAGGACCCGGACATCATCATCTTCGGCGAGATCCGCGACGGCGACTCCGCGCGCGCCGCCCTCAAATTCACCGAGTCCGGCCACTTGGTGCTCGCCACGGTCCACGCCGTCACGGCGCTGCAGACCTTCGAGCGCTTCGTCAGCTTCTTCGACGAAGGCACCAAGCCCGAGGCCCTCTTCGTGCTGGCGCATTCGCTCAAGACCCTGCTCAACCAACGCCTCTGCAAGCGCCTCTGCGATTGCGCGCGTCGTGCCACCGCCGCGGACGGTGCGGCCATCCGCGAGGCGCTCGACGGCACCGGCCTCGAGTACCGCCCGGAGGCGAATCTGCGCATGGCCGTCGGCTGCACCGCCTGTGAGGGGATCGGCCACCGCGGCCGCGTGCTCGCCTACGAGGTCCTGAACCTCCCCAACGACGAGGAGATCCGCATCGAGCTCGCGCACATGCTCGAGCAATCGAACAACGCCTTCTTCAAGGCGCGCGACATGAAGGGCGTGCTCTTCCAGAGCCGTGCCAAGTCCATGCAGATGCTGCTCGACGCCGGTGTGGTCGACGCCATCTCCGCACGCCGCGTGCTCGGGGTCTGAGGGCGCCGCCATGCAAAACTTCCGCGTCGTCTACCTCATGCCCCGCCCCGAGAACCTCATGGCGCAGCCCGACAAGGACGTGCCCGGGTTCTACCGCCACGCCACGCTGCTCGCCGCGCCGAACTCCGGCAGCATCATCAGCGAGATCCGCCAGCGCGGCGGCCTGCCGCTCGAGATCAAGCCGGTCCGCGCGAAGCCCGCTTGGCTCGCCAACATCAACCGCGCCTACAAGCTGCAGCTGCTGCAGGCCATCAACTACAACGTCAAAGGCGGCATGAGCGCCGCCCGCGCGCTCGAGATGGTGGTCGAGGGCGAGACCGGCGTGAACCGCGGCCTGCTGAACCCCGCGCTCACCGCGCTGCGCAGCGGCGGCACCTTCCCCGAGGCGATGCGCGCGCTCGGCTTCTTCGACGCCAGCACCGTCTCCATCATCGAGGCGGGTGAGCGCACCGGCCGCATGAAGGACTCCCTCAGCGCGGCCTCCAGCCACTACGAGAAGACCAGCAACGGCATCAAGGCGATGTTCGGCGCCGTGTCCTGGACGCTGCTCGACATCGGCTTCGCCGTCAGCTCCATCATCGGCCTGCGCTTCAGCCTGCTGCCGACCCTCACCGCTTCGGCGTCGTCCTCGGGTCAGAGCGAGGCCGAAAGAGAGGCCTTCCAGCGGCTCGTCGACCAGGCCTACCTCGTCAACGACCTGCTGATCGCCGGCACCGTGATCATGCTCGCCTTCGTGTTCGTCGGCATCTACGGCTACGCCGCCAATGTCGAGTCCATCCGCCACAAGGCCGACGCCGTGATGGCCCGCATCCCCGCGCTCGGCACCGCCCTGCTGAACGGCGCCATCTCCACCAGCTTCACCGTCGCATCGTCCATGCTGCGCGGCGGCGTGCCTTTCCTGCCGTCGGCGGCCACCGCCGCCGCCGGCGCCGACAACCTCCAGGTCAAGGAGTTCTGGTCGAACGCCGTGCAGCGCGTCGAGACCGGCGAGACCATCCCGCGCTCCCTGAACTCCCCCATCCTCAATTCTTCGGAGGCCATGCTGATCGCCTCGCACAACACCCAGCGGGAGCTCGGCGAGGTGCTCGAGCGCATCGCCGAGCGCCGCGACGGCATCGCGATGACCGCCTCGAAGCAGTTCTCGCTGTGGATGTTCGTCGCCTCACTGGTCTACTCGGGCATCGCGGTGATGTTCACGCTGTACGTCGTGTACGTGCAGAACAAACAGATGATGTCGAAGGCGTCGAGTTGACACCATGAGCACCGTCTTCGCACAGGACAGCTTCGACGAGGTCTTCGGCCACATGATCGCCGGGGCGCTGCCGCTCGTCGGCGTGAACGCCGAGGCCGCGGTCGCGCTCGTCGCGCGCGACATCCTGGGCACCGAGGATGTCCATACCGTGAGCGTGCGCGAGCCCGTGATGAAGCGCATCCTCTACTTCGCCGCGCCCTCCAGGATCTTGGCCTCGGTGCTCTACCCGAAGCTGCCGCTCACCGCCGCACTGCCCGGCCACCCGGCGCACCGCGGCCCCGGCGCCTATGTGCTCACCCACGGTGACCGTTCGGCGGCCGCGCTCTTCACCGGTACGCAGCTGCGTCTGCTCTTCAACGACCGCGACATCATCGCCGAGTCCATCGCCGAGCAGGGCCTGCCGCAGTTCGATGTCGCCGAGGTCGAGGACGGCTACGCCCTGACCTCCGCCTATGCCGCGCTGCAGCAGCGCGTCGACACCACTTCCGAGCGCGTCACCCGCATCGCCGGCGGCATCACCGCGTTGATGGGCGCCGTCCATCTCGGCGCATCGGCGGTGAACGGTTACTACAGCGCCCAGGCCGACACCTTGAGCGGCCAGAAAGAGGCGGCCCTGCGGCGCGTCGTCTCCGACCTCAGCCTCGCCTCGCCGCTCTCCGAACAGCTCACCCAGCTGCAGCGCGTCGCCGCGAACACCGTCAAGGTGGGTGGCTGGATCGAGCGCTACCGCATGAACGGCCGCAAGGAAGCCTTCGAGGTGCTCGTGCCCGAGTGGGTCACCCGCGACGTCGTCACCAACTACGGCACCGACGCCCGCGCCGAGCTCGCGGGCGAGGGCATGGTGCGGGTACGCCGCGGCAAGCTGGTCGGCGCGGGCGAGGGCACCAAGGTGGCGTCGGCCGAGCCCGCCGGCCCGTCCGTGGAGCGACGCTGATGGCCAACAACCTGCAGGACCAGTTCACCGTCGTCCTCAACGTCCTCGGGCGTCTGCGTCCGCTCGCCATCGTGCTGGTGGGTACGGCGCTGATGGCCACCATGTTCGCCGGCAACGAAGTCAGCTCCGCGGTCGCGGCCTATCGCACCGCCACCGCCGTGCCCGAGGAATCCGTCGGCAAGGTCAAGCTGGTCCGCCAGCCGCTCGCGGCCGAGGACTACACCCGCTACGGTGGCATCATCGCTGGGCTCGTGCCGGGCGTGCGCATCACCGTGCCCGAGGACGGCAAATCCATGCGCGTCGCCGTCGCCGACATCGGCGGCTACGAGCTCTGGATCTACGCCCTCAACAGCCTCCAGTCCTACAGCAAGAACGTGGTCTGGGAGGCCGACAACATCTGCCTGCAGGACTGCGGCAGCGAGACCGTCGCATCCGCGCAGGTCCGAGGTTACGTCCAATCCTTGGAGATCCAGTGAAGACCGACCCGAACGATACCCCCGTCGCCGAGACCGCTGACGAGTCGACGCCCTCGCGCAAACCCGCCAAGCTGGCGTTGGTCGCTGCCGTGGTGGCGGCCCTCGCCGGCGGCGGTTGGTACCTCTACTCGCAGGGCAAGCTGCCGGGCCTCGGTGGCGCCCAGCCTGCCGCCACCGCTGCGAAGGCGCCGGTCGCCGCGCCGGTCGACGGCCTGCGCGTGCTCGCCGAGGTCAACGGCAAGACCATCACCGCTGAGGAGGCGGCGGTCATCACCCAGGAAGGCATCGACCGCGCGGTCGCCGTCGACCGTCTCGTGACGCGCGTGCTCGCCGCCGAGGCGGCCACCGAGATGTACCCGGGCGAGGCCAAGGCCGCCAGGGCCGCGGCCGAGCGTGAGGTGCTCTCGAACTACTACATCAACCGCCGCAGCCAGGAATTGCGGCAGGCCGTCACCGACACGGACATCGACCGTTTCTACAAGGAGCAGGTCCGGGACGCCGACTACGCCTCCTACAAACTGAACTACTACCTGACCCAGGACAATCTCGATGCCGCCACGATGGAGCGCAACATCGCCGCCAACGACGGCGAGGCGAAGTCGAAGTTCAAGCCGGTGTCCACCGAGGGCGATGGCTTCATACGGCTCGCCGACACCCCGTATGGTCTCGGCCAGCTGGTCGCCAGCGCCAAGGCCGGCGACTACATTGCCAAGGACTACCTGCGCGCCGTCCGGGTCCGTGACGGGTTCCTCATCCTGCACATCGAGCAGGTGCGGGCCGGCAAGAAGCCGGCGCAGACTCAAGCGGTGAAGGACCAGATCCGCGACCTCATCGCCCAGCGTCGGCTGAACGACGAACTGCTGGAGCGACGCGAGAAGGCCCAGGTCAAGTTGAAGTTGTGATCCGTGCTGCGCAGATTGTATATTGAACTCCCGGCGTCGCAGACAGTCATAAGCACCGGGAAACCACAGACGCCCCCCATGGGCAGGAGAAAGACGATGTGTCGACGCAACAGTGGCTTCGCGCCGCACCGCCGCCAGGGCGGTTTCATCCAGGGTGCGATCCTGTTCGCACTCGTCATCATCGCGGTCGTGGTGGCGGCGTTCTCGCTCGCCAACAAGGACTCCAACACCAACGCCGATGCCGAGACCGCCCGCGTGGCGGCGACGCTGGTCCTCAAGACCGGTTCGGACATCCAGTCCGGCGTCAACCGCGCCGTGGCCGACGGCCTGCCGGCCAGCGATGTCCAGACCAATCTGGTCGTCCAGGGCACGGCCGACGACGGCAAGACCGACCTCTTCGACACCACGCTGCGCTACGCCTCGCGCCCGCAGCTGCCGGAGAATGGTCTCGCGGACGGCTCGACTGCCGCACAGCCGTTTGCCGCCGGCGCGGCGTTGGCGGACGGGGTGGCAGCGAAGCTCTCCAAGCAGGCCCTCACGGGCTTCGGCACCACCCAGCAGGAGGTGATACTGGAGATCCCGGGCTTCACCAAGCTCGTCTGCCAGCGCATCAACAACCTCGCCAACGGCACGGGCACCACTGAGGACCCCAAGACGGATCTCACCGATGTCGAGGCGCCCGATGGCAGCACCCAGGCCAGCGAGGGTTGCTTCGGCCCGGAGGCGGGGCCGTACACCTACTTCCGCGTCCTGCTGACCGATGCTGAAGCGGCTACCTAACAGCCTCGGCCACTCATAGGGCCCTGAGCCCCCGCGTTCCGGTGTTCCGGAGCGCGGGGGTTCTGCCCGACGGGCTCCCGCCCGACAAGTTGGAGACGTTGAAGGGATCATGACCCGCTTGATGCCATCGCCCCTCCGCTCTCGCCGCCGGCACCCCGGCGGCCAGCGGCTGCGTGCGCGCGGCTTCATCATGGGCTACATCCTCTTCGCGCTCGTCGTGCTCGGCGTGGTCGTGGCGGCGCTCAGCCGCCTCCAAGACCAGCAGAGCGACGCCAAGTGGGTCGACGGCGCGCTGTCCCGTCTCAAAGACAACCTCCAGAACTCCCGCGTGCAGATCCTCACCTGCGCTGCGCTCATCACCACCGGCGGCACCAGCGCCGAGACGCAGTATCCCCCGCAGTCGGACGACGGCCTGTTGGGCAGCGTCACCTGTCCGCAGGGCACGCTTGCGCCCATGCAGTTGTTCGACGGCTCGAGCGGGGTGTTCACGCCGACGCCGCCTTCGGGGTTCAGCCCCTACACTTATGTCAACACCTTCGCGACCGCAGAAGAGGCGGATCCCGCGGATGTCTACATCGAAACCACATCAGCGTCGCCGATGGCGTTCTCCGCCTTGAGCCGCCTCCAAAAAAGTTACTCCGCTGAGGAAATGGTGGTCACCACAGATTCCTCGGGCGTGACTACAATGCAGTACTACATCGCCAAGCGAGCAGCCGGGAGCCCGTAGCGCATCATGTCGTCGCTCCGCCTCATCCGTCCCAGCATCCTCGGCGCGACCCTCGTGGTCGCGTTCGGCGTGCTGGCGCTCGGCGGCAGCGAGGCCCGCGCACAGGCGACGAACGCCTCGATCCTCGAAGCCCGCATCTCGAAGATCCGCCAGGGCCAGATGAACGCGCGCACCGCGGCGTCCATCCTCGCCGCTGCCGCAGCCTCGAACGCCGGTGTGCCGCCCCAGCCTGACCAGTCGCCCCGTCCCATCGGCGGCAAGGTCTTCCAGCGCCCGCAAAGCGGCGGCTTCGTGCCGCTCAGTTCCGGTGCGCCGACCACCGACGATTTCAACGTCCCGCTCGGCTACTGCGCGAGAAAGGGCGCCGACCACAGCGACAACGCAGCCAAGGTCATGGTGGCGGTGATATTCGCGGGCCTCGACGGCGTGTTCAACACCTCTTGCGAGACCGTGCTCAACCCCTTGAAGAAGGGTTCCGCGATGCGCGAGAACGGCGCGAACGGCGACGACTACGTCGCCGCCTTCGCCGCCACCACCGTCGACGCCGCCGTCACGGACACCACCGTCCTCGAGGTCGCCACCCGCAGCGCCCTGCCGACGGAGCTGCCTGACGGCCGCGGCGCGCTGCCGGTCGGCTACATGCACTTCGTGACGACCGAGAACGCGCTCTACCGCTGGGACGGTACGCAGTGGATTAACGCCTCCGGCCTCGCCGACGCGGGGCAGGACGGCAAGATCGACCTCGGCAAGTTCAACCGCCTCGAGACCGACGCGCTGCGGATCGGCGCGCTGAACGGCCCGCTGCGCGCCACCAACGGCGAGGTCTCGGCCGGCAACATCCTCTGGACCGAGATCGACGGCCGCCCGCCGATGGTCGATCGGGTGGCCGCCGCGGCCGACCAGATCGGTCTGCTCGTCAACACCGGCAGTTCGGTGCTCGCCCGCGGCATCCAGACCGACGCTACGCTCACCGTCTCCAACGGCGACGGCGTCGCCGGCAACCCGCAGCTCGCACTCGCCTCGGTCTTCGCCCCGGGCAGCGTCCCCATCGGCGAGGTCACCGAAAGTATCCCGGTGCCGGTGCTCGACATCTACGGCCGCGTGGTCGGCTTCGACTACCAGAGCGTGCCGTCCTCCGCGCTCGCGAACTCCGTCTGGCTGCTCGCCGGCAACACCGGCATCACGAGCGGCGGCGCGCTCGGCCAGGACGCCACCGGCAGCTACCTCGGCCTCCAGTCGGGCAGCACCGCCGATCTGCGCCTCGTCACCAACGGCAAGGTGCGCGCCATCATCGGCGCCACCGATGGCACGCTGACGACGGGCGATATCAACGCCAATACCATCACGGCGGATGGTCTCGTCGTCCAGCAGGACATCCTCATCGGCGGTGCGGTATCGGTCGGTCTGGGTGGGGGTAGCATCACCACCAACTTCGCCGCCGGTCTGAACGCTCTGACGTTCAACACCGTCGGCAGCAACAACATCGCGGTCGGTTCCAGTGCCCTCAACAACAACCGCAGGGGTACCGACAACGTCGCCGTCGGTGCCTCGGCGCTCCTTAGCACCGGCAACAGCAATTTCTTCACGCCCATCGGCAACGTCGCCGTCGGTGGCGAGGCCGGCAAGTCGAACACCTCGGGCGGCAGCAACACCTTCCTCGGGTTCCGTGCCGGTCAGTCGAACCTTTCCGGGTCCGGCAACGTCTTCATCGGCTCGAACGCAGGCGGTTCGGCCACCAACACCCTGAGCGACCGCCTCTACATCGGCAACTCCGTCGGCGCCACGCTGATCTACGGCGACTTCGCCGCGGGCCGGGTCGGCATCTATTCCGGTGCGACGACCCCGACCACCAGCAACGCCGCCCTGCAGGTCAACACGAAAGTCGCCGGCGACCGCGGCCTCGTCATCAACGGCGTCTCCGGCCAGAGCGCGAACCTCTTCGAGGCCATGGTCAACGGCGGCACCGCCGTCGCCACCATCTCGCCCGCCGGCCTCGCCACCTTCGGCACCGCCACCACTGGCGGGTTGACCATCAACGGCACCTCCAATGTTCCGAACGTGACCATCGCCTCGCTCGGCGGTCTGGTCAACCCGACGCTGCCCTCGAGCTTCAACCGCATGGTCGTCGCCGATACGACCGGTCGCTTGTCGCAGGTCACCTTCACTTCGGCGGTGTCCTCGCAGGCTTGGGCGCTGGTCGGCAACGCCGGGACTACCGTCGATAACTTCCTCGGTACCACCGACACGGCGCCGCTCGTCATCCGGACCAACAGCGTCGAGCGCTTCCGCGTCTCCGGCACCGATGGCACCACCACCTTCACTGCGCCGTTGGTCGCGAACGGCGGCCTCACCGCGAATACTTTGACCGTCACCGGTGCGACCGCGCTGCAGGGCACCGCCACGGTCACCGGCCTGCTCACCGCCGACGGCGGCGTCACCACCAACACCCTGACCGCCACCACCTCCGTCACCACGCCGCTGCTCACCAACGCCGGCACGCTGGCGCTGAGCGCGACCGGCACGAACCCGGCGATCACCTTCTCCACCGGCGGTGCCGAGCGCGCGCGCTTCAACGACAGCGGCTTGGTGCTGAGCACGCTCGCCACCGGCGCCTCGACCGACGACTTCCTGTCGGTCAACATGCAGGGCGTGGTGCGCCGCCGCAACCTCGGCGAGATCACCGGCAGCTTCTGGGCGCTCACCGGCAACGCCGCGATCCCTGACAACGCCTTCCTCGGCACGCAGGGCGCGCAGGACCTCGTCGTCAAGACCGCGAACGTCGAGCGCTTCCGCGTCTCCGGCACCGATGGCACCACCACCTTCACCGCGCCGCTGGTCGCGAACGGCGGCCTCACCGCCGATACCTTGACCGTCAGCGGTGCCGCGACCCTCAACTCGCTCGGCGTCACCAACGCCGCCACCGTCGGCGGTCTGCTCACCGCGAACGGCGGCCTCAACACCACCAACATCGCCGCCGCGGGCAACGTGACGGCGGTCGGCGCGGTGTCGGGCGCCTCCGGCTCGTTCGGCACGCTGGCCGTCACCGACAGCGCCACCGTCGGCGGCACGTTCGGCGTCACGGGCGCGACCACGCTCGGCAACTCGCTCACCGTCACCGGTCTCACCGCGCTCGACGGCGGCGCGACCGTCGGCACCACCGGCCTCACGGTCAGCGGCACCGCCGGCACCCCGAACGTCACCCTCGCCTCGATCGGTGGCGCGACGCCTGCGGGCACGCTCGGCAGCTTCGACCGCATCGTCCTCTCGAACACTTCCGGCGCGCTCGGCCAGGCGAGCCTCACCACGGTGATCGGCTCGCGCGCGTGGCTCCTGGGCGGCAACGCCATCACCGACCCGACCACGCAGTACCTCGGCACCACCAACGCGCAGCCGCTGGTGTTCCGCACCAGCAACACCGAGCGCTTCACCATCGGCGCGGACGGCGCGGGCAATTTCGTCGGTGCGCTGACCACCGGCAGCCTCGTCACCGGCAACGCGCAGATCTCGGGCGGCGCCATCAGCGGCACCGCCATCACCGGCGGCAGCATCAACGGCACGCCGATCGGCGCGGACGGCGCGAGCACCGGCGCGTTCACCACGCTGACGAGCTCGGGCGCCGCCACGCTCAACTCCCTCGCCGTCACCAACAACGCCACCGTCGGCGGCACGCTCGGCGTGACCGGCGCGACGACGCTCAACAACACGCTCGGCGTCACCGGCAACACCTCGCTCGGCGGTACGCTCGCCGTCACCGGCGCGACCACGCTCACTGCGCTCGGCGGTGCCGTCAACAACAGCCTCGGTGCCTTCGACCGCGTGGTCGTCGCGAACGGCAGCGGTCTCCTGTCGCAGGTCGCCGCC
>Ga0172372_10004533_pt1 | contig 19691 bp, 17 predicted proteins | sample LakKiv5m_2_FD_114544 | JGI IMG/M metagenome (GOLD analysis project Ga0172372, IMG submission 114544) | Freshwater microbial communities from Kabuno Bay, South-Kivu, Congo - kab_092012_9.5m | ecosystem: Environmental > Aquatic > Freshwater > Lake | place: Democratic Republic of the Congo...
CAGGGTTTTTATTTGCCCTGATTTCTGGTGATGTTCTCTACGCATTTCATATGAATCAACAAGTTAGATTTCTTAACACGCTCTCAGACTCGAACTCGCCGGTGGTCTTTATCATGTCACTTCCCGGGGTGACGGCCGGGATGACATCTATCTCGACGACTCCGACCGCGAGGTGTGGCTGGAGGTGTTCGCGCAGGTTTGCGCGCGCGCGTGCATGAAGGGGTCATGTGCATGTGAAGAACATGAAGGGGTCACATGTGAAGGGGTCACATGAAGGGGTCAGGTCTTGCATCAACACACCGCTCTCGCTTATCCTCCTTCGATGGCACGCCCCCTCAGACTCGAACTCGCCGGTGGTCTTTATCATGTCACTTCCCGGGGTGACGGCCGGGAGGCCATCTATCTCGACGACTCCGACCGCGAGGTGTGGCTGGAGGTGTTCACGCAGGTTTGCGCGCGCATTCCGGAGCCTGGACCGGCGATGTCTGGAAACTGCACGCGGTGCTGCGCGAGTGGCGCCCGGACCTGAACCTGATCGCACTGAATGCCCATACCACCGGCCTGCTGCTGATCGCCGGGCTGGACCCGGGGAGTACGGTTCTGGCGGATCATTACGACGACATCGTCCGGCAGTGGGCGCGGGAGATCCCCGTTCCCGCCGGCGTGGTGCGGCGGCACGGCGCCGTGACGTCCGATGATCCCGTCGTCGGCTTCCTGCTGGACCGGCTGCGCGAGGCACGGGAGGAAGGCTGGGAGGTGGCGCGGGTGCGGGAGGGCTTGCGGACCTTGCCCATGCCGGTCTGAGACGCGCTCAAGGCCTGATAGAGTGGGTCCTGCCGCGCGGCGTCATGCCCGAGGGCGCGGAGCGGCCGATTGCCGCGCCAGCCGGAGCGGTACGACAAAAACCTTACCCGATCCTGCCAACACCACAACCGCTCACTGGAGGCGCGCCATGCAAGTTGCAATCGACCTACCCAACGACCTCGTTGCCTTTCAAGGCGTCGCGGACACCCGTCAGGAGTTGCGGATCGCTTACGCGCTATGGCTTTTTCAGCGTGGGCGCGTCACCTTGGCAAAAGCGGCGGAGGTAGCCGGGGTCTCGCTCCACGAGTTCATGAGCTTATGCAAAACCCATCGGATCCCCGTGATGGATATGAGCCGCGACGAACTGATGGCGGAGCTTGCAGGGTTCGAGAAGGCATGATTCTCGTCGCGGATGCGTCCGCCCTGATCGCCCTATCGGTGTGCAACAGCTTGCCCCTGCTGGATGCGCTTTTTGGTACGGTCCTGGTACCGGAATCTGTTTATCTCGAGGTCGCCGCCGCGGACAAGCCACACTCCGAACCACTCCGGCGCTACCTGCAAGGCAAGGTTCGCGAGGTCGACATGCGGCATTATGTGTTCCTTGACGCTTATGCCGATGCCGGTGAAACCGCTGCCATGCTGCTGTACAAGGAACTGAATGCCGACTATCTCTTGATCGACGACAAACGCGGCCGCAAGGTGGCTGCGCTCAACCAGATCAAGACAGTCGGCTCATTGGGTGTGTTGCTACAAGCCAAACGGGCCGGGCTGGTGGCGTCCATTGCACCCCTGCTGGCGCAAATTGACGCGAGTCAGGTTTTCATCAGCCACAGCCTGCTTGAAACCGTCCTTGATCTGGCCGGCGAGTCGGACGCCCTACGCGACTTGCGCCCGTGAAAGCCCGGGGCTGATCACGTCGCGGCTGGGATGGCCATGTTGTGATCATGCTTGATGATAGGCTGTCATTGACCACAATGACGTCATTGCGGTTTTTCCCGGAGGCAGTCATGGCAAGTGAAGGGGTCTGGCAAGTGAAGGGGTCAGGTCAGTCTTGCATCGGCACACCGCTCTCGCTTACCCTCCTCCGATGGCACGCCCTCTCAGACTCGAACTCGCCGGTGGTCTTTATCATGTCACTTCCCGGGGTGACGGCCGGGAGGACATCTATCTCGACGACACCGACCGCGAGGTGTGGCTGGAGGTGTTCGCGCAGGTTTGCGCGCGCTTCAACTGGGTCTGTCATGCCTGGTGCCAAATGAGCAACCATTACCATCTGGTGATCGGGACCCCCGAGGCCAATCTGGCCGAAGGCATGCGGCAACTAACGGGGTGTACACCCAACGTTTCAATCGTCGCCATGGGCGCGTCGGCCATGTGTTCCAGGGCCGATACAAGGCCATTTTGGTCGAGCGTGACGCCTATCTGCTCGAGTTGGCCCGGTATGTGGCGCTCAATCCGGTGCGCGCGGGGATGGTGGTCGGACCACAGGATTGGCCTTGGAGCAGTTATGCGGCGATGTGTGGCCAAGCGCCTGTTCCCGAGTGGTTACAGACCGACTGGATCCTGGGTCAGTTTGGCGCGGGCCGGTCGGAGGCCGTGGCGGCCTATGTACGTTTTGTGCACGATGGGGCGCGTTTGCCCAGTGTGTGGGCTCAATTGCAGGGGCAGATTTACTTGGGCTCGGCGGCCTTCGTGAAGCAAATGCAAGCACTGATCGAGGATCGGCCCAATATCGAGGAGGTCCTCCGCAGCCAGCGCCGTCCCCTGACCGAGTATGCCGCGAATTACCCGCGAGACGAGGCGATGGCGCGGGCCTATTTGTCCGGGCAGCACTCTCTGGCGGAGATCGCCCGGCATTATGGCATGCACTACTCGACCGTGAGCCGTGCCGTAAAGCGCCATGAGGCGGCAAGCATGCGTCGATGCAAGACCTGACCCTATGACCCCTTGACCTTGGGCCGGGATTGTCCCGATCTGCCCTGCGAGGTGGCGTTGACCGCCGCGGAATGCCGCGCCGCCTGTCTGATAGCGAGGCGCCAGCCGCCGCCCTCGGCGAAGTGATTCGTCTGGTAGCCGGTTTCGGTGGCTTCCTCGGCCGCAAGGGCTTTGGGAGGGACTGATGAAACTCGTTGCGTATGTCCCGGATCGGCCACTGGTAATGATCCCCAGCAAACCCTGGCCAGCGGACCTACCTCTACCCTACCTCCCCGCATCGCCTAAGGACATAAGCCGCTGGATGTTATTCACAAAACCTGTGGATAACCCTGTGTAGTCCTGTGAAAATCGCGAGAGATTCGGGCTTTCGTTAGATTGAGTAGAATATGAGCTATGATATAACTTATTGATTTATAATGAATCAACAAGCATTCAAGGACTTGCGCAACGGGTCAGAAGTTAAAACAGTGATTTAGCCAGGGCTGTGCATAACCGATACCCATTGAGCCTGATGCCCGCCTTATGTGCTTCAATCTGTCAACTTGATGACAAGTTTAATCGCCGGTATAGCAAGGCTAGTCTTCTTCATCTTCGCGAACGATAACCTGGCTCAGGCAGTCGTAAAACGGGCTGAACTCGTCCTCGACAAACACGTTCGCAAGTTCGAGCCAATCGTAGGCCGTTTCAGGCCTTTCGGCTTTATCAAGGTCCTTAACGTCGGGTAGTATCAAATTCCAGGTCAACTCGTTCACGCTTATTTCTTCATCATAGGCTGCCTGGCATACGGTAGGTGACAGCTTGAAGTTGATGAAGAGGATGGTGCTTTCATCGATTGATTCCTCCCAAAGCTCTTCGAACTGAACACAGTCAACTATCGCCCGGGTGGCGACGGCGGCATCGATCGATTTGAACATGCTCTCGATGTCATCGGTTTCAGCATAGTTGGCTACGGCACTCAGTGAGATGTCACGTAACAATTCTTCCAGATGTTCTATGTTCATTGGGGGGTTGGGAGGTGATGTTATAAATGAGGTATGGTCGGTTGTCGCTATGGCACCGGCTCAGCTTCGAATGGATGGATGGAAGGTGAGGTAGGGAAAAAGTACGGCTGATGTTAACAGGGTTATCGTACCGTCATCATGCATTAAACCGGATGAAGGATCAGGCCAGACGAGTCTTGTCACGCTTGCCGTTGCCTGGCGTTGGCCTTGATAACAATAGCAAACGCCTGAGCAGGACACCGCCATTGAATTGAGCTGGCGATGTTTTCGAGACCGGAGGTTTCTGGAGAGTCCTCTAAACCATTTATTGGCATGGTAGGGTCTCTTTTGTTTCCACAACGCTGAGCAATTCACCATCCGCCAGTCGGGTCCGCATGCGGTCGCCAGTCTGGACGTCCCGGATGGAGCGGATGAGTTCGGGTGTGTCCCGATGGAGGGTAATGCTGTAGCCGCGGGCCAGGGTGGCTAGCGGACTGACGGCATGAAGTTCTTGCGACGCGCGGGCGAGACGGTGGGTGTGTTCATCCAGTTGGCGCCGGAGGGCGAGGTGAAGTTGCCGAGCGGCTTGATCATGGCGCCCTGCCATAAGCTGCAACCTGTGTTCTGGGCGGATGCCGAGCAGACGGGCTCGCTCTGCGTGCAGGCGCTGTTCGAGTCGGTTGAGTTGCTGGCGGAGGCTGCGGTGCAGGCGGGATTCGAGTTCGTCCAGCCGCTGCGCTTGCGTGTGCAGTCGCTGTGCGGGGTGTTGCTGGCTTAGCCGCTTGGCGAGGTGGTTGGTCATTTGCGAGACCTGGGCCAGTCGATGGCGCTGATTCTGGAGTAATCGGGCTTGCAACCGGTCGAGCCGCTCCAGCCAGTCCTGACGATCGGGGCTGACGGCTTCCGCGGCGGCCGATGGCGTGGGCGCGCGGAGATCGGCGACGAAATCGCTGATGGTGAAGTCGATTTCATGCCCGACCGCGGAGATGACCGGAATCCGGGAGGCGTAGATGGCCCTCGCCACGGCTTCCTCGTTGAAGGTCCAGAGATCCTCGCTGGAGCCGCCGCCGCGGCCGACGATCAGCACCTCGCACCGCTGTAGCCGGTTGGCCAGCCGCAGCGCATGGACGATCTCGTCACGGGCTTCCTGACCCTGAACCTTGACCGGGTAGACGATGACCTCGATGGCGGGAAATCGCCGTCGCAGCACGCTAAGGATGTCGCGGATGGCGGCGCCGGTGGGGGACGTGATGACACCCACGGTGCGCGGCAGTTTGGGGATGGCTTGCTTGTGCGCCGGGTCGAACAGGCCCTCTGCGGTAAGCTTGCTCTTGAGCTTTTCGAAGGCCTGCGCCATCGCGCCATCGCCGGCTTCCTGGAGACTCTCGACGATCAACTGATAATCGCCGCGTGGTTCATACAGGCTGACTTGGGCTTTGAGCAGGACATGGTCGCCATTGCGCGGGAGTTGCGCGAGCAGTCGCGACTGCTGGCGGAACATGGCGCAGCGTACCTGAGCCTCGGCGTCCTTGAGGGTGAAATAGCAATGGCCGGAGGCGGCGGCGGTGAAGTTGGAGATTTCACCTTCGATCCAGAGGGTGCCGAAAGTTTCGGCGAGCAGGAAACGGCAGGCACGGTTGAGCCGGGAGACGCTGAAGATATCGACACCGGGTGGAAGCCGGTCGATGAGGGCAGCAGTGGGGCTCACGTATCGATGCGTTTAAAGCGATGGATCAGCCGCCGCTCGCGTTTGTTGGGGCGGCCCTCCGCGGGGATGCCCAGCTCCCTTTCCTCACGCCGGCGCGCCACCTCTGCCTGGCGTTTGGCCTGGCTTTCCTCGGTTTCGGTGTAGAGCAGTGCCGCTTCCGCCGCCGGACGCCGCTGCGAGTGCAGGGCGGTGACGGTGATGTCCCAGGCGTATGGTTCCTTGGTGATCGTCAAGTGAGTGCCGACGCCGATATCCTTGCCGGGTTTCGCGCGGTGGCCGTTCACGTGGACTTTGCCGCCATTGATGGCCTCGATGGCGAGTTGCCGGGTCTTGAAGAATCGCGCGGCCCAGAGCCATTTGTCCAGGCGCATACGCTCGCAGGCGGCGGCTGGCTGGGCCGGTTCGCGGCGGGACATGGGCGCGGATCAGGCCTCGACTGGGCGACCGGCTTCTGACCAGGCCTTGAAACCACCGGCCAGGCTGACGGCCTGGGTATAGCCGAGCTTTTGCAGGGTTTCCACGGCCAGCGCCGAGCGTCCGCCAGAAAGGCAATAGACCAAGATTTCCTCATTTTGCGCGCTGGCAAAAGCGGGGTGACTGCCGGTCTGGAATTCGAGTACGCCGCGCGGGATGTTGATGGCGCCCGGCAGCTTGCCGGCGGTGAATTCGGCGGGCTCGCGGACATCCAGCACCCGGGCCTTGCCCACCAGGGCGCTGGCTTCCTCGGGGCTGACTTCGCGAATCTGTTGCTTGGCGGCGGCGACGAGATCCATGGCGGTGACGGGCATGGTGGTTTTCCTCCTAGGGTTGTTGTGGGTTTATCCGACTATTATGGACGCGGCGGGCATTTGTCTCCAGCCTCCATTCAGGCTGGAGCTTCGTACGCTAGTCTTGTGACTGCTGGCAGGGTGACGTGCTACCTGTTGCCGCTGTTAGGGTCAGGTCCGGTTCAGGATGAGCTCAAGCACCATCTTGCTGCCGAAATAGGCCAGCATGAGTGCGATGAATCCGCCCAAGGTCCAGCGGATGGCGGTGAGTCCTCGCCAGCCGTGACGGATCCGGCCAAACATGAGGATGGCGAACACGAGCCAGGCGAGCAGGGAGAGCAATGTCTTGTGGGCCAAGTGCTGGGCGAACATGTTTTCCAGGTAGAGAAAACCGGTGACCAAAGAGATCGTCAGTAATACCAAGCCGGCGCCGATGAGCTGGAACATGAGCCGCTCCATGCTTTGCAGGGAAGGCAGGGAGCGCACCAGATAGCCGCCCGGGTGTCGGCTGCGCAGACAGGCATCCTGGATGGCGAGCAGGATGGCCTGGAGCGCGGCGATGTTGAGGAAACTGTAGGCCAGCAGCGACGCCAGGATATGCAGGGTCATGGGCCAGGAATGAACCTGAACCGTGCGCGTTTCCTCGGGCATGGCGTATCTCAACAGGAGGATGAGGGCCGCCAGCGGGAACGTAATGACCCCCAGCTTGTCCACCGGCCGGAGTAGTGAGGCCAGCAGCAAAATCGCGTTGATGCTGAAAATTACCAGCGATAGCGCGTTCATGAAGCTGAAGTTCACGCCGCCCGCATGGGATTGCAGCAAGGCCGAAGCGTGAAAGGCCACCGCCACGCCGCCCAGGGGCAGATAAGTCCAGCACCCAGGCCGTTCCTCCGGGGCCTCCAGGGGCATATCCCGTCGCATCGACCAAAGCATGCTTCCCAAGGCCAGCAGGTAGAGCAGGGCCGCCAATTGTGTGAGTGCCGTCGAATCCATGGATTTCATGTCCTCCCGCGGCTAGTCTGGCATAATGCCGCGCTTTGATGAAGTATTGCGCCACCCGTTAATCCCCAGGATTCTTCGCGATGTTTGACAACCTTACCGAACGCTTAACCCAAACCCTCAAGAAAATTCGCGGTCAGGCGCGTCTGACCGAAGACAATATCCAGGATACCCTGCGCGAAGTCCGCATGGCCCTGCTGGAGGCGGATGTCGCCCTGCCGGTGGTCAAGGACTTCATCGAGCATGTGAAGGAGCGGGCCCTCGGTCAGGACGTGCAGACCAGTTTGTCGCCGGGTCAGGCCTTCATCAAGATCGTCAATGAGGAGTTGATTGCCGTGATGGGCGGCGGCAACGAAAAGATCAATCTTGCCACGCAGCCGCCCGCCGTGATTCTCATGGCCGGCCTGCAGGGTTCCGGCAAGACCACGACCGTCGCCAAGTTGGCGAAATGGCTCAAGGAGAACGAGCGTCGTTCCGTGGTCGTCGTCAGCGCGGACGTTTACCGCCCGGCGGCCATTCAGCAATTGCAGACGCTGGCTGGCGAGGTCGGAGCGGACTTCTTCCCCAGCGACACCTCGCAGGCGCCCATCGACATCGCCAAGGGCGCTCTGGAGCACGCCCGCAAGCGCTACAAGGATGTGGTCATCATCGATACCGCCGGCCGCCTCGGTATCGACGAGGCGATGATGGAGGAAATCAAGGCGCTGCATGCCGAGCTGAAGCCGATCGAAACGCTGTTCGTGGTCGATTCCATGACTGGCCAGGACGCCGCCAATACCGCCAAGGCCTTCGGTGACGCACTGCCGCTGACCGGCGTCATCCTGACCAAAACCGACGGTGATGCGCGGGGTGGCGCGGCCTTGTCCGTGCGACATATCACCGGCAAGCCGATCAAGTTCCTGGGTGTCGGCGAAAAGACCGGTGCGCTGGAACGCTTTCACCCGGATCGTATCGCCTCCCGTATCCTTGGCATGGGCGACATGCTCAGCCTGATCGAGGAAGCCGAAAAGAATATCGACAAGGCCAAGGCCGAAAAACTGGTCAAGAAGATTCAGAAGGGCAAGGCCTTCAACCTGAATGACTATTACGATCAGCTTCAACAGTTGAAGAGCATGGGCGGGCTGACGGCAATGATGGACAAGTTGCCCGGCGCCGGCAATGTTCCGCAGCACGTGAAAGAGAAGATCACGGATAACGAGTGGTTGCAGCAACTGGTCATTATCGATTCCATGACCCGGAAGGAACGGGCCGATCCCGACATCATCAACAACTCCCGCAAGCAGCGCATCGCCAGGGGGTCCGGCATGGACGTCCAGGACATCAACAAGATGCTGAAACAGTTCGAGCAGATGCAGAAGATGATGAAGAAATTCAAGAAGAGTAATCTGCTAGGCATGATGCGCGGCATGAAGGGCAATGTCATGCGGAGTGGCATGCCGTCCATACGCGGCAAGATGTAAGAGCCTGTAACAACGCCTTGTTGATTGCTGCCCCGAGCAACCGCCACAGTCATCGCAATTCGGACTTATGCGCAATCACTAGGATGTTCAACACGGCTGTGATCCGAGGCGCTTTGCGGAAATGACCAAACCCCTGTGACCGGGAGGATAAACGGAGAGCATCCATTTTGAATGATGGCCGGTAACGGCGAGGTTCCATACCACACTGACGGGCGAGAGCGTCGTTCGTCGGACATGGTCAATACCACGGGCGAGCAGTCCCGACCGGGCGTTTTTTTCGAGTTACAGCCGCGTCCGGCACAGGTCGCAATGTCGTAGCGCACCCTGCGGGCCGCAGCCCGGAAACAACGGGTGGGTCAGTGCCTTGGCGACGTTTCCGTCATCGTTCGATCCCTCCATTTCGTACCATCGCCCAAGGTGGCGACTCACCTTCCGATCGACTCCTTTTCACGGGTGTAATCCCGCATTCTTGAGCCGATCATCGTTGTGCCCACCCGCGCGTTAGCACTTGATCAGGTTTCCCGCCGCATGTGCGGGAACAGGATGACGTCGCGGATGGAGGGAGAATCCGTGAAGAACATGACCAGACGGTCGATGCCGATGCCTTCGCCGGCGGTGGGGGCCAGGCCATATTCGAGGGCGCGGATGTAGTCGGCGTCGTAGTGCATGGCTTCCTCGTCGCCAGCAGCCTTGTCATCAACCTGCTTGCGGAAGCGTTCGGCTTGATCTTCGGGGTCGTTCAACTCGGAGAATCCATTGGCCAGTTCGCGGCCACCGACGAAGAACTCGAAGCGGTCGGTGATGAAGGGGTTCTCGTCGTTGCGCCGTGCCAGCGGCGAGACCTCGGCCGGGTAGGCGGTGATGAACGTCGGCTCGAACAGCCGATCCTCGACGGTTTTCTCGAAGATTTCTGTCTGGATCTTGCCCAGGCCGTCGCCGGGTTCGACCTTGATGCCCAGCCGCCGGGCAATGGCTGCCGCTGACTCTCGCTCGGCCAGTTCCGCCGCCGTGATGTCGGCGTTGTAGTGCAGGATGGATTCCAGCACAGTCAGCCGCCGGAACGGCTGGCCAAGGTCGTAATCGGCGCCCTGATAGGTGACCACCGTGCTGCCCAGCAGGGTCTGGGCGATACCGCGCAGCAACTCCTCGGTTAGATCCATCAGGTCGTGGTAATCCGCATAGGCCTGATAAAACTCGATCATGGTGAACTCGGGATTGTGCTTGGTCGACAGGCCCTCGTTGCGGAAGCTGCGATTGATCTCGAATACCTTCTCGAAGCCGCCCACCACCAGCCGTTTGAGGTACAACTCTGGCGCGATGCGCAGATACAGTTCCATGTCCAGGGCGTTGTGATGAGTGATGAAGGGCTTGGCGCGCGCGCCGCCGGGAATCACCTGCATCATCGGTGTCTCCACTTCCAGGAAGCCCTTGCCGGTCAGGAATTCGCGGATGTAATGCACAATGGCGCTGCGCAGCAGGAAAACGCGGCGCGAGTCCTCGTTCATGATGAGGTCGAGATAGCGCTGGCGATAGCAGGTTTCCGCATCGGTGAGGCCGTGGAATTTCTCCGGCAGCGGCCGCAGCGACTTGGTCAGGAGTCGCGCTTGGGCGACGCGCACCGATAGTTCGCCGGTCTTGGTCTTGAACAGATGGCCCTCGACGCCAATGATGTCGCCAAGATCCCAGCCCTTGAAGGCTTCGTACTGTCCTTCGGGCAGGGCGTCGCGTTGCATGAAGATTTGCATGCGTCCGGACATGTCCTGCAGGTGGGCAAAGGAGGCCTTGCCCATGATGCGCTTGGTCATCAGCCGGCCGGCCAGCCTGACGGCGATCGGTTGCGCTTCCAGCGTTTCGCCCGAAGCATCGCCCTGTTCGCGGTGCAGATCAGCAGCCAGGGCATTGCGGCGGAAATCGTTGGGGAAGGCAACGCCGCCTTGCTGGCGGAGGGTGGCCAACTTCTCGCGGCGCTGGGCGGTGAGCTTGTTTTCGTCCCCTTCGGCTGGGCCTTCGGCGGTATTTTGAACGGGCTTCTGGTCACTCATGGTTATAAACCGCTCTTCAAACTGGCTTCGATGAACATATCCAGGTCGCCGTCGAGGACGGGCTGGGGATTGCTGGTTTCGACGTTGGTGCGCAGGTCCTTGATGCGCGACTGGTCGAGCACGTAGGAGCGAATCTGGCTGCCCCAGCCGATGTCGGACTTGGAATCCTCCACCTTCTGCTTTTCGGTGTTGCGCTTCTGCATTTCCAGCTCATACAGCTTCGCGCGGAGTTGCTTCATGCACCAGTCCCGGTTGGCGTGCTGTGAGCGCTGGCTTTGGCACTGGACGACGACGCCGGACGGCAGGTGGGTGATGCGCACGGCGGACTCGGTCCGGTTGACGTGCTGGCCGCCGGCGCCCGAGGCGCGGTAGACGTCGGTCTTGAGATCGGCCGGGTTGATGTCGATGTCGATGTTGTCGTCCACCTCGGGAGAGACGAACACGGACGAGAATGACGTGTGGCGGCGGTTGCCTGAATCGAACGGGGACTTGCGCACCAGACGGTGCACGCCGGTTTCGGTGCGCAGCCAGCCATAGGCATATTCGCCCTCGAAGCGGATGGTGGCGCTTTTGATGCCGGCGACTTCGCCGGCGGATTCCTCGACTAGCTCGGTCTTGAAGCCGCGGCGCTCGCCCCAGCGCAGGTACATGCGCTCGAGCATGGCCGCCCAGTCCTGCGCCTCGGTGCCGCCCGAGCCGGCCTGGATGTCGAGGAAGGCGTTGTTCGGGTCCATCTCACCGGAGAACATGCGACGGAATTCCAGTCCGGCGATGACGGATTCGTATTGGGTCAGATCGGCGGCGACCGATTCCACGCTGTCCTCGTCGTCCTCCTCGACGGCCAGTTCCAGCAGTTCCTCGGCGTCGAGCAGCCCCTGATGCAGGCGGGTGAGATTGTGGACGACGCCTTCGAGCTGGCCGCGTTCCTTGCCCAGTGCCTGGGCCAGTTCCGGGTTGTCCCAGATTTTCGGGTCCTCTAGTTCGCGGAGAACCTCGGTCAGGCGTTCCTGTTTGGTTTCGAAGTCAAAGATACCCCCTAAGAGACTCTTCGCGTCCCTTGAGATCCTTGATCTGGTTATAAAGTGGATTGAGTTCGCGCATCGCAGTTACCGGAGCAAAGACGCGGAATTATACAGGCATCATGCCGGGTCGGGATTTTACTGGCAGTGCGTCGGCCGGGATTGTCATTGCAGCAAGGCGCCGGGTTTGCGGTCTTGTCCGGAATGGCCGCCGCCCACGGGTAGTTCACGCAGGGTAAGGCGCGCGCCCACGGGACCCCAGCGCAGGCTGCCGATGTCGCGCCAGGCGCCGCCCATGTTCTTATGGCGCAGATCGTATTGCCAGTGGGTGGGTACCTCGACAGTCTTGGCCTTGACGATGAATTCGGCGTCTCTCAGATCGACGCCCATTTCCATGCCGTAGAACGCCGTGATCTTTTTGCCGAACTTTTCGAGACGATCGGGGCTCATGTGCGAGGTAATGGCCACATTGGCCCACATCGACTGCACCCGGCCCCAATTGGGCGATAAAAGGCGGCCTTCCTGATTGATGAAGGGCAGCCAGGTTTCCTGCCCGGCCTGGTCGCGGTACGTCAGGGCCACTAGGGTGTTATAGCCATCGAAATGGTCATGAAGATACAAGGCATGTGGTGAAATGCCGAAAAAGGCATGGGACAGGTTGATGACAGAGTCGCTGGCCTGGTCCAGCAGGGCCAGAACAGGATCGCTGGGGCGGGTGCCGGCCCAGCGGTAGAGTACACCATAGTGGATCGTGCTGTTGAGTTGCAGCACGCCGATGAAGACCAGAATTTTGGTCAGACGCCGCGCGATCTGGCGTTCAACGCTGGCATGGCGATTGAGGAAAGCGGCGAAGGGGCGCTCGTCGACCCGCTCGGGAACGTTAGGGCGCGGGCAGCTTTGGCCGCAGGGTAGTCGCTCGCGACTGTCGGCGATGCGCCGATAAGTAGCCCTGGCCAGAGCGTAAATGCCGGGGATGCTCATCAACCATCCCAGCGGCGCGGCATATCCCAATGCGCGCAGGATCCTGATGTAGGTGTCGATGCCGGCGCTGATGCGCCCGCGTGGGTCCAGTGCGTAGAGATCGGTCAGCAGGGTATCGTCCGAAAGGCCGTCCAGTTCGCGGTAGTCACGGGCATGTGTTTGCAACCCCTTGAAGACAATGGCTCGGCGGAGGTCGAAGTGCTCGACGACAATGACGGTGCGGTTGCACAGCGGGCATTCCTCATCGTAAAAGACGATCAGCCGCGGCGCGTCGACCCGGATCAGGCGTTCCAGGCTCCGCCAGCAGGCGAATGGCACGAGCAGCAGGTAATGCACCAGCATGGCGAAGCCAAAGGGGTAGACGTTCAGTGACAGAATGATGCCGATGTGGAAACTGGCGCCCAGCAGCAACAAAGGAACCCGGAAGGCCCGGAACCAGAACAGCGGGAGGAAGGCGAATTGAAACACGATGACCGCATAGCCGATCGCCATCTCCACCCACTCCAGGTTCAGCAGCCAACTCATGTCCAGCGGAGATTGGTAGTAGGGCATGGTGGGCGGGAGCCAGGATCCCATGCCGTTCCGCCAGAACTCCGCCGACAGCTTGTGCAGACCCGAATCGAAGTACACCAGCCCCAGCGTCAGCGCCAGCGGCAGGGTATAGGCCAGACGCGGCGCCTCGCGAAGGGGGTGATAGCGCAACCCAGGCGCCGAATAACGCCAGCTCCAGCGTAAATTGTCCAGCGATAGCGCGCGCTCCGTGGGCAGGAAAATCAGCAGCAGGCTGCTACCCGTCATCAACTGATCGAAGCCGCCGTCGAAGTCCTGCCACATCGGGGTGAAGATGACGAAGGTTACCCAGAACAGGTAGTTGACGAACGCCGCCCGCCGCGTGTGCCAGCCCAGCGCCAGACAGACAGCAACAGCCATCCACACCAGCAGCAGCACATGCAGCACGGGCGAGGCACGGTCCAGATACGGCACCGGATCGAAGATCAGATGCCGAAAATAGAACAGGAACACGATCTCCTGCAAGGCCACCAAGGCAAAGCCGATGCGGAACAGAGCCAATCCGGTGGCGGGGACTTTCTGAGTGAGTTGCGCCCGAAGCGCCAGGGTGAGGGCAGGAAGCATGGTGAGATCGCGAGGTAAATGTTCGGGAGGGGTTACCGGATCATTTCATGTCAGCCCAGGGCCGTAATGCCCATGATTTTCAGGTAACGGCGGGCGCTTACCTCGGCGCGGTATTCTCTGACGGCATGCTGGAGGAACTCGGCGGGCTGGGGGTTTTTCAGCGTTCTTGCCATGGCTTCGGCCAGTGCGGTTTCGTCGCCCACCGGTACCAGTGGACCATGCAGCCCACCCGCCAGCATCTCGGCGGGGCCGCTGGGGCAGTCGGTCGAGACGACCGGTTTTCCCAGCGCCATGGCTTCCGTCAGCACATTGCCGGAACCCTCCCAGCGTGAGGACAGGACAAACAGCCGGGATCGTGCCATCCAGGCATAGGGGTTGTCGACGTGTCCGGCCAGCAGCACCTGATCCGCCAGGCCCAGACTCTCGATCAATTGGGTCAAGGCCTCATGGTCCGGGCCTTCGCCCAGGATCGCCAGCCTGCAGGGGCGATCGGCGCGCAAGCGGGCAAAGGCGCGGATCAGGGTTGGGAAATCCTTTTGCCGGGTCAGCCGGCCGGCGCCAAGTATGAGCGGGGTATCGGAACCCTTGAGCCAGGGATGTTCCAGCGGCTGGCGGCTTTTCTCGAACAGGTCGGCATCGATGACCGGATTGCGGATGACCGGCAGCCGGCTCATGGGCAGGCCAGTGAGTCGGTGGGTGTCCTCCGCTACGCCCTGCGATACACAGACCACGGTGTCGATGTGCGGATAGAACCACCGCATCGGCCAGGTCCGCCAGAAGCGCTGCAAGGCCGGTTTCTCCGCCAGCGAGGCCGAGAGATGGGTGTTGAGTTGACCCACCAGGCGGTTGCGGGTCGCGCTCAGGGTGCGGGCCACGATCGCGCCGCGGATGGCGCGATCCTTGGCCACCAGCAACGGGGTGATCGGATGCTCGTGCAGGTAGCGCATCAGCGCCGGGACGATCAGCAGGGAATGCTTGACCCCCAGGTCGATCAGGCGAAACCTCGGGTGCTGGATTTGGAGGGCTGGCGGTATCGGTGTCTTGAATATACCTAAAAGGTCCACGGCCACGCCGGTCTCCAGCAAGGCGGGTATCAGCTTGAACATGTTCCCTTCCACACCGCCCGTGCCGGAAAACGACACCACGATGCCGAGTCGGGGAGGCGGCTGCGCGCCGGCACGGTTCATCGCCGGGATCCCGGTTCGGGCAGGTTCAAGGCGTGCGCGTAGCACGTGGTGGCATGCTCGATTTCGTAGGGTCGGGCCGCTTCCTGCAGGGTTGCACGGGGCAGTGGATTGCGCAGGGTTGCCAACATGGCGGCGGCCAGCGCCTCGTGATCGCCCACGGGCACCAGCGGGCCGTAGCGGCCGTTGCCCAATATTTCTCGGGGTCCGCTGGGGCAATCGGTGGAAACCGAGGGCACGCCCACCGCCAGGGCCTCGATCAGGGCGAAGCCCAGTCCTTCCCAGAGCGAGGTGAAGGCAAACAGGCTGGCTTGCGCCAGCCAGGCGTAGGGAGCGTCGACGAAGCCAGGCAGTTCGATGGCATCACTTACACCCAACTCATGGGCGGTGGCCAGGAGCCGTTCGCGGTCCCGTCCCCGTCCCAGGATCATGAGACGGCAGGGGAACTCGGATCGCATCCGCGCGAACCCGCGAATCAGCGTGACAAAATCCTTGCGGCTGCCCAGTTCGCCCAACCCCATCACGATGGGCAGGCCGCCGTCGGCAAACCAGGGATGGTTCGGCTTGGAGAAGTTGCCCTCGAACACACGGGCGGGGACGATGGGGCAGGGCACCACATTGATCAGGGGACGCGGCAGACCGGTGAAGTCGGACATATCATCCGCCACGCCCTCGGAGGTCACGATGACATTATCGGCGAGACGGTAGAGCCAACCCATCGACAGACGGGTCTTGAGCCGGTGCAAAAATCCGCGGTGCGCCAGGTCGATGGACACGGTCGTGCCCATGCTCAGGGTCAAGTGGGTCGATGAGCCCGCCATGGCGCGCGCCAGCAGCGCCGTATGGTTGACGCGATCCTTGTCACAGAACATGGAGGCGGGTTTTTCCCGATGTAGATACTGGGCCACCTTCCACAAGCTGGGGTAAACATGTTTCGTACCCAGATCGATGACGCGTACCCCTTCGGGGATCGGATCGAGATGCGGTCCATGATGGCGGACCTTCAGCAGGTCGATCCGGTAACCCCGCCTCGCCAGCGCGGGGGCCAGATTGCGCGCCAGCCGATCGACACCGCTGTGGCCGGAAGTGGCCAGGAAAATCGCCAGGTCTGCTGCCATTAGTTTCTGAATTTGATTTTGTTGGGATGCCGGCCGCCCTTGAAGCGGATGCGATAGAGATCGATAAGCCAGCGCACCATGCCGGCGGGGTAAAGGATCAGCCACAGGGGATCGAATTCGACCTGGCGCCCCTGCTCCAGAAAGCCGATGCCGCAATGCATTGAGAAACGGATGAAGTCGATCATGCTGCGCCGGCGTTGCCGCCAACTCAGCCAGTCACGATGCAGGGTCACGTCCTCGCCGTAAAACAACTGAAAACCGCGCGGGCTGCTCATGCGGGCGGCGAAGCGGTTGGCGGTCAGTCCGTCGGGCTGGTATTCCACCTGCTGGAAGACTTCATTCACGCAGCGCAGCACGTATTCGTGGGCCATCCGCTTCCAGGTGATGGAGTCGCGCACATGACGCTCGCCGGGAAAGATGGGGTAGGGGTAACGGCGCAGGATGTCGGTCAGGATGGCATGCTTCTTGTCACCTCCGATATGACGCCGGTACTGGGTGTCGAGAAAATGCGTATCCAGCGGGCTTTCCGGGTAGGGCAACGTCAGCAGGCGCTCGCCGTCCATGCTCTGCACCAGTCCTTCCACGCCGGCAAACCGCGAGCGGTCCGCTTCCGGGATCGAGTTCCAGTGATACAGGATGCGCTCCAGTGTGTTCGGGACCAGGCGATCGTCCGAATCGAGCAGTAAAAAGAATTTGCCGCTGGCCAGGTTTACGCCCTGATTGTGGGCCACGAACTTGCCTTGGTTGGCCTGCCTGAAATAGATCACGGGGAACGGCACGCGCCGTTTCCATTCCATTACCTTCATTTCGGTATCGTCCGTGGAACCGTCATCAACGATAACCACTTCGAAATCACGAAGAGTTTGTCCCTCGATGCTGAGCAAGCCGCGTGGCAGCAGTGAGGCTCGATTGTAGGTCGGGATGAAGATCGTAAACGCAGGGGAGGAAGGCATTACACCGAACCCGTCTGGGAATGTGAAGCGGCCGGTTCCGTGCCGCGGAGTCGTTCTCCATGCCGCAACGGCAGGAGATTGAACGATCTGATTTGACAGAGTTTCCGCATGCCAAAATGAATGTTCGAGGTGGAGTGAGATTCGAGTTCAATCAACTCGAAAAACCGTAAGACAGTCGTCTATTGTAAACCTTCCAGATGAAATCTGATGCGCGCAGAGTGTTGGAGTAGGGGCATACCATTTACATGGTGTGCGGACGTTGGCCAGGGTGGATTTCGGATGCCGGCAACCCGAGTTCCAATGGTCGGCATCAACGCAGGGTCAGGCTTGACGGGTCTTGGTGCTATGGATTTTCATCATCCGTACGTGGCCTCGACTACAATGCGTGTTGTTGTCAGGTTCAATCTCACTATGTCATCCAATGACGTCGTTTCCCTATCACTCTAAGCCATCGCGGATAAAATGAGCGCTAGTGGGTTGTTTTCCAGCCTTCCGGATTGGCGGAAATTCACCAAGGGACTGCTCGCCCTGGGCGTCTATGGCTATGCACTCTCCCTCCTGTTAGGCCGCGGCACTTACGAGCCTGCCCTGATGATCTGCGCGGCGGCAGTGCCCCTGCGGATCATGGACCCGGAGGGAAGAAACCGTTTGCAGGGACCGTGGCTCTGGGTTCTGCTCTCTGGAGCGGCTTTCCTGGGACCGGGCATCGGGATGGCCAGTCGTCCGATTGCCGGTGATTTTCATTGGGCGCTCGCATTCGGCTTGCTGGCCACGACCGCCATCGTGATGCTTCCCCTGGGACCGGGCGCGCGTCCCCATCCGGTGACCGCCGTCACTTTCATGTTGATGGTATTCGTGGTCTTCCACCTGGCGGGCAATGCCTGGGGCGTACAGGAAAACAAGGTCGGCTGGTCAGGCGCCTTCAACAATATTCATTACATGGCGCTGTTTGCGGTCATGACGCTCCCGGTGCTGGTTTCCCTGATGCTGGCCGCTCGGGCTCGTGTCCGCGGGTTGCTCGTGGGCATGCTGGCGGCGGATATCTGGTTGTTGCTGCAATCGCATTCACGTCCGGGCTATCTGGCCCTGCTGGCCATGGCGACGGTTTGCCTGTTGTTCGCCGCACCCAGACTGCGCTGGGCTGGGGCTTCAGCCTTGTTGCTGGTGCTCTCAGGCCTGTATGCGAGCGGCTTGTTTGAATTTTCCGCCCGGATCAACGATTTTCTCATGCACCTTGATCAGGAAGAGCGTGCGGTCATCTGGCGGGAGTTCGTGCGCTTGCAGGAAAACAGCACACCGGCGCAGTGGCTGTTCGGCCATGGGCTGGGCCAATATTTCTGGGACTACCAGGCCATTTCCAGCTTTCATGATTTACCACATGGGCTCAACCGTGACTTTTCGTCGCCGCACAATGACCTCATGGAGATTCTGTATTCTTGTGGCGTCTGGGGGCTGCTGGTGTATCTGGTGAGTTATGCGTCATGGTTTGGGGTCATGGTCAACGCGATCCACGCATCGCATGGCGCGGAAAGACGCCGGCAGGGGGTGCTGCTGTTGTGCGTCATGACGGCCCAACTGGCGATGAGCTTTTTCACCATCCCTTTTTTCTCCCGCCATCATCTGTACCCTCTGAGCCTGATTCTGGGGGCGAGCCTCGTTTATTTGCAGCACGGCCGCAACGATGACTGACATGGCTTCGTCTCCCGTCGCACTCATCATTCCCAATTTCAACGGCGCTGCACTCCTTCGCGCCAATCTGCCCTCGGTGCTCAGAGCCGCCAGGAGTTATCCGGGAGGGTGGGAAGTCATCGTGGTGGATGATGCCTCCACCGATGATAGTGTCGGCGTCCTGGAGCGGGAGTTCCCGTTAGTTCGTCTGGTCAGACACGCCGAAAACCTGGGCTTCGCGGCGGCGATCCATTCCGGTGTTGAAGCCGCGCAGGCCGAGTTTATGGTCTTCCTCAATTCCGATGTGCGCCCTGATGCCGGCTTCATCGAACCCTTGGTGCAGCACTTGCTCAGTCCCGAGGTGTTTTCCGTGACGCCCTTGATCGTGGATGGACGGGGTGAAGTCACCGAGGAGGCTTGGCGCTGCTACGAGCTGCGCCGGGGACGCCTGCGCCTGATCCAGCTCAAAGGGCGGGTACCACCGCATTGGGTGGAGACGGCTTTCGCTTCAGGCGGCTCCATGGCCCTGCGCAAGTCGCGATTTATCGAGCTAGGTGGCTTCGCACCCATCTTTCAACCCTTTTATTCGGAGGATTCGGATCTGGGCCTGCGGGCTTGGCGTCGTGGCTGGGCCAGCCGGTTCGAGCCCGGATGTCGGGTCGTTCACGATCATGTCGGTTCATCCATCAATACCCAGGTGCCTTCCTTCAGAGTCCGGCGTATCCGGCGGCGCAATCAGTTCTTGTTTGAGTGGATTCATCTGCCGGCCAGCGACCTGTTCGGTTCACTGTTGCTGGGCTACCTGCGGCAGGCCCTGGGACGCTTGTTGCGGCTGGATATAGCCTACTTTGGCGGGTTGGCAGCAGCCCTTTGGCATTTGCCGCAGGTACTCATGCTACGAGAGAAGATAAGAGAGACCCAGCGATTGGGTTTTTGGGG
>Ga0172372_10004534_pt1 | contig 19690 bp, 12 predicted proteins | sample LakKiv5m_2_FD_114544 | JGI IMG/M metagenome (GOLD analysis project Ga0172372, IMG submission 114544) | Freshwater microbial communities from Kabuno Bay, South-Kivu, Congo - kab_092012_9.5m | ecosystem: Environmental > Aquatic > Freshwater > Lake | place: Democratic Republic of the Congo...
TATTAAAATTAAAAATTATTGTAATAGAATTGATAAAAATGAAAAAATAAATACAGATGTCTTTTTTAAAAATGAAATTAAAATGATGAGAGAAATATATTATTTTAATTTATTTGAAACATTGAATGAAATTTCATTCAATGATTCAAATAATACATATTTTATTTATAATAAAACTAAAAAAAATTTAATAATTCGATATAGGGATTATGAATGTATTCCACCTGATCCAATAAATATTACCTTTGGTGAATGTGGTTTTAAAAAAAATTATACATTTAATTGTTTACATACAAAAAAATACGATAACGATTATTTTAATTTTTATCATGTATCAATTTATCCAAATTCTATTTATGAAAATTTTACTTATTTTATAAAAAAAACAGGAATAGAAAAATTAACAATAATCAGTACAAATTTTTATGAATACATGTTCGACCAATTTTTGAATTTATCGAAACGAAACAAAAAAACGAATATTATATATCATTGTTTTGATAATTGCAAAAAGGAAAAAATTGTCGATGATAATTTTTCCTTTATTCCAGTCGAAAAGGAAAAAGAACAAGAATATTCTTTTGACCAAATGTATTTTAAATTATATTTTAAAAATATTTTTTAATTTTAAAAATATTTTTAATAACAATGTTATTAAAAATTAATTTAATTTTTATAAATCATTTCGAAATCTATTTTTAAATCAAAAGGATAATTAGCTTTTTTAAGAGCATTTTGAAATAATGTTCGACATTTGATGTAATCCGGTCGACTATCAAATGGTATTTTTTCAACATATGTTAGAAAAGTAAACAATACATCTGGGTAACTTTTATTGAAACATTTTTCTAGTGAATTTTTTATATTATTAAAGAAAAGTTTTTTTGCGATATAAACTTTTTTGGGATCGGATAATTGGTTCATCCACGGTAATCGACCTGACATCCAATGAACCAAATTATAACCTAGAATTTCAAGATCTGATCGCCTTGCATGAAGTCCGAGATGTGCATCCCGTGATGTATACTCAATCGTACCATCATGGGCTTTTTTTGGATCGGGTTCATATTTAACATGTCCATTAGTTTTGTAAAATTTTGTCGCGAGTCCAAAGTCGATTAAGAAAATTTCATTTTTATTTTCACCTAATCCGATTAATAAATTTTGGGCTTTGATATCATTATGAACATATCCTTGTTCGTGAATATATTCAAGTGAATCAATAATTTTTATAGCTAAATTATAGGTAATTTTATCACTAAACAAATTTTTACCCGTTTGAAATATTTTTTGAAGATCCGGACCAAATTTATCAAGAATCAGAAACCTATATTTTTTATCTTGAAATATATGATGTCCGCTCCCACGATAACATGGTACCCCCAATGAAACAAGATGTTTAGATTTTTTATATTTATCAATAGATTTTGGCGACATGGCTCGAATATAAAAATTCATTTCCACAAATAATGGACCATTTTCATGTGGTTCAATTTTAAGTGCATATGGTGCTTGATCATTAACATCTTTATCAATTTGATCACTACAAAGATATATTTCACCAAAACCTCCAATGCCAATTAAATCTCCAATTCGAAATTGTTTTTTGCTAATTGTTGTAAAAATTGTTCCATTATTTAGTTTTTCGGGCATTAGATAATTAAATATTTTAGGTGGCATTTTTTAAAAATACTATAAATATTATAAATATTATTAAAAAAAAATTTATTTTTTAATAATATTAAAAATTTTTTTTTTAATATTATTGAATTAAATAAGTTTATTTTTAAATATTTGTAATTATGAATAATTTACCACCCGAAATTTTAGAAAAAATTATCATTGAAGGAGATTTTTTAAATGTTTTTAAAGTATGTCAAAAATGGTATGATATTGCACAAAAAAAAAGATTTAAATTTAATGACGTTGTATTTGATTTATATAAAGATAATCCAGAAAACGTTAAAAAACAATTGAATATTATAAATATTCATTATTCTCAAATACACAATTTTGAAATTTTTTTTAAAAAAAAATATGTCAAATTATTAAATAATGTAACATCTTTAAATGCCTTAAATATTATTTTAGATCCTTTAATTTACACGGTTCCGAATATGTATCATAATATACCAATTTTTAAATTATCCAAAAATGTTATTTCTGAAAATAAAAAATCTATTGTTGGTGTAATAAATTATCAATTACATGATATTATTGATTTTGTATTTTTGAATTCATTCACCACTTTAAATAAAATTGTACATATTAAAATTAAAGATTATTGTAATAGAATTGATGAAAAGGAAAAAATAGAAGGATATATTTTTTTTATAAATGAAATCGAAATATTACAAAGAATTATAAAGTTAAAACGATATTTAATGTTTTCAAAATTTTCTTTTACCGCTCCAAATGATACATATCTCATTTATGATCGGAATAAAAAATTGTTAATTATTAGATTTGGTCATTATGAGCGATATAATCTTGTACATGAATCGATAAATATTTGCCATTGTTTTGAAAATAGTTGTTTATTGAGATTTATGAACCATTCTCATAAAATTTATACATTAAATTGTTTTTATTCAAAAAATCTCAATCCATCAATTCATAATCAAAAAATATATTGTTATAGTTATTATGGATTGCCTATTATTTATCCGGCTATTTTAATTTCAATTAATTATGAATTTATTTTACGATTCGGAACAATTGAAAATTTAATCATTATCAGTAATGATTTTTATGAGTTTATATTTGATGATCTCTTAAAGGTATCAAATAATTTAGATATTAACGTGAAATATTTTAGTTTAGATCGGAATAAAACAAAAAAAATTAAACAAAATAAATTTGAATTTATTCCCGTTGAAGAAAAAGATCAGCAAAACTTTACTTTTAAGAATATGTATCAATAAAATTTTTTATTTTATTTGGATTATTTAAAATAAAATTTTTTATTTAATAACAATGTTATTAAATATGTAAATAATTATAAGAATGGAATATTTAAAATATAATAAATTAATAACTATAAATAATTTACCAAACGAAATTTTAGAACAAATTTTAATTCAAGGAAATTATTCGATTATTTCTGGTGTTTGTAAAAAATGGTATGATATTGCCAAATCTAATAGAAATAAATTTAATGAAATTGTTTTTGATTTATCCAAAGATGATCCCAAAAAAATTAAAAAAAAAGAACCGGTTTCGGCTTTTGTTTATCATTCACAAATACCCAATAAAAATCTAAAATATATTTGTGATAATTTTAAAATATTTTTACAATGTTTTCCAACTTTAACGACAATGAATATTGTTTTTGATATTTTATTTTATGTCGAAAATAAAAATAGTAATAAAAATATTTTTTATTTATCAAAAAATATAATTGCTGATAATAAAGATAATAAAATTGTTGGTATTTTTGATAAAAATATTTATTATTTTATTGTACAAAGTATTATTTTAAATGTGCATAAATATGAAGCAGTTATAAATTTCGCTTCATTAAAGCCAAAAATTAAAAATTTAAATATTAAATTAAAAGATTATCATGATAGAATTGATGAAATAAATCATTCTGATTATGAAATAATAATGCTGCATCAATTTATTTCTAAAAATATGTATGAATATTTTTTAAAGTTTTCGTTTGATGCACCAAATCATGCATATATTATTTATGATCAAAATAAAAAAATATTAATTATTCGATATGGAAATTATAAACAATGTAAATTGCCCCGCAAATTAATAAATATTTGTAAAAAATGTCATTCAGAAAGACAATTTCATATTTCTACCTGTAAATCAAAAAATTATTACACTTTTGATTGGTTTGATTTCCCATATCATATAATTCAAGTCAATTTTTTTAATTTTTTTGTAAATAAAAAAATTAATAAATTATTTATTATTAGTAATGAGTTTCATGAATATTTATTTGATACTCTTTCGATAATATCGAAAAACGGTAAAACGAAATATTTTTGTTTTGATAAATCACAAACACCCAAATTAAAACAAAATTTTGAATTTATTCCAGATAGTAATGAAAAAAAATTTTCATTTGAAAATATATACCATAGATTATATAACACAAATGAATTTTGTTAATTTTTTAAAAAATTTATATTAATAATATAAATTTATTTATTTTTAAAAATTATAGCATTTGTACGACATCAGAGTAAGAAGTGTCAAAACTAACGACTTCGTTAAGAGCCGTGACTCTCAATTCGACTCGAACATCAACAGTCGGAGAAGAGAATGCTTTAATATTTCCAAGACAAGCGCTAATAGCACCAATGGGTCCACCAGTTCCACTTACTTTAATAGGTTGACCCAATCCGGTATTAGAATCAGAATCAAACCATTGAAGAGTTACGGATCCATCATGTCTATTTAAAACTAAATTTGTAATTTGTGCAGTTAAAAGATAAGTGTCTCCACTTTTGAGTTTATATCGACCAATACTATCGGCATTAGCCGATGAGCTATAAGGAGATGAAACATCAAGCGTAATCAATCCTCCTTTGTTGTATAAAATATTTTCAAATTTAACATGATCTCCCACGACCAAATTATCTTGTTTTGTCGTTTGGACACTGTATACCATAGATTGCGTGTGGGCTGATGATGGAAGAAGAGCTAAATTTCCAGACCCATCTGTGGTCAAAACTGAACCAGCGACTCCATCAACAATTGGAAAAGAAAGATCAGCTACTTTTAGACTCGAAACCGATAATTTACCAGTATCATCAATAGTCGCAGTACTGGCAATAACATTTTGACCAGTGGTATCCGAAAATACCGGAACTTGATTTACGACTGAAACGGCCGGACCGTTCATGAAAGTTGGTGTATAGAGAACTAAATCCCCGTTAACATTTGCTTTCACCAAATCATTTTCTTTGGTGAAAACATTAGGCATATTCAAGTTCCCGATGGTGGTTGCATCGGAATAGTTGTGGACGGTATAGAAATCGTATGACATTTTTTTAAACAAAAAAAAAATTTAAAACCTTCTATTCGAAAACTATAACATCCAATTATAATAATATAATTTTCAACCCTTGCTAAAACTCTTTTTTTTTAAAAAATTCATCAATTTTATTCCATTATTTCAAATGTATTTCTTTTTTTTAAATCCATGTAGGGTATATTTAATTTTTCAAAAATTTCTTTTTCATTTGTACATTTTACATCTGATAATCCATATGTATTAAAATTTGATGATAACCCATACTCATTTAATTTTAAATCTTGTTTTTTTGCTTCTTTTCGTAAAAAAATATTAAATAATTTTGGACCTGTAAAATATAAATAAGCAAACGGAAAACTTTTTTTTGTGGTTAATAAAATATCTACTTTTACAATTGACTTATCAGTTTTAAATAAACAGATAATTTTTTTATCTCCAAAACATATTATTTCTAGAAAGTTTTCTGGAACAAAAATTTCTTTTAAAGATTTTTTATTTGATGTAATTAAAAGGTCTAAATCTTTATATGTATAATTTAATTCATTTTTATGTCTTCTAAAAGAACCTACAACATTAATATCTATTTCTTTATTATTTTTTAATAATTTTTTTATATTTAATATATGTTTCATAATAATTTTTTTTTTATTTTTTTTATTAAATATATTATAATAGTTAAGACCTATTTTCTGAATTCTATTTAATTTACAATTTTTTATTTCATCAAATGTATTTAATTTTTTTGCTAATTCAATAGCTTTAATATCTCCGACACCGAAGATTGATTTAAATTGTTTATATAAATTAAATTTATCAATTGATATTATTTCATGATAATTTTTTAAAGTTCCAGTTTCGATTATTTCTTGTATCTTTAAAAGAATTGACGAATTTTTATTGAATGGTAATGGTTCGTCATGTTCAATATAAAAAATAGCTTTTTTATATTGTTTCGCATTATAATTTTTATTTTCTAATAAATTAGCAATCATTAAATCATTTAATATTCTTAAAATATTAAATTTTTCGTTATTCATTTTTAAATATAATATATTTTTTTTTTAAAAATGTTTTTTAATTTATTTATTAATTATTTAAATTATAAATTTCCTCACATACAAAAAAGATCAATATATAATTGGATTTTGATAATTAATTTTAATTTGGTAAATGAAAAATGGATTACAGATAGTATAATTAATGAAAATTTAATAATAACTTTATTTGCAATTTATAGAAGAATATATTTTAAAAAAAATATTACATTTGATAATTTTAAAATAATATTTCATATTATTTTTTATATTACTATTTCATTTTGTGGATCAGAAATCACATATAAATCTAAACATTTTATTAAATGTGAAAAAATGTTATTTTTTAATAAATGTATTGAATATATAAATATTTTATCACATTTAATATATAAAGTAAATTCGAATTATATTTTTTTTGAACAAGAAAAAAAAATATTAAATGAATTTATTAAAATTTAGACAATAAAGATACACCGCCAATACATTTATCCCCCACATTAACTAAAATAGTTGATGAATTTGGTATATAAATTTTCATTTTTGATCCAAAAATGATAAAACCGAATGGTGTTCCGATATTATAATTATTCCCAACAACTAAATTATTTTTTATACGTCTAGTAAAAAATCCTGTTATTTGATCAAAAAAAATATTACCATATTTAGTAAATAGATGGGTTGATACTTTAGCATTTGATTTTTCATTTAAAATATGTTTAAATTCTCCTTCGGTAAATTTTTTACTTTTTACAATACCACCGACAGGTAACCAATTTTTATGAACATCAAAAATATTTAAATAAATACTGATACAAATATAATTTTTATTTTCAATTAAAATTGGTTCAATTTTTATAACTTCGCCATCACATGGACTATAACAATAACCTTCTAAATAATTTATTTTTCTTTCAGGATTCCGGAAAAAATAAATTATAAATATTATGATAAATAAAAAAGATAAGGCGAGATCAATATTTCTCGTTAATAAACAACAGCAAATAATTATTAAGTTCACTAATACTATTTCCACACCTTCTTTTATCATTTTTTAATGAAAAAAAAAAATTACTATACTGATAATAACATCTGCATTTGCGCCGGCGGATTATTATTTTATGATGATCAAGGTATTTGGGTTATAAAAGAACAAACACCCTTTGGCGTAGTTTTTAACGATCCTGGCGGTAAATATCAATTTGAAGATACAAATATTAATATTTGTATCGTTCGAGAATTTCATGAAGAAACTTATTTTTCTTATACGAATTTAATTCATAATAATTTATTGGAAGATTTAATTTTAAAAAAATTAGTAGACGAAATTAATATTTCGACTAAAAATGAATGGTGGTATAAATGTATTTTAATTCATACAAAACATATTTTTCCGGATTCCAAATATTTATTTGATAATAAAAAATTTTTTATAAATAGATTAAATACAATTGAACATAATAAATTATATAATTTTTATAATTCAATAGAATTTGTTTATTTAAAAAATAATGAAATTAAATTAAAATGGAATATTATATCAGAAAGATTAAAATCTATTATTTTAAATTCCAGACATTTAATAAAAATTTAAAATAATTTTTAATTTGAAATTTTCAACATTGTTGAAAAAATATTTTAATTATTTATTTCAATAATTTCATCAAGACCTTCATTTTTTGAAGGTTTATTATATTTTTTTGCTAAAATATTTATGGCGATTGAACCGACTTTTTGTTCTCTTGCGGAATCGCGTGAAATCGCTTTATTTTTATCAATATTTATAGAAATTGCTATTATTTTAAATTTATATTCATTTGCTAAATCAACGTATACTTTTCTTTTTAAATAATCCGTATTACATGCATCAATTATAACATTATCTTTAGTTTTTAATATAATTAAAATATTTTTTAAAATATCATCAACTTTTTTCATATTATCTCGATGGATAACTTGAGCTTGTATTTTTTCCGAAAATTCATTAGCATAAGTTGTTTTTCCGCTACCAGGAAGCCCGACCATAATATAAATTGTTTTGTTATTTTTTGAAAGTTTAAAATAATTATAAGATGGTTCAAATCTAATATGTAAATTTAAAGCTAATTGTTTATCAACATTACTCCAAGCTCCATCTTCTCCAGTCGCATCTCCACAATGAAACATAATCTTGTTTTTTAAACACTTTAATATAAATGTCGGATCTGGTTTTTTATGAACTATACAAATACAAGCGGAAATATTTAATCCATTTGATGACATTTCATTAATAAAATCTAAAATCATATCTACTTTATAATTTTTTGATTGATTTGTTGCTATAACCAAATCATATTTTGGACTGAGTATTTTTAATACTGGTACAATATTTTCATTCCACAATTCCCAATCATATCGATCTTGAGCTATGAAATTGGATTTTGGTTTTACTAAAGTATAATCAAAATCAAATAAAGCAATATTTTTATTTGTTAAATTATCAATAAAAATATCTTCTTTTTCTTCTTCTTCTTTGTAAATTTTAATAAATTCATCCTTCAAATATATTTTTAATTTTTGTGATAAAGCTTGTTTATATTTATTATTATTCGGATCAAATTTATTACAGATTAAGACTGAAGTTTTATTTAAATTTTCAGAAACTGTTCCTCCATTTTTTTCAATAAATTCTTTTAATTTTTTATCTCGAAAACCACTAAAAACATAATTTTTATCAAATAATTTATTGTCAAAAGCGGTCGCCCCTTCGGATTCAATAATTATTTCCGTTTCTTTTAAAAATTCTAAAAATAAAGGTATTCCATTCAAAATTTTATATGCTGTAATATCTGATACACCTTTGACTTTTATTAATTTCTCATAAGTAGAATCTAAAATCGGAAATTCTTTATTAATTGCATTTAATATTTTGGACGCAATTCCTTCTTCAAAAACGCCACTTGCGTCCATTAATGTAATTAAATTATTATATTTTATATTCTTAATTGCATTAAACATATTTTGACTTGTTTTTTCTGCAAAAATTTTTCTTAATTGTTCTTTTGAAATTTTTAAAACATCGACTAAAGAAAAATTATGATCCACTAATGATTTACATTTACTTGGACCAATATTTTTCACCTCTAATACTTTAAAAAAATAATGTATTTTTTTTGAGATAAAATCATTATTATTTAAAGTATAAATATGTTCACCTTTCCATTCAAAATTTTCTGGCATTTCGGCTTCGGTACTATCTACAATAAATATTATGTTTGGAATAATACCTCCCGATCTTTCAATAATCAATTTTGAATCTTTTCCGATTTTATTTTCAAATATAAATTTACCACTTTTACCTGTTGCGAATCTTAAAGTATCTTTTCCATCTAAAATTGGGTCAAATTCAACAATAGGATTATATTTTCCAGTTTTTCCGATTGACCAATGTACCTTAATTACATTTACATTATGTTTTACCATATTTTCTTTATAAGCAATAGCATTTGAAGGATTACTTTCTTTGTTTTCATTTTTAAAATTATTTGAAATTATTACAATTCCATCTAAAAGATAATTTTCTCTTTGGATAAAATCATGCAATATTTCTGATAAATTTGGTAAATTAATATTTTTTATTTTTTTGTTTAGTGGAATACGAAAAAATTTCTTTATTTGCTTTAATTGATTTTCTACATTATCATCAGAATCAATAATTTGATAAACGACAAAATCAAGATCTTTAATTTTTATAGAAATTTCTTTAGAATTTATAACTGCACTAACAAACGTTCTTTCAGATTTATATAAATCTTTATATTTTTCATGAAAAACATCTTTAGCAATAACAAACTCCCCTCTAACATTAAAATTAATTTCTGGAAGTTTTAAATGAGGTATTAAATGAGAAATATCTGTTCCAATTTTTCCATTTCCACGAGTATAAAGTTTGTTTTCATAATATAAACCAGTTATGCCATCCAATTTACTTTCGACAATAAAAGGCTTATACAAATTAAAATTATTATATTGCGTTTCTGTTTTAAATTTGTTTAAGGAACCTAAAAAAACAGGTAATTTAATTAAATTATCTTTTGGTTTTATACCGATAAAATCATACGATCCAAATTTAGATATATATAAATCTTTATATAAATCATATTCTTCATCTTTAACTATTTCTGTATCATTATAATATTTATAATTTAATTTTTTTAGATAATTTAAAAATTCATCTTTAGAAAAATTATTTAATTTTTCTAAATTCATTTTTAATTAAATTAATTTTAATAATATTTATTAAAAAAAAATTTTTGTATTAATTTTATTAAACAATTAACGTTATTTATATTTAATTATTAATATATTTAAAATGTTTAAAAATATTATAATTCAGTAATGGGTTACTTAGATTTTTAAAAAATCATAGGATCATTCATTCAAAATTTTACCAGTTAAAAATATGTTTATATATTTACCTATCGATGAAATAAATGTTGTTTAAGACAATATTTGTCGGTTTATTTTTAATAAAATATTAACGTTATTTAAAATGTTTAAAAAATATTATATTTTTGAAATGAATACTATCTTATTTTTAAAAAATTCATATTCGTCTATTCAAAATTTTACCAGTTAAATAAATATGTTTATATATTTTTTATCGATAAAATAAATGTTGTTTAAGATAAGTCTTGTCAGTTTATTTTTAATGTGGTATTTATTTTATGATTTTCAAAACTAAAAGTTAATAATTTTTTAAAAATATTATATTTTTGCAATGAGTCCTATAGCTTATTTTAAAAAATTCATATGATCATTTATTCAAAATTTTACCAGTTAAAAATATATTTATATATTTTTTATCGAAAAAATAAATGCCGTTTAAGATAAGTCTTATCAGTTTATTTTTAATGTGGTATTTATTTTAGATTTTCAAAATTAAAAGTTAATAATTTATTAAAAATTTTCAATGTGTAATTTATCATCATATAATTAAAGTACTATTTATTTTTTGATATACAATTTCAGAAATTAATTTCTGAAATTTTTAAATCCGGTTTAATAAGTTATTTGAATTTTTATTTTAAATGATTTAAATATTTTTTAATTTATTTTCTAATAATTTTTAACATTATAAATAAAAAGTAAATTTAATTTAAATTTACGCGATTAAATTTTCAATATTTTTTTAGTTTATTATTAGTTAACTTTACTTTTTTATTTATTAATAAGAGTATAGTTTATTCGACTTTAATGATGATATTTTAAATCTGTTTTGCAATAATCCCAAATAAATTATTATCCTATATTTATCGAAACATTTCTAATAGATTTAATCACGAACAATTTAAATTGTTTTTAAAATACACTTAATATTTAAAAAACGAATAAATATTTTTTAGTTATATGTAACAAATTTTTAACATAAATTTGGAATTAATTTATGTTTTTCTATAATTAATTCCAATGGATATTTTAATATGCATTTAATAATCATAATATAATTTTAAAAATTGTATTGGGTTTTTAATTTGCGATTTCCCGAATTCATGGAAATATTTCAACTATTTTAAACTTGTAATATTTATTTATTAAAACATTCGCTTATTTATACTTTTATATTTTTTAACTAATGTATCGAAACTATTTTAAAGTCTGTTTCATGAAATATCATTATAAAAACATAATTTGATTTTAAAATAAAATGAATAAATAATATATTTTTAGTTAAAGTTTTTTCTTATTTAAATTTTTTAATTAAATTTGTGATATTTCGTATCCATAATTGCAATAGAAAATTTTTCAAAGCTTAATTAATTTTTTGGTTGAAGATTTTTATTTCTTATTAAACGTCTAAATTCATACATGTTATTTTCTAATTGTTTAATTTTTTTTAAAATATTTAATTGTTTATTTTCAAATTTTTTTAATCTTTTAAAATTTTTTATTTCAATTTTTGATTTTTTGTATCTATAATTACGATAAAAAATTTTTTTAAGTTTAATTAATTTTTTTTGATCAAATTTAATTTCATTTTCACTGATGAGTAAAATTGCTGGTAATTTTTCTTCGACATTCGAAATTATTTCTGTATTGGATGAAGACATTATTTCGGATTCTTTTTCGATTTGCGAAAAAGAATCCTCACTTTTTTTAAAATCTTCTAAATTATTTATAAATAAATTATCGAAATATTCAATATTTTGTAAATTCACCATTGTTTTTATTAATTATGATTATATTTTAAAAATAAATTTTTATTATATTTTACCTTTTATTAATAAATTCATGATTTATTATTATAAAAAATATTATTTTCTAAAAATTAGAAAATATTTATCAACTATTTTAAAAATGATCGAAAAAATTTTCGATCATTTCTTTTTTATCATCTACTATCAAAATTTTGTATTTAAAATGAAAATTTCTTATATCTGATGTCGAAAAATATAAAATGTTTTCAGAACAAAATTTTAAAACTTCTTCATAACATTTATTTGTATAAAAATAATTGTTTATTGTTCTATTTATTTTTTTCAATTCATAATTTTTAAATTCTATATCATTTTTTAATTTTAATGTATTTTTTATTTCTTTTGATATTGATGCCTTTTTTTTAATCATAAAAGATTTTCTCTGAACTTTAATTTCTTTATCAATTAAATTTGTAGTATGATTTTTAAAAATTGATAAAATTAAAATACAATGATATAAAACACCTTCTTTATATAAATTAAGATTAAAATCATAAAACCCATTAGAATCTAATTTTTCTTTGTAATATGGTTTTAATTTAATTCTCAATTTTTCTGCAAATAATAATATATCTTTTTCATAAATTGAATATTTAATTTTTTTATTATTGTATATTAAAACATTATATAATTTAATTTTGTGTGGTTCATTTAAAATTAAATTATATAATTTATCTAAATTTACATTATTGTCAAATTTTAAATTAAAATCATTACATTTTAAATTAACATGTAAATTTAATTCATCATATAATATAATTTTATTTGATTCATTATTATAGAAGTTTATAAAATCATATAGATTAAATTCAAAATTATAATAGTTTTTCAAATCATTTATAATATTTAATAAAATATTTGGTTCGCTGGTATTATAAAGCGCATGTAATTTAATATATTTTTTACATTCATTTAAAACACATGACTTGAATTTTTCAAGTTTACTTACTATTATTTTTTTTTCTACTCCATTTTCATTCCATGGTTTTAAAAAATTATAATATGGTTCCACATCCGAACCATTTTTTACAAAATTTTTCAATACAATATTAAATGTTTTTCCTAATTCATAATAAATTATTTCAAAATTTATTTCATTTTTTTTATTAACATTAAATATTTCAAAAAGTGATTCATAATTATCAATTATTGAATTTATATAATCAATTTTAGATATTCTCATTAAATCTTGATTTTGATAAAAATACTCATAATCAATTGCATACTCATTTTTATTTTTATATTCGATAAATGTGTACTCGATTTTAAAATAATTTTTTAATATTGGTTCATTAAATAACATATCGTTTAAAAAAATGTTGTTATTTTCGTAAATTTTAATCTCTAAAGGATCAAAAGTTAATTGCAATGATGAAACATTTAAATAAATTTTTTCATCATCGATATAAATATATGGATTACCTCGATTAAAATATTCTACTTCAATTTCAAAAAATCGATCTGTTATCTTTTTTTTGAAATGTTTTAATATTTTTAAACTATTGGAAATAAACATATCCGGTTCGCTTTCATTTTCTTTTTTAATTTTACATATTAAATTATTTTTATCAGTCAAATAAAATTGTAAAATAATTTTTCTTCCTGTCGTCTCCAATTGAAAATCTATTTTTATTTCTTTATCTTCAATTTTAAAATAAAAATCTTTTGTATCATAAAAATATTTTGTTGAATATCTAAAAGATTTATATTTATCTTTATAATAAATATAATTTATTCTTGAATTTTCCGGAAAAACGCCATCACGTTTAAATACTTTAAATGCGACTTTTGTTGCAATATGAGCCGATTTTTTTAAAACAAATCTAGAATCAAATTTCTTTTTTGATTCGAATTTTTGATCATGTTTATCAATAAACAATTTATTATTATCGACTGAAATTACATTTTCTATTAAAGTTTTTACACCTCCATTAAAAATAAACTGTTCCGGTTTAAAATTACTAATTGTAAATTTTATATCATTTATTAAAGCGTTTATCAATATATCATCTCTATTCAATTCTTCTTTTGAATGATCAAAAATTGTTTTAATCGAATTATTGTATGAAATTTTATTTATCATGGGTGATCTTCTATTTACATTTAAGGTGCCTTTTTCAATTTTTTTACCGAGATAAGTTATTCCAACATATTTTTTCTTTTTTGTAATAAAAAACTGCTCTAAAGAATACTCATGTTCTAAAATAAATTCACCTCTTCCGTCATTAGAAAATTTGTCTGTAATTTTTTTACACAATTTTTGACTGATTTCATTAGCTCGATTATTTATACTTAATTTAATATCAACAACTAAAAAAGTATCTATTTCTTTAAAAACAACTTCATTTAAAGAATAATCAGTTTTTAATATATCTTCAAAAGCTAATTTAATACCAGATAAATTTTCATCGTTTAATTTTCCAATTATAATTTCATGATTTGAATATCTTTTTAAATTTTTAAAATTTTCTAAAATATGATCTGTGCAAATTTTAGAATTATAAGTTACATAAGGCACTGCACTTTCACATAATTTTACAAAATTACTGTCTGTATCACCATAAATTGTTTTATGGTTTTCTTCAATAATAATAGGATTCATATCTTCTAATAAAGTCCTACCTATAAAAGTTGTTGTTTCTGAAACTGGTATGCATCTCAATGATGATTCAATTTTAGAACCTGTTATTCCATAAATTGAATTCATAACGATTTTTACAGCCCAAATTTTATTTTCTAAAATTGAATAAATAGGTGAATCTTTATTACATTGCTTTAATTCATTTTTATATTCAGACCTAGCATTCATTAAAATAATCAAAATTTCTGGAATAATTCCAATTCTTTTTTCTTTAACAATAAAATTATAAGATGTTTCATTATTAATTTTAAATATATTAGAATCCACAGAAGTCATTGATAATGTTGATAAACATAAATTATTTTGAATCATTACTGATGGATAAAGAGATAAAAAATCATAACATCCTATTCCATAATGTAATCCAATTATAGGTTCCAAAACGGTCGCACCTTTAAAACTTTTTTTTTCATTTTGTTTAGCAAAATTTCCGCTTGGTTTGTTTAATAAAATATCTTTATGATAAGTGAATTTATAAAGCAGAGATTCTGTTCTAAATGTCGGGCCTCGGTTTAAATTATCGGATAAAGTTACACATCCGATATTTGATAATTGAACACATTGAGGCAAAATATTAAGATGATCACATAAATCTAAACATAACATTGAATCTACAATACAGTATTTAGCAATTTTTGAAAAGGCCGTTTTCATATGATTATCAACTTCGGTCCAATTATTTGTTTTTTTTAGATCTAAAATTAATTGCCCAATATCTTCTATATAAGAATGACTTTTATATTGATTTAATAAATTTTTTAAATTATTGAAATTATTTAATTTTTTTAATTCGATTATTTCACGTCTTAATTTACAAGTCATTTTTATAAATTTATAATCAACATCTAATTTATTTTTATTAAATAATTTTTCTTTTGCTACATAACTTAATTTAAAACTTGGTAAAGTAGGATAATACCGCTTAAAATATTTAAGAAGATCTAATTGAAATTTACCTTGTATTTCAAGATAATGAACATTTTCTACAAAGAAGGATTTCATTTGAGAATATTTTACAATTCTATTTTTTAAATGAGGAAAAAAATTAATACAGGTAGCGATATCATTTAAATAATATTTAGGCTCAATATTATATTTCGAGCACATATTTAAAATTCTACTCCAATCAAAAGTTAATGTATTATAACCTGTTACAACATCTGGATTATTATATTTTATACATTCAAAAAATTTTATTAATAAATCACTTTGATTTTTACAAAAAATATATTCGACATTTAAAATATTTAATTCAGAATCAATTATCTCATGTTTATTACATTCGGCAATGGTTAGTTTAATTATTTTTCTATTTTCAATATTCGATCCTTTTTGAACACAAACAGATATCATAACGATTTCTTCGCATTTTAAAGGAACTAAATTTTTTGAATCATCCGATTCATCATTATCGATATCTTCTGTTTCCAAATCAAAAGCTAAATTTACCAAATCAATCTCCAAATTCATAAATTGATTTTCCGATTTTTTAATATTATTTATCGAATAATCAATTGTATAAAGCAGTTCACCATTATTTTCTTGAATTTTATTTGGTTCAAATTCAATCCAATCACAAAAAGAAATATCCAAATCTGTAATCAATTTTAATTGATTTGGTGTTCGATGATAAATTAATTCTATTTTAAATGGTAAACTAATATTTGATGATTCGTCAAATAATGGAATATCTTCAGCATCATCAAGTTCAAGCAACTCTTCGTTGTCAGAGTCATGTTCATCCGATAATTCATCATTGTTTTCTTCTTTTTTTTTAAAATTTGATTTAGTAACCTTTTCGAATTTTCTTTTTTTTTCTTCAAAAAATTTACCAATGTTATATCTATCAAAACTATTTGATAAAATTAATCGATAACAATATAATGGAATTAATCCATAAATTGATTTTTTTTGACATAAATCATAATTTAAAATTGAAATATTTCTGTCTTCAATCATTGAAATAATTTTTTGAGCATCAGTATCATTATAATTTTCTTTATTTACAGATAAAAATATTTCATTTTTATAATTTTCGATATACAAATAACATTTTATTTTATCAATATTATATCCGGTAATAATAAAATTAGAACCATACGAATACCAATTAATACATTTAAAAAACATTTTTTCCAAATTCATTATATTTTGTCTAATGAATTTATTTATGTAAATAATTTAACTTAAAAATAAATTTTTATGTTAATATTTTAAAAATTTATATTAAGTATTTATTTTTAAAAAAATGGAAGATACAACATCATTGAATAATGATAATATCAGTTTAAAAGAAAAAACTGATGATTACTTTTTAAATTTTTTAAAAAGAAGAATAAATTTCATTCAAAAAAAAGATGAAAATTATTATAAATTTTATTTAAGATGTTGTGAAAATGATCAAAAAAATTTGAATTTTACAAATGACGATATTCAAGAAAATTTTATTATGGGTTTAAACCAATATGATTTTGCTAAGTTGTCGGAAATTATTTTTTATAAAACAAATATAACTTTATATAATTTTGTTGATCGAAAAAATACTTTTTTACAACAACCAAATGAATCATGTTCACAATTTTATAAAAAGTGTTTTAATTCAGAAAATTTTATTTCTGTTAATGAATCCAAAGAAAATTTTATTATGGGTTTGAGCGTTAAACATTTAAGAAGATTAAATAGAATTTTAGAAAATTCTAATAATATAGATTTGAACGAAGCTGTTGGTAAATTAACAGAAATGCAAAATGTGACTTGTTTTTATTGTGGAAAATTAGGTCATAAAGAATTTCAATGTTATAAAAAAAAAAGAGATATTCAAAATGAAATTTTATCAAAATATTAAATTATTTTAACTTTTTTAAAAAAAATTTCTTATTTAATAAGAAAATTAAATATTATCATTCAAATTTAATTTTTCGAGAAAATTAAATTAATAATTCTATTGTAAATTTCAAAAAATGTATAGACGAGGAAGAGGCGGCACGAGATATCAACCTGATTTATCACGATTTCAGGTTGATCCCAATCAAGATCATTTTCAATATCAATCCGATTTATCTGGATATCAATCTGATTTGTCTGGATATCAATCTGATTTGTCTGGATATGAAATGAATTATCAAGATTCAAATATTTACGAAATCCAAAATCCTAATTACCAACAAGAAATAAATAAACCAAGTCTTTTTGCTGATCAAGCCATTCAGCCAGTTTTTTTTCCTGATCAAGCTTTTCAGCCAGTTTTTTATTCTGATCCCGCTTTTCAGCCAAGAAATATTCCTAATCCCGTTTTTCAACCAAGAAATATTTCCGAACCCGTTTTTCAATCAAGAAATATTTCTGAGCCCGTTTTTCAACCAAGAAATATTTCCGAACCCGTTTTCCAACCAAGAAATATTTTCGAACCCGTTTTCCAACCAAGAAATATTTTCGAACCCGTTTTCCAACCAAGAAATATTTCCGAACCCGTTTTCCAACCAAGAAATATTTCCGAACCCGTTTTCCAACCAAGAAAAAATTCACCTAAAATTTATAATGAATTTTATCAACAATCACAAAATTTAGATTTTAGACAACAATATGATTCAAATTTTTCATCATACAATTCTAGAGTTAATGATAAATTTAATTCATTTAAACAATCTGAAATTAATTCCCCCCAAAGAGAACAGATTCCAAATCATAAATTTACTCATGATAGAAAACAAGAAAAACCAAAATTTTCATGTCAAAATCGACTTCAAAAAGCAAGAAATATTAAAATTTCCGAACCAGAACCAGAACCAGAACCAGAACCAGAACCAGAACCAGAACCAGAACCATCTAAAAATGAAGAATTTATTTGCGAAGATAAATCTATTGATCTTGATGAAAAATTACAAAAAATGATTATTAGCGAAGATAAATCTATTGATCTTGATGAAAAATTACAAAAAATGATTATTAGCGAAGATAAATCTATTAATCTTGATGAAAAATTACAAAAAATGATTATTTCGAATTCAAAAAAAGGAGAAACAGGAGATATTATTCCATTGGTTACAAATTATTTTAAAATTAATAAAATGCCATATTGTACTATTTTTAAGTATTGTGTAAATTTTAATGATAGTAATATAATTGATCAAACAAATTTAAAAAAATATTTAATTTATCAACATAAAAATTCATTTCCGCCATTTGTTTTTGATGGAACTATACTTTTTTCAATTGAAAAATTAAAAATCGATACAAATGAAGAATTGTTATTGACTTCATCAAATGTTAAAATTCCAAATAAGACTATTGAGATAGTTGAAATATCTATTAAATTCATTGGAGAAGTTAATTCTAATGAACATGAATATATTCATTTTATTAATGTTATTTGGAAAAAGGCGATGGAAGAAATGGATCTCAAACGTTTTAATAGAAATTATTATGATCCGAATCGAGTTAAAAAAATTAGAGAACATAATCTTCAAATTTGGCCTGGATATATTACAACTGTTCATCAAAAAGAAGAAGATTTAATGTTATGTGTTGAATTAACAACTAAAATTCTTCGTGAAGATACAGCTTTAGATTATATTGATCAAATTATGTTTCGATTTCGAGATAAAAAAAATAAAATTGCACTTTTTGATGAAATTCGAAATTTAATTTGTGGAAATATTGTTGTGACCGATTATAATAATTTCAAAACATATCGTATTGATGGTATTAACTTTGATTTAACACCTATGTCTACTTTTAAATTGAAAAAAACAAATAAAGAAATAAGGTTTTATGAATATTTTGA
>Ga0172372_10004537_pt1 | contig 19683 bp, 19 predicted proteins | sample LakKiv5m_2_FD_114544 | JGI IMG/M metagenome (GOLD analysis project Ga0172372, IMG submission 114544) | Freshwater microbial communities from Kabuno Bay, South-Kivu, Congo - kab_092012_9.5m | ecosystem: Environmental > Aquatic > Freshwater > Lake | place: Democratic Republic of the Congo...
AATCAAGCCAATTACTGGTGGCGGATGACTCCGATTTTGCTTCTGCCGTGCGAGATAGCAAGGTCCCGGTAGTCGTGCCAATAGTGCCGTATGAGAAAGGACCAGCGCTGGGCGAATCAGATCTCGCCGAACTTTCTAAACGTTCCCAAACTTGGCTTTCTCAAATTGCAGGCGCGTCTGATAGATTTGCAGGCGCGCTGATGCCGATACCACAACTACTTGATTCTCCAGCTGAATTAGCCACTGTGAGAGAGGACCCTGATGCTGACGGGATATTTAGAAGATATACCATGGCTACAAACGTTAAAGAGAATTTGATCCCTTCTTTAGCCCTGAGCCTAGCCCAAAAAGTTATTCCCGGCAGTGAGTTATCAGACCGGCTTGAAAATTTAGATTCGGAAGGTCGTGGCATTCTTAACTTCAGAGGCAAGGGAGGCACCTACAAAAGTTATTCCTTTATAGATTTGGTAAGTAGCTGGGCTGCCATTGAGGCGTTTGAGCGAGGTCAAAGCACGGAGAGACCAATTATAGATCCAGCTGAGTTTAAGGATGCATTGGTGTTAGTTGGAGTATGGGCGCCGGGACTTCAGGATTTGAGACCAACTCCGATTGATTCCAAATCCCGCGGAGTGGAGGTTCATGCCACCGCTCTTGATAATATCTTGGGCGATGATCTTATCAAATCATTATCGACTACTATTACAATCCTGATTTCAGGGGCTTTTATTATCTTTTTATCTTTGAGCCTTTTATTTATTGAGCGGATTAGGATAGCTGCTTTTGTGGGGATAGTTTTGGTCGCTGGGTTTATAGCTGTTGGATTTCAGGCGGCCCTTGCTGGGTATTGGTTAGAAATGTTCTCGCCACTAGTCGGGATGATTATGACCATAGTTGGGTCTTTTGGATATAAGTACTCTCTTGAGGGCCAGGAGCGGCGATTTATAAAATCAGCTTTTAAATATTACGTAAGCCCCTCAGTGATCGAGAAGATATTAGCAGACCCATCTAGGTTAAGACTGGGAGGAGAGAAAAGGGAGCTCTCAATATTTTTTAGTGACATCGAGGGCTTTACCTCGCTCTCTGAAAAAATGGAGCCTGGAGCGTTATCTTCGTTACTCAATAAATATCTCACCGAAATGACAGGTGTAATCCTTAAACATGGCGGAACTGTTGATAAATATGTAGGTGATGCGATTGTGGCTTTCTGGAATGCCCCAATTGATGTTGTCGATCATGCGGATAGAGCAGTAGCGGCAGCACAGGAGTGCCAAAAGAGGCTTCTTGAATTATGCCCCACCTGGAAGGGTATCTACGGGGTAGAGCTTAGAGCTCGGATCGGAATTAACACAGGAATTGTTTCTGTTGGTAACTTCGGTTCAGAGGAGAGATTCAACTATACGGTAATTGGTGATGCTGCAAATTTAGCCTCTAGGCTAGAGGGTGCAAACAAGAGGTTTGGTACCTCGGTAATGATCTCTGAGGAGACCTATAAAAAACTATCTCAAACTGGCGGAATTAGAAGATTAGGTCGCATAAAAGTTGTAGGTAAAGATGAGCTTATCCAGGTCTATGAGGTTGGTAGCCGGCTCTCTGAGGATGAGATCTCTCAGTTTATGGAAGGAATAGATGCCTTTGAACGGGGCGATATTCCAGGCGCCGCTGAAAAATTGAGGGATTTATCTGCCGATCCTGTAGCCCGTCTTTATTTAGAGCGAATTCTCAAACAGGATCGATCGACCTTTTGGAGCCTAACAGAGAAGTAGCTCCTTACCTGCCTCCTAAATCCAAATAAAAAATTAATATGCAGAGAGGAGTAGTCGATATATTATTACAGTATGGAAAAGAAAAAATTTCTCTTTGTCTCTATTGATGGTTTGATAACGGATATCGCCTGGCAGGTAGCACAGGAGGGGCATGAAGTAAGACTTTTTATTGAGAGTCAGACTGAACGGGAGATCGGGGATGGCTTTGTGCCTAAGACTGAGAATTGGGAGCAAGAAGTAGCCTGGGCAGATACGATAGTGTTTGACGATGTTTTGGGGCAGGGAGATAAAGCCGCTGCACTTAGAAAGCAGGGAAAGATGGTTGTTGGCGGCACGCCGTATACAGATAAACTAGAAGACGATCGCAGCTTTGGACAGGAAGAATTAAAAAAATGTGGTATTCCCATCATCCCCTACGAGGAATTTTCTTCTTTTGATGCAGCTATAGACTACGTGCAAAAAAACCCCGGTAAGTATGCAATCAAACCGAGCGGTGAGGCTCAGAATATCAAGAGACTTTTATTTATCGGTGAAGAGGATGATGGCAAGGATGTAATTCAGATGCTAGAGGCCTATAAAAAGATTTGGTCAGACAAAGTAAAGATATTTCAGTTGCAACGTCGGGTTAATGGAGTGGAGGTAGCGGTGGGGGCCTTCTTTAATGGGCAGGAATTTGTAACCCCGATTAATGTTAATTTTGAAAATAAAAAATTATTCCCAGGAAACATCGGCCCTTCAACAGGAGAGATGGGTACCATGATGTTCTGGAGTGATCCAAACAGGCTTTTTAATCTCACCTTAAAAAAGATGGAGGGGAAGCTGAAGGAAGAAGGGTATGTTGGATACATGGATCTTAATTGTATCGTGAATAGTAACGGAATTTATCCTCTGGAATTTACTGCACGATTTGGCTATCCAACCATTTCGATTCAACAAGAGGGGCTTACAACGCCAATAGGTGAATTCTTATATGAATTGCCCCGTGGGATGAAAAAATTTAAAGGGAAGGCTGGATTCCAAGTCGGAGTAAGAATAGTGGTGCCCCCCTACCCTTTTGATGATGAAAATACTTTTGAAACGTACTCCAAAGACGCTGCTATTTTGTTTAAGAAGCCGCAGCGAGAAGGTATCCACATTGAGGATGTTAAGAACGTGAATGGCCAATGGTTTTTGGCGGGTAGCTCCGGTGTTGTTTTGATTGTGGTGGGCGTTGGGTCTACCATGAAGCAAGCCCAGGCTCAGGCTTATTCCCGCATAAAAAATATTATAATTCCGAATATGTATTACCGAACAGATATCGGAGATCGATGGGTTGAGGACACCGATAGGCTCCATAATTGGGGATATCTGCGGGAGCAGTAGTTAGGAGATGAAAAGTCGGCAGTTATTTTTGCCGGAATACCCAGGAACCTTTCTAACATCAGAGTCCAAGCCTGCTATGCTATAGCGAGGGTCTTTCTCAGCCGAATCGAGAGAGTAAGGTGATTCCTGAATCGTTGAATGATCATGCCCGTGAACCAGTGCGTTCACCCCCTTCTCGTAGAGAGGTAAGTTCTCTATCAGAGGATGGCTCGAGCGACTCCAGAGAAATCCAGACCGATCATTGTTTAGTGTTTCCTCTGCGAGGTCGTCTACAAACGTCAGATTGTTTTCAAAAGGAAACATCACCGCCTCTTTGTAGAAGTAATTTGCGACATCGATCAGCTGTGAGATATTCTTCGAGGATATGTCATGGTAGGAGAAGTTAGAATCCAATAGATCTTCTGCCTTTAGATTATTAATTAGACTTATTATGTTCTCTTTTGTGACTGGTGCATGTGTATAAAGAGTTTTTGTTTCGTGGTCGAGGTGCATCAATTTAAGTTGTGATATGTGCTCTAGATAGAGTTCGCCAAGAGCATCGTAATCCTCATTTCTAGTCATTTGGAATGCTCTAGTTTGAGATCCCTGATGATGCATCGTGGTTTTTCCAGTCAACAGAAAGTGGACTCCAGCATGGTCATGATTTGATGCAAGTCTGATTATCCTTTCTGGATTTGGCCGAGATATGTGACTCAGTAACTCTAGTGTAATTCTGTCCGAGATACCTCTATCGGCGAGCACGTCACCTATTAATATTAAACTTTGGCCATCCTTGCCGGTCCATGACATAGTTTTGATTAAATTTATTATGTCTTCCTGTAGCTGAGAGGCCTTCTCCAATGGAGTTAGTGGAATAACATCCTCATCCCTGTAGATTTTGCTTAAGATTCTTTCAAAAAGGGGTCCACGCTCTGGCTCTACGGGGACTTCCATCAGAAGAGGATTATTTGCAACCAGATCCTCTAATCGCTGAGATAGTTTAACGAGTTGCCTTGCAGATTCTGGAGGCATGCTTGCCATTCCTGTTACCACCAGTGTCTCCATTAATTTCTGATAGCTTCCGTGTAGGTCGCCTAGTGCAATTGTATTGGCGTCGGCAATTGATTTCTGAATCTGGTTGTAGCGCCCATCAGCTACGGCCCCATCGCTATTAAAGATGGAGTATTTATAGGGCACGGATTCTCCCACTATTTTTAGAGTTTGCTGGATCTCCTTTTCAGTCAAAACGGGAGCAGCTTCTTTTCTAAGCTCTGATGATGATTTAGGTGAAGTTTGATTTCGAAGATCGCCCGGATCTGTTAACGAGGAATCTACCTCTAATGGTTGAATGGAGGAGTTTTCTAGTGGGGCGTCTTTATCGGCCATAATAACCTTAAGTAGCTGTTACTTAAGGGTTATGGATACCGACAGCTTAACTGACTCTAATGAACAGTTGGATGGGCTAATATATTGAATTTATGACTAAAATAACCAGCGAATTAGGGAAGTATTTCTATCACTACATTTCTGGAGCATTTCTCGCAGATATCATTAAAAGGAAATACTGATCTTCGCTTCATGATTCGAAAGGTGGCATTGCATGCAGGACAGGCTCCGCTTCCAGAAAGGATAACTGCCTCGGTCTTAAATCTTGCCCTAGATATCGAAATCGTAATGATGAGCCCTAAGGGAACAAGAAAAAAGTGAAGCACTGGAACAAAAACCGAGGCCGCGGTTAAAGGTAGTCCGAGGGCTAATACCATGATCCCCCGTTTGAAGCGCATCTTCTCAGAGAACTCTTGTATGTCCACGGAGCCCTGAGCTCTCTGATCGTTAACCTGAAGCGTGATATCTTTAGTAGGCATTTAAATTTATTTTATTACCTCTTTGGTGGGCTGGTTGTCGGATCTTTTATTCTGGATTCTTTTGCAACTTTGATAACAAAATAGTAGACGAAACCAGCCGTTGTGATGAGGCAGCCGAATATTATTCCAAATAAGATTGATGGAATATCCATATTTAAAAGGTAAATCTTAATGATTACTTAGGAAAGAGCTTTAAGTGAATCTTTAAAAGTATCGGCATGGCAATTGCCCAAGACATTCCGATTATCAAAAGGGCGTTTTGAGTATCATTTGCTAATGTCAGTGCGCCCAATTTGTACCCACCGTAGTAAGCTGAGGCTCCGCCAACACATCCGAGAATAGATCCTAGAGCAAGCTTACCCCTTAACCAATCAAGTGATGAGAATAGGGTTGTTACAAAGGAGAGCCAAAGAGCTAGCATCCAGAGGGGGTAATTTTGAGGAAGCGCTGCGCAGCATTCAAAAGAGATCGCGCCCAACATTATCATCAGGGAATCGGCTATGGTTCCAACGAGTGCTGTGCTCAACAGGAATTTTATGAGAGTGCTATTTTTAAGATCGTCTTTAAACTGCACGGCTAAGCTTAGCAATAATGAAGTAGGGCCAAGCCAAAAGAGTCCCTGGGCGGCTCCTAATACGGCCGCAAACCAGACGACATTTAAAGCGATAATATTAAGAATTAGCGGTGGCTTCTTCACCATAGGCACTCTTTGGATGCTCAACCAAATCCCAGATCAAGCCGAGCTTCTCGAATCCCTTTAAGATGAAATGGGTAATATCGATCTCCCACCAGTAGATTCCCTGGCGCTCTACTGAAGGAAAACGGTGGTGATTGTTGTGCCAGCCTTCTCCTAAGGTGATCATAGATAGGATAAAGCTGTTGCGACTATCATCTCCAGTAACGAATCTCTTACGACCCAGCATGTGTGCTAGCGAGTTAATACAGAAAGTGCCGTGGTATAAAAGAACCGTGCTGACTAGGAATCCCCAGACTAATAATTGAACACCATTGGCGTTTAGTTGGGGGTAATTATTAGCGAGGAATTCTCCACAAAAGAATAAGACAACGCAGAGCAGAACTGGGAAGATATAGTGATATTTCTCGGCAAACATTAACTCAGGAAATTTGGCTAAATCCTTCACTCGAGCGTAGTTTGTAGGCTCAAATTTCTCACAGAATAACCAGCCTACATGAGCTTCCCAGAGGCCCTTCATGCCAGGGGAGTGAATATCGTGCTCAGTGTCAGAGTGTTGATGGTGATGGCGGTGATGCCCAGCCCACCAGAGAGGTCCTTGTTGAGCAGAGGACGCACCCAGCGCAGCAAGACAGAATTGGAACACCCGACTTGTCTTAAAGGATCGGTGCGAGAAGTAGCGGTGGTAGCCACCAGTAATTGCAAACATTCTGATAAAATAGAGAGCTGCGCAGAGAGCAATGGCTGTGACTGATGGAGCCACAAATATGGCTACAAGTGCGGCGAGGTGTACCCCGATAAACGGCAATCTTTTAGTGATGCCGTAATTATCTTGGGCGGCGGCTTCAAGGGAAGTCATGGGGGCGGATGATGCAGTACTACTGTTCATAGACCTTAGTTTTGTTGTTAATGAAAACTCTTTTTACGGTCTTAGAGTATCGCTTTTTGGCTTGGATAGCACTAGGTGGATGTCATTTAGTGCCGAGGTCGCAAATCCAGCCTCGCAATAAGCGAAATAATAGTTCCAAGCTCGTTGAAATTCCTCGCCAAATCCCCTTTCCTGCAGTTTTGATGATACCTTATTAAAACGCTCGCGCCACTCTCTGAGGGTTCGGGCGTAATGAGACCCTATGCTGGCGACTTCATACACTAACAGATTGGTTCGTTGAGAAATCGCTTCGACAATAGCGCCGAGGGACGGGATGTGTGAACCAGGAAAGATGTGCTTTTGTATCCAGTCAACGCCGTTACAATACCGCGCATACCTTTGGTCTGGTATTGTGATCCCCTGAATTACAGCCTTTCCGCCTGGCTTCAGTAATCTTGAGATTGAAGCAAAGTATTCCCCCAAAAACTCCGGCCCGACAGCTTCAATCATCTCAATCGAGATGATTTTATCAAAAGAGCCTGAAATATGGCGATAATCAATCAACTTAACTTCGATTTTATCTTTAAAGCCTGCAGCAAGGATTCTCTCTTCAGCCAGGGTTTTTTGTTCACTTGAGAGGGTAATTGTTGTGACCTGACAACCGGTGTGCTTGGCAGCCTCGATGGCAAATCCACCCCAGCCAGAGCCTATCTCCAATATGTGATCGGTAGATTTTATCTCTGCCCTCTCAATAATAGTTTTTATCTTGAAAATCTGAGCCTCATTTAAGGTGGCATCCTCTCGAGGATAAATAGCCGAGGAGTACATCATGGACTCATCTAGGAAGAGTGCGAACATATCATTGCTAAGGTCATAGTGAGCTTTGATATTTTCTAGGCTTTTTTGAGGGGTATTCCTCCTTTTTAAGTGGGCGAGTCTATTTCTTAACTCGCCTAATTTGGAGAAAAGTGACGGTTGTTCATCTAGAGCCCGCTCGTTTTTAATAAATACGGTGAGGAGCGTAGTTAGATCTGGTGTATCAAAAAGCCCCTCTGAATAAGCCTCTCCAAAACCAATATCTCCTGAGGTCATGACTTTTTTAAAGAAGGCATAATCATGCACAACTATGGCACCTCGCTCGGTAGCGTTAGGATCCCCGAAATATCTCGTTTCTTTATTGGGAAGTTCAACTGAGATCCCTCCGACTTTGATGTGAGAGAGGAATTTAAAAATTATAGAGATAGCTAGCCGCCCCAGCATTGATGGTGATGTTGTTACGAGTGTCATTTCATTTGCTGGGACCGGTTTATGCTTCACGGGCAACTTTTTATGGTAATAGAGTTTCGCCGCTTGCCAGACTATTAGTGGCATCGCCGACCATAGTCTTAGCGGAGAGAGTACTAATTTAGTGAGCAGAGAATTTGGAGTAAAGGGAGAGAGTCTACCTTTAATGCCTGAGCGGAAGACTATCTCGCCGTCACGCCTTATATTGATTCCAATCTCAAGTAAGTCATTGGAATACCTGAGCTTATATTCATAATCCCCCATTAAATCGTTGAACGGAGAGACATAAAAGGCCTTCGGATGCTTGGCTGTAAGCCCAGTTTCAAGGGAGTCTCCCTCGAACTGATCGATAAGATAGATATGTCGCTCTCCGAATGTATTATTAATTTCTACCAGGACCGCCCGGAGTTTTTTAAGGGCACTAAAGCAGATGTAGAATGAAACAGGGTTGAATACATAACCCAAATATTTCGGGCTCGTTAATACTTTGATTTCTTTAACCTCAGCAGCTATGTCACCCAATGCCTCTGTTGCCTTTTGAAGCCAGGAATTGGAGGAGGGTTTGATGTAATCTTTATCAAAAAGGGATATCAGCCTCTTTTTGTTGATTCCAAAAAAGGGAGATCTCGGGAGAGACTCAGGTGAATCTTTGAGATCTATAAATAAATTGGTTACGGGGTAACTGAAGATATGATCAATCGGCTTAATCCGATGATGCATTACTTCGCCGATGAAGATCTCTGAGGTCATCTTTATTTTTTAAATGACTCCTTAAGTCTCACAGATGATTTTACTGCATCTTCGTGAAAGCCGTAGCCGAAATAGCTGCCGGCTAGAGCGATGTTGTCTTCAAACGCGGTGCTGTTAAGCTCTCCTTGGGTTGCAACTGAAGCCAATGAATAGCCAGGATGGGTGTAGTAAAATTCTCTAATTATTGAGTTGTTTAGTATATTTAGGGTGGTATTAAGGGTCACGCAATACTGATTAAATGAGCTCAGTCCCTGTAATCTGTTCATATGATAGGTCATAGAGACCGGTGCCTTTGCATTGCCGGCCTTCTCTTCTCTGAAGTTCCAAGATGCCCAGGCGCGAGGATTTGGTGGCATGACCGCAGTGTCAGTATGAAGCACTGTGTGGTTGACCAGATACCGCCACGGCGTGAGTAGTCGCTGTTCTCGGGGCGTTGGATTTTCAAGAAGTTTTAGAGCTTCGTCAGCATGGGTTGCGATGACAACTTTATCAAATTCATGATCGGGGTTATTTTCTATCGTTATGCTTGCACCCTTGGCTGTTCTTTTTATACATTTTATTTTTGAGTTTAGTATGATTTGCCCAGGGAAGACTTTGATAAAGGCATCGACATAAGAGCGACTACCTCCGACCACCGTCTGCCATTTGGGTCTATCGATAAAAGACAGTAATCCGTGATTTTTAAAGAATTGTACCAGGGTTTGTGCCGGGAAAATGCGGATATCCTCTGTTGGGGATGACCAGATCGCAGCAGCCATGGGGAAGAGATAGTTCCTCAGGAAGGATTCAGAGAGTCGATACTCCTTTGCAAATTCGCCGACAGTTTTGCCATGGAGATCTCCAGACTCAAGGGCGGGTATGGCTGCCGAAACAAAACGCTTGATCTCCCAAAGAAGAAAATAAAAGGACGGCGACAGGATGTTTTTGCGATGTGCAAAAAGTCCATTTAAATCTGTGCCGGCGTAATTGAGTCCAGTCACGTCGGAATGAAAGCCGAAGCTCATATCACTCCAGCGCCAAGGCACCTTCAACTCCGCAAGGAATTCATGAAAGTTGGGATAGGTTTTGTCATTTAATACAATAAATCCCGTATCTACAGGGGTACCAGCGTCTGGACCCGAGGGGATGAATACTGTACTGGTGTGACCACCAAGATAGTCATTCTTGTCAAATATAGTTACATCATGATTCTTGGACGCAAGGTGAGCGGCTACAATTCCAGCTACGCCACCACCGACTATGCCTATTTTTAATCGCTGAGCCACTTAGGTATTCCTGTGCTTTCTTAGTAGATAATGCGATACGAACCACTCATTACCACCTCTGAATGAGAATAGTTCGGCGCAAGCCATGAAGAACATTCTCCAGCGCTGGAGCCATATCTCTGCATGAGCGCCGTATGTCTCTTTGAAGATGGAGCGAATATTTTCTTTATGAGCATCTAAATTTTTAAGCCAAGCTTCAGAGGTTAAGCCATAGTTCCGGCCATTTACTCTCCAGTGCTCCTCAATAAATAGGTCGTCCTGAAAGAAATAAAAGAGATCGTCACTAGGCATGGTGCCGCCGGTAAAGAAGTACTTTCCCATCCAGTCAGTTTGTCCAGTAGTTTCAAATAGATATGGTGATGAGCGATGACAAAATATATGCAGGAAAATCCTCCCCTCTTCTGTAAGCCAAGAGGCCACTCTTCTGAACATCTCTTCGTAGTTGCGTAGGTGTTCAAACATTTCAATTGAAACTATTCGATCAACTTGAAACTCAGGCGAAAAGGTGGAGATATCTCCAGTTGTAATTTTAAGATTTGTAATCCCGCGCTTTTTGCATTCAGATTCGATGTGTAACCGTTGCGGTGCCGAATTTGATATCCCCTGAATCTGACTATTTGGAAATCGCTTGGCCATAAATAGCGATAGAGATCCCCAGCCGCAGCCTAGTTCAAGAATGCTCATACCATCCTGAATCTGGGCTCTTTCTACAATCTGATTAAGCGCCATTAGCTCGGCTTCTTCTAGACTCATGGAATCAGCCAGGAAGTTACTCCCGCTGTACTTACGGTGTGGGCCAAGCACTAGACCAAAAAATTCGGGCGGTAGTTCATAGTGCTGTTCGTTCGCGGCACCCTGCTCAACAGCTATTGGTGAGCTTGAAAGGAATTTGACGAACTGTCTTTTGGCAGAGAGTTCCTCTTCGCAGTCTGATCTCTTAATCAGCCAGAGTCTGTAAAGTAGAAGACCTCTAATCCCCAACCTGATTAGCCAATCAGGGATCTTTCCTTGTTCCGCTTTTTCTATAAACATAATAAAGGTTTAGACCATATTATTAAAAAAAAGAACACAGCCTTTTGCTGTTTAGGTTTAGTGACTAATTATTTCTTGGGAAACCACGGAATAAAAGCACTAGTGGTGCGTTGGTATTCCCTGTAATCATCTCCCCTGCTCTTTACTGCTTGAAGCTCAGTGTAAGGAATTCCTGTGACTCTGAGAAGAAAGAAGAGCATGAGAGCGGGCAGCGATAGGCTGAGCCAGCCATAGCTGAGATGTATTGTGGCAGCTACGTAGAACCACCAGTGCAGCCACTCAAAAAAGTAATTTGGATGGCGACTGTAGCGCCATAACCCAGCGCGGCAGGTACGTCCCTTGTTGACTGGGTTTTTTCTCCAGTTAGCGAGTTGATTGTCAGCGATACTCTCGCCGACTATGCTGATAACTATAAGGGTCACCGCTATTATATCCCCTGCTCCGCCAAAAGTCTTTAAATCATTAGATATGAAGAGGACTGGCAAAGATAAGAATACCGCTAATAAAGCTTGCGCCTGGAAGAATAAAAAGAAGTTAAAATGGGCTTTTTCTCCCCAGTGAGCTCTTAGAGCTTTGTATCTACCATCTTCTTCTTTTCCGATGATTCGATTAAATAAAAGATAGAATCCAAGCCGCAGAGACCAAAGTATAATTAATCCATTCAAGATAGAAGCTCTAGTGGGATCGCCTTTCCCCGTAAAGAGATACCAGGCGGCCAGTATGCCAAGGCTAAAGGTCCAGCCGACATCTACAATTCCAGCATCTCGGCTCTTAAGCTGGTAGGCCCAAAGCAGCCCCATGAATGTGCAAATAATACATGTGCCGACTAGTACCTGATACATGGCTGCCTTACCGGGTTGAGTTTTTAGCTAGAAGAGCTTCTATCTGCTTAGAGATTGAGGCACTGCTAGGACCAGTTATGGAACGCCATCTGTCCACCACTTGGCCGTTCTGATCGACCAATATCTTCTCAAAGTTCCAACGAATCTCGCCAGTTAACTTCTCGGGGGCCTTCTCTGTTAAGTACACATAGGCCGGCTGTTTTGAGTCTCCAGTTACTGAGCCTTTGGAGAACATTGGGAAGGATACATCGTATTTGGTCTTACAAAATGTCTTAATATCGGTATCGGTTCCAGGCTCCTGACTCATGAAGTCATTACTTGGGAATCCAAGAACTACAAATCCACGGTCTTTGTATTGTCGATAGAGGGATTCAAGACCTTCATATTGACCGGTGAATCCGCATTTAGATGCCACATTTACAACAAGTGCCACCTTCCCTGTGTATTTGCTCAAGCTGACCTGCGCGCCATCAATATCTTTGACTTCGATGTTATAAAAAGAATCCATCTTTTTGACCTCTTCTGCTTTTAACTGAACCGGAAATAGAGCCGCAATGAAAAGTATTAATCCTGATTTCATGAATGCCCCCGTGAATTATTTTCATTTATTGCCAAGTCATTTTATCCCGTAAGTTTTTTTATCAAAAGAGTGTCCCCTCAATTTTAAAAAGGCTGGAAATAAGTTAGAAACTCCTCAACTTTCTCGTCGGATTTCAGAAACGATTTATCAGTAACGCCTTAACACCCTGATTAAATTAGGTTATTTCGTTGCGTTTGAGTGAAACACTTAGAGAGGATATCCTAATAACTTTTGTGCGGGTTTTGAATATAGGGTTTTAAACTATTCAAATTTTTGTAGGGAGTTCTTAAATGTTTCTTAATTTTAAAAATCTATTTTTATTCCTCTTATTGCTTCCTGTTGCCGCTGTAAGAGCTGAGCAGATCGTCCACAATGTCACTCTTCCAGACGTATATGATTTAAGTTGGCAGGGAATCGTAAATTTACCCAAGTATGATCCCGCTTTGGGCGAGCTCCAAAGAGTAGATTTAGAGATGTATGTTATCGGGGTTGGAAAGTTTGCCTATGAGAACTTAGAGAATAAGATGTCATATTCGGGAGAGAATCGCATGGAATTGGAGGTTCTACTGATGCGACCTGATTTATCCGAAATATTCAGGGTTAACGATACCCAATTTCTCGATTACTCAGTTGATCTTTATGATGGTGTGGTTGATTTCGACGGAACATCCGGATTTACGAATTTTGCTCTCTTCCAGGGCGCAGCCGAGAATGGTGAGTGGTCAGTTACGGATCTAAGAAGGTTTGTGGGCTCACCCTCCATCGCTTTGGATGCGATTGGTACCCTTGATTTACCGGTAACTTTGGTTAGTTCAGGTTCGCTCAGTAATGCAGGGAATAACGCTTGTGCTTATGGTGCAGCGACTAGAGTTTCATTTGTGCTGACTTATACTTATGAGCCTGCCCCGGTTTGTGATTTGGGATTATCAGGCGGTGATGCCGGAACAGCCCCAATTGTAGTTAGTTGTGAAGGTGACACCACAACTGTTCAGCTGAATGGTTCAGGGTCCTTTGGGAACGAGATTACCTACGGCTGGAGGACTAATTGCCCAGGAGGCTCATTTGGTAACAAGACCGCAGAGAACCCAGTTTTAACTTTCGACTCCCGGTTGGCGAATGGTGATCCCACAGTTTGTACTGTGGCACTAACAGTTAGAGATTCTTTCGGTCAATCCTCAATGTGCGTAAGCACTGTAGAAGTTCAAGGTTGTAACTCCGGATGCACCGAGCCAGTGGACCTTTGCGGTGTCTGCGGTGGAAATAATGAATGTCTTCAATGTAAAGATGTGAATATTAAATCCCAACAGTTGAACTTAGACGGTGGCTTGGCAAAGATGTTGAGCACCCTTAAGAAGGGCGTAAAAGCTGCTCGCAAATCGACGGGTAAAAAATCTTACGGCAAGCAGATTATTAAGGCAGGCTCGGATCAGTATAACTCGGGTTGGACTTTAGTCTGGAGTAAGCAGACTACCGTTAGCGCCTGTAGAAATGATATATTGTGCCAGAGCATTAGCAATCAGTCCTTTGATGAGGATTATCTGCGATCGCTTAATTCTTTACATTCGTTGACCAAACAGGCTTTAAGTAGTTTCAAGGCAAAAAACCCCTCTGAGGCTGCCCAGAAGAAGAAGCTAAGAAAGAATGCCAAGAAGTTGAGTCAAGAGCTAACTGTTGCACTGGGGCTTTTACCAGAAGCAAGTCTCTGCGGCCCTGCTATTTAAATATTAAGTTCAGTCTAGGCTATGTGGTCTTGGTATAGAGCCCAACGACCACCCTACTTCCGCCTTTTTTTGAATTATCCGGATGGACGTCTAGATCGAAATCTTTGAGAACGGCCTCGGCTTCGTCCTGAAGCCTTGATAAGGCCTGGCCCAAGCGCGCCCTTATCTCAGGGAGATCGGTTTCATCGATGTTATCGAAGGTGCTGGTTATCTGGTAATTCGGCGGTATTTCCGAATCCGACTCGAGGTTATCGAGCATCGCTGCAACGAAGTCACGGGTCTCTTCAGCTACCTGATTGTATATCTGCTCGATGGATTTTTTATCCTTTTGAGAAGATATCTTTAAACCGCCTTCGGTAACCTCAACTCGCCCCTGACGTTGGAGGTCAAAGAGCACGGTGCCTGGGTGGATGTCCTTGCTGACTGTTCTGACCAAGTTTGCAAACTCACTTCGGTCCCCATCGAACGATAGTACCTTTGGTTGATTATTTTTGGCCTTGAAGCGTTTGTTCTCCTTCCAGGCGTTGAGAACTCTCTGCGACAGGCTTGCAGCTTTGGTTTCCACCTGATTATTTAGGCATGCTTTTACCACAGGCCTCTGGAGCCCAGTTATTACGGCTATTCGGCTGACGTTTTCCTTCTGCCCTTCCTTCTCTAGCGCCCTGGATGATTCCTCGACGAAAACCTCACGAGAGGATTCTAAGAGTTCTCTTATGGTAAGGCCTCGCTTCAGACAGTATTTGATAACAGGTTGAAGAATTGTCTGGAGGTCTTTGTTCATAGCTGTAGAGGTCGAAAGGTTATATTTTATAGATGTGTATTTTATACACCTACCCTGCTCTATGTAAACCCATGAAATGACACTGGTATGATAGCCTTACTGAAATGTATTTTTTATTCGAATCGATAACATATTGAAATTGTTCGTTATTGTGATTGTTCCACGTGGAACATTTTAAATTAGATATTAGAGACTCGGAAAGGTGAGATTATGATGTAGGTTTGAAATGCTGTACTATTTCTGAGAGTGACTTTCAGAGACACGTAAGTGATTAGAATGGCTTGAAAGTAGCATTGGGCCCAGGGAAAATGTTCCACGTGGAACATTTTCTTACTTTAAATTGTTTGTAGTTGAAGATTATTCTGTGATACCCAGAACCGGTGGACGGACTTCATTTTTGGTCTAGTCATTTTTTAGGATGTCTATGGGGCAAATTATAGCAGTTTCTAATCAAAAGGGCGGGGTAGGCAAGACCACGAGCTCTGTCAATCTAGCCGCCGAACTGGTGCTGATGGGAAGGAGGGTGCTTCTAATTGACTTTGATCCACAGGGAAATACCACCAGTGGCATGGGTATTGATAAAGACCAAGAAGGGGAGGACCTATATGATGTCTTCTTTGGTAAGGTGGCTTTGAGTGGAATCCTAAAAGATAGTCCGTTTCCAGAGCTATCTGGTTTAAAGATTGCGGCTTCAACCAAAGACCTCATCGGGGTTGAGGTTGAGCTAGGTAAGGCCCCAGGTCGAGAGCTAATTTTAAAGAGTCAGCTCAAGAACCTTAAGGACGAGTTCGACTATGTTATAATCGACTGTCCGCCATCTTTAGGCATATTGACCCTTAACGCCCTTGGAGCCGCAGACTCGGTCATAATACCTCTGCAGTCAGAGTATTATGCCTTGGAAGGGGTATCCTCACTTCTGGAAACGGTCTCATTTGTAACCCAGACATTTAACCCCGATCTTCGTATTTCGGGTGTATTTTTGACTATGTACGACTCCAGGACTAAGTTATCAACTCAGGTAGAGGATGAGGCCAGATCTTACTTCGCGGATACCATGTTCCAGAGCATTATCCCCCGAAGCGTTAGGCTGTCAGAGGCTCCGAGCCACGGTAAGCCCATTAGCTTGTACGATCCCTCATCTCCAGGGTCTATTGCCTACCATAGGTTGGCGGAGGAGCTTGACGAGAGGGTCTTTGGGAGAGCCGCCATGGTGGCAAACGGATAATGTTCCACGTGGAACATTCTAGAGAACTTTATAGAAGAAAAAAATCTAATTTTATCGGAGTCTAAGAAATGAACACAGCTAAGAAAGGAAGAATGGCCCTAGGACGCGGATTGAGTGCCTTAATATCGACACCCCCTGTTGCCTTGAAACCAGTTGCCACAAATTCTGCCTCAGTAAATCTGGAAGCCACCACAAATCTTGAATCCTCAGATGTATCTTCCGACCGGAAGACTGGGGTAAGGTTCCTCGACAGAGCGCTCATAGTTCCAAACCCAGCCCAACCTAGGAAAGTTTTCGAAGAGAAGGATCTTGCAGAGTTGGCTGAATCTATCAAAACACTTGGCATTCTCCAGCCAGTGATAGTTAGACCAGGGCAGGGATCTAACGAAGGAAAGTTTGAGATAGTGGCGGGCGAGAGAAGATGGCGAGCATCAGAGCGAGCCGAGCTAATCCAACTACCTGTAATAATTAAAGAATTAACCGATCTGGAAAGTCTCGAGATAGCGCTGGTTGAAAATGTTCAGCGGGCTAATCTGAACCCAATAGAGGAAGCAAAAGGTTATCAGAACCTAATGGACCAGTTTTCTCTAAATCAGCAAGAGGTTGCTTATAGAGTAGGTAAGGACCGGGCAACCGTTGCTAACATTTTGAGAATTGTAAAATTGCCAGACGAAGTTCAGGCCATGATCGGTTCGGGTGCGCTAACCCTAGGTCATGCAAAAGCTCTTCTCTCGGTGAAGGATCCTAGAGCACAGGTAAGTTTTGCCAAGAAGGCAATCGAAGATGATCTCTCAGTGAGATCCCTTGAGACCCTAGTTTCCCAATCAGCGCCGTTGGATGGGAGCCGTCGGGCAGCGATGTTCGGCTCTGATTCAGGTATTGCCGGAAAGGGTAAAAAGGGTAGCTCAGCCTTCCCGGACATAGTCGACCAACTCCGAAGAAAGCTTGGAACGAAAGTAATGATTAAGCATCAGAACTCAGGACGGGGTAAAATTGAGATAGAATACTTCTCGGAGGCTGAATTAGGGCGTATTGTGGAAGCTCTCACATAGCCAGAAGAGACAGTGTTTGTTCGTCAAACACCCTTTGTTTATAATTAAATTGACTTTTAGCCAGTCTAAAAGTAGTAAAAGTTTAAGATTTCAATTTTAAAAGGGGAATTATGGCCTTCGGAAAAGCTCCAACGGATGACGCAAAGATTAATCCAATTAATCCGATTAACACTCTACCAACCCAAGGACCTGGTTTGGGTAGCCAAAATACTTCAAATACTTCGTCTTCATCTTTGGGGGCGTTTCTTGGAAACGGCTCAAAGATTACCGGTCACCTTAACTTTACCGGCCCTGTTGAGATCGACGGGGTGGTCGAGGGTGAGATAGTAGCTCAGGACAAATTAACAATTGGCGAAGCTGCCGCAATCAAGGGCACCATCCACGGCAGTGAGATCTTGGTTAAAGGAACGATCCACGGTGATATCATCGCTTCCAAAAAGCTCATTATCAAGAAGCCTGCAAAGATTGTGGGCAACATCGCTTCCCCAAGCTTGACCATCGAAGAAGGCGTTACTTTTGACGGCAAGTGCGTTATGGGCGCTCAGTCTCAAGGTAAGCCAGCTGGGAAAGCTCAAGAAATTAAGCTCTCCGCTTCTTCACAAGTTGCTGCTTCTGCCTAGTAACTCCTATATTCGGGGTAGAGGTTCATCCTCTGCCCCGAAAAATCAATAAAAATTCTCCCTCCTTATTGACCTTTTCTCAATAATTTTGTGTATTATGCCGGCCAGGAGACAGGGTATTTTGACCCAAAGGGGATCGGTGTACTCAAGCCACATGTGGTAGTCTCCAGGTAAATTTTATCAGATTTAAGGCCAGAGCGTGGAAGGTGTACTGAAAATTTTCGACATGACCCCAGTAGATCTCTATATGATCTTGGTGGTGGGTGTTGGATTCATTATTCTGTGGCAGATACTTTCAGCTGTTTTATTTAATCCATTTCTAGAGCTCACCGCGGCCAGAGAGCAGGCTACCATTGGGGTAGAGGAAGAGGCTCAACTTAACTACGTAAAGGCCGAGGTTGGCAGTCGGGAGTACGAGGCCAAAGTTTCTGAAGCAAGAAAAATAGCCTATCAGAAGAAAATTGCTTTAATCGATGAAGCAAAAAAGAAGTCAGATGATATTCTTAATGCTGCTAAAGAAGAGGCAGCAAACATAACTGCTCAAGCAAAAGCATCCCTTGCTAACGAAGCCGAGGGCTCCAGGAAGCAGGTTATGTCGCAGGTTGAAGCGCTCGCCGCAGATATGGTCGCCAAGTTAAAGACAGCACCAACATCTTTAAAGTCATCGATAAATTAGGAGAGGGATTACAGTGAAAAATAAATTCCCGACCTTGCTCATAATAACAATCGCAGCAGGATTCCTAGCTTTCCCAGATTTGGCCTCAGCCGTATCAGGTGCTGGGCACGCGCTATCGGTCAATGATCTATTGTTTCCATTCATAAACTTCTCTCTCTATGTTGCTTTGATGGTCAAGCTGCTTGCAGCCCCATTGTCTAACATGTTGCAACTTCGTAGAGAGAATATGGAGTCCTCGATTAAGCGCGCTGCCATGCAGTGGGATCAGGCAAAGAGGCAGCTCCTTGACGTCCAACGCAGGTTTAGCAACTTGGATAGTGAGTTAAAAGAGATTGCTACGCGCATAGAGTCAGAGGGTGCCAAGGAGGCTGCGCAGCTAGTTGCGGATGCTCAGAATCAAGCGAAGATGATCGTTCAGAGAGCCAAGCAGTCCGCCATCACCGAAGCCAGTGCGATGGAGAATGAGATTCGTCAGGAGCTAGCTCAAGAGGTGATTCGTGTGGCCTCTGAGAAGCTTTCAAAAGAGTTAAATCTTGAGAGTGATTTGCCATTAAGGCAGCGCGCCCTTGAGGGATTAAGTGGTGTGAGAAACTAAGGTAGAACGATGAGCCACGGTACCGGAAGAATAGCAAAGAGATACGCCCGAGCGATGTTTGATTCTGTCGCTCAGACTGAACTCGATAATGTTAGAAATGCTCTGAATGCACTGGCCGCCGTTTGGGCAACCACCACGGATTTGAAAGCTGCCCTGCTAAACCCTTCTCTTACTGCAGAGCATCAACAAAAGCTTGCGGCAGAGATAGCTAATCTTATAAAGCCCGGCGATAACGAGTTTAAAAATCTAATATCTCTTTTGATGGAGAATAAGAGAATCTCCTTGATTCCTGAGGTGGCAAGCCAGTTCTCATCCCTGGTGGACGAGTTCAAAGCTGCGATGACAATAGAGATAACCTCTGCTTTTGAGGTTCCTTCGTCTGAAAAGGCTACCTATGAAGATAAAATCAGGAAGGGTGTTGGAGCCCTTGCCCAAGTTGAGTGGCGCGTTGACATAGAGATATTAGGGGGAATGTTGATTAAGAGCGGAGATAAGTTAATAGATAGCTCCGTAAAAGGCTCCCTTAGGAAAATGGCATCACAACTTTTGGCTTAGTTAATTTGATTTAATTGAAGAGAGAGTAAGCATGAACATAAAGGCTGAAGAGATAAGCAAGTTAATCAAGGAGAGAATCAAGGATTTCGTCTCCGTACAAGAAGCATCTGAGACAGGCTTCGTGTTGACAGTGGGTGATGGTATCGCTCACGTGCACGGTCTTTCAAAGGTAGC
>Ga0172372_10004539_pt1 | contig 19670 bp, 22 predicted proteins | sample LakKiv5m_2_FD_114544 | JGI IMG/M metagenome (GOLD analysis project Ga0172372, IMG submission 114544) | Freshwater microbial communities from Kabuno Bay, South-Kivu, Congo - kab_092012_9.5m | ecosystem: Environmental > Aquatic > Freshwater > Lake | place: Democratic Republic of the Congo...
CAAGGCCTTAGAGCATGAAGAGCTGATCTTCATGCTCTCAAAAGGAAGAAGCGGAACTCAACCGCCAGAACACCTTGGATGTTCAGGCGGTTGAGTCTTACCGAATTATTGATGCTGGGTGGTACCGGGCCGGGCAGGTTTACGCTCGGCGCCGTTACCGCCGCCGCCGCAGGCCAGAAGCGTTTCCGGCAACTGTTGAGGCCTCTGTTGAACCGCCTTGGCAGCCCATGCGGGTGCTGCAGCAGACATCGACAACATCAGTGCGAAAGAGGACATCGCACAACCGGTCACCAGGGAAAGGGCAGGCGCACAGAACGGCCGGAAAGAGCGCAGAAATTCCATTAGAGTCCAAAACCAGAACAGCAATCATTCTATTCTTTACCGCAGACCCTGACAACCTCCTGGACAGCCTTGCGTTGTCCACAGGCCTAGGATGAAGGGCAGATTCACAACATGGATCAATCCTTGATCAACTTGGACTCCAGCCATGACAACAACCCCTCCGGCACGCGCTGACAAGGCTCAGGAGGGCAACGCCCTGGGTCCACTCATGCGGATTGGTGAGGTAGCTCACCAGACAGGGTTGCCGATCAAAACCATTCGTTTCTACTGCGATCAAGGGCTGCTTCTCTCCATCACCAGAACTGACGGCGGGTTTCGTCTGTTCGATCAAAGAGTCTTCGGTGATCTCGCACTGATCCGCACACTGAAATACCTCGACACACCGCTAAAGCAGATTCATGAACTGCTGCAAAGCAGACGATCTGGCATCTGCCATTGCAACAACGTCAAGAGTGGTCTGGAGCATAAGATTCTGAGCCTGGAGAATCAAATCAAGGACCTGACAACAATGCGCAATGACCTCCAGGCTCTGATCCAGAGCTGGCAGAATTGCGGTGGAATCCAACAGAATTCGATTGCAAACTGAACAGCTGCGCCAATGGCTCTCACCCTCTATGGCAGTGCCCGCAGCCGGGCATCGATGCCGCGCTGGTACCTCGAGGAACATACTATTCCCTACCACTGGGAAGACCTTGACCTGCAGAACGGGGAGCACCGCCAGGAGCCTTTCACCGTGATCAATCCGTTTGCCAAGGTGCCGGCCCTCGTCGATGACAGCATCCGCGCCCCAGACGGTGAACCGCTGCAGCTGTTTGAAAGTGGTGCGATCTTGCTGCACCTGGCGGAGCACCACACCAACGAGTTTGGCGGCCGCGGGTCGGGCGACGATCCGGCGCACGCGGCAGCGCGCAGGGCCCTGGCGAGCCAATGGATCCTGTTTGCCAATGCCACCCTGGCGGTGGCACTGTTTGTGCCCAGCAACCGGGAACGGGAGTTCCCCCGCCTGATGACCGTGCTCGATGGGCTGTTGGGCGGCGGCCGCTCCCTGATGGCGGGACCTTGGGGCAACCCCGACTGGAGTGTGGCCGACTGCGCCGTGAATGCCTATCTGGCTTACCTACCGATCTTCTTTGCCGACATCGATCTGAGCCCCTGGCCCGCCGTGCAGGCCACGATCGCCGCCACCCAGGCCCGACCCGCCTACCAGCGGGCGCTGGGCAGCCGCTGAGCGATGGGTGACATCGCCGCCATGCAATGGCATGGAGAACCCCTTGAACTGCTGGCCGAGAAGGCGGTCTGGGACCCCCGCCGCCGCACGCTGCTGGTGGCCGATCTGCATCTAGGCAAGGCCGAAACCTTTCAGGCCGCTGGGATTCCCCTGCCCAGCGATGGCGACGGTGACACCCTCAATGCCCTCATTGGCCTGGCGCATCGGTTGGCCCCCGACCTGGTGATCGTCCTGGGAGATCTGATCCACAGCCGCCTGGGACTCACGCCGGAGCTGCGCCAGAAGCTGGCGGTGCTGCCCGAACTACTGGACTGCCCGCTGCGGTTGATCGGCGGCAACCACGACAAAGGCAACTGGATCGACGGCATCAAACAGGAGCCGGCCCAACCCCTGGGGCCCTGGTGGTTGAGCCATGAGCCCGATCCACGCGCAGGGGCCCTCAACCTCTGTGGCCACCTGCATCCCGTGGCGGTTCTGGGCAGGGGCAACAGCCGGATTCGCACTCCCTGCTTCAGCCTCGACCAGCAACAACGGCGCCTGGCTCTGCCGTCGTTTGGTCGCTTGACGGGAGGCCATGCCTGCAGCCAGGGTGATCATCTGTGGCTGGTGGCCGACGGGGCGATCGTTGCTTGGAATCAGCCATCACCGCCTCCAGTGACGCCCCAGCTGGCCGCCTGAAACGGCCCCTGTGGCGCCGCAAACGCAGCCTCACGGTGGCGTTGCCCATGGGCTTTCTGGCCTTCCTGATCGCCATCGCGCCGCCGCTACCCGAACAACGGACAGCCAGCGTCGACAACCTGCTCACGGCCGCCGACGGCAAGCCCTTTCGCCTGCTGTCTGACAACGAGGTCTATGCCCTCGACTTCGATCCGCGCAAGGTGCGCGTTGACCTGCTCGAGGGCTGGGACAAGGAACAGCAGGCCTATGCCGATCGCAGCGCCCTGGGCTTTGTCTCGGGCCCCATGTATGAGCGGCATGTCGATGCCAACGGCCGCGAGATCACCGTGCCACTGGGTGATCTCAAGCTCGGCGATCGCATCTGGCGGGGTCGCAACCGCACCGCCGCGCGTCAGAGGGCCTTTGTCGGCGTGCGGCGTGATGGCGGGGTGGAATTCGGCTACGGAGAACTGACGCCGGCGAGGGTCCAGCGGTTTGACACCTACATCGGTGGACTGCACAGCGTTTACAACGACCTTGAGCAACCGCCCTCCAGCTATCGCGGGGCGTACAGCATCAGCATGGGCCAGCAGATCCGCTATTTCCTTCCGCGGATCCGCATGCTGATCGGTCTGCGTCGCGACGGCCGGATCGAGGTGCTGATGAGCCGTGATGGCCTGACGCTGGAGCAGACACGATCACTGGCCCGTCGACGCGGTCTGCAGGCGGCGTACATGCCCGACCATGCCTCCAAGAGCCGCTTCATCATTCCGGGTATCAAGGGCTTCAGCCAGGAGGACGCCAACTGGATCAGCGGCGGCGCCACCAGTTTTGTGCACGTGCCCTACATGCTGCGCCTGAGTCAACGCACTCTGCCCCTGCAGGGATCGCTGCTGGCCGGGCTCAGCGCCAGGGCGGCCGAAGGCCCCTGCAGCAACCCCCTGAGCTGTGGGCAGACGTTGGGCAGCCAGCTGCTCGACCGCGCCCTCGCCGGCTTCAACCGGTTGATGGAACAGGGCGTGGAACCGATCGCGCGCCTGATCTGGGCGCCCAGGCCCGGCAGCGGCACCAAACTGGCAAGGCGCGGTTCACCGCTGCGCGAACCGCCGATCAGCGCCGATCCCCTGGCCCTGCGCCAACGCCAGGCCGAACAGAGCCATGACCCCGAGGCCGGCGTCAACGGCGGCGAAACCGTGGTGTTGCCACCCGATCTGCCGCCACCATTGCTGCTGCCCGAGGGACATGCGTTGCCGTTCGAGGAGCCTGCCACCAGTCATCAAGGCGCCAGCCAGCCCCCGCCCCTGCGCGAGGAACCACCAGCCGTGCCCCAGCCTGAGACGTCCCTCAGGGTTGTCACCACACCGGGGGCACCTCCGCCACCACAGCTGCCCCCGCCTTAGCAGGGCAGCTCGATCACCCTGCCGCCGCCAGTGCGCGCACCACGTCACCACGGGTGAGAACACCCACAGGCTGGTTGTGGGCATCGAGCACGAACAGACGCTGGGTGCTGCGCTCGTGCAGCAATCGGGCCGCAGCCGGCAGGTCCAGATCGGCATTGCAGCTGTGGGGGGCCTTACCCATCACCTCGCCCACGGTGCTGCCGAGGACCTGGTGCACCTCTTTGTCCCAATTCAACGGATTGCGCAGATAGATGACCGCGTCGAGCAGCATCACGTAGGGGCCGGCGTCAAAACCGCTCTCGCGCACCATCAGGTCCTGCTCGGTGAGCTCACCCACCAGCACGCCGTTGCCGTCGACCACCGCCAGACCGCTGACGTGGTGCTCACTCATCAACTGAACGGCATCCTGCAATGGGGAGCTCTCGCGGACGCTGAGCACCGGACTGGTCATCACGGCGGAGACGGGCTGCTGCACCACGGGCAGGGCTGATCAACTGCAGGCATTCTGGGGCCGAGCCGACCGCACACCGATGGGCCCCGCCCGCCTGCGACAGCTTGCCGATGGCCTCACCCTGATGCGAGCCCTGCTGGGCCTGCCGCTGATCGTGATGCTTGCGGCGGGACATGCGCCCCTGGCCTGGCTGCTGCTGCTGGCCGGCGGTCTGTCCGACTGGCTCGATGGCCAACTGGCCCGCCGCGCCGGCGGGGGCAGCGTCTGGGGGGCCCGACTGGATCCCCTCACCGACAAGATCCTGATCAGTGCGCCGCTGCTGTGGCTGGGCGCAAGCGGCCGTCTGCCGCTCTGGGCGATCTGGGTGCTCCTGACCCGCGAGCTGCTGATCAGCGGCTGGCGCGCCAGCGAATCCAGCGGCGGCCCGGCCTCCCTCGGCGGGAAGGCCAAAACGGTGCTGCAGTTCGCCAGCCTGCTGTTGCTGCTGTGGCCTGGAGCCTGGGGCGGGGCCGCACTGGTAAGCACGTTGCGCGGCCTGGGCTGGTGGGTGTTCTGGCCGTCACTGCTGCTGGCGCTCAGCTCAGCACTGGGTTACCTGCGCAAAGCTTGATCAACGGATTGCTGCGATACCGGCCCTGCCACCCATCGCGGCATAGGGACTGTGGTCCCCCAAGGGGGAGAGGTTGAAAGGGATGTCGCAGCTCTGTCGCAGCACTGTCGAAATAGTCTCGAGACACTGATGCGATGGTGTTTCGAGAAGCTGTCGAGACAATGTCGAGACACTCTCGAGACAGTGCATAGACACTCTCGAGACATTGCATAGGCATTCTCGAACCTTTGTATCGTCGGCGCAATCTGGTAACTCCCCCTCCCGGCAGGGTGCACAAGCAAGCTGCCCGGCAGAAGATCAACCGATTAAAGCCGCATCACCGCTGAAGTCAGGGCTGGTCGGCATGCGCAAAACGTAGTCGTTGGCATAGCTGTCCGCCAGGGTGGCGGCCAGATCGAACTGGGGCTCCCAGGCCAGTTCGCGCCGCACCCGGGTGATATCGGTCAGGAAATGGGCCATGCGCAACGGGAAGGCCTTGCGGGCCTTCTTGTCGAGTCCGGCAGGGTCAAAGCTGCGGATCTCGACGCTGGCCGGATCCAGTCCGGCCGCGACCGCTGCGGCGTGCACAAGCCCTTTGAAGGTGACCCCCTGACGGCCGCTGCAGTTGTAGATCCGGTTGGCGGCGGCATCGACGCCGATGCTGCGGGCCATGGCCGTGGCCAGGTCGTGGGCATGGCCCAGCTGGGTAATGGTGCTTCCGTCGCCCGGCAGGGGCACCGGCCGGCCGTGCACGATGCGATCAAAGAACCAGCTTTCAACGGGGTTGTAATTGCCGGGCCCAACGATGTAAGTGGGGCGGAAGCCTGTGAAGGGAATGCCTTCGGCCCGAAGCCAGGACTCGGTATCGAGCTTGCCGGCATGGCGACTGGCCGGGTCTGTGGGGCTGTCCTCGTCCAGGGGCCAGAGTTCGCTGTCGGCATAGACGCCAGCCGAACTCACATAGACAAAACGGTGGCTGGGTACTCCGGTGCGCTCGATCACGGCGCGGCTGTCATCGAGCGCGCGGCCCGAGCTGTCAACGATCACATCGAAGCCGCGGCCTGCCAACGGGGCCAGGTCATCAGCGCGGCTGCGATCGCCAATCAGATGCTCGACTGCTGCGGGGGCCGGCTTGTTGCCGCGGGTGAACAGGGTCAGGGCATGGCCCTGGGCCAACAGCTGCGCCACCAGGGGTTTACCGACAAAACGGGTGCCGCCCATCACCAGAATCTTCATACCGCTACCAGCTGTGGGGGGTTCGTCTGGGCGCCATTCAAACCCGAACCCGCCCTGACGGAGCAGGCCGCCTGCAACGATTGAACCAGTGTGCGCAGGGTTGTTCCCATGCAGGTGATTCCAGCCATCGACCTCCTCGATGGGCACTGTGTGCGCCTGCATCAGGGCGACTACGACAAGGTCACCCGCTTCAGCGACGACCCCGTGGCCCAGGCCCTCAGCTGGCAGCGGCAGGGAGCTGAACGCCTGCACCTGGTCGATCTCGACGGAGCCCGCAGCGGTCAACCGGTCAACGACACAGCCATCAAAGCGATCACAGCGGCCCTGGAGATCCCCGTGCAACTGGGTGGCGGCGTGCGCAGCGCAGAGCGGGCCGATGAGCTGTTGGCCTGCGGCCTTGATCGGGTGATTCTGGGCACCGTGGCCGTGGAGCAGCCCGAGCTGGTCGATCAGCTCGCCAGGCGCCATCCCGGTCGCGTGATCGTTGGCATCGACGCCAAAAACGGCAACGTCGCCACCCGCGGCTGGATCAGTGAAAGCTCCACCGAGGCCACCGACCTGGCGCGCCGCTTCAGCAGAAGCGGTATTGCCGCCATCATCAGCACCGACATCGCCACCGACGGCACCCTGGCGGGGCCCAACCTGACGGCGCTGCGGGCCATGGCGGAGGCGAGCAGCGTGCCGGTGATCGCCTCTGGGGGCATCGGCACGCTGGAGCATCTGCTGTCGCTGCTGAGCCTCGAACCAGCGGGCGTCTCAGGGGTGATCGTGGGCCGGGCTCTCTATGACGGTCGCGTTGACCTCGGTGAAGCGTTGCACGCGATCGGCAATGGGCGCCTGCAGGATGTCATCAACAGCTTCACCGCCTAGTCAAGGCCGGTTGCCCTATAACGGATTGACGGTTTTTCGATGCATGGCGTGATCACCATCCCGAGCGGTGTGTTGCACGCCGACAGCGCCTATCGTCGCTGCCGCGAACTCGGCATGCGGTTGAGCAAGCAGCGACGCATGGTGCTTGACCTGTTGTGGCAGGAGCGCAGCCATCTGAGCGCCCGTGACATCTTTGAGAAACTGAACGACCAGGGCCGCAACATCGGCCACACATCGGTCTACCAGAACCTTGAGGCGCTGCAGTCGGCAGGGGTGATCGAATGCCTCGACCGCGCCGGTGGACGGCTCTATGGCTACCGCAGCGACCCCCACAGTCACCTGATCTGCGCTGACACCGGTGCGATCCAGGATCTGGATCTCAAACTGCCGCCCGAGCTCCTGACTGCAATCGAAGCGCACACCGGCTACGCCATCGAGTCCTACAGCGTGCAGCTCAACGGCCGGCGCAGCTGAGCTCCAGCCCAGTCATCGGTGGAGGCCTGGAAATTCACCAGCCAGCCGTTACCGTTGGCGCCACTGCTCAAGGGGCGTCAACGGTGGCCCGGCAACTGCTGCTCTTTGCTGAGCCCCTGCTGGCCGAAGGATTAACGCGCCTGCTGGAGGGTCCCGGCAACGGGTTGCGGGTGAGAACCGGCGAGGCCGAACTCAGCGGCTCACCCCAACTGGTGCTGTGGATTCCCGAGGCAACGATTGATCTCGAAGCCCTGCAACGTGAATCTGCTCGGCTCAGCCAGACCTGGCAGCCGGCACCCCTGCTGATCGGCCTACCCCAGGCAACAGGCCTGGCCCGCGACGCGCTGTTGGCGCTGCCGGCCGAAGGTCTGCTTCAGGCGCCGACCGCCGAGCTGCTGCTGGAAGCGATCGAAACCCTGCTGCAGGGCGGCCGGATCGTGCGACTCAGCGATGGCGCCACAACCCAGGACCAACCCCTGGCGAATCCGACCATTGGCCTGGGTCAGTGGCTTCTAATCAGCGGGCTGCAGCAGATCGACCAACAGCTGCGCGCGCTGTTGATCCAGCAGCAACGGGCAGACCTCGACGCGCTGACGCTGCTGCTACTGCAGGGTCAGCTGCGGGAGCTGCGGGCGGCGCGGGCTCTGCTGTTGCTGCTGCATGGGCCCGTGAGCCTGGCCTGGGGGGCACCAGCGGCGCCGGCAGCAGCGCCAACTCGGCACGAGCCTGCTGCCGGCGGTCTCGCGACCAGCACAGCGATCAGCCTGGTGCAGCGCAATGCCGAGGGCAGCTGGCGCTCGATTGTCGCTGCCCTCAGGCAGCAGATCGACACCCCCCTGAACAACAGCAGCGGACAGCTGCTCGCCCTGGAAGGTCTGGATCCCCGCCGGCGCCGGGATCTGTTGGGAGGCCTGCTCGACCAACTGGAACTGTTGCGGGAGCAACTCGGCTCCGGCCAGCATCAACCAGCCGTCCTGCGGCAGCAATGGCTGGAACTGCAACGGCAGCTGCGCCAGCAGGCCCTAGCCGCCATGGCCAGCCCCTACGTGCGGCTACCGCTCAACGGCGAGCTCAGACCCGTGGCCGAAACCCTCTTGCAGTCCAGCGATCTGGTGGGCAACGATCCAGAGCTGCCCGATCCCCAGCCCATGCTCAATGCGCTGGTGCTGGGCCAGCCACTGCTGGTTCAGGGTCGGCTGATGGCGCCCGATGAACCGCTTGCCGTGCTCGAGCTGCAACGGTTGGTCGCCAACTGGCTGGTGCGCAATGCCGAGCAGGTGGCTGGCCAGGTGCTGGCCGGATGTGCCGACTGGCCCGAACTGCGCCGCTACCTGCTGGTGCCCGAACTGCTGTCGACGCGCAACCTCGAGCGGCTGCGCAACCAGCTCAATGCCCAGCAGCGCTGGAGCACCTGGCTCGACCGCCCTGTGGCGATCTACGAAAGCCGCCGCCAGCTGCTCACCCTTGAAACCAGCGGCATCGCCAGCCATCAGCACGCTGAGCCCCGCGACCGGGAGCTCAGAGAGCTCAGCTGGGACCAGCAACTGGTCACTCTTGCGCTTGAATCTCGCGACGCCCTGGCGCCGCAGTTGCAGGGTCTGTTCCGCGGGCTTGGACGGCTGGTCGTGGTGCTGCTGACCCAGGTCATCGGCCGCGCCATCGGCCTGGTGGGTCGCGGCATTCTTCAGGGCATGGGACGCAGCCTCAGGGCGTCACAATGAACGCACCTGCCCCTGCTGCGTGGCGTTTCAGCTGCTGAGGTCCCTGCTCCCCATCGTGCTGGGGATGGTGTGCTGGTGCAGCGCCTGGGTCGCCCCGGTCCAGGCAGCGCTCAGCAACAACAGCTACGACGGCAACATCTACGCCCTGTATGCCGGCAACGGCTCCCTGGTCCCACCTCGCAGCACCCTGGCCCAGGCCCTGGACGCCCATCGCACCGCCGTCGTCGTCTACTACCTCGATGACGCCTCAGCCAGCAAGCGCTTCGCTGCCGTGGTCTCTGAACTGCAACGGGTCTGGAGCAACAGCATCGAGCTGATCCCCATCGCCACCGATCCCCTGCAGAACCGTCGTGAAACCGGCGCCGGCGACCCAGCCCACTACTGGTCAGGTCTTATCCCTCAGGTTGTGGTCATCGATCCGCAGGGTCAGGTCGTGCTGGATGCCAACGGCCAGGTCGACATCGGCACCATCAACAAAGCCGTGAGCCAGGCCACCGGAATTGCGCTGCTGGAAGGCCAGGGCAACAGCGGCACCACCGTGAGTTTCAACGAGCTGAACAGCGAAGTGCAACAGCCATGAATCCAGCCCAGCGTCAGGAAAGTGACAGCATGGGAACGCTCCAGGTGCCCGCTGAGCACTACTGGGGAGCCCAGACCCAACGTTCGATTCACAATTTTCCGTTTGGGCAATCGATGCCTACGGCCGTGGTCCATGCCTTCGGCTCCCTCAAGGCCGCCTGCGCCGAAGTGAACCTGGCCAAGGGGAAACTCGCTGCAGACCTCTGCAGCGCGATTGTGTCGGCGGCCGAAGAGGTGGCCAGCGGCCGTCTTGATGAAGAATTTCCACTCAAGGTCTGGCAGACGGGTTCCGGGACCCAGACCAACATGAACGCCAATGAGGTGATCGCCAACCGGGCGATCGAGCTGATGGGTGGCGTACTTGGCAGCAAAACGCCCGTCCATCCCAACGACCACGTCAACCTCAGCCAGTCGAGCAACGACACCTTTCCCACGGCGATGCATGTGGCGGTGGCGCTGGAGCTCGAACGGCACCTGATCCCCGCAATTGAAGCCCTGATTGGAGCCCTGGCCGATAAAGCCGAGGCCTACCGCGACATCGTCAAGATCGGCCGCACCCATCTGCAGGATGCGGTGCCTCTGAGCCTGGGACAGGAGTTCAGCGGCTATGGGGCCCAGCTCGAGCTGGGGCTCACGGGTCTGCGGGCGATTCTGCCCCAGGTGCTGCAACTGGCAATCGGCGGTACCGCCGTGGGCACGGGGCTCAACGCTCCTAAGGGCTTTGGACCAGCGGTCGCTGCCCGCCTGGCCGAGCGCCTGGGGCTGCCGTTCAGCGCTGCCGCCAATCCGTTTCAGGCGCTGGCTGGGCAGGAGCCGTTGGCGGCTCTGCATGGGGCGCTGACGGTGCTGGCGGGATCACTGTTCAAGATCGCCAACGACATCCGCTGGCTGGGCAGCGGTCCCCGATGCGGGCTTGGTGAACTGGTGTTGCCCGAGAACGAACCCGGCTCGTCGATCATGCCCGGCAAGGTGAATCCCACCCAGGCTGAAAGTCTCACGATGGTGGCCGTGCAGGTGATGGGCAACAACACCGCAGTGCAGATGGCAGCCAGCCAGGGCAATTTCGAACTGAACGTGTTCAAACCGCTGCTGGCCTGCAACGTGCTTGAGAGCATCGAGCTGCTCAGTGGTGCGTGCAACGGTTTTCGCCAACACTGCATCGAGGGTCTCTCGGTGAACCGCCGGCGCATTCGCGCGCTGCTCAATGAGAGCCTGATGCTGGTCACCGCGCTGACACCCGCGATTGGTTACGACCGCGCCAGTGCCATTGCCAAGCATGCCCATCACCACGGTCTCAGCCTCAGGGAAGCCGCGCTGGTTCTGGGGGACATCAGCGCCGATGACTTCGACCGCTGGGTCCAGCCTGAAGCGATGGTCTAAGACCACACCCCTTTAGGGCCACACCCCTTTAGGGACTCGCATCAATGCACCACAGGGCTGAGATGCTCGAAGAGTGTGGCGAGCAAACCGGCAAGATCAGGCCGCAGCGCGGTTTCAGGAACCGTCTCGGCAGCCAGGATGACCATCACACAGGCATCCACCAGCAGAGAAGCTTCCTTCTGGTTGAGCCGGATCAGGTGCTCGTCATCGCAATGGGTGATCTGCAACCGACACTGTCCATTTGGCTGGATGCTGACAGCGGTATCCAGCGCTACCAGGAAGCCACGGTTTGATTTCAGATTTCTTGCCTGAGACCAGCGCAGAGCCGAGCAGCAAAAAGCCCGGGACAATGCCCGGGCCTTGGTCACTGGTGAAGGCTGAGCTCAGCGACTCACTCCTCTTCTGCACCGGCGGGGATCAGCTTGATCTGCTTGCGACCCAGTTTGATCTCAAATTCATCACCAGGCTTCAGATCGAGCAGAGCGGTGTAGGCCTTGCCGATCAGGAGATTGCCGTTGCCCTGGACAGTGGCGACATAGCTGAGAGTGCGGCCACCCTTGCCACGACCCTTGCCCGATCCCTCACCGAGGCTGAGACCCTTGGCCTCGAGCAAAGCCTCATAGAAGGCTGTGAAGTTCAGACGCTCAGCGCCATCCTTCTTGGAGCTGACATAGCCGCAGCTGCGAACCAGTTCGGACTTGGAGACATCGCCAAGTTCCTTGACCTTGGCAAGAAGTTCGCTACCGGTGAGCATGGATTGAAAGTTGTGGGTAGCCACAACATAACGGATCGACGAATGCCTGTGAAGGGCAATTGGCAGAAATCCGTACCTGACGATTACTCCAGAAGATTCGCCGCAAGCTCGGCGAGCTCCGAACGTTCGCCCCGCGCCAGGGTGACATGACCGGCGAGCATCTGCCCCTTGAACCGTTCGACGAGCCAGGTCAGCCCGTTGCTTTCGGCATCGACATACGGATTGTCGATCTGGTAAGGGTCTCCGGTGAAAACGATCTTCGTGCCCTCGCCAACCCGGGTCACGATCGTTTTGACCTCGTGGGGCGTCAGGTTCTGCGACTCATCAACAATCATGAACTGTCGCGGTATGGAACGACCGCGGATGTAGCTGATGGCCTCGACCTCAAGCAGGCCCATGCCCTTGAGGTCAGCCCAGCTGCTGCGGGGACCTCGATGGCCACTGCGCGCTGCTCCCGAGGCATTCTCCTCGGTACTGCCAAGCAGGTAGTCGAGGTTATCAACGATCGGCTGCATCCAGGGTGCCATCTTCTCGTCGAGATCGCCCGGAAGAAAGCCGATCTCCTTGCCCAGGGCAATCACCGGTCTGGTCACCAACAGGCGCTCATAAAGACGCTCATCGGCGACTTGGTGAAGCCCGGCTGCCAGTGCCAGCAGTGTTTTGCCGGTGCCGGCCTTGCCGACCAGTGTGATCAATGGCAGGGCTGGATCCAGCAGCAGATCAAGCGCAAACGTTTGCTCGCGGTTGCGCGGCTGGATGCGCCCCAGCCTGACCTTGTTGGCTCGCTTTAGAGGCTGCAGAGCCATGGTGGAACCGCTGTAGCGGGCCAGCATGGTGTGGGAAGGTTGCGCTTGATCGATCAGGGTCACCCCTTCATTGGCCTGCAGAGGCATCTGAGGCTGCAATTCGGGAGGCAGATCCGCAAGGGGAAGGCCACCATCGCGACTGAGCCGATCCATGTGATCCGCATGGATCCACAGCTCACTGATCCCCTGATAGAGGTCGGCGATCGCCACTTTGTCGGTGGTGTAGTCCTGCGCGATCAGGCCGACCGCATCGGCCTTGATGCGCAGATTCGTGTCCTTGGTGACGAGCACGACCGGCGGTTGACTTCCCATCACCTCCTGAAGCCGTTGCTCGAGAGCGACGGCCAAGATGTTGTTGTCGCCATTTCCACCCTTGAGCTCGGGGGGTAACTGGGCGAGGGTTTCGCTACGGCAGAACACCACCTTCAGTTGGCCGCCGGGCGTACCGCCGATGGGGACCCCGTCGGCAAGATTGCCGCAATTGCGAAGCTCATCGAGCAGGCGCGAAACGGCCCTGGCATTGCGTCCCTTTTCGGAGGGATCGCGCTTGAAGCGATCGATTTCCTCCACCACCTCGATGGGGACCACCACGAGGTTGTCTTCAAAGCGTCGCAGGGCATCCGGATCGTGCAACAGCACGTTGGTATCGAGCACGAAGGTTTTGCGCATCGAATGGCAATCCGGCTGCCGGAAGCTAATTCCCCGGGGCCGCCTACGCTCCGGCGATTCGCGCACCGTCGCGATCGTCAACACCGCACACCAACGTCCATTCAGCCACCGTGACCCTGCTTCCCATCTGGACCATCGGCCTGTTGGTGCTGCTGCTCTATGTCCTGCTGCTGCTGGGCCTGGACAGCGCCCATCGGCTCAGGCCGGCTTCACCGTTGCGACTGCGGGCATCCGACGTCGTGGTGAACCGCAGCCACGGTGTGCTTCAGATCACCGGCAGGCTGACGATCCACAACCCCCATCAACGCATGGAGGTGTTCGTCCCCGAGATCAGACTCGCGCCGACGCTCCTGGGTCGGGGGTGCCTGGCTGGGGTGACAATCGACAGCCGGATCACCCCGGAGCATGCCGACGCCCCGGCCCGCGCCGATGGCTACTGGGCGGCCTACATCGTCAAAGGCCGCAGAAGCACGACAGCCCGCCTTGACCTGACCATCAGCGGCGGCCAGGATCTGGCAGCACTGCTCGACACCCTGTGGCTCGAAGTGCACTGGCTGAACTATGGCCCGTTCGGCCGTCTGTGGCGTCGCGACGGAATCCTGATTCCACTGCATCGGCCCGAACCGGTGGCCCCGGCAGCCGCCCCATGGCGCAGCGGCGAACATTGCCAGGTGCTGGCCCTGGGCACCCATCTGCTGGGCATACTCGACGACCCGATCGCCGTGTTGCAGACCTACGCCACCCCTCACCTGAAACCGGGTGATGTGCTCACCATCGGCGAAACACCTCTGGCGGTGATGCAGGGCCGCTACCACCACCCGGACACGGTGACGCCCTCTCCGCTGGCGCGGCTGCTCTGCCGGGCGTTTCACCCGACCAGTTCGCTGGCCACGGCCTGCGGGTTGCAGACACTGATCGATCTGGTCGGACCCGCCAGGGTGCTCAACGCCTGGGTGCTGGGCACCCTGCTGAAGCTGCTGGGTCAGAGGGGGTGGTTTTATCGACTCGCAGGCGATCAGGCGCGCCTCATCGACGACGTCACCGGCACCACGCCGCCCTACGACCAGACCATCGTGCTCGGTCCGGAGGACGCCCAGCACTTCTGCCGCGATGCTGCAGCTGCACTGGGCGTTGACGTCGCCGTGGTGGATGTCAACGATCTTGGGCGGGTGAAGGTGCTGGCCGCCAGTGCCGGCTGCAACCAGGCGCTGCTGCAGCGCGCCCTGCGGCCCAACCCTGCCGGCAATGCCGATGAGCGCACGCCCCTGGTGCTGGTGCGTCAAGCCTGAGGGGCAGGCGGACAAGCGACCAGGCCTCACCGGGGCCGATAGGATGTTTGAAAGGCTTGCCGTGCCATAGCTTGCGCGCATCCACACCGCTGCGATGGCGCCTTGAACCACTGGCTGGCTGGCACCTGCCCCTGCTGCGCGATCCGGCCTTTCTGCCATTGCAGACCACGCTGCAGCGTGCCGCCCTGCTGAGCATGCCCGAACGGGTCATGCATTGGCTCGGCCGAGCCCAACCACTGGCTCCCCAGGTGCTGGTGGCCTTTGCCGAACAGAGCCAGACCCCGCTGGCACTTGTGGTGTGTCAGCGGCTCAACCGCAGCGGAAGCTGCTGGCAGATCATGCACCTACGCAGCACCGATGCGGAGCACCGGCGCAACCTGAGCAGCGACCTGCTCAAGGCGGCGGTGCAACGCACGGCCACAACCAGCTGGGTCGCCTCGGCAGACACGGGCGATCAGCTGCGGCTGAGCGTGCTGCGCGAGCAGGGTTTTCAACCCCTGCGTCAGGACCAGATCTGGTGCTGGCAGCCCGCAAACCAGGCCCGCGGGAGCCAAGACTCTGACAGTCTGGCCTCTGATCGCCAAGACCCCGACAGTCAAGTCTCTAAAAACCATCCCTGCGACAGCAGCCCTGGTGCCATACCCAGTGAGCTGCGGCTTCAGCCACTCACAGGGCAGACGGCGCCACTGCTGTGGCACCTCGAGCAGGTGACCTGTGCGGGCCAGTTGCGTCAGATCCTCGATCGCCGGGTCGAAGACCTGCTGGATCAGAGCCAGGGTCGTGGCTGGCTGCTGATTGAGCCCAGTCGCGACGTTGCCGTGGCCGGGGTCCGTCTGATCGGTGAGCACCCCGGTGGGGGGGTGGACGTCGAGCTGACCGTTGATCCCCGCTGGCAGCACCTCTACGGAGCTGCCACGACCCTGCTGCTCAGCCAGTTCTGGCAGCTGCACGCCACCCAGCAGGCCCTATGGCTGCGCAGTGATCCGTATGACCATGGGCGTCTGGCCTGGTTGCAGACGCTCGGGGCCCAGCAGCGCAGCGAACGGGTGCTCATGGCCCGCAGTCTCTGGCGCAGACAACCGTTGCCCGATCTCAAGAGCCAGGCCAACCGCCGAATCGAGGCGGTGCTGGCCCAGTTGCAACCACGGCGGCGCCCCGTGCCCACGCCCCTGTCACCCCGCTGAGGGCAGCCATGGCATCCCACGCTCCCCAGCCCCGGTCGGTGCTCTGCCTCGATGTGGGCCGTCGTCGCATCGGCCTGGCGGGGTGCGACCCGCTGGGCATCAGCGTCACCCCCCTGGGCGCCCTGCATCGCGGTAGCTTCGCTGAAGATCTCGATCGGCTGCGAGCGCTGGTCGCGCGGCGGGGCGTGAATGCCCTAGTGGTCGGACTGCCCCTCGATCAGTGCGGTCAGGCCACCGACCAGGCGGTTCTCTGCCGCCGCTATGGCGAGCGGCTGGCCCGCCAGCTGGATCTGCCCCTGGCCTGGGTCAATGAACACACCAGCTCCTGGGAGGCCGGCGAACGCCATGGTCTGCATGGGGACCGCAGTGGCGCTCTCGACAGTGCGGCGGCAGCCCTATTGCTGGAGCAATGGTTGCGCGAAGGCCCGGAGCCGCGTCCAGTGTCCGCGCAGACCATGCAGGCTGGCCAGGGGGCGGTCGCTGCATCATCCTGAGCGCAGCACCCCATTGACCGATGCGTTCTCAGGATCCCGACATGACCGCAGGCGACGGTCCCAGCGATGTCCCCACGGTTCTGGTCAAGGACGCGCGGGACCGCCAGCTGCTCTGCTTCCTGGAGCAGCTGATCCCGCTCGATGGCCACGATTACGCCCTGCTGACCCCGGTGGACACCCCGGTCTGCCTATTTCGTCTGGACGACGACGAGGATCCGGAGCTGATCGACACGATTGACGCCACCGAGCCGATCCTCTCGGTCGCCGACGTGGTTCTGCAGGAACACGACCTGACCCTGGTGCGTTCGGCCGTCACGCTGACCGTCAGCGGCGAGCTGGATGAACCCGATCCCGACGAGCTCGACGATGACGAGAACGACGGCGATGAGGAGACCGAGACCTATGAACTGCTGGTCAGCTTCATGGTCGAAGAGCAGGAATACGGGCTGTACATCCCCCTCGACCCCTTTTTCGTGGTCGCCCGCATGCACAACGGCGAGGCTGTGCTCGTGGAAGGGGAAGAGTTTGAACGGGTGCAACCGCGCATCGAGGCCGAGATCGAAGAGCGGGAGGACGCGCTCTGATGCTGCGGGAGCTGCTCCGTCCCGATTGGTTGCTGGAGACCACCCTGGCCGAGCTGCCCCTTCAGACGCTGCTCGACCGAAAGATCAGGGCCCTGGTGCTCGATGTCGACCGCACCCTGCTGCCACGCCGTCAGTCGGTGCTGCCCGAGGCGGCCCGGCGTTGGCTCAACCATGCCAAGACCCGGCTGCCCATTCATCTGCTGAGCAACAACCCATCGCGAAAGCGCATCGGGGACGTGGCACGGGAGCTGGAACTTCCGTTCACCACCTCGGCAGGCAAGCCCCGACGCACGGCCCTGCGTCGCGTGCTGAAGCAGCTGGGTCTGCCCCACGGCCAGGTGGCCCTGGTCGGTGACCGCGTGTTCACCGATGTGATCGCCGGCAATCGGCTGGGACTGTTCACCGTGCTGGTGAAACCGATCGACCCCAGCGGGCTTCCCTGCCGCCAGGACCGTCTCCAACGGCTGGAACTGCACCTGGCCCGATGGATCGGTTCCCCCCTCGGCTGATCGCCATGGTGCGCCGTTCCAGCCGTCGACGGGTGATCAAGGTGGGCACCAGCCTGCTGCGGGGCGACCAGCAGCGCAGCACCGCAGCCGTGATCGACGATCTGGCCGTGGCGATCGCCACGGCCCAGTCGCGGGGCGAGCAGATCGCCCTTGTCACCAGTGGCGCCGTGGGCCTGGGCTGCCGGGCCCTGGGCCTGGAGCGACGGCCCGCTGAGGTGGTGGCGCTGCAGGCCACAGCAGCGGTCGGCCAGGGCCGGCTCATGGCCCTTTACCAGGACGCGTTCGGGGCCTCCGGCCTGGCCGTGGCTCAGGTGCTGCTGACCCGCGGCGATCTGGCCTCGCGGCGGCGTTATCAGAATGCCTGCCGCACGCTGGAGCAGCTGCTGGCCTGGGGTGTGATGCCGATCGTCAACGAGAATGACACCCTGGCCACCGACGAGCTGCGCTTCGGCGACAACGACACCCTCTCGGCGCTGGTAGCCGTGGCAATCGGGGCCGACGACCTGATCCTGCTCACCGATGTGGACCGCCTTTATTCGGGGGACCCGCGCCAGGACCCCGATGCCACGCCGATCGTGGAGGTGCGCGATCTGGCCGAGCTCAATCGCCTGGTCCAGGGTGCCAGCGGCGGCGGCCAGTGGGGCACTGGGGGCATGACCACCAAGCTGGCGGCTGCGCGGATCGCCACAGCCAGCGGCATCCGGGTGCGGCTGGCTGATGGTCGCGATCCATCGGTGCTGGTCACCGTGCTGGCCGAGCAGGCCGACGACGGACTGCTGCCGGGAACCGTATTCCGACCAGCGGCCACACCCCTGCCGAGCCGCAAGGGTTGGCTAGCCCACGCCCTGGTGCCACGGGGAACCCTGCGGCTGGATCCGGGGGCTGAACGGGCCCTGCTGCAGCGCGGGGCTTCGTTGCTGGCGGTCGGCATCAGCGGCCTCGAGGGGCACTTTGCCCGCCATGACGCCGTGCGGCTCGTTGCCGGCGATGGACGCGAGCTCGGGCGCGGCATCTGCCGCCTGAGCAGCGATGAACTCGAACCCCTGCTGGGCCAGGGTGGGGTTGAGGTGGTGCACCGCGACCAGCTGGTCCTGACCCCGGGTTGAGCACTAGCATCAACTCCAGCCAGAGTCGGGGGCATGCGTTTCAGCACACTGCTCAGCCACCTCAGCGAGGTGACTGACGCTGCCCCACGCCACCTCGCTTCAGACCCTGAGCTGAGCGGCGCCGATGCGCTCGATCGGGCGGGGTCAGGCCAGCTCAGTTTTCTGGAAGCAGGCAACGCCCTGGCCGCCGCCCTCGCGGCGACCGGCGCCAGCGCCGTGCTCATTCCGGCCCGTGGCGACGGGGCAGAAAGTCTGCAGACGCAAGCCAGCGCAAGGGGTCTTGCCTGGGTTGCCCTGGCTGATCCGAGGCTTGCGTTTGCTGAGGCCCTCGACGCCCTGCATCCCAGGATCGTCGAACCGCCGGGCATCCATACCAGCGCCGTGGTGGACCCTTCAGCTCGCATTGAGGACGGGGTGCATGTGGGAGCCCACGCCGTGATCGGCCCGGCGGTGGTGGTCGCCGCGGGCTGCACCATCCACCCCAATACCACCCTGTACCGCGATGTGGTGCTGGGCCCTGAATGTGAGATCCACAGCGGCGCCGTGCTGCACACGGGCTCGCGCCTGGGCCGCAGCTGCGTGGTGCACTCCAACGCCGTGATCGGCAGCGAGGGCTTCGGGTTTGTGCCCACCGCCAGCGGCTGGCGCAAAATGCCCCAGACCGGCCAGGTGATCCTCGAAGACGGGGTCGAGGTCGGCTGCGGCAGCACGATCGATCGACCCTCGGTGGGCGAGACCCGCATCGGCGCCGGCACCAAGATTGACAACCTGGTCCATATCGGCCATGGCGTGGTCACCGGCCAGGGTTGTGCCCTGGCGGCCCAGGTGGGCATCGCCGGTGGGGCGCGGCTTGGCAACGGCGTGATCCTGGCCGGCCAGGTCGGTCTGGCGAACAAGGCGGTGATGGGCGACCGGGCGATCGCCTCGTCCAAATCGGGCGTACACGGCGAAGTGGCCGCCGGCGAGGTGGTGAGCGGTTACCCCGCGATCCCGAACCGGCTGTGGCTGCGCTGCTCGGCCGCCTTCAACAAGCTGCCCGAGCTGGCCAAGGCTGTGCGCCATCTGGACAAAGCTCGCCACCCCTGAGAACCACGAGGTCATCACCCCATCGAGCAGGTGGGGGCATCACGTTGCTTGCTGAATCGCGCTCTTTCCTGAAGGCTTGCTGTTTGTTGAAGGCTTGCTGCTTGCAGAAGGATTGCTCTTTGCAGAAGGATTGCTCTTTGCGGAAGGATTGCTCTTTGCAGAAGGATTGCTCTTTGCAGAAGGATTGCTCTTTGCAGAAGGATTGCTCTTTGCAGAAGGATTGCTCTTTGCAGAAGGATTGCTCTTTGCAGAAGGATTGCTC
>Ga0172372_10004540_pt1 | contig 19666 bp, 18 predicted proteins | sample LakKiv5m_2_FD_114544 | JGI IMG/M metagenome (GOLD analysis project Ga0172372, IMG submission 114544) | Freshwater microbial communities from Kabuno Bay, South-Kivu, Congo - kab_092012_9.5m | ecosystem: Environmental > Aquatic > Freshwater > Lake | place: Democratic Republic of the Congo...
CAACCGTATCTGCCACAACTACTTTTTTAGCATCCACTGCTACCTTTTCATTTTTTCGATATCCAGTTAAGCCCTTATCACCAAATGTAACTACAACTAACTCTGGCCCCATAGAAAGCCATTTATTTGCTACCAGATCTAACTCAACTCCTGGATATAACCAATAAATATCATCATCACTTACCTTTATCGATGATGAGATTGATACCCATCTTTCTACCTGCTTTACATACTCAGCCCGATCACTCATTACCGCAGGCCTTATATTTGGATCAAATACAATAGGTGACACCTTTGCTACCTGTTTAGCCCACTCAAATAAAACACTAGCAGCCGGCTCAATGGCTGTAACTAAGGTTCCGATATGTAACAAGGATGGTTTGTTTATAACTGGATCTGGCAGCCAGGATGCTGAGAAATCAAAGGTAGCAGTGCCATCAATTACAAACTCATAGGAGGCCCCACCTTGTTTGTTTAATGAAACAATCGCTAAACAGGTTGGCTTATCTAAAAACTTAACAAAATCAAGTAGTACACCATCTTTGTGTAATTGCTTCAATGCCATCTGGCCATACTTATCAGTTGAGATGCCATCAATAAACTGGGCATCAATACCAAGCTTTGCTAATGCCTTAGCGGTATTGGCAGGGCCCCCACCAACAACCGCCTTACGCTCTGTGCCATCTGGTATTAAGTCAATTAATACCTCGCCACATACCCAAACCTGATTACTCAAGGTTGTTCACCTTTACGAGCTAAAAACTCAGTTAATACCTCAACTCCAAGTAGGTGATCATCCACCTGTGGTAATCCACTGATTAGTAACACTCCAACAAAGCCTTCACCTTTTGTAATTAACGGCAAACCACCACCATGAATTGCATGGGTCTCATCCAATAAATTGTTCTCCTTGTGCCAATCAACGCCGCGCTCTTCAGAACTTACTCTTTCGTACAAGGTTGAGTGGTGTTTAAGTAGAACTACTCTTGCCTTACGATCTATCCACCACTGGTTCTCACTCGTTGATCCAGGTAGGGATGCGTGATAAATAATCCAATCACCAAGGCGCACCTCAACTGCAATAGGTAAGTTTTTTAGCACACCAAGTGATTTAGCTATCTCGCCTATTTCAAATGCGTTCGCTGGGGTTAAATACTCAAAGGTAAAAAACTGCTCTTGGTCCAATAACTCTTTTGTAGTAAAATTGGTTGAATTAGACACTTGAGCACTTTACCCTAATTTACGCCGCTATTTTAGATTAATTTCTAAATGAGCCCTTCTCCTCAGTTTTATGGTAGACATGCAAGCTGATTACATTCAGGTAAACTAATATTATTTCAGGGGGTGGGCGCGTGAAGAAGCCAGCACTTGGTTTATATGGAGCGGGAGGATTTGGTAAGGAGGTAATGTCGCTTCTGCCTTCAATCTTACCTAAGCTATTCCCCGGAACTAATTATGATGAGATTAAGCTTTACTTTATTGATGATGATACGAGTTTGAGTTCTATTCTCGGCAGAGAAGTAATTTCACTCACTAAATTTCTAGAATTGAATCAATGTGAACTTTATTACGGCATTACAATTGCAGACCCTGCCACTAGAAAATTTCTTGTATCGAAACTGAAAAATACAAGTGCTAAACCACTAAAGTTAATATTTGATAACTCACTTGTCTTGTCTAATTCGCAGATTGAGCCTGGTGTGATTATTATGCCAGGAGTAACTATTTCTACATCTGTAAGTGTTGGAATGTTTACACATATCAATTTCAATAGTTACATTGCTCACGATTGTAAGATTGATAGCTTTGTCACGATTTCGCCGCATGTGGTTTGCTGTGGAAACACCGAAATAAAGGAGTGTGCATTTATAGGTGCTGGCACCACAATTAAACAAGGAACAGCAAATCAACCTCGGTATATAGGTATTAACTCAAAATTGGGCATTGGCAGTAACTTGCTTACGGACCTGCCAAATGATCAAACGTACGCCGGTAACCCAGCAAGTGAGTTAAGAATTTGATAATTACTCTAAAAAGAGCTGTTTATGAATAAATCTCTTAAAAGTGTCTTGTATTTAATTCTTAACTTATTTGTATGGACTTGCGCCGGCTTTTTTGCATTACTTTTTAGATATGATTTTTCGATTCCTCTAAATATATTTGTTAAAGTCATTCCATCAATCATAATTTTTATTCTAATATTTTACCTTATTGCATACTTAGACAATCGACTATTTGGAAGGTCACGTAAAACTTCTATTGAAGAATTTTTCTCAATAATCAGAAGATACTTATCTACCGGTATTTTGAATTCTATATTTTTATTTTTCTCGCCAAACTTTTTTCTACCAAGATCTTTTCCAATCTTGACTTCATTTTTAGCACTAGGATTTTTTGTTGTTTCGAATAAAACAATAAAATATGTTTATCAGAAATTTTCATATAGAAACAATAAAGTATCAGTGGGTGTTTATGGAGCTGGTCAACAGGGACAGTTGTTAGTACAAAAAATTTCTAATGAAGGTGATTTGGACTGGAAGCCAGTTGCGATTTTAGATGATGATATAAATATTAAAATTAGTAGAATAAATGGCGTAAAAGTATTTACTGGAATATCAATCAATAGTTTTCTTCAAAGAAATAATTTACAAATCTTGATAATTTCTTTTTCGCAAATATCGAATGAAAAGTTACAAAATATTCAAGACGTATGTGATAGCTACGGTGTACAATTACAAATAATACCTCCAATTAAGGCAATTACTGGTGCTGCGTTTTCGATAAGTGATATTCGAAAGCCTACTCAAGAAGAGCTAATTGGTAAGAGTTCAATTAAAACTAATTTTCAATTGATAAAAACTTCTTTTGAAGGAAAGATTATTTTAATAACTGGCGCTGGTGGATCTATCGGTTCTGAGATCGCCCGCCAACTCAGTAATTGTCTTCCTAATGATTTATATTTGCTTGATAGGGATGAATCTGGGCTACTTGATTTAGACGTTTCTCTTGAAAGTCAAAAGTTAGGTGTTAAAAGGCATTTGGTCCTGGCAGATATTCGTGATAGGGAGTGCATTTCTAACGTTTTTAGGAGAATAAAGCCAGATATAGTTTTTCACGCAGCTGCATTGAAACACTTGAATATGTTAGAGATATACCCAGAGGAAGGATATAAAACTAATATAGAAGGAACAAATAATGTACTCACTGCAGCTGTAGATAATCAGGTTAAAGCTTTTATAAACATCTCAACAGATAAAGCCGCTGATCCTATTTCAGTTTTAGGAAAAACTAAACTTATCGCAGAACAGCTTACAGCAGGATGCGCTGTAAATAATAGAAATTGTAAATTCGTTTCAGTTAGATTTGGAAATGTATTCGGTAGTAGGGGTTCTGTAATGCAAACTTTTTCAAAACAAATAGAACTAGGAACTGCTATAACTATAACTGATCCAAGAGTTCAAAGGTATTTTATGACATTAGAAGACTCAGTTTATTTAGTCCTGCAAGCAGCTATGCGGGGAGAATCAGGTGAAACTTTAGTTTTGAAAATGGGTAAACCTATATTGATAAAAGATATTGCCGCTAAGTTAATTAAAGCTAGCGGTAAGAATATTGAAATCAGATTTTCTTCCCTGCGTCCAGGTGAGAAATTGACTGAACTTCTTGTTGGTAAAAACGAAAAAATTTTAGAATCTAAGGATGGTGAAACTTTACGAATTAGGGTAGAACCAATTGTGTGGGCTGACGCATATCAGATATGGAAAAAAGTTAATTAAGATCCTATGCGTCGAAATTAGGTAGAAAGTCATCTATACTTTTATCCCCTAAGTCCTCATTACTCTTACTGGAAAACAAATGCCTAAAAGTTTTCAATAAAATAAATAAGTCTTTTAAAAAATTTATATTTTCAATATATTCTAAGTCATATCTAATTTTATTTTTCCAAGACAGATTATTCCGCCCCATAATCTGAGCTAATCCAGTTATGCCAGGTCGAACAGAGTAACGTTTTCTTTGTTCCTCGTTCATTGAATTAAAATATAAAGTGGGAAAAGGCCGTGGACCTACAAAACTTATGTCACCTTTGAGCACATTTATCATGTTCGGTAATTCATCTAGACTTAAAAACCTGAGAATCCTCCCAGAAGTAGTCAATCGTAGCCTATCTGGTGACTGTTTACCAGAAATATCAAACTTATCAGTCATTGTGCGAAATTTAATTAAACTAAAAACTTTTCCATTCAAGCCACTTCGTTCTTGGTAAAAAAATATTTTAGTTCCGTAAACACTAAATTGAATAAATATAATTGGTATAATTAATGGTATAACTACGATCAATAGGATTACCGACATTATTCTATCAATAATAGGTTTAAAAAATATTTTATAAATATATATTTCCTTTCAGCGATTTCTTAATTACATTAGAAACTCGCAAAATTTCATTTTCGGTCAGTGTATGACTAGATGGTAAACACAAGCCTGTATTAAAAATTTCCTCAGAAACACCAGTTAAAATTGCCTCACTTGATTTAAATACAGGTTGCAAATGTAAGGGTTTCCAAATGAACCTGGATTCAATATTTTCTTTTTCTAAATTATCGCGCACAATGTTTCTACCCTCAAAATGGATCTTGCTATCTAATTTTATAGTGCTTAACCACGCATTAGAACGTTCCCAACGTGAATCAGTTTTCACTTCGAGTCCAGGAATATCTCCTAGAAATTCGAGATAGTTATCTCGAATACGCCTTCTATTATCAATTATTGTTTCTATTCGTCCAAGCTGAGACTTACCAATAGCCGCCAATATTGGACTAATACGGTAGTTATAGCCGATTTCTGAATGCTCATACCAGTGAAAATCATCACGAGCTTGATTTCCTAATTTTCTTGAAATTTTAGCGATTAACGCATCATTAGTAAGCAACGCGCCTCCACCAGTAGTTGTCATAATTTTATTAAAGTTAAACGAAAGAATAGAAATTACTCCTTGGGAAGCTGTATAGATTTCTTTGTACTTAGTTCCAAGTGACTCAGCAGCATCAATTATTACTGGAATAGCGAAATCCCCTGCAATTCTAAAGAGCTCATCGTAATCACAAGTTCGACCAAACAAGTCTACTGATATTATTAATTTGGGTAAATTTGATTTCTTGCATTTTTTTAAATGCGCTTCTAGTATTTCTAGGTCCAAAGTCCAGGATTTTCTACAAACATCTACAAATATTGGGGTCGCTCCAACATAACTTAATGGGAAAGCAGTAGCGGCAAAGGTTAAGGTAGGAACAATTACCCTGTAACCTTCTCGAATATTTAGTGCTAATAATGCTAGATGAATTGCAGACGTTCCAGATGAAAGAGCCACAGCGTGCTGTACGTTGTGAAAATTTGCAAGTTCACTTTCAAATAATTCAATAAGGTTATTCTTGTCTTGATCTTTGTTATTAATTTTATAGATAGCTTCATTTATTGCCTCTATATCACTTTGTGTTAACTCAGGATATGATAAAAAGATTCTATTTGAGGCCATAACAAACCTTAAGATTAGAGTCGATAAACCCTACAAAGTCACTTAAAACTTTTTTTTGCTCAAAGTTTTCCAGGTACCACTGGGATAATTGTATTTTTTTGCTATGATCAAGTGGATAGCGCAGGTAGTTTTTAACAGATTTTTCAAGAAATTCCATATCCCCATATGGAATAAGAAAATCTTGTGCAAAATATGGAATAGCATCTTTTGATCCAATAATGTCCCAGCAAAAAGTTGGAACACCACACGCTCCTGATTCTAAAATTACGTTTCCTAAGCCTTCACGTTTGCTTAAAAAAATTTGTAAATCCCAATTTCTCATATATTTAGCCAATTGTAATTGGGGTAGCTGCGGAATCCATGTGATTAATGGATGATTTTGAATATTTGTAATTAAAGTATTTGAGATTTCATCACTGGAGTCTAAGTCTCCAATCAATTCAAGACGCAAATTTGGGAAATGATTAAGTAAGTTACTGAATAACACAAATATTTGATCAATGCCTTTATCGTTAGCTAGTCTTCCGGCAAATCCGATAACCTTTTCGTCTTTAAATCTAACGCCTCGATTACTATAATTAAAAATACTACTATTCACACCAATCGTACTCCCTGAACCTAGGACAAATAAATTCTTCTTTTTAGAATATTTCCTAAGGAGATCTAGTAAACTGCTTGACACGACCGTCACATGCGTAGACATTGACATAGCCAGTAAATCAAAAAATCGAATCACTGAAAATTTTACTCCAGAAATTTGTTGCCATCTTAAACCCCATACTTGATAAATACGTATTCTTGTATTTGTCACAAATGACGCAATTGCTCCAATTAGTGCAGCTTTTGGTGTCGAATATACTACTACACAGGGTTTTAAAAACTTTAGAATGACGATAACTTCAAATATGGATTTGAAATCATTAAAAATTGAAATATTTCTTCTTAGGTTCTTTATTGTGTATATATTTTCTGTATACTGAGTTAATTCGTCATCTAAGACTCCGGGTGAGCAAAGTAAATAAACTTCAAAACCTTCATTATGTAAATATTTTATTTGATGGATACCAAATATATTAGCCGAGATTGGACTTGTAACAAAGTAAATAATTCTTGGCTTCATTTACTGTTTATAACTTAATGCTAGATAAATTGAGTGACAATAAATTAGCATGAATCCATATTGAAATTCTTTCATTTCTGTAAATCTATTTTTGTTCCTAATAATTCCTCCAATATTTTTAAATCTTTATTATTAGGATTTATCATCTTTGATTTCAAAAAATACTTTTTACTTGCATTATAGTCGTTTGAATTAAAGTAGAGTATTGAGAGAGCTAATAAATATTCTGGATTAGCTTTTTCATATGAATGAGCTTGGTACATTTGGACAATTGCACCTGGTAAATCGCCTGATATTTCTTTGCAGGCAGCACGGAAGTAGTGAGTCTGGGGATTTCTATTATTTATTTCAAACAACTTGTCAGCAAAGTAATTATAATTATCACAATTTCGAGGAAATAGTCGTTCATTATAAGCCTTTATTACAGATCTTGAATATGGTGTGTATTGTGGAAGCCCATTAAAAATTGATTGTGTAACTTGAACAGATTTATTATTTTGAATTAGAAATTCCCCTACGTTGTAATCAAAATTTATTACATTTATAAAAAAATAACTAGATAACAATAAATAAATTGCTAATAAACTTCTAAGAGATGCTTTCATTTTTTGCTGTATTCTCTGTGATAGACACCGATAACTCCGCCAGCAGCTAAAAATCCTAAAAAGGTAATGAGTATTTGATCAGTGCTTATAAATGTTTGTAACAAGTAGGTAAACCACATGCAACCTAACGCCTGGATTTTCCAATTTTCTAAACTAGTTTTCTTATTAATCTGAATTTTAATTGCATACCAACTAATCAAAACAATAATTCCTACCCATAGAATTCCTACTAATGTTCCCCCGTTTGCAAAATGATCAATTACAGTGTTATGACTCTTATCTGGGACTGAGGCACCCCCTAATTCCGCCGACCAATTTTGCGACATGTATTGACCAGTGTATTTATTTAGGTTGTCAATTCCAACACCAAAAAAGGCGTGGTCTTTCCATATTCTCAATCCTGTTAACCAGTGCTCATACCTTGCTTCAACTTGAAAGCTGTTCCACACATTTAAAATTCTTGGTGAATCTTTAAATACTAGCAAAATTGAAATCAGTGAGATCAAAAATGAAGAATTGATGATTAGTAATTTCCTGAAATTAATTCTACCGCTTTTTACTAACCTAAAGTAAATGAAAAGTAATCCAGTTAAAATCCATAATACAAAGCCTTGTGATGAATCAGTTTGAAAAATTAAAATCAATGTCAAGAAATACATGACTAAATGCAAGGGTTTATTTTTGCTCTTATTGTCAAAAAATTTTCCAAGTGGTATTGCAGATACGATTCCAAGTAGTGCACTAGCAAAATTCGCGTTCCCAAGCGTAAGTCGTATTCCAGTATTGCTTCCGGAATACTTAAACATGTCTAAGCCAAAAGCTTGAAAAATTCCATAAATTATTGAAAGTGATAAAATTGCATATGTGTATCTAAAGAATAACTCGTTATCCCGTAAAAAACACTCTGCCGAGATTATAATTAATAAGTACAACCCAACTAAAGGTAGGAAACCATTTCCTCTTCCATATGCACCGAAGAGAAAATCTGCATAACTTTGGTTTTGAAATAAGCTCCAGTAAATTAAATACAGAAACAAAATTGTGGATAAGAACAGTGACTCTACTCTATATTCTTTGAATGTAACATTTTTAAATATAAGATATAGTGGCGGTACACTTGATACTATTAATGCCCTAATTATAGTACTACTATCATTTAACATTGGATTAATAGCTAAATACATTATCGGGATTAATCCATAAATCATTAAGCCAGCATACCTTTTAAATTTTTGGGTTTCAATCTACTTACCAGAATCAATTATCAATTTGATTTACAAACTTATGGTTTACCACCCCCTAGATAGTCTAGTGGGCACCCCCATTCAGGGGTGCCCATTAGCTTGCTAAACAGAGTTATTTATCTTTTAAGAATTAACTTCTGTAGAGCTTGGATCTGCTTATTAATTGATGCAATCAGAGCAACAATTGACTTCAGAACATCTGCATTTGACACTGTTGTGACTCCTGTAGATATCTTATAAGGAAGTGTTACGGCTGATTGTGGTTTTGAGGATGAATTCAATGAAGCCAAGTCAACTACCATGTTGTATGAACCTTCAGTAGATCCAACAATGAACCTATATGTCTTCTTGCCAGCAGTGAATGTATCAGTAACTGTAGGAGCAATTACCGCAGTCATATTTGATCCTGAGATACTAATTCCTGCAGCTTGTGTGCTTAGTGCCTGACCATCTTTTACAGTATTGCCGAATGCACCATTTGAGGTTACGGTCAAAACTGCGACATCGCCAGGAACATATGAAGCCTTATCAAGGCTTGCTGAATAGGTGTATGAATTTTCACCACAAGTAAGGCTGAATTCAGGTGAATAGATGCTCACCAACGCAGCATTTGTGTACCTTAGTTTTAGCCCTGTTGCAGTGGAACCAGGTCCATATGCACTCGTACAAGTCACGTTAAAGGTTCCCTTTGTGGTACCAGCAGCTTGTCTAGCCGCGGTATTTAAGGCATCTCGACCAACTGCAGTGTAAGTCAAAATTGCGGCTTGCTTCTCAGTAAGAGTTGCAAAACCGCTAATATTGACATCAAGTGCATTTCCAGCTGAGTCTTTGATTACGAAATCTCCAGATGTTGTCGCAACACCATCCTGAGCAGGTATATCAAGTCCTGATACCTCAATCGATGCCGGGATGCCGTGGATAACTGCTGATTTAGTGGCTACAACTGTTCCATTAAATTTAACAGTAATGGTGCCTTTCCAAGGTACATCTTCAGTTCCCTGAGCAACCTGGAAGTAGGTTGACTTATCGGTTGAATAGGCAGTTGCAGTAGTACCTGCTGCTGCTGCACCAATAGTTGCACCACCTGTTACTTCGGCTGTTACTGCACCAGCGGCAACGCCATCTGGAACTGCGGTGCCGTTGGCATCATACAAATCTACGCGAACGTAAATCTTGCCACCATTACCTGCATAACCTGCATCGGTACCATCAATGCTTGTGCCTGTGGCATGAGCAATTGTTGAAGCTTTATTTGCGTTAGTTACTAATCTAACAAATGATCCTGTTGCTGAAAGATCGGCAGTTCCTGTTGCACAAGCAGTCTTTGAAGCAATTGTTATTACCTCAATTTGAGTGGTTGTGTCAGCAGATGCTGCTGGTGAAGCAGAGATATAGTGAGAAGAAGTAACTTGAATTGTTCCTACTCCAGTTGGCTTAAGCCGTAGGTGCTGGCTTGAAGTAAATGTTGTAGCTGCGGTAAATGAAAGTACTTTACCAGTAGCACTAAGTGTTGGCGTTCCTACTGAAGCACCTAATACACCAGCTGTTGTGTCCCAACTGTCCCAAACTGCAGGACCTGTAATTGTATAAGTGACAATATCGTTAGCAGATTGTGATGTTGCTTGAACTGTAGTAAGTCTAAGCAAACCAGTTGACAACATCTCAACTGTATTTGTCGCATCAGCGTTGTCTGCTGTGGTATCTGCTACAAAGCAGACACCAACGTTTTGACCTGTTACGAAAGTTGTTGAAGCCGTGAGTTCATCACGAGTTAACAACTGAGCGTTAGCAGGTGTAACCGATATAACAGTAAGAACACCAGTTCCTAGTGCTGTAGCAGCAACCAACGCTATGCGTTGTTTGATTGTCTTTTTAGACATTTTTTTCCTTTCGTTAGTCGAGTTTGAGTATTTCCCAAACTCGGCTCGAAGATCTTTCGATCCTCTAATTCCATCTCCCCTGGCACACACGTGTAATGCCAAATGAAGTTGGAAATCTCATTATTCTGTGGGCGCTGACCCAGTATCTGCTTGATCTAGAATTGAAAGCATTAGCGTTACTGTTTCAAGTTGCGCAACTGATAACTCCATGTGATCAGTGTAGGTGGCAGCAGTAATAGCTTTGTTTTCTCTGGAAGATTGTTTAACAACTGGAGCAACCTCTGGTTTTGTTGAGCTATCTAAAAGAGGTAAATCTTGGTTCTGTGAAAGTTGAGATGAGGTGGTGGTAATAGTGGTATTTGGCTCATTGCCAGTTAGAGAGTTAAGACCTAGAAAGGCAGTGAGCACCAAGATAAAGGTGAGTGCGATCTTGGAAGATTTACCTGCAACCTCTACAGCTTTTTTGTAGGTGGTAGAAAGAAGATCTAAGGCGGTAAGGCCACGAGATTCATCAACAATCAACTCAGATAAAACCTTACGAAGTGATGCTCGAGCACGAGATACCGTGTGACGAACCGCTGACTCTTTGATACCAAGCTCTTTTGCAATCTCAGCAGTTGAACGACCTTCGACCTCCCACATAACTAGAGCAGCACGCTCTGCTGGAGATAGAAGTGATAATGCTTGGCGAATGATTGCGGCATCTTCTGCAGCTGAAATCTCAACTGAGTGATCGCCAGAGACTTGCCAGGTGGACTCAACCTCAGCGGTGGCATCATCTAAGGCAACAAGGTTTGGTCGTCTGTTTTCTGCTCTGAATAGATCAATACATAGATTTTCAATGGTGCGGTGCAGATAGGAAAGAGCATGTTTATCACTTGATAGCTCAGGTGCAGCTAGCATGAATTTTACTAATGCCTCTTGAGTGATCTCTTCAGCCTTTGCCTTATCTTTGATAATTCGATTTGCATGGGCAATTAACTCAGATCGGTTTTGTGTGTAAAAGGATGAAAATTGGGCAACACTCCAGGAACCAGGATTTGATCCCTCAACTACTTTGGATGCTTTGGCCTTAAATGCCATTTTGTTATGCCCCTTGCTCAACCGGTTTTGTCTTGCTCAAGCCAGCCGTCGCTGCCTCTAATCACCTCTACGAATTAGGTGCCTCTTTGTAGTGGAAATAGTACAAATCGGACATTACCTCGAATTATACCCTAATTCTACCAAAGTGGGCCCTGTCGGGATCGAACCGACGACCCACAGATTAAAAGTCTGTTGCTCTACCGACTGAGCTAAAGGCCCCAAAACCAGATGCTCAATCCTAACTTACTCTAGGGGTAGTTGGCGAACCCAGCTTCCTCAAAGGTTCAAACCAAGTAGAATGTTATAACATGTTAAGTGTAGATTAAGCTGAAAAGTAAATGCTCAAAGGATATTAAATCCATCTAAGTATCGCGAATCAAATATATTTCCACACAAGGTGTTGATATTTAAACATTTGTTTGCATTTATATTTAAATCTTAATTGCTTATTGAGATTAGGAAATTAATTTATCTGTAGTAAAGTAACAATATGTGCCAATATAATTATAAAGAATCTTTTAAAAAGTATATCGATCAACTACTCATAGACAACTTAATTTTATGCGTGTAATGATATGAATAATCGTAAAAATAAAAGGGTCCTGGTTTTAGCTGCACATCCAGATGATGAAATTCTTGGGGCATATTCATATCTATGCAATAAAAATTATAAAGCCCAAACTGTTTTTGTCTGCGAAGGATCTACAGGACGATTCGGATATAAAAATTCAAGTGATCAAGCAAAGTCAGAAATTAAGTTACGAGAGAAATCTGCACAACTTGTAGCAAGTGCACTTGGCAATGAATCTCCAATTTTCTTAAATTTTCCTAATTTTTCATTATCAACTTTATCGGTTCTTGAAATTAATAATATGGTAGAGCCTTTAATAAGAGATTTTACCCCAGATATACTGATAACTCATAGCCCCTTATGTAATAATTTAGATCACGCATCCGTATCTATTGCAGTAAGTAACTTGGTTCGCTCTAATGCTTATCCAAGTATAAATTCTATTTTGCATATGGAAATACCCTCAAGCTCGGAACAATCAATATCAAAGCAATTTTCTCCTAACCACTTCATGAATTTAACAGAGAATCAACTAGAACATAAAATTGAAATGCTTGGGTTATATGGAAGAGAATTACAAAATGATCCTGCTCCACGTTCAAACCATGGGATTAGAGCATATGCCGCATTTCGAGGCCTTTTTGCCGGCACTTATTATGCTGAGGCATTTACAATTATAAGAAATACCTCAACGGAATGGATCTAATTTATGGAAAATGAATACTCTCAATTAACAACAAGCAGTGCAAATCTATCAAATAGACTGAAAATTAATTCTACAACCCAAAAAATAGAGTTTAGTGGTTGGTTATTTAGTGTGCTACCAAAGTTTAAAACTACATCCAATATATTAGATTTGGGCTGTGGAACTGGAAAACAGACTGAATATTTCTTGAAAAATTTAAGTGATGAGGGTTCAGTTAAAGCCATCGATGCGAGTCAAGAATCTCTGAACAAGATACCCCATGATAAAAGGCTAGAAAAATTCGCTATTAATTTCGATGACTTTAGTGAAATAGAAAAAACCTTGGGTGATAATAAATTTGATCTTATAAACTCGACTTATGCACTCTACTATAGTAAAGACCCTCTGAGCCTAATATCTTTTCTTAAAAGTAATTACCTTAGCGAATCAGGTAAATTTGTTATAGCAGGCCCGACCTGGGAACATGAGTTATTCACAGAAATTACTGAAAACTTCGGTGAAAACCTAACAGTGAAAAAAACTATAGATTTTATGGAGAGTCAATTAAGCCCCATGGTAAGAGATTCACATGAAATTTTTGCCCTTAATTATTTAATTAATTTGACAGAATTTAACTGCATAGATGAAGCATTATTATTTGTGAAAAATACTACCTATGGATCTCAAATAGATGATAAGAATCTAAGACAATTTTTTCAGACAAGAAATTCTCTAAAGTTTAGAAAAAGCAGTATCGTTATTACATTTTAGTTTCGTGATTAATTTTAGCAAAACGCATTGCCATACATTTGAAAACTAAATCCAAATAACTGATGAAAATTTTTCAAAAGTAAGTAAGGACAGTGTTATCCCAAATTTCTTTTGAGGAAATCGAGTAGTTTGGGTTTACTATTTAAAACTTCTATCCCCTCAAAGCGATTTCCAAATATATAATTCTTGTCGGGATTAAAGTAGCAACATGGTATTCCCAGGTGCTTTGCGATTAGTGCTGGTGAAGAAAATGGTATAGCTAAAATAACCCTGGATTCACTAATTAATTCAAACAAATTTGATTCTGGATTACAAATTATTAATTCCTCTGTTTTCTCCCACACTTTTAAATAAGTTAAATACTGTCTTGAATGACTTCTATGGTATTTGCGCTTTGGCTTAAGGGCAATCGTATTTATAGCTTTGACTTCTTTCAGTTTATTAAGTACTAGTCTAATATCGTGTAAAAACTTTAAACAATTTTTTACGGAATAATACCCAGACTCTGCATTTACTTCAAGTGGAGTAACGCCAAAAATAGTTACATCATATTTTTTTTGGATTGATTTATTTTTAGGCAAATAAAACAAAATATATTTTTTTACAGTATACTTTTTATCTGCTGTAGCCCTAATTATTTCTCCAAAAGTTTTAGTCCATACAAAGTGATGGGATATTGCCATTGATTTTAAATAGCTCAAATCAAAATCGTATGCATTTTTAATTTTATTAAAAAATGGTACATTATTATTTGAATACCAAATCATATTTGTATTTTTCTTTATTAGACTGTGAAATAGTAGCGGCTGTATCGCCCATTGGCTGACAGTCGTATACAGAGAATCAATTCTTGTGTAAGTTTTTCTATTAATATTTTGAAAAATTTCTTCAGAAGCTACTTCAAATATTACTGGGTTTCTGATTGAAACCAAGATTATTTCGAAATATTTATAAAATAAAATTATTATCAATTTCATTCTTTTTTCAGGATTAAATCTTAGTAAATAAAGAGGTATGAACAAAACCACTTTGAAATTCTGACGATTTCTTTTTTTACAAAACAGAATCTTTGGCAGTTGGATAAGTACTTGACTATCTGCCCTCATGAAGCGAGGTTGTAAGTCAGCGAAAAATTCTATACAGTTTATCTGTAATGAATTTTCGTATATCAGTTCTTTTGAAAGTCCATATACTAAGTTTAATTTCTTAGTAGATCTAATCTTTGGCATAAAAAAAATATACGTTACTGAGAACATAACTAGTAAAGAAAATTTGATAAATTGTGATATACGTACTGTTAATTCAGGCGCAATTTTTTTTCTGTCGCATTTTAGCTTATTGCTTTTCATAAGTTTCTCTAAAGTAAGTGGAGATTTTTTATTTTTTTTGGTTAAACTACTATTTAAAAAAGTTGGCCATAATTTCAAAGTGATCTTTTGTGCCAGATATTTACAAATGACAGAATCTGTTTTTGGAATATTCTGATCAGTCAAAATTGAGTTGATAGAATTATAGATTTCCTCGTAATTTTGGGGCTTGAAAGTTAAAGGATTCATAAAGTGATAATATCAATTAATAGTACATCATGTATCAATATTTATAGTTGGTTCGATTACTTTTGGGTAAACTCTTCTAACAAATTAGTTAGTTGAAATATCAATTGGCGATTTAATTTTATAGTTCTTTTGATCAATGTTAGTTTGATTTTCTAGCTTTAGAAGATTAAATGATGTGAGTTCTAGTAGCGCAGCGAATTAATCTGTCCCTAATTGCCTCAGCGATTCCCTCGCCTAATGGGGGAATGACAATAACTTTACTTAGTTTTAGTTCGTCTGCCTTCCTGAGGGCTGCATAAAGCTGTTTGGCAAATTCTTCGTTATCTTTAGGCTGTGCTAGCCGAACCACTCCCATCGGGGTCTTATATCTTGCGAGCGCTATTAGTCCATCTCCTTCTTCTGGTTTACAAGATAAATACACTTTTGCATTTGGGGCGTAGTGCTGTCTTAATAATCCAGGAACTCTAATGTGAGAGTCGTTATAAATAGTTTCATATTTTTGAACAAAAATTTGGCATTCACTTTGGATTAATTCACTCGTTATAGAACCAGGGCGTAATATTCTTGGTATTGTTCCAGTGCAGTCTATGATTGTTGATTCAATACCTATTTCGCAATTACCGCCATCAAGTATTAGATCATTAGACTTTAAATATGGTCCTAATACTTTTAATACCGAATGGGCTGATGTTGCAGAAACTTTTCCAAATTTATTTGCGCTCGGTGCTGCAATCCCGATACCACCTATATTCTCAAAGTCCTTTAATAAGGCAAGTGCAAGTCTATTTGCCGGTATTCTGATAGCTACAGAGTTTTGACCGCCAGTGATAAAATCCTTAGCTATATTTTTTCTGGGTAGCACCAATGTCATAGGTCCTGGCCAGAAATTTCTTGCCAATTCAAACACATAATCCGGGATCTTCTGAGCCCACTCACTCAGAAATTGCATCGAATACAAATGCACAATTAAGGGGTGGTCACTTGGTCTAGCCTTGACCTCATAAATTCTTTTAATTGCATCTCGATTTGTTGCATCAGCGCCCAAACCATAAACTGTCTCTGTAGGAAAAGCTACTAAATTCCCTTTGTAAAGTGAGTCAGCAGCCAACCTGATATTCAATTCAGTTCCGTTTAAGATTGAACCCATAGTCAATATTGTCGCACTTTTTGACTTAAGCCTAATTAGAGATACATTGATATATGGTTTTGATCTAATTTGTTAAGACGATACTCTTTACCCTTCCACTGGTCCCCATCGTCTAGTGGCCTAGGACGTCGCCCTTTCACGGCGTTAACACGGGTTCAAATCCCGTTGGGGACGCAAAGGTGAGTTGAAACTAAATGTTCAGCTTACTTTAAATGCTGGCCCAGTAGCGCAGTTGGTTAGCGCGCCGCCCTGTCACGGCGGAGGTCGCGGGTTCAAGTCCCGTCTGGGTCGCGATTTTCATTAATTGTTATCCCTCGATCCCATTTACCTCAAAATCTAGAGGGTTAAAATAATAATGGAGTCTTTAATGGCTTGGTAGCTCAGTTGGTACGAGCGAACGACTGAAAATCGTTAGGTCGCCGGTTCGATCCCGGCCCAAGCCACAAAAAATTTGTATGTAGTTTAACGCGATCTCTTACTAAGATTAATCTTATAAGAACTCAGAGGTAAAATATGATTAACGATCTTTTTTTAAAATTTGAACAAGAACAGTATTACCGTAATTCTAATTATGAAATTAAAGCCAGTAGAGCAGAAAACCTGTGGCAATTACTAAAACAAGGCTTAGGTAAAAAAGTTTCACTTGAATTAGATTCGGTCAGAAATGATGTTGAAAGAATTCAATTTTCGCATTTGGGCTTAGATAAATCAGATTATTTTCTACACGTACTAAGAGTTGCATCCTTGGCAGGTATTTTAAACAATGACTTTCCTGTCTCGAGTGTAAAAGTAGGTTTTCTGCATAATATATATGAAGTCACTAGTATGGAAACCTTAAAAACAGTCAATCAGTATGGATCTCAAATTGAGAAGATTATCGTGTCATTAAAAATTGAAAGAGATTTCCAAAATGATCAAAAATATTTGAGCAAATACTACAAAAATATACGAAATTTACCGGAAAATTTAGGAATTATTAAAATTTTAGACAAGTTAGATAATTTATATACATTAAACTTTACAGCATCGCCATTAGTGAAAGTAAGATACCTAGATGAAGTTAGGAACTATGTTGTTCCACTGTGCAATGATGTTGCACCTCAACTGCTTGAAGTATTAAATGATACTATTGATAAGGTTCAAGTAAAATAGATTGGATGGGAGAATTTAATGAATGCAATTATAATGGGTGGTAGTAAAGGCGTAGGATTAGCCATAACCCAAAAATTGGCAGAAAACCATGACAAAATTTGTATAGTGTCTAGAAATTTGTCAAATTTGAATACCGCTTCTAATTTAAGTTCTAATGGCAAAGCTCAAATTTTAATATTTCCGGGTGACATATCAAATAGTAATTTTCCTTCAGAACTAAATGACTTCTTGAAACATTCAAATTTTGGACCAGTTGAAACGTTAATTTGTAACGCTGGTGGTCCACCGCAAAAAGTTTTACTTGACACCACCGATGAAGATTGGAGTGTTGCTGTACAGACTTTACTACTAGGACAAGTTAGACTAGTAAAAAGTCTAATTCCACAAATGATAAAAAATAGTTACGGTCGAGTAATTTTTATCTCATCTACGGTAGTGAATGAGCCCTCAGTTGACATGATACTATCCGCAACTGCAAGAGGCGGTTTAGGTGCCTTTGCAAAAGCTGCTGCGAAAAATTTTGCAAATTACAATATAACTTTTAATGTAATTCATCTGGGTGGGGTGTTAACAGATAGATTAAGTTCCCTCATTGAAAACCAATCAAAACTTCAAGGCAAAAGCTTCGAAATAGTTGAAAAGGAATTAGTCGCCACTATTCCAGCAGGCAGATTTGCTTCACCTGATGAAATTTCTGATTTAGTCAATTTTTTAGTTTCAAAAAAGACGATGTATATTACAGGAAGCTCAATTTTGATAGATGGTGGCATGACAAAAGGATATATTTGAAACTTTTTGAACCAGATTTTTTCTCGAGTATAAATTTTACTCCTTCAAAAGATTTTCCAATTACAGCTCCAGAAATTATAAATTTTTTTAATTCTAAATACAGTAATAAGGGGAAGGTAAAATCTATTTCAAAATTATCAGGATTAAATATAAACTCCGATAATTATAAATTAACAACTGATTCTGGTGAATATCTTTTAAAGTATTGGAAGTTTTCTAATGTTGCGAGAATTAATGAGATTTGCTTTATTCTAAAAAGCTTAAACCAAATGAATTTATTAGTACCGTTTCCACTGCCAAGTAAAACAGGAAGTTATTTTGAGAACTTTGATGATAAGTATATAACTTTATTTAATTTTATTAAGGGTGAATTCTTCTCTCCTCGAGAATTAGATCTCCCAAAATATTTTGAATCAGTGAATGAATTATTTTCAGGTTTGAGTAAGATTAAAACAACGAAATCACCAAAAAAAGATCTTCCGAATTTTGAAATTATGATTAAAACTGTTAACCAGTTATTTAAATCGCAGTCGAGCTTGATTCAAAAATTTCAAAAAGAGTTCCAAGAGCTTGACAAAATACTACCTAAACTAAAATACGATTCTGAGTACTTTAGGGGTAGTAGTCGAAATTTTATAAGCCAGTATTGTCATAATGATTTACATCCAAGAAATGTTTTAAAAGTAAGTGCGAATAATTTTGCTTTTCTGGATTTTGACGCTTGTGAAGTGTCCGATCCGAATGTGAGTTGGGGGTTTACATTACTAAAGACTTTAAGGGAAGTGATTTCTAGTTCCAGCGAGAGCATCGATCCAGTTAATTTAGGCATTAAAGTGATTCAAGATATATCTAAATTAACGTATTCAAGTAAATTGGATGTTGAACATCTACCTATTTATGGAAGGATGGAAATTATGCGAAGATTGGTCTATATAATAGAAGATTTTCAAAGTAACAAACATTCAGTTTGGTTGGATATGTTACCTGTACAAATTAAATTACTCAGAGAGAGTTACGTTATATTTGCAACGAATTAATTTTATTCCATCCATCAATGGCAGATAGTATCCGAAAGTTTTTCCAATTAATTTAAGCACTCCCTGCTTTCCTACGGTGCATCTTCGGAGCTACTCCTCCAGTTTGACCAGCACCAACCTTAGAACCACTGGCTGGTCCTGATAATTTACCGGTGTTGTGCCCCTTTTGTTTTTTAGCGAGCGCTTCGAGCATCTTCGCCTTTGGATCATCACCACTTTTCTTATCTGCGCCTTCATTAGTCGATTTTTCACTCATTGTAATTTTCTACCTCTCACTTTAATTACTCTCATTGGTTGGTATTACTTGAATTTGGCGTATCAGGTGAAATTGATTTAAGTAGGGATTTAACCTCAGACTCTTTATACCTTCTATGTCCACCTAGGGTTTTGATCGAGGTTAATTTGCCAGCCTTTGCCCACCTGGTAACTGTCTTTGGATCTACTCGAAATAATGCTGCCACCTCAGAGGGGGTAAGAAGATTTTCTTGGGAGG
>Ga0172372_10004542_pt1 | contig 19663 bp, 14 predicted proteins | sample LakKiv5m_2_FD_114544 | JGI IMG/M metagenome (GOLD analysis project Ga0172372, IMG submission 114544) | Freshwater microbial communities from Kabuno Bay, South-Kivu, Congo - kab_092012_9.5m | ecosystem: Environmental > Aquatic > Freshwater > Lake | place: Democratic Republic of the Congo...
CTCTGAGCCAGGATCAAACTCTCCAGTTTGAACCTTTGAACCGCGCGCCACCTTCGGTGGTCACGCCGTTCGAAACTCTATTGAACGACGGATTACTGCTACCAATTTTTCAAAGACCGCTTCGTCCGATCGGGACCGGAAGGTACCGTTCGTTCGAGGCCCCCGCCTCTTATAGGCAGCCCTGGGGGGCGTCAAGGAGATTTTCGATCTACAGGGCCTCGTCGTCGTCGGCCGCGTCGGCACAGTCGAGGTCGTCGGCGTCGGCGGCGAGGTCCTTGTCGTTGTCCAGCCCGTCGTTGCAGGCGGAGGTGCCGTAGCCGGCCTCCACGTCCCCTTCCGCGCAGTCGGGGTCCGCGGCGTCCGTCCACCCGTCGCCGTCGTCGTCTTCGCCGTCCACGCAGCTCGTGGGCGCCGGGGCGGCCTCCGTGCCGAGGGCGTCGACGCACTCGGGGTCCGCGGCGTCGACCAGCGTGTCGTCGTCGTTGTCCAGCCCGTCGTTGCACTCGCCGGTGCCGTAGCCGAGCTCGTCCTCGCCGGCGGCGCAGTCCGGGTCGGCTTCGTCCACCCAGCCGTCGCCGTCGTCGTCGTCCCCGTTGGAGCAGGGGCGATCGTCCGAGAGCTCGTTCCGACCCGCGGCACACTCTGGATCGTCCGCGTCGACGTACCCGTCGCGGTCGTCGTCGCGGTTGTTGGAGCAGTTCGACTCGTCTTCGTCGGTGGCGGTCAGGCAGAGGTCGTCCTCGGCGTCCGTGAGCCCGTCCCGGTCGTTGTCGCGCCCGTCGTTGCAGGCCGCGTCGCCGAACCCGGTCTCCTCGAGTCCCTCGGCGCAGTCCGGGTCCTCGGCGTCGGTCCAGCCGTCCTCGTCGTCGTCCAGGCAGTTGTGGCAGGCGTCGCCGTCCGCCGGGTTCTTCCAGCCGGTGAAGCCGAAGTCGCCGGTGGAGTAGGAGAACACCACGTTGCCGATGGACTTCGCGTTGTCCCCTTCGCCGGCGGTGGCCGCGAGGGAGTACTCCGTCACGCGGTCGAAGGTGATCAGCAGGTAGCCCCAGTTCGGGTCGTAGGAATCCACCAGCGGGTCCGGGGAGTCCTCGGGGGTGACCACGGTGGGGAGCTGGTAGAGGACCTCGGCGGGGATCTCGATGTGGGAGAAGCCGTCACGGTCGCGCTCGTGCACGTCCGGGACGGTGAGCACCGCGCGGGCCGGGTACCCGGTGGTACCGAACCAGTTCAGCGAGAGCGCCGTCAGCGTGACGCGCACGTACGTCTGGGACTCGAGCACGGCTCCGCCCTCGGTGTACGACACGTCGGAGGGGAGCCAGGTGAACTCGAGCGCGATGTCGTCGAGGTTCTCGCCGTTGTCCTCGTCGTCGAAGCAGCCTTCCAGGGGCAAGAGCGCCCAGAGGTCCCCCGCGGTCTCCTGGTCGGAGGCGATCGGGGTGACGCCCTGGATGTTGTAGACGACCAGCGGCTCCGGCAGGGAGAGCTCCTGGCCGACGATCCCCACTTCGGGCGCGTCCATGGAGATGGTGACCGGGTTCAGCTGCCGGTTGTGGCTCTGGAAGAAGTTGCGGACCACCGGCCAGTCGGCCTCGTAGGTCCACAGGGGGAGCCCGTCGACGTCGTCCGAGGTGCAGAACTCCATCTGGCTGCTGTCGTACCAGAGGCCCCCGTTCTCGGCGCAGCGGTCCGGGTCGTCCGCGTTCAACGTGGCCGGGACGAAGGCGGACTGGACCGAGAAGGGCTCGTTGTAGTCCTCGGCGCCGCCGCCGTACCGGTAGGCCGCCAGGTCGTCGACGTCGGTGCACACGCCGGCCTCGTCCTCCCAGAAGGAGTTGTGCAGCGTGACCGGTCCGATGTCCTTGTGGAGGTCGTCGATGCCGAACGAGAAGGAGACCTGTCCCGGGCGCTCGATGAACCACTCGGCGTTGCCCTGGTCCGTGGCCGGGAAGAACCCGACGGTCTCGGTGTGCAGGCGCGGGTACGCGAAGCTCAGGCGGTCCGCCCGGCCGTCGATCCCGACGTAGCCGATGTACGCGATGGTATCGCAGCCGAGGTCGCCGTAGTCCGCCCACTCGTCGTCCAGACGGCTCGAGAGCCCGCCGTAGCAGCTCTCCCAGTAGTTGTTGATCTGGACGAAGCCGACCTGGCCCTCACCCACCGGCCCGACGTCGTAGAGGTAGGGCTCGGGCGCCGAGGCGTAGCCGGTCTTGGTGGCCACCGTGACCGGCACCTCGCCCCCGGTGATCGGCCCACCGGGAACGGTGACCGTCAGACGCGAGTCGCTGGCCTCGACGACCGTGGCGTTGTGGCTCCCGAAGAGCACGACGAGCTGCGCGGCATCGTCGCCGAAGCCGGAGCCGTCGATCTCGACGGTACCGCCGCCCAGGTTGCCCTCTTCCGACGACCGCGACAGGCCGCTGATCTCGGGGGGCTTCCAGCCCGTCGAGTAGTAGCCTTCGGGGCCTCCGACGAGGGCGCAGCCGGGCAGGAGGAGCAGGGTGGTGAGGCGCATCATTGGGTGCCCTCCTCGTACCAGAAGCGACCGATGTCCACGGCGCGGCTGGTGAGCTTGATGGGGGAGATGTCCAGGCGCTGGTTGTACTGGTCCTTCGCCGGAGGAACCTTGGCCTCGGCGTCGGTGCTGCGCGCGAAGTAGAAGACGGCCCCCTGGGCGCCGCGGCGACGCGCGTAGGCCAGGGCTTCCTGTAGCTGGACCGACTTCAGGGCGAAGGACCCGTCGTCCTTCATGCGGCAGGTGACTTCCGCCACGTTGTTGAAGGGGTCGCCGCGCATCCACGGGACGAGCTCACCATCGGCGGTGAGGTAGTTGTCGTCGAAGACCCACTCCCCGCCTTCTTCGCAGGCCATGGGCTCCCGACGGCCTTCGGGGATCGCGGTGCCGGGCGGGATGGCGGCGCCGAGCCCCTGCTGGGCGTCGGTCCACGCGTTCTCGGCCTGGCGGTCGGCCTCGACCCCGACGATCCGCTCCTGGTAGTTCGGGTCGGACATGTCCACCGGGCCCAGGAAGCGGACGGCGATGGATACGTACTCGTCGGCGTTCTCGCCGGGCTCCCACTCGAAGGTGACCTGGCCGTCGGAGGTGTCCCAGGGGCCGGTGTACATCTGTCCGTCCGCGCTCGGGGCCTCCGGGGAGTCGGCGCCGGCGCAGCTGCCCGCGCTCTCCGGCGCGCCGCTCACCGCGTTGAAGGAGAGGCAGACCGACTGCTCCCCCTCCCCGATCAGGTGGCCGAAGCGGTCGTACAGGGGGCCGTCCCAGGCCATCCGCACCCCGCCCACGGCGTTGGGCAGCGTGATGGACGGGTCGCCCAGCGCCGAGGAGGGCCGGGGGAGCGAGGCGACCGGGTCCCCGGCGCCCGCCAGTCCACCCGGGAAGCTGAAGCTCATCTCCTCCCCGAACGGGAAGTTACGCGCCTTCAACACGATCTTCTCCATCGCGTCCGGGCGGTTCCGGTTCCCGGGGAGGTACCCGTACACCGGGGTGGCCGTCCAGAAGTCGATCGCGCTGTAGTAGATGAACAAGTCCTGGGTGTTCCCCGGGTAGTCCGGGGGCAGGCGGTCCATGGTGACGAGCGCGTCGCCGTCGGCGTTCTGGAAGCGCATCCAGCTCCCGACGTCCACGGTCTTGAAGGAGCCGATGGGGCCGGTGGCGTCGAAGGTGGTGTAGCAGGTGTCCTCGGTCTCGGGCGGCACCGAGGTGACGCCGCCGAGGGAGTCGGCCGCCGAGAGCTTCTGGTCGAAGATGTAGGAGAAGCCGTACACCGCCGCGTAGGGGGCGCGGTAGCCGACCAGGCCGGGACCGACCTCGTCGAAGCTGCCCAGGCCCATCAGCGCGAGCGAGAGACCGCCGCCTGCGAAGTTGACCCAGCTGTACTCCACCACCCCGCCGTACGGAGTGGGCGCGGGCCCGATCTCCTCCGGGTTGTACCCGACGCCGACCAGCTTGGTCGGCACGTCGGCGAACTCCGGGGCGCAGGAGACGGAGGTGAGGACGAAGAGCAGGAGGGACGTACGCATCTACCACCCCGTTCCAAGGCCGATGTACACCCGGGGGCCGGGCATCTCGGTTTCGTTCGAAAGCTCGTCGCCGATGGCGTTGTCGGTCGTGTCCTGGATGTCGTCGCCGTTCACGTCGCCGTAGCCGCGGACCTCGTTGAAGCCGTAGGCGACGCGGACGAAGCTGTTCCAGTAGGCGCCGTTGAAGATCCCGCCCGACACCCGCAGCTCGGTGCCGGCGTCGTACAGCAGGTAGTTCCCGTTCTTGTAGGCGGAGTCCACGAAGGGGATCTCCCGGCGGATGTCGTTCGGGTCGCGCACCACGCGATCACCGTACTCGTTCCGGTAGTACTTCGACTCGTCGTAGGGGATACGGTACGACCAGAGGTTGCCCGCGGTGCCCATGACCTGCGCGGTCACGTCGTAGAAGTAGAACGGACCGATCTTCCGGTTCAGCTCGCGCCGGATGGGGAAACGGTAGGCGATGTTCAACATCGCCATCGTCTCGCCGGAGAGCGAGTAGGAGGGGAAGCCGGAGAACTGCGTGTTGGGCCGGAGCGAGTCGGAGCCCCAGTAGAAGGGGTGCTGCCCGCCGGCGCGGAACTCGTCGTTCAGGTCCACGTTCCGGTCGATGAACCCGCCCTGGAAGTCGACCTGGATGACGTGGCGGTGATCCTGCGCCGCCTTCAGCACCGGGCCCCAGGCGGGCACGAGGACCTGCTCGGTCCACCGGAGCTCGACCTTGTTGTAGTTGTAGGCGTCGAGGACCTCCCCGTCGTCCGTCGTGTGGCCCCCGTAGGGCTCGTACACCACGTCGGTGAAGCCGTGGGTGTAGGTCAGGTCGACGTTGCGGCCGCCGAAGGGGTTGGCCGACATGCCCAGGTAGGCGATGTTGGAGAAGTTCAGGTACGCGCCGCCCTCGATGTTGACCTGGTACGGCAGGTACTTCGCGTCCGACGAGGTCTTGAAGCCGTACTCGAGGCCGCGGCCGAACAGGGTGGTGTTCCACCGATCGTTCCAGGGGTACTGGATCGCACCCTGCAGGATGTTGGCGTACTGCTGGTTCTTGCCCTCGTAGAGCGCCTGATCGTTGGTGGTCGTGGGGTCCTCGTCGTCGTCGAGGAGGAACCCGTAGGTGAACTTCACCTCGTAGTGGTAGGCCGTCAGGAAGAGGGTCGGGTACCAGCCCTGGTAGAAGTACTGCCCGAGGAGGAGCACGTCCGAGCCGAGGAGGCCGTAGACGAAGGCCCCGTGGTTCTCGACGAAGTCCTGCAGGAAGACCTGACCGCCCGCCTGGATGGAGACGTCGTCCCGGCTGTCGTTGGAGAGCCGGAACATCGGCACACCCGTGGGGGCCATCAGCCCTCCGGTGTACTTCTCGGGCACGTACGCCGAGAGGTCCTCGCGGTAGGACCAATCCGCGGACACCACCGCCGGCTCCACCGTGGTGACGAACTTCGCGGTGACGTCGTTCCAGAGGAAGTCCTCCTTCCGCACGCCGTAGGCCTTCCAGCCGTGCGCCGTGTAGTTGGAGTAGACCAGGTTCCCCTCGGGGGTGATGGAGGGCGCTTCCGCGCCGCCGATCACGTTGGTGACCTGGTACACCTTCCGGTTCGCGAGGTCGTACGCGTAGATGTTGAAGATCCCGTTGGGGTCCGAGCTGAAGTAGATGTGCCCGTCGTCCGCCCAGAAGGGGTCCTGGTCCTCCCAGCGGTCGTACATGAGCGGGCGGACGTCCGTTCCGTCCGCGTTCATCAGGAACAGGTCCTGCTGGTGGTTGCGGAACACGGTGGTGACGATCTGCTTGCCGTCGGGCGACCAGTCGTGGCGCTGCAGCCAGGTCCCGTCATCGAAGCTGGTGAGCCGCTTCTTGTCGGTGCCGTCGAGGTTGATGGTCACGAGGTTGAGGACGCCGTCGGTGTACTCCGAGTAGGCCACCCGCGTGCCGTCCGGGCTCACCACCGGGGCCGTGGCCCGGAGCGTGTTGGGGATCGGCTGCCAGGCGTCCTGGTCCTCCTTGGCGAAGCTGGGCCGGCCGGGACGCAGCACCGAGCGTTTCAGCCCCAGGTGCTCGATGTTCCCGTCCTTCGCGGCGTGCGCCTGGGGGATCGGCACCACCCAGAGCTGCTTCCAGTTGTAGCCGTCCATCTCGGCCCGGAAGCCGGTGTAGAACTCGGCGGGCCCGGGCTTGCCGTGCTCCGACCCGGTGACGACCAGCGCGTCGCGGCCCGGGATGAAGTCCCAGCTCTCCATGAAGTCGGACGGGATGGTGAAGGACCCGTACTGCATCTCGGCCTGCACGCCGGCGTCCGAGACATAGGAGCCGGTGAACGCGGCCCAGCTCGTCTCGGGGAAGCGCATGACGTTCACGCCGGCGCGATCCTGCACGCCGAACCACTCGCCGTCGTCCGAGTACCGCGGCACGATCTCCCAGCGCCCGGTGCCCTCCTTGGCCTTCTCGCGCTCGATCCGCGCGAGCTGGGGACCGGTGATGCCCTTCTTCCGCTTCCACCGGAGGTCGTTGAACTTGTCCCGTCCGTCCGGGTCGGTGTACTCCCAGGCCTTCGACGTGGTGTTCAGCTCGAAGCCCACCACCTCGCCCTCGGCCCGCACCTGGGCCCACTGGGCCTGGTAGGTCTCCTCGAGGTAGGCGACCCAGTCCTCGTAGAGCTGCTTCCCGGGGACGCCGGTGACGTCCTCGATCACCGTGTTCCAGTCCGCGCGCCAGCCCTTGGCGTACTCGAGCGCGAACTTGGCGTAGATGTCGTTCCCGAAGCGCTGGCGGAGGTACAGCGCGAAGCTGTAGCCCTGCTGGTAGCCGCGCTCGCCGTCGCCCCAGCGGAAGGTCTGCGCGCGGGTGTGCCACTCCTCCCAGGTGAGGAGGCGGTCCTCCAGCACCGTGGTGCGGATGTGCATGTCACGGCTCGGGGTCCACCAGTTGTAGCCGGCGTTGTCCGACCAGTATTCGGCCCCGCCCTCCGTCCAGTAGAAGGGGTCCCCGTCCATGAGGAACACCTCGGCCCCGGACTGCGTGTCGCCCACGCCGTCGGTGTAGAGGCCGCCCACGCTGATGCCCTGCACGCCCTCGGAGAAGGTGCCGTTCGCCTTCAGCGAGACGACGTGCGCGAACTCGTGGACGAGCACGTCGGGGAGCCAGTCCATGCGGCCGCGCTGACGGTAGAAGTCGGCGCCCGGGTTCGCGGAGATCTCGATCCAGTCCCAGGAGGGGATGGTGAACCCCTCCAGCTCGTCCGACTGGTTGAGAAGGACGATGTGGACCTTCTCCTTGAGGTAGTAGTTGAACTCCGCGCACATGCGCGGCCACATCTCCTCCGACACCTGGGCCGTCTTCTTGGCAGTCCACTCGGTGGTGAGGAAGTGGTCGTTGCCCTCTTCCTCCCGGCTCTTCGGGTAGTGGACCACGAAGTGCTCGGTCTCGATGGAGTACCACTCCAGGTCGGGGTGGTTGTAGGGGAAGACGAACTTCGCCTCGGCGGTACCCGGGGCGAGCAGCACGCCGCCGAGGAGGGCGGCGGCCAGAACGGTGCGTACTTGCTTCCACATGGGGTGCTCCGTCAGTACCGCAGCTCGACAGAGCCGGAGAAGGTCATGCCGCGCGTGGGCGTCAGCTCTTCGAGCGGGAAGAGGCCGAGCCCTTCACCGCGGAGAGGGATCCCCACGCCGGCGTTCACGTCGAAGCCACGGGTCACGTTGGCGACGAGGTGCGGGTTCAGGTCGAAGGACCAGCCGCCGGTGCCCTCGATGGGATCGAGGTGCTTGTCGGGGATGAAGCCTCCCGAGGTGGTGCCGCTCGCGGCGTTCTGCCGGAGCCGGAAGAGGCCGTCGGCGCCGACCGCCACCGGGCCGAGCTGGGCGAGCACGCCGAGGCCGGCGCGCGCCTCGCTCCCGGGCCGGAAGCGCCCGAGGAACTGGTACTCCTCGACCTCGATCACGTACTGGGTGACCGCGGAGAAGCGGTGGACGTACCCGAGGGAGGCGTCCAGCGCGAGCGGGCCCACCTGGCGGCGCGCCTTGGCGGACAGCGCCAGGTCGGGCGTCCCGGTGGAGAGGATGAAGGCGGAGACGGTGTTCGGACCGCCCACGTAGGTGCCGGCGGACTCGCCGCCCGCGGGCACCTTCAGCTCCAGCTCGCTGATGATCGAGGTGGTGGGCGCGTCGGTGTGGAACCACTCCCGGCGCCAGCCGATCCGGGGATCCCCCAGACCGAAGTTGCCGGTGTCCGTGCCCAGCTCGTCGTTGGTGAGCCGCACGTAGTGGAAGGGCACCGACCAGTAGAGCTCACCCTTCCGGGAGATGCCGTAGCGGAGGTCCAGCCGCTGGGTGGTGTAGAGCCAGCGGGCCCCTTCCTTGCCGGCGCTCGCGGTCCAGTCCCGCGCCACGCCCTCGTCGTCCCAGTAGCCGGTCGCCACCTTCACGTCGGTCCCGATCCCCAGCTCGAGCCAGCCGCGGCCGAGGATGAGCGCCCGCTCCACCTCGACGGCGGAGAGCGGGGTCCGCATGGTCTTGGCCTCGAACCCCGCCGCGTGCGCGGTTCCGGTCGTGAGCGCCAGCGCTGTGAGCAACATCACCAGGCACCTCTGAGGGTGTGAAAAGCGGGGCCTTAGAACACGGCGCGGGCGGCGGTGTCAAGGGCTGGGAAGCGGGTGACCGACCGGGGACGGACCCCGCTCGCCTCACGACACGCAGGGGCCGGTCCGACGTTCGCGGCGGTGCCCCCCGGAAGGCGGCCGGTCGGATGCCCCGCATCTCCGCTTGCCGCGTCGGCTCGCCCCGGGTAGACGCCGCCGCCCCCGGGAGGGTCGGCATGCGCTCCGTCGCTTCGCTCGCATCGATCCTCGTGGCCGCCGGTTGCATGCCGGTCGGCGTCGACGCGCAGGCGCCCGATCTGTCCGGGCAGGCCGTGCGGCTCACGTTCCTGCACACCTCGGACATCCACAGCCGCCTGCTCGAGTACAACTTCGACCCCTCGTTCACGGACAACGGGCTGGGCCTCATGGACGACGTGGGCCCCTACGGCGGCATCGCCGAGATGGCGACCATCCTCAAGCGCGAGCGCGCGGACGCCGGCCGCGTGCTCCACCTGGACTCGGGCGACTGCTTCCAGGGGTCGGTGCTGTTCAACGAGTTCGCGGGCGAGGCCGAGTTCCGCACCCTGAGCATGGCCGGCCTGAACGGCGCGGTGGTGGCGAACCACGAGTTCGACATGGGGGCGCAGAACCTCGCCGACCAGGCCGAGGCCTGGGCGTCCTTCCCGCTCCTCGCGGCGAACTACGCCTTCGAGGACCCGGATCTCCCCTGGGCGACCCAGCTGGGCGACCTCGTCGTCCCGACCCAGATGTACGACCTGGACGGGCTCCGGGTGGGCGTGATCGGGCTCGCCAACCTCTCCTCCCTCAACTCGATCTACGACGAGTCCAACTCGCTCGGCATCACGGTCCACGAGGTCGGGGCGGTGATCCCTCAGCAGGCCGCGCTCTTGAAGGCCCACGGCGCCGATCTCATCGTCGTCGTCTCGCACATGGGCCTGGACGACGACCGGGAGATCGCCCGCGCCTTCCCCGAGGTGGACCTGATCCTCGGCGGGCACCACCACGTGGCGCTCAATCCCCCGCTGGTGGTGACCAACGAGGAGACGGGCAAGCGCATCCCCGTGGTCCATTCCGGGGCCTTCGCGAAGTTCGTGGGCCGCCTGGACCTCGTCGTGCGCGACCGGGCGATCCTGTCCTGGGACTACGAGCTCTTCCCTGTCGACCGGAACGTCGTGCCCGACCCCGAGATCGCGGGCGTCCTGCGCGAGTACGAGTGGGAGGTGGAGGACGAGCTGAACCTGGACCAGGTCCTCGGCTACGCCGAGTCGCAGCTGGACCGGTACGGCAGCTCCGGCGGCGATTCGATGCTGGGGAACTTCGCCGCCGAGGCGATGCGCTCCTTCCCCGGAGTGGAGACCGAGATCGCGCTCACCAACACGCTGGGCATCCGGTCGGACATCCCCGCCGGGGACATCACGCTGGACACGCTCTACAACGCGATGCCCTTCGACAACACCATCACCACGATGTTCCTCTCGGGACGCGAGGTGCAGGAACTCCTCGACTACGTGGCCTACCGGTCGGCCGAGCGCGGCTGCAACAGCCAGGCCCAGGTCGCCGGCATCCGCTTCACGATGAACTGCGACGAGGAGCGGGCGGAGGAGATCTACATCAACGGGGCCCCGCTGGACCCCGCCCAGACCTACCAGCTCGCCACGAACAACTACATCGCGCACGGCGGCTCGGGCTTCGAGGTCCTCGAGCGCAACACCACCCAGGTGGACACCGGCATCTCCATCCGGGACGTCGTGCAGGCCGCCATCACCCGCTACCAGACCCTCCCGCAGCCCGGCGTCTGCGAGGAAGACGGGCGGATCGAGGCTTTCTACTGATGCTGCTCGTCCTTCTGGGCTGCTCCCAGCTCGCCACCACCCCCCGCGTCGAGCCCAGCTTCGTCGAGGTGAGCTGGACGCTCGCCTCGGCGGGCTCCGCCGAGTCCCCCCTGCCCTTCACCAGCGAGCCCTTCTCGGTGCCGGTGAGCGTGCGCGCGCTGAACGTGGACCGCTCCCCGGCGAGCGACTTCGACGGCGACCTCACCGTGAAGGTGCGGCCGGGCAAGCTGCGGCAGGACGACGTGGTGACCCTGGCGGACGGCGAGTGGTCGGGCACCCTCTCCATCGCCAACGGCTTCGGCCCCACCCGGCTCTGGTTCACCGACGAAGGCGACCGCGACCCCGACTCCACCCGGACCCCCGGCTACGCCGCCGGGGTCACCGAGCCCATCTGGTTCGCCTACCCCACCATCGCCGAGCTGCAGGCCACGACCGACCACGAGACCAACCAGCTCGCCGGCGAGTACGCCGAGCTGCGCGCGGTGGACCGTCAGCTCGTGGTCACCGCCCGCGACGCGGCCGGCTTCTGGGCCACCGACGTGGCCGACGCCGTGGGCACCGGCAACAGCATCTACGTCTACACCTTCTCCCGCCCCGACGAGGAGCTCGCCGAAGGCGCACGGCTCACCCTCCTCAACGGCATCGACCAGGAGTACCTGGGCTCCACCCAGCTCTCCTTCCCGTCCACGGAGACCGACGGCACCAGCCTCGACGTGCCCCAGCCCATCGAGCTCACGGGCTCGGCCGCCTGCAACGACGACGCCATGGAGCTCTACGAGGCCTCGCGGGTCCGCGCCACGGACTGGCAGATCCCCACCGGCTTCACCCCGGACAGCGAAGACTACGCCGACTTCGAGGAGTACGGGCAGTGGCCCCTCCAGCTCGGGGGCTGCACCGTCTACGTCGAGTCCGGCACCACCGTTCCCGACTTCTACCCCCCCGACCACGTCGGCCAGACCCTCCCCGCGGTGGAGGGGATGCTGAAGGAGATCTACGGCAAGTGGATCCTCGTCGTGGTCGACGCCGAAGACCTCACGCCGCCCGACGGCCGCCGCCGCACCCGCACCCGCACCCTGGGACGCCCCTGATGACGCTGCTTCTCGCCCTGCCCGCCCTCGCCGGGGAGTTCATGGACGTGTGGGTCACCACCGCGTTCGAGGACGACAACCTCTTCGCCGGCCCCGCCGAGTACTCCCCCTCGCCCAACTTCGTCCAGCGCGGCAACCAGACCTTCTTCGAGAAGTACGAGTCCAAGTACTCGGACGACATCTCGCAGTCCTACCTGGCGCTCTACCGCGAGGACCAGGGCTTCGTGCCCAACGTCTTCACCGAGGCGGCGTTCGTGCTCCGCTTCCAGCCCTACACGGACCCGGACAACTCCAAGGCCGCGGTGTCCATCGCGGACGGCGGCAGCTACGTCCGGGTCGGCTACAAGATCGGCGGGGCGGACCGGCACGTGGTGTCGCTCACCGGCTACGCGGTGGACGCGGACCGGTTCCGGCTCGGGTACAGCTACGACCTCACCTGGGGCGGCAAGGACCTGTTCGTCATGGACCCGCGCTCCGCGCCCGGGATGCGGCTCCAGTACCAGAACGGCTCCTTCTACGCCTTCGCCGGGGTGAAGAGCGCGATCGGCGACTACAAGGACCCCCTCACCGGGGACCCGCAGAACCAGGCCTACTACGGAGGCCTGGTGGGCCTCGGCGGCGAGATCGGCGAGCACCTGCGCCTCGAGGCGGGCGGCGGCGACTTCCAGCAGGGCCAGCTGTCCAACGTGCAGGACACCCAGAGCCCGCTCTACAACGCGCCGATCTTCGCGGCCGGCGGGTCGGCGCAGATCGCCTTCCGCACCAACCCGGACCTCGACTACATCGTCTCCAACGAGCTGAAGCTCTACAAGAACCACCCCGACCAGGTACGCGACACCTACATCCGCCACCGGTCGCTGGAGGGGACGGGTCTGCTCGTCCAGGCCGAGGGCAACTACCTCGTCCACAACCTGCTGGACTTCGACGCGGTGGACGCCACCGTGGTGGAGCCCGCCTTCGCCGGGGACATCCAGACGCTGCTCGTGAGCGGGACGACCGAGGTGGGGCTGGACCTGGTCTACAAGGACCTGTCCTACATCGTGTTCAACGTCCCGGGCCTCACCAGCGGGTACGCGGTCAGCGACTCGCTCGACACCTCCCCGCAGATCTACCTGCGCGCCCAGGCGGCGCACTACTTCCCCAAGGTCCACCTCACGCCCTCGGTGGGCGCCGGGTACATGATCCCGGCCTCCTTCGGCACCGCGGACGACGGCTACACCGTGGTGTACCGCGGCTCCACCGACTCCTCGACCGCGGCGGCGACGGGCTCGACCAGCGGGTCGAACTCCTCCCAGATGGCCGTCCCCGACGGCCAGCGTCCCGCGGCGCTCCTCTCGGCGGTGGGCGGGCTGCAGTGGGACATCTCGATGTCCACCGTGGCGGTGGCCGAGGTGCTCTACACCCTGGACAACAACCAGTCGGTGTCGGTCGGGGACGAGGACGGCGCGGCCTCCGACGTCCTGGCTCCGGCCAACGTGCGCAACGCGCTCGGCTTCAACCTGATGATCCGGGCTCGGTTCTGACGCCGTCGGTGAGGCGCGCCCAGACCGCCTCCACCTCGTCGGCGCCGCACACCGCGAACTCGTTCTCCGGGTAGAAGCCGACCGCGACCCCCTCGGCCGGGCAGTAGTCCAGGCAGCCCGAGGCGGTCACTTTCAAGGGGCCCTTCAGGCCCCCGAGCTTCACCCGCTTCTTCAGCTCCTCGCGGAGCTCGACGCCGCCGTTCCGGGCGCAGGCGGGCTTCCCCTTGGCGGGGTCGCGATCGTTCGTGCAGACGAGGAGATGCCGGACGGAGGCGGGAGGCTTGACGGGGGTCATCCCCACGAGCCTATCCGGCCGAGAGGAGGATCCACCCCATCCCCAGGGCGCAGCCCAGCTGGACCAGGAAGAAGGTGAAGCGCACGTTGACCACCAGGCTCCGGCCCGAGGCGAGGTGGGCGAGGGTCTGGCCGACCCGGGCGCCGACGTACACCTGGGCGAGCAGGTCGAAGGTGGCGTCGCGGACCCCGGCCACGTGCCCGACCAGGACCAGCGCCGCGAAGATGGGGAGGTTCTCGACGCAGTTCATGTGCGCCCGGTTCACCCGCTGGTACCAGTCGGGGCCGTGCGGCTGGCCCGACGGGAAGCTGTTGGGCCGCTCGCCGTCCAGGACCACTCGCTTCACCCGCCACACGCCGACGCCCAGGAACACGAGCAGGAGGGTCCAGAGCGCGAAGGCGACCAGGGCGTAGAGCGGCGGGGTCATGGCCCGGCGTCTATCGCCGGCCCACGCTCACCGCTTCCCGTCGAGCTGGCGCACCCGCTCCTCGAAGGCGTCGAGGAGCTCGGGGAGGGTCTTCCCGAGCGCGTAGCGCTGGATCGAGGTGGGGACGCGGCCGGCCTCGGCCCACCACTGGTAGGCGACGAGCTGGCGACCGTCCGGCTGGGGGGTGACCGTCCAGCGGCCCATCATCTCCCGCTCCCACGGCGCGTCGGTCACGCCGCCCGCGATCCGGCCCATGTAGGGGCTCGGGTCCACCATCCACCAACAGCTCCGCACGGCGCCGTTGTGGGTGTCGTTCTGGACCTGCACCACGAGCTGGCGCTGCACGTGGATCGAGTCGAAGGCGAAGGCGAGGTCCATCGAGAGGTAGAGGTGGTTGGCGTCGATCGGGTCGGCGCGCTCGTACCCGAACTTCTTCGGGACCCACTCGTCCTGGCTCGCCGCGTCGGCCAGGACCCTGCGCCAGGTCTCCGGGGCCCCCGTGCTGTACCGGGTGAAGGCGCCCCCGACCACGGTCTTGCCGCCCACCGACGCCGTGCCGGTGGCCACCCCGTAGCCATCGGCGCCGGGGAGGGGGACGGGGAGCGAGGAGAACACCGCCTGGTCACAGGCGTACGCGAACGCCGTTGCGACGAAGAGGAACATGTTCTAGTGCTAACCCCGCGCCGCGAGGGCGCAACGGCGGATCAATCGGCGACAGCCCGGCGCAAGGGCGCCCAGTCGACCCCGAGCCGGAAGTAGAGCGACACGCGGGAGACACCGTCGGCGCGCGGGATCCAGGGGGCCCAGCCGAGCTTCAGGTCGGCGTAGCTGCGCCGCCATCGGCCCTCCGCCGTCGCCGCGAAGCCGGCGCCGGAGCCCCCGTCGAAAGAGGCGGCGTCCACGAGGACCCCGCCCCGGAGCGCGGGGGGACCCGCGACCAGGCCCATGCGGACCGCGGCGTAGTCCTCCACCCACCACTCGCCCCACGCCGCGCCCGCGAGGGGCACCACGTAGGGGGTGAGCCCGCCCAGCCGGGTGCGGGTCAGGGGCCCCTGCCCGTCGGCCACCCCGGCCCAGACCCCGAAGCGGGGCGCCACGAGGCCCTCCCCGCGGGCGTCGGCGCGGAGCTGCGCGCGCGGCGCGAGCCCGTCGGGCTCCCCGTCCACCCCGACGGTGAGCAGCACCTCCCAGCTCTCCTGCCACACCCCGGCGAGGAGGTCGGCGGAACCGATCACCGCGTCGTCGGGCACCGGCTGGGTGGTGCCCGCCTGCGGCCAGACCTCCCAGGCCCACGCCCCCACCCGCGCCCCCGCGTAGGCGCCCCCCGGGAGGTAGCGCACCGAGCCGGTCTCTCCCCCCACGTAGGCGGCCCAGGCGGCCCGGCTCGGGTCCGGGGCACCGTCGGTCCAGGGAGAGAGGAGCAGGCCCGCCGAGAACGCGTTGCCCCGGAGCTTCACCCAGGAGCGCCCCCGGTCGTCGGCCGGCTCCCAGGCGAGCTCCAGGGTGTCGGTGTACAGGTCCGCGCGCAGCGGGCCGCGGCGGACCCCGACGGTGACGTCCCCGTGGCCGTCGCTGTCGATCTGGCCTCCGGCCCAGGCGTGGATCTCGACCGGCTCGACTGCGCTCATCGCGGGGAGGTCAGTACCCCGCCCAGGGCATGGCGTCGCCGCAGTTGTAGAACGTCAACGCGCTCCCCGAGCTGACCTCGGTGGCCCAGTCGACGGTCAGGTAGTGATCGTCGTAGGCGGTGATGTCCACCCAGCCGTCCAGGTAGCCGAAGTCTCCGCCGAGGAGCCAGAAGGCCTGCTGGCAGGGGGTGTTGCCGCACGGACCCCAGTGCCCGGCGAACCCCTCCTCGAGCGCGCTCGCGTCGGCGACCAGCGTGAAGTAGACGCCGTCCGCGTAGGTGTAGGAGCCGAACATCTCGGCGCAGGTCACCGGCTCCTCCACCAGCACCAGGTACCCGTACACGCCGTAGCTCTGGTAGTCGTACCAGCCGAACACGCCGGACTGCACGTCGAAGCTGACGGCCGTGCCCCCCGTGTCGCCCGTCTCGGTCAGGGTGATGCCGGTGTCGGTGCGGTCGCGGTCGTGCGCGGTGTCCGCGGAGGGCGGGAGCCCGTCCCCCTCGAAGACCGGCGGGGCCCAGGGCTCCTCGGCGGCCGGCTTGCAGGAGGCGAGGAGGATCAGGAGCCGCACGTGACCTCCACCCCTTCCATCGCCAGGAGCGCGCGGGCCTCGTCGCACACGAGCGCGACGTCCAGGGCGAAGCCCGGCACCTCCCCCAGCTCGCCGTGGTCCATCACCAGGAAGAAGTCGGGCGAGAGGAGGATCGCACCGCACAGCACGCGGAGGTTCCCCTCCAGATCGCCCAGGGACGAGAGCGGGGTGTCGAGCGGGGCGCCCAGGAGCGAGGCGATGAGCAGCTCCTCGTCGGTGCTCTGGATCCCGCGGGCCACGAGGCGATCCTTCAGGGCGAGCACCACGTCGCGCACGCTGCCGTCGGCGGCCCGAACGTCGGCGAGGATGCGGTCCACCGTGTCGGCGCGCGGCTCGGCGAGCCCCCCGCCGCAGCCTCCGCAACTGTCCTCGCACATCGCCACGCAGGCCTCGTCCCACTGCACGTCGCAGCAGTAGGGGTCGAGCTGGCAGACACAGCCCTGGCAGTCGCAGCTCGCGCAACCGCCGTAGGCCGGGGTCGGATCGCACCCGTTCCCGGCCCCACCCGGGTCGGGGGCCTCGCACGCCCCATAGGCGGCCTCGAAGGCGAGCGCGCCCTGGAAGTCGGTGCCGCGGAAGCCCGGCTGCGACTCCCGGGAGAAGGCGCCCAGCGCCGACTGCAGGCGCGCCAGCGGGTCCGAGCTCGCCAGGAACGGGTCCGGCTGCGCCCAGCCCATGGAGGCGTGGACGCTGCGCACCAGCACCCGGGCCCCGTGCCGGTGCACGAGGTCGCCGGCGCTGTTCCCCTGCCGCTCGGGATCCTCGTCCTCGCGGGACCAGGGGTTGACCACGGGCTCCATGCCGTAGGGCCTGCTCTCGCAGGTCGCGGGCCCCCCGGCCGCGAAGATGGGGTCGGTGGCGATGTCGACGAGGAGCTCGCGAAGCGAGAAGCGGGTCTCCACGAAGGGGTCGGCGAGCGCGCCGAGCCGGTCCCGCTGCGCCTCGTTGCGGGGGAAGTAAGTGGCGATGGTGAGCCGCTCCCCGAGCGCCTCCTGCCACACCTGGTCCACGATGTTCGCCGCCACCAGGTAGGCGAAGGCCTCGGGCCCGTCCACCTCGCCCCCCTCACCCACCGCCAGACCGCGGCCGGCGAGGCTCGTCACCCCCACGGCGAGGAGCGGCTCCACCGACCAGACCGAGCCCGTCTCCCCGAAGGCCTCCACGAAGTAGCCCTCGTGCCCGAGGTAGTCCTCCCCGAGCGCTTCGGGAGGGGCGAAGCGGCCGCAGGCCTCGGCGATCCCCCAGGGCGCCTCGACCGAGACCGCCTGGTCCATGAGACCGGCGTAGCGCCAGGGCTGGTAGGCGGTGTCCTCGTCCGCGCCGTAGTGGGAGCCGTACAGGGCCAGCTCGAAGAGGCCGGGCAGCGGCCAGAACCGGTCCTCGGCGGGGTCCTCGGCGTCGGTCACGCTCACGTGCGAGTTGTGGCAGGAGAGGCACACCATGTCCCGGTACAGGTAGGTGTGGTCGAAGGTCTCGCCGAAGGCCTGCCGCCGCGACTCCTCCATCTCGCGCGGACCGACGTTCGCGCCCTGCAGGGGCCGGTTCATGCGCGCGTAGAGGTTCACGCGCCAGGGCGCGGAGAGGTCGTCCGCCTGCAACGAGGAGCGGATGACGTCCGCCATGTTGAAGGGCGTGCCCCAGTCGCTCCCGGCGGCCGGGGTCTCGGCCAGCCAGCGGGCCAGCTCGCCCTGGTCGGTGGGGAGGAGCGGCTCCGCGAAGCAGGCCCCGTACTCGCGGTCCCCGGTGCGGGCCACCCAGAGCGCGTCGGTGAGCCAGCTCTGCCAGCGATCGACGTACTCGGGGGAGCGTGTCATGGCGCGCACCGCGGTGTCGCGGCCCACCTCGGCGGCCGCATCGGCCCACACCCGCACCTCGGCGGCACCCCGCGCCTTGCGCCCCCAGACGAGGGGGATGGCACGCTCCGCCCAGGCGGTGTCTCCCGCGTCGCAGACGTCGGGCCGACCGTCCACCGGCGCGTCGGGCGCACACCCGGCGAGCAACCCGGCCAGGAGTGCCGCCCTCACGACTTCCGCCCCAACACGATCTCGTTGAGCCAGGCGAGCCCGTCCTTCTCCTCGCCGAGCCCCCGGAGGTCGCCGATGGCGAAGCTCTCCTGGGTGAACGGGTAGATGCCCAGGGCGGCGAGGAGCGCCGCGCGCGACTCGATGGGCGTGACGTACCGATCCGCCCACGCGTCCGGTCCGATGGCCCCCACCACCCCGGCCTGCTCCTCCCCGATGGGGCCGCCGATCATCACCGTGACGTAGCCGTAGGGGTGGTGGTTCGTGCCGTTGCCCGAGCCGGACTGCACGTAGGGGGTGCGGCCGAACTCGGTGTTCAGGACGATCATGGTGTCGTCCAGCGAGATCTTGGCGGGATCGTCCTCGCCCGGCTCGTTCACGATGCCGACGAGCGACTCGAGCGTGGCCATCAGGTTGCGGGACTGGTCGCGGAGGTGCTCGGTGTGGGTGTCGTAGCCGCCGCCGCCCGTGGCCGGGATGAGCCCACCGTCCACCACGCAGCAGTAGCGGGCCGGGTCGGTGGGGTGGGTGAGCAGGTGGGCGGCCAGGGTGAGGCCCATCAGCGTGGTGTCCGCCTCGCTGCGGTCCTTGCACACCATGTTGGACCGGGCGGCCAGGAGCTCCTCGGGGAAGAGGCCGAGGAGCGCGTCGGCGCCGCGCAGCGCCTCGACCGCGAAGCCGTGGTCGTCGAGCCCGCGAGAGCGGAGGAGCGCGCCGTCGGTGGTGTAGCGGGCCCGAGCGGCCAGGGCGTACTGGGCGAGGAGCGCGTCGTAGGCGTCCCGACGGTCGCCGAGGTTCGAGCGGGCCAGCTGGGAGGGGAGGCTGGACTCGGCGGTGACGCGGAGATCCAGCGGGCGGGCCGCGCCGGGGTGGAAGCCGACCGCTGAGGCCGCGCGCAGGTTGTCGGTGGAGATCTCGGTGTCGGGGTAGAGCACGTAGGACCACGGGACCCGGCGACCGGTGGTGTCCCGGTCCAGGTGGTAGTGCTGCACGTGCGCCCCGAGCCCACACATGCGCGAGCTCCCCAGGCGCATCCCCGAGAGCGCCATCGGGATCGCCGCCTCGTGCGGCTCCAGGTCGTGGCGCTGCACCAGGATCCGCATCCGGGCGAGCATGTCCGGGCGCGCCCGGAGCGGCGCGAGGGCCGGCCCGAGCTTGACGGTCATCCCCAGCCCGTCGGTCGCGAAGGGGTGCAGCGACCGGTCCTCCCAGCCGCAGACGCCCGCCGTCCGGGCGTGGCGGGGCTCGAAGAGCCACCACTGCTCGTTGGGGTAGTTCGGGTCGTCCGGGCGCCCGTACTCCTCCACCACGTAGAAGGACTCGAAGGGCCCGAGCCCGCCGTAGAGGAACACCTCGAGGAGCCGCTCGGCGCGCACCCCGGAGGGGAGCAGCAGGCCCCGCGCGGTGGCGTCGGGCCCGTCGCCCCAAGCACGCGCCCACGCCCTCCGCCCCGGCACGAGCGAGAGCCCTCCCAACGCCGCGGCGCCGGCGAGGAGATCGCGGCGGCGCACGACTAGCAGGCTGCTGCGAAAGCCGGACCGAGCAGGCGAAGCTCAGCCGGGCCGCGGTTGACGAGCGCGCTCGACGCGCGATTCGCGAGGAAGGAGCGTGTCGAGACACGCGACTGACGAGC
>Ga0172372_10004545_pt1 | contig 19660 bp, 17 predicted proteins | sample LakKiv5m_2_FD_114544 | JGI IMG/M metagenome (GOLD analysis project Ga0172372, IMG submission 114544) | Freshwater microbial communities from Kabuno Bay, South-Kivu, Congo - kab_092012_9.5m | ecosystem: Environmental > Aquatic > Freshwater > Lake | place: Democratic Republic of the Congo...
GCGAAGAAATCGCTAACTAATCTCAAGCCGTTAGACTTTGCTAATCAGCGGGCTGTAGCGCAGCTTGGTAGCGCACTTGACTGGGGGTCAAGGGGTCGCGGGTTCAAATCCCGCCAGTCCGACTCAAAATTGAGCGATGACGACTTGAAGCAAAAGGTTCCAGAAGTATGAAAACTGTTCCTTCCAAGACCTCTAAACATATCCATTGAATCCACTACTTTACAAAAACGAAAACTAAATTCACTTTTTATGTTTACTTCACCAGCGAGACAAATTTTGAAAAGCAGTTTCAAAGCCAAGGTAATTTACTTTTATCTTGATAATTTATATTGCATGCAGAAAAGATAGTGTCTTTGAATCCAGCATAAAATTTCATTGATTGGAAAAAGACATGCCGGGCTTGACGCGAAAAAGGCTCACATAGCGAAAATCCTTAGATTGTTTTCTTATCAATCAAGCTGCCCCTGCATTTTTGCTCGAGTTGGGACATTATGCTAATGCTGCATTGGTAATTAGGTCAAAAGCGCCAATTTGTCGTATAACATGTGACAAGTAGCTAAATTCTTGAAACTTATTGGATTTTCCTTAGGTAAGCATTAGTGAGTCTACAGAGAATTAGTTTTGGGAAGGAAATAGGAATTATGGGTCTCGATGCCAACACGCTTTTGTTCATTAGGCGAATTCATAATCTCAGAGGGCCACTTGAAAAGACTGCGACGATAGGACGTCAGGAAATTCACGTTCCAAGTCAAGTAGCGCGGAGGCTTCTTAGGACACGAGTCGACTACGAATTCGGCTCATTTTGCGAGCCATTTCTTGTGGAACACTTTGGGAGCACTGAAGTACACTCATTTGACAATAGTGATTACGAAGGTGCTTCTCACGTTCTAGATCTAAACGAACCATTACCTAGTGCTCTTTACGAACAATACGACACGGTAATTGACGCTGGTTCTATGGAACACATAGCCGACACCATGGCTGTTTTGGAAAATTTGTCTCAATTACTGAAACCAGGAGGTCAAATTATTCATGTCAATCCAAGCAACAATTTTTGCGGTCACGGGTTTTATCAATTCTCTCCGGAATTCTACTTTTCGGCATACTCCAGCCTCAGGGGTTTCACAGACCTTGAAGTTTTTCTTGCAAAGGCTTCGAATTCTCGAACTTGGTTTCAAGTAACTACCCCCGGCGGCGGGCAAAGAGTAGAAGTCACATCAGGATTACCTTTAATTTGTCTGGTGCACGTTCAAAAGGCTACAGGAGACATATCTTTTGCCTCATTTCAGCAGAGTGATTACATTCACAACTGGGATCTTGATCCTGCTTTACCAGAGTCGAACAGAACTGGTTGGTACTCTAAAATCAAGGCTTACATAAAGAAAAATCCCAGGATTTATGGGTTTGCCATTCGAGCCTATTTTTCCATTATTGCATCAAGTCCATATCAAATTTATTTTCACAGATGGAAAAGAGGGTTTAATTCTCGCAACAAATGGCTTACAAGAGTTTCGGCTCGCCAAGTAAACTGACTATCCTAAGAGCATTACTTGCTGATTGCTACTAGGTAACAAAAATTTAAAGCGTCACTTTTGATTCGAGGCTCTTGATCCCATTATGACCTGGCTATATTTGTCTGGCTGCAGATGCAAGTCTACGTGCTTATAGTAGTTTCAAATTTCAATTGCAGAATCTGACTGAAGGAAGAAGGTTTTTGTGGAGAATTTCGAGTAAATTCAGATGTTCTAAAGAAAAAATCTAGCATGTTTAGCTCCTAAGCTGACGCCATATACTGGAGCTAATTATTCTTAAACTTCCAAAATACAATTCCTAGATCAAAAGATCCAAGGCTATTGATACTTGCGATGGACATTCGGTGAGCCCCATCTTGAATGATAAACTTCCCGCAGCGGTGACGAATAGCTATCGGTGTGAAACTTCGGGATTGAATTCGAAATTGCCGCCAGAGTTGCAGCCTATCTTGCAGCCATCCATCAAACTCTTGAGATTCAATCTTTGCTTTATTCTCAAGAAAATATGGATCTAATTCGATTTCCTCACCATCTTTGAGCTTTCGAAAGAATTCTTTTTGAGGGCAATTTTCGAATGGGTATGTTCGTCCCCAAACCTCAGTCAGGATTTGATCTTCAGTAACATCTATTGTCCCGAGTATCAAGTATCTAGCCCGAGACTTAGAGTGGGGCCAGTCTCCCACGACAATCCTTGGGTTGAAACGAGCGCGACCCTTTAGCGCTTCTAATGCAAAAAACCCCAGCTGATATAGGGATAAAAGTAATTTCTTAATTGTCTCCCGCCCTTTCATACCTGAAACTCATTCCTTCTCAAGGCCTAAAATACGTGTCTTCAAACAGAACCTAGCCCCACTTAGACACCTAGATCAGGTTTTATCCAGTTGAAAATCGACTTGGCAATCCATGAATTTCGGCGTTCAACCCCATATGAATGAAAAAATTCACTCTGTCTTATTGATTCCTCTAATTCGCGACTTGAAATCGAATAGGCAGTACTTAAGGCAACCTTTGCGTTCTGAAGAATTGATTCAGGATTTGGGTCTGATTGGAATAGAAACCCTTTTGGAAAGTGAATTGGGTTCAGTCTGGGCCCAACATATACACATTGGCAACCTGCCATAAGCGCAGCATGCAACTTCTCTGATACATAAGAAGATTCGTTCTCGATGACAATAGCCACCTTGAAGCGAGCCAGGAATTCGACATTATCAGGCACGACACCAAAGTTTATTTTTCTAATTGACCGCTGAATTAATGAAAAATTGACTGCATCAAGAATATCCGTGAATCTAAGGTGAATGTGTTTGGCGCGTAAAGCTATCAAGAAATGATGCACGAGTTTGGAAATAGTCCATATTAGACCCCGATCCCAATTTCTTCCAGCGATTTTCAGAGCGAGGCCCGAATTAAGAGCCTCCCGAATAAATTTAGTTCTCAGTATGTAGTTGCTTTGCTTGGCAAAACTAAATTTATTTTCATTAATCAATCCGCATCCTATTCTGGTCCCATCGTTTGTATGGGCCCTCGAATATCGAGCTAAATTCATGTATCCACCTTCGTAGACTACCGAATTTTCACTTTGCGGAGACAACTTAGAAGGGACGATTACCTTGTGAAATTTGCTGGTAACTTTTTCATTGAATTGAAGCGGGTTTACACTTACAGGTTCTGTTGCCGTTAAGAAACGATTGCGTTTTGGCAGCTTTGGCCAATTGGACAAATCTTTTGAATTGTAGTCAATAATCAAAAGATGTGTCGCACTGCCATATTCCTCAGGTTTGACGACTTCTATATTAAGCTCCTGAAATTTTGCGCAGATACTGTGCCAACCACTTGTGGCGGGTATCTCTGATTTCCCGAAGTATCTGATGGCAAGTCTGTAATCACCATTGATTCCGTTCAAACTAATCCACCTATAAATTCCCTCATTGCTTAACTTTACTTCGTCCTCGGTCCTGCTAAATGTAAAGTCAAGACATGTCTTTGTAGTTGATTTTGGGCCAATCTGCATTTGCTGAGCCCCCAACATGTTATTGTGCAAGTTAGCAAATTCAGGAGAAAAGTGAAACAGGTCAAACTACACCTTGGTTCTGCCAGACGCAGATTGAAAGGATTCGTCAATGTCGACCGAGAGTACAGTGAGGGTATCGACTTAGTTGCGGATGTTAGCGACCTTAGTTCGTTTAAAAATTCGAGCGTGACGGAGATTTATACAAGTCACACACTGGAATATTTCGATAAAGAAGAAGTTAGAGGCGTTTTAGCGGAGTGGAAAAGGGTTCTAAGTCCCGGCGGTTTCCTGTTCGTTTCCGTGCCAGATTTTGAGAGGCTAATTCAAATATATGCAAGCTCAGGTCAAATCGAACGCATTCTTGGCCCTCTATTCGGGCGCTGGCGGAATGATGTAAATGGAGAAACTTTATACCATAAAACTGTGTGGGATTTTCGATCATTATCCGCTTGCTTGGAAGAGTGTGGCTTCGAGTCAGTGGCGAGGTTTGATCCGATATCATATTTAACTTCGATTGACCCCGAATTTGATGATTATTCGCTTGCTTACTACCCGCACATGGATCGAAATGGAATTCCTGTGTCTCTTTGCTTGAGGGCAGTCGTGCCCAAAACGGGATTGAAGTGACTGATAAATAGTCCTAACCTAAAATCCCAAAATGGAAATTAGCTTTACTTGCGAGTCCGTTACCTCGATAAGAGTTTTCCTCTCACCCTTCTAATAAACTTAGCCAGCGATGGTGGCAATTTAGGCATTAGGCGATTTACAAAGAATTCAAAAATAAGCCTAAGTTGAGTTATAAAGGTGCTTAGTTTTGCCAATACAAATATGTAGCTTGACTGTTTCTCGAGATAAAAACTCGCTATCAACTCTATGTCCCGCATTTTCTTTGATCCCCACGAAGCCTGATGTGAACGGGGACCAAAGCTGAGCAGCAGCTGCCTAGTGGCTAGGGATGTAAACTTTGTCCCGTAGATGCGTACATGAAGATAAGGGCTGTTGATTACGTCCAAGTGTGAAATCGGAAGACTCTTATAGTGATCATTATTAACATCATAATTTTGTTCAAGGATTTCCTTCTTTAGGCTTGTTCCCGCACAGATAAGATCAAAATCTCGGGATTTTCTCAGGCCATAAAGTTCCATCGCGGCGCTTCCATCAACGCAAACGTTGGGGTTTCCCCTCAAACTAGTTGGCAGTCGATTGAGTAAAGAATCCCGACGAGAAATGCGCACTCGATTGATGAGAAAAAGGGAGTTTGGGTTAGTTATTAATTCAACGAGGTATGTTGTGTCATTTACACCGTCGGTCCCATGTATTCTCCTTTCAAAAGTCGCAGCGGGAAGAGTCTTTCTAAGTCGAGCTTTGAGTTCTATGACTTTTTCTAGACTTTGCTTCAACTCATAAACCAGGATGAAGGCTTTGGTAGAGCGGGCAAATCTTTCTCTGGTCATTTTTTCACGAATTTGTTCTGTAAAGAATGCCTTGTCGCCGTAACAATGTTCAATGAGATTCAAGGCACCAATTCTCGAAAGATTTAAGTTTGAAGCGTAAACTAACTGTAAGTTTTGTTCCGACGCGATGATTGAGATCAGGCTCAAAATCAAGTCGTCTTCCATTGAGAAAAAGACAAATGCTCTAATGTTGTCTTGCGAAAGACAGTAGTCCAACACGGCTTTTCCGCAAAGGTAGGGGGATATCCCTGCGGCCATCATTTCAAGCCAGTTTGAGGGTGCAAGATCTTCAGCTGACTGACCAAGATTGTGCATCGACTCTTGAAATGAGTTTCCGACAGAGGACCTCTCAGACGGATTGCCCAACTTAACAACTTTTTGAGAAAAAGATGCGGCAACCTTCTCTGCTAATTTGTCTTCGGAGCTTACTTTGAGTAAATCTGAAACCATGTTCAAATTCTATCAACCTTTCATTTACTTTCACTCTTGTAGCGCTGGTGCCTGGTAGCATCTACCTCGATTGTCACAGGATTGTCAATCGCTAACTACACATACCGAACCTTGGAGTGGAATTTGGATTGAGTTCAAATCCCACATTCATTGAACTAAGGTTGCGAATCAGCTAGTTATTGGTTCCTACGGGGCATGCAAAAGGTCGGGGATTGAGGTCAATTTCAAGTTCATGTTATATTATCTCCAGCCGAGACTCCTAATAATCACGAAGAGGGGCTAACGCGGACTTCTCACAAACTCTTTGGTAGAGTATCGAGAGCGAGATTAGTTGAGGTAAAATTGAAAAAAATTTATTCTCGGGTGGAACCAGACAGACTTTTACATTTCATTCAAACACCAGCCGACTTTGGGATTCGAGAGGAATTAATTAGTCAAGGCGAAATCCTGCAGCTATCTTGTCAAGCGGTCCCGGGGAATACGAAGTTTCGGCCGCATCGACACATTCCAAAAAAAGTTGAAATAAAGGAAATAACAGCGCAAGAGTCTTGGGTAATCATTTCGGGCCGAGTAAGAGTCACGTTTTATGACTTGGATGATGTAATTCTTGAAAAGATCGACCTAGAAGCGGGTGACGTGAGTGTCACGCTGGCAGGGGGGCACGGCTATGAAATTCTCGAAGATAGCAAGATTTTGGAGTTCAAAACCGGACCCTACCTAGGACAGGCTCAAGATAAGGTGTTTATTGCGGGCTAGGAGCAACTTATGTTGCTTGGAATAAGGACTTAAAGTAAGGGTTTGAAGACCCTTCCAGTATCCTAGTGGTTGCTCAGCGAATGAGAGAAGATACGGTGAAATACGATGGTGCACTATAACCCCTGGCCACTGGGCAAGCTTCCTTCGCAATGGAAACGCCCCGAGCCTGATCTGATTCGAACTCTTGGTTACGACTGGGGAGATCCGCGAGAAATTGTTGATCTTTTTGAGCAAAAGCTAGCTTCTTTTTCTGGATCTAAGTACGCAGTGGTGACTGATTGCTGCACGAATGCGATTTTTCTTTCTCTTCAATATTTGAAGGCTGAAGGCATTGCGAAAATACCAAAGCAAACGTACGTTTCGGTTCCTATGCAATTATTGCACTCGGGCATACAACCAGACTTTAGAGATGTGAAGTGGACCGGTCTCTATGAGATCGGTGATACAGGTGTGGTCGATGGCGCTGGTCGATTTACAGAGGGTATGTATTTTGGCCAAGGTTCTCTGCACACATTGTCTTTCCAAATAAAAAAGAGGCTCCCGATAGGTCGTGGAGGCGCGATCTTGACTGATTCTAAAGAAGCCTACGACTGGTTGAAATTGGCTTCATACGATGGCAGAGATCTAAACACGCCCTATGATTCCAAGAACCACGTGTCCATGATCGGGTGGCACTTCTACATGACCCCCGAAGATGCTGCTCGAGGAATTTGGCTCATGGATCAACTTCCATCTGTCCTGCCGGACACCATGTCTTGGGAGAACTACCCGGATCTAACTCAATTTTCTGTTTTCAGATCCTTTCCTAGAGAGGTCGAGGAGTGAGTTCGAAAACAGCATTAATCACTGGGCTCGCTGGTCAGGATGGCAGTTACCTTGCAGAACTCCTGGTTTCGAAGGGCTATTTGGTGCATGGCTTAGTAAGACGTAACTCTGTCCCCGAGCACCAAGAATCGCGAGTCGATCATTTAGGAAACACAGTCCAAGCTCATTACTCAGACTTACTAGACAGGGGGTCTCTGGCCAGAATCATAGACAAGATAGAGCCCGACGAGGTCTACAACCTAGGAGCCCAAAGTCATGTGAGGATTAGTTTCGAGGTCCCAGATTTCACGGCGAGCACTAATGCACTTGGGCCCCTCGCAGTTTTGGAAACGCTTCGCAGTCTTGGGGCTCAAAGCAGGTTCTATCAAGCAAGTTCCTCGGAAATGTTTGGAGACAGCGTTGATACCGATGGATTCCAACGTGAAACGACACCAATGCACCCCGTGTCTCCTTACGGTTGCTCAAAGTTATTTGGGTACCACATCACAAGGAACTATAGAAAATCGTACGGCATGTTCGCAACAAACGGAATTTTATTTAATCACGAATCACCAAGACGAGGTTCAAATTTCGTCACTAGCAAAATTGTAAAAACTGCCGTAGAAATAAAACTAGGCAGAAAGTCTGAACTGGTTCTTGGAAATCTAGATTCACATCGTGACTGGGGGCATTCGAAAGATTATGTTCGGGCCATGCACTTGATTTTAAATCACCATGAGCCTGACGACTTCGTCATAGCTACAGGTGAAACACGTACAGTGAGAGACTTTTTAGAGATAGTTTTTAGCATGCTTGAGATGAACTATTTGGAATTTGTTCGTCAAGACCCGAAATACTTGCGCCCAGAGGAGTTACCATTCTTGAGAGGTGATGCAAGCAAAGCTAAAAAAGCACTCAAGTGGGAACCCGAGATCTCATTTGAAAATCTGGTACATGAAATGGTCGAAGAATGGTTCAACAGGCTAGAATCAAACGGGAAGTAAAACAATTAACTTAGTTGATTTCAAACAAACCAGTCGCTGCTCAAAGCGACCAGGAGAGCAGTCAGACACCGAAGCGACACTAAATTAGGCTGCTCGACCTGAAACGAAACATTACATGACCTCAAACGAAAATCTTAGAAACATCGCGATTGTTGCGCACGTCGACCACGGCAAGACGACTCTGGTGGATGCCATGCTCCGCCAGACGGGTGCCTTTTCCGCACACGCCGCAGTGGCGGAAAGAGTCTTGGATTCTGGGGATCTGGAGAAGGAAAAGGGCATCACCATCCTGGCCAAAAACACAACTGTGTCCTATTCGGGACCCGCAGCAGCTGGTAAGACCATCACGATCAATGTCATTGATACTCCAGGTCACGCTGACTTTGGTGGTGAAGTAGAGCGCGGGCTGTCAATGGTTGATGGTGTTGTGCTACTGGTTGATGCTTCTGAGGGACCGCTTCCGCAGACTCGATTTGTTTTGCGTAAGGCATTGGAAGCCAAGCTGCCAGTAATTCTGGTCGTGAATAAAACAGACCGACCAGATGCTCGAATCGACGAGGTCGTGGAAGAAAGTCACGATCTGCTTCTGGGGCTGGCATCTGACCTTCATGACACTGTTCCCGATCTGGATGTTGATTCCATCTTGGAACTGCCGGTTATCTATGCATCTGGTCGAGCTGGAAGAGCTTCACTGAATAAGCCAGCTGATGGCACACTGCCTGATGCCGACAATCTTGAGGCGCTGTTTGAAACAATTTTGAAGTATGTACCAGCACCATCTTTCGAAGAAGGTGCTCCGCTTCAGGCACACGTCACTAACCTTGACGCATCTCCTTTCCTAGGCCGCCTGGCTCTGATCAGAATTTTCAACGGCGAAATCAAAAAGGGTCAGCAGGTTGCTTGGGTTCGTCAGGATGGAACAACCCAGCAGGTAAAGGTCACAGAACTTCTAGGAACTAAGGCTTTAGACCGTCATCCAATTGAAAAGGCTGGGCCTGGCGACATTGTTGCGGTTGCGGGAATTGAAGAAATCACCATCGGTGAATCACTTTGCGATCCAAATGACGTCAGGCCGCTACCTCTGATCAAAGTTGATGAACCAGCGATCTCGATGACCATCGGTATTAACACCTCTCCCATGGCTGGCCGAGTCAAAGGTGCAAAGGTGACAGCACGGCTTGTGAAAGAAAGACTCGATCGAGAGCTGGTTGGAAATGTTTCAATCAAGGTTTTACCAACTGGCAGGCCCGATGCCTGGGAGGTCCAGGGCAGAGGAGAGCTGGCGTTAGCAATTTTGGTTGAACAGATGCGCCGCGAAGGATATGAGCTCACGGTCGGTAAGCCACAGGTAGTCACAAAGACCATCGACGGCAAGACGCACGAACCTTTTGAAGATCTCACCATAGATACACCCGAAGAATTCCTCGGGGCTGTTACACAGCTTCTAGCAGCCCGCAAGGGAAGAATGGTCAATCTGATTAACCACGGAACCGGTTGGGTTCGAATGGAGTTCAAGGTTCCATCGAGAGGATTGATTGGATTTAGAACCGAGTTCCTCACCACGACCAAGGGAAGTGGGATTGCTAATGCTCTTGCCGCTGGTTACGAACCGTGGGCTGGAGATATAGTCAGCAGACAAAACGGATCCCTCGTTGCAGATCGAGCTGGTGTGGCAACACCCTTTGCAATGATTGCACTGCAGGAGCGAGGATCATTCTTCGTCGAACCGACCAGCGAGGTCTACGCCGGCATGGTGGTTGGTGAGAATTCTCGGCCTGAGGATATGGACATCAACATCACCAAAGAGAAGCAGCTGACTAACATGCGTGCTGCTTCAGCCGACAGCTTTGTTGGCCTCACCCTACCCAAGAAACTATCCCTTGAGGAAAGCCTTGAGTTTGCCAGGGAAGATGAGTGTGTTGAAGTTACACCTGAAGCAATACGAATTCGAAAAGTCGAGCTCGACGCTAATGTTCGTGCTCGCCTAGCATCGGCTAGAAAGCGCACCAACGCTGAGTAGCTAGATGACTAAAGAAGCAACCCCACCTTTTGGTCGATAGGTTGCTCGGGGCTCTGCCCGGGGAATCTCTGAAGCAATTGGCCTGAGTCTTTTCTGCCGCGCCATTTCTAAGAGAATTATGTTTGCCTCGAGCAGAGCAAACTGATCACCAAGGCACTTCCTTGTTCCCAAGAGAAATGGAAAATAGGCTCCCCTTGGGAGTGAGGATTCAAACTCACCTATCCAACGTTCAGGCTGAAACTGATCTGGATTCTCGAAGAAGTTCTCACTGCGATGGCTCGCATACTGGCTAACCAACACGTGAGCACCTTTCGGAACCCAGGTGCCGCCAATCTCTGTGTCTTGCAGTGCCCTTCTTGGCGAAACCCAAACCGGAGGAGCCAAGCGCAAAGCTTCCGAGACGATTGCCTTGGCAGTGGGGGCCATCAGCACTTTTCGAGCATCGGGAGTCTGACCGGCTGGCAGATACTGCTCGGCCTCTAGTCGCAGTGCTTCCCACAAATCGTCTCTATCTCGAAGGTAAGCGAGAATCCAGGTGGTGACGTTCGCAGTGGTCTCATGGCCACTCAGTATCAGAGTTAGCGTCTCATCCCGAACGTCCTCAAAGCTGAATGGAGCGTTCTCATCGTCCTTGGCTGAGAGTAGTAGACCAAGTAAGTCATCACCATTTTTGCCGGTCGCAAGCCTTTGTCCAATTATGTCTTCGGCAACATCTGCTAAGTAGTTTGCTGATTGGCGAAACTTCTTGAAGTAAGGCAGAGGAATCTTGTCAAACCTGTCGAATCCGGGCAACATGGTGCGCTCAATCCTGTCGATTGCAATCCCCATGTGGTGCTCGACGCCCTTGGCAAACTTAGATATCTCAGTGGAGAAGAGTATTTGAGCAACAATTTGAAATGTCAGGCGCATCATTTCTTCATTGGCTTGCCTCTCTTCCCCTTCTTCCCAGCCATCCAGATGCTCCTGCACAACGTGGCTCATTTGTTGGGCATAGAGATCAAGTTGAGCGTGGTGAAACGGAGGCTGCATCATTCTTCGGTGTCTGAGATGAACAGGCTCCTCATTGGTCAGTAGCCCACGGCCAAGCACCTTGTGCATGCGCTCAAATCCGACTCCCTTTATGAACTCGTGCTGCTTTTTTACCAGCACATCTGTCACTGCTTCAGGGGTGAAGACCGCTACGAACAGCTGGCCCGCGAGAGAAAAACTTGCTGCGTCACCATACTGACGATGCAGATCTAGTAGAAACTTTGGAGTGTCAGCGGAAAATTCAAGAAGGAGCTGAAGCGCAGGTTTTCTGGGTCCTGCGGGTAGGCGCTTGGCTAGTGAGCGAGACAGCCGAACAGGGTCTGGCTTATCTGGATACTCAACCGGTCGGGGCGCGTCGAAGGCTCGGGTCATGTCCTGCCTCCCTGTTTCACTTATTCTCCCGATGTCCCATAAAGTCTGTCGCCTGCGTCGCCAAGGCCTGGAACGATGTAGCCGATCTCATTGAGCTTTTCATCTAAGGCTGCCAGGTGAATTGAAACATTCTTATTGGGCCACTTTTTTGTGAGGTGCTCCTTCACAGCGGCGACACCTTCGGGAGCTCCTAGAAGGCAGATGCAGGTGGCTGCTGTGGCTCCTCGATCAAATGCGTAGTCCAGCGAATCAATCAGCGTTCCTCCGGTGGCAAGCATTGGATCGATAAGGAAAACCTCTCGTCCATCCAGGCGGTCAGGAAGCCTATTGGCATAGGTGATGGGCTGAAGAGTTTCCTCATTACGTTTGATACCCAGGAAGCCAACCTCAGCATCGGGAAGCAATCTGGTTATTCCACCGAGCATTCCCAGGCCTGCGCGAAGAATGGGGATGATCAGGGGAGTGGGCTTGGCTAGTTGAAAACCGCGGGTCTTGGTCAGTGGTGTCTCAACCTCAACGGGATCAGTTTTCAGATTCTTGGTTGCCTCAAAGGTGAGAAGAGTTACTAGTTCCTCCACCAGTTGTCGGAATTGTGCACTCGGGGTTGATTTGTCTCTAAGAAGTGTGACTTTGTGTGAAATGAGTGGATGATTGGCAACGATTAGCTCCATGCCAATACTGTAGCGGGCTGGCTATTATTGTGTTGCTAACGCCAAGACCGGGGCCCCGAAAGGCGATGACACGGAAGGTAGTTGGCGTGAAGGTCTCATTCGAGGTTTATCCCCCCAGGGATCCTTCCGATTCCAGCGCTTTGGAAAATGCAATCATCAAACTCTCCGAACTTGATCCAGAGTTTATTTCGGTGACTTTCGGAGCTGGTGGTTCCAGCACTAAAAACTCACTCGAAGTGTTGAAGTTCATTCGTGATAACTCCAGTGCTAAACCTCTTGCTCATCTGACTTGCGTTGGCACAAAGAGGAGTGAAGCAAGAGAACTCATAGAGGAGTTTCTGAGCGAGGGAATTCAAGATTTTCTGGCCCTGCGAGGTGACTTACCGCCAGGACATAAAGCACAAGCTGACGAGCTCTATCAAGCAGATCAGCTTGTTGAACTAATCCGCTCCCTGGGCGGCGCAGAAAGTGTTGCTGTCGCAGCATTTCCGAATGGTCATCCAGAATCCGGGACTGAGCGCCAAGATCTGGATGCTCTGTTGTCGAAGCAGGAAAAGGGTGCCGACTTTGCCATCAGTCAACTCTTTTTCTATGTCGAGGACTATCTGGAATTTTTGGATTTAACTCGTAGAAGAGGAGTAACTATTCCGATTGTTCCTGGGCTGATGCCAATAGTCTCAATCCCCAGGTTACGAAGAGTCCTTGAGCTCACTGGTGAAAGAGAGCCAGTCGAATTAGTAGCCCTCTTGTCTGCTGCTGGTAGTAGTGAAGATCGGCGCGAAATTGGGATTGATTGGTCAGCCAATCAGATTCGCTCGCTAGTCGAGGCGGGTGTGGAGCATGTTCACCTCTACGCGTTCAATGAATATAAGAACGTGACCGAGGTCCTGAAGCGCTCTGGGGTCAGGTAAGTAGAATTTGGCCATGGGTCTAAGCCAGGAGCTAAAGAGCATCCCAAACATGCTGAGCATCCTGAGGTTGCTACTGGTCCCAGTTTTTCTAATTCTTTTGATCAATGACCTATTTCTCTGGGCTCTAATTGTTTTGGCTTTTGCCAGCTTCACCGACTGGCTAGATGGGCAAATAGCCCGGCGATTCAATCAGGAGACTGCCCTTGGTCGAATGCTGGATCCAGCAGCTGACAGGCTGTTTATCCTTTCCACACTTATTGGACTGACTCTCAATGGAAATATTCCAGCCTGGTTTGCCCTGGTCGTAGTTTTGCGTGATGTCTTGATTCTGTTTGGATTACCAGCGTTGAGAAAATTGGGTTACAAGGCTCTGCCTGTGCACTTTTTAGGCAAGGCTGGCACCTTTGCACTTCTATATGCGCTTCCTCTGATGCTCCTTTCCGATGTATGGCCGCAGGCTGAGTTCTTTGTTTTGCCGCTGGCTTGGGGATTTGCCTGGTGGGGGATTGGCTTGTACTGGCTTTCAGGCTTCATCTACCTCCACCAGCTGCGAAATCTGATTTCGCAACAGCGGGGAAAATCCTCTAGCATTTAGTCTCTAGGGGAGGCTGAATGTTCAAAGATGCCGGCGGCGAAGACACCGCCAAGTTCTCCTCCGACATGCTCTCGGGAACAGTTCCCACGCTCTCACAAGAGGAAACTTTGGCCCTGGCAGCGTTGCCAGCTTCATCCGCGTTGTTAATTGTTCATCGCGGACCTGGAACAGGCTCTCGGTTTCTTCTCGATCAAGACCTAACGGTCGCAGGTCGCCACCCTGATGCAGACATATTTCTTGACGATGTAACAGTTTCACGCAGACACGCAAAGTTTGAGCGTGATGGCTCCGTCTTCCATGTAGTCGATCAGGGCTCGATGAACGGTACCTATGTTGATTCCAAAAGAGTTGATCGCCAGAGGCTAATTAACGGCATGGAAATCATGATTGGTAAATTTCGACTAACCTTCTATAGTTCAGAAAAGGATCGCTAAATGGAGAATGCAGTTCGCAAGCTCCAGGATCACCGCAAGCTCTACACGATAGGACAGGTGCTCACCGTCCTCAAACCAGAGTTCGGTAACCTATCTCCTTCCAAGCTTCGATTCCTGGAAGACCAGGGTCTTGTCACACCGGAGAGAACAGACGCCGGTTATCGCAAGTATTCAGAGACTCAAATTGAAAGACTAAGAATCGTTCTGACTCTGCAAAGAGATCAGTATCTTCCGCTAAAGGTCATCAAGGAATACATGGCGGAACTTGATGCGGGAAAAAAGCCACTGCTTCCATCCAGCTCTTCTGTTTCTCTCCGCAAGGGACAAAAGTTTTCCACCGCCCAGCTCAAAAGTGAAACTGGAATTAGCGACGGTGCTTTCCGGGAAGCTGCCGAGTTGGGTCTCTTTGGAGCTCAACCACACTCTTCTCACGAAGTTGAGATTGCATTCGCCCTGGTCGGCCTAGAGCAATTTGGAATTCAACCAAGGCATCTCAGAGGACTCAAAGCGGCAACGGAGCGCGAGGTTGGCATCATTACCGGTGTCACGGAACCAGTAGTTCGCAAAAAAGCTCCGGACTCAGCTGCGAAGGCCGCTCACCTCGCACGCGAAATAGCGGAAAGATTTGGTGCAATAAGGGCACATCTAGTGGCTGGCGCAATCGACAAAATCGATAGTTAACGACACGCCACGAAATAGAACCCTAAAGCAATACTTGAAGGCAAACTTTTATCTCGTCTGAACCTAGGGAGATCAGTTGGAGATTCAATCACCAACACTGTTTGATGATGGCGTGCCAGCCAAGCCACTTGGCTATCGCGGGACATCTGCCGCTGCCGCTGCCTCAATCTCCTATCGCCAACTTGACTACTGGGACAGAACTGGACTGGTAGTTCCATCTATTCAAAGCGCAACTGGATCAGGATCCCAGAGACTCTATTCATTCCGCGACATTTTGGTTCTAAAGCTGGTGAAGAGACTTTTGGACACCGGTGTTTCCCTGCAGCAGATCCGCACATCAGTTGAACAGCTGAAAGCTTCTGGAATTGCTGATTTGACTAACACGACTTTGATGAGTGACGGCGCCAGGGTTTATCTCTGCACATCGCAGGACGAGGTGATTGATCTCCTTGGCCAGGGGCAGGGCGTCTTTGGAATTGCGGTTGGTCGACTAGTTCGTGAGGTAGAGGCGACGCTGATTGATTTTGCTGCCGAGGAGCTGCAGATTCAAGATGAGCTTGCTGCTCGCAGAGCTAGGAAGATTTCCTAGTCCACCAGCGCTTCTTCTTCGCTCTTCTCGCGTTGACTTCCTGAACTTCAATAATTTCATCCAGCGCACCACCGCGCATTGATCTATCAACAACACCGACCCGAGACTTTTTCTCTGGGGTTTGTTCCAGTTCACTCAGGGCTCCAGCGAGCAGCCAGTCAAAACCCCTGGCAATCTCTGCTGCTCCTTCGGCTGGCCAGGAGTGGATCGGTCTCGCTGCTCCGGTTGCTTGCTGAACAGCCGCACGCTCTTCGAAGTAGGGCATAAGCAGCTGTTCGCCGAAGATTTCCTTCAGCTCTTTGATTCGATAGTCATGCTCGTGAGATTGAGGGCGGAACCGATTGACCACCACTCCCAGCAGCTGCAGTCTGGGGGAGAGCTTGGCGCTAATTTCCAAAATTGCCTTCCGAGCTCGATCAGCAGCAATCACTGAATAGAGGGCCGGCTCTGTCACCAGAATCACTCGATCAGATGCGACCCAGGCGGTTCTGGTTAGGGCATTGATTGACGGGGGAGTGTCAACAATCACCAGGTCGTAATCATCCTCCAGGCCTACCAATACCTGCTCTAACTTCCAAACATCATCGACAGTTGGGGCAGGGTTGTCTAACAGCAGTGACCTGGGAGATCCGACCAGAACATCCATTTTGCTGTCTCTAAACCAGGCTGATGGCACAATGGCTCGCCTAAGAGTCTGAGCTTTACCAGTCTGCAGAACTTCAGCTACCGAGTAACCCTGGTCGGAGGGAGCAGCCAGACCGCTGGTGGCATCACACTGCGGGTCCAGGTCAATCACCAGGGTGTTTAGTCCTCTGTTGAGCGCTGCCGAGGCGAGCCCTAGAGCAACCGTGGTCTTGCCGACCCCGCCCTTTAGTGAGCTGACGCTGAGAACGTGCATTGCAATAGGCTACCTTTTTATCTGTTCTGTGCACTTTAGCGGGTGCGTGATTTGTGGTCGGGAGAGGAATGTTTCGCAAGATTCTGGTTGCGAACCGGGGTGAAATTGCCGTCCGGGCATTTCGTGCTGCCTATGAACTGGGACTCCAAACAGTTGCAATTTACCCCTACGAGGACAGAAACTCTATTCACCGCCAGAAGGCCGATGAGGCATATCAGATTGAAGCTGATGGCTCACCAATCAGAGCGTATCTAAGTGTTAGTGAAGTAATTAGAGTTGCAAAGGAATCCGGTGCAGATGCAATTTATCCCGGTTACGGATTCCTGAGTGAAAATCCCGATCTAGCCAGAGCGGCTCAAGAAAACGGAATTGTCTTTGTCGGTCCCAGTGCCGAGGTGCTAGAGCTAGCCGGCGACAAGGTGAATGCCAAGGCGGCTGCCGTTCGAGCTGGCGTTCCTGTTTTGAAATCAACACTCGCTTCGGACAGTCCCAAAGAGCTAATCAAGCAGGCTGTTGAAATTGGCTTCCCACTTTACGTGAAGGCTGTTGCCGGCGGTGGCGGAAGAGGCATGCGCAAGGTTGAAAAGCAAGCTGATTTAGCGGAAGCTCTCGATGCAGCCATGAAGGAAGCCGGCGGAGCATTCGGTGATCCAAGAGTCTTTCTTGAGCAAGCGGTTATTAGACCGAGACACATTGAAATTCAAATTCTTGCTGACACTCACGGCAACGTGATGCATCTGTTTGAACGCGACTGCTCCATACAGCGCAGAAATCAGAAAGTTATTGAAATTGCTCCCGCTCCAAGGCTCGACGATGAACTTCGTCAGCAGCTCTTTAGAGACGCCATAGCTTTCACCAAAGAAATTGGTTATCAGAACGCAGGAACAGTCGAGTTTCTAATCGAAACAGCTGGACCCAATGCTGGCAAGCATGTCTTCATTGAAATGAATCCAAGAATTCAAGTCGAACACACTGTCACCGAAGAGATCACCGATGTTGATCTTGTTCAGTCCCAGCTAAGAATCGCCGGGGGAGAGTCACTCAAGGATTTAGGACTCAGCCAGGAGGAGATAAGACCACACGGTTTTGCTCTGCAGTGCAGAATCACCACCGAGGATCCAGCAGCAGGATTTAGACCGGACACCGGCCGCATCACCACCTATCGATCACCAGGTGGAGCTGGTATTCGCCTGGACGGTGGAACGGTAACCACTGGTGCCGAAGTCTCACCCCACTTTGATTCGATGCTGGTGAAGCTGATTGCCAGAGGCAGGGACTTCCCCTCAGCTGTTCAAAGAGCCAGAAGAGCATTGGCTGAGTTCCGAATTCGCGGTGTGGCAACCAACATCAACTTCCTGCAGGCAGTGGTCGAGGATGAAACCTTTGCCAGTGGTGAGCTCTCCACACACTTCATTGAGGAAAGACCCGAGCTGATGAAAGCAAGGGTCTCTCAAGACAGAGGAACCAAGGTCTTGCAGTGGCTGGCAGAGGTGACCGTCAATAAACCCTACGGCGATAGAAACTCCAGACCTGATGCAGCAACCAAGTTGCCCGAAGTAGACCTATCAAAGCTTCCTCAACCCGGAACCAAACAGCTGCTCACCGAACTAGGACCAGAGAAGTTCGCACAGTGGCTTAGGGAACAGAAGAGAGTGTTGGTTACCGACACAACTTTCCGCGATGCTCATCAATCCCTACTTGCAACCAGGGTTCGTTCCAAGGATCTGGTGGCGGTTGTTCCACATGTTTCAAGGCTGACACCGCAGCTTCTCTCATTGGAGGCTTGGGGTGGAGCGACCTACGATGTTGCACTTCGTTTCCTCGGGGAAGATCCCTGGGACAGGTTGGCTGCCATGCGAGAGCAGCTTCCTAACCTTTGTATTCAGATGTTGCTCAGGGGAAGAAACACTGTTGGCTACACTCCCTATCCGACAGAAGTTACCGAAGCATTTATTGACGAAGCAGCCAAGACCGGTGTCGACATCTTCCGAATCTTTGATGCACTCAATGATGTAAACCAGATGGAACCAGCCATTCGTGCTGTCAGAGAAAAGACCGGTGCAATTGCAGAGGTTGGTCTGAGCTATACGGCAGACCTGCTTGATCCAAAGGAAACTCTCTACACGCTTGACTATTGGCTCAAGTTGGCAGAGAAGATGGTTGCTGCCGGCGCACACATCATCGCTATCAAAGACATGGCAGGACTCCTGCGTCCTGCAGCTGCAAGCAAGCTGGTAAGCGCTCTTCGAGAGAGATTTGATCTCCCAGTTCACCTTCACACTCATGACACCGCTGGGGGACAGCTGGCGACGCTGCTCGCCGCAATTGAAGCTGGCGTTGACGCTGTCGATGCAGCGAGTGCTCCGATGGCCGGAACCACCTCTCAGCCATCGATGTCGGCTCTGGTGGCTGCTCTTGCCAACACAGAGCGCGACACTGAATTGGATCTCGACAGTGTCTGCGCAATAGAACCATATTGGGAGGCAGTCAGAAGGGTTTATGCACCTTTCGAATCTGGTCACCCTGGGCCAACTGGCAGAGTCTATGAGCATGAGATTCCAGGCGGTCAACTTTCCAATCTTCGCCAGCAGGCAATTGCGCTCGGGTTGGGCGATCGCTTTGAACTGGTAGAGGAAATGTATGCCGCTGCCAACAAGATTCTGGGAAGACCGCCGAAGGTAACGCCGAGCTCCAAGGTGGTTGGCGATCTCGCTCTTCACCTGGTAGCGGTTGGCGCAGACCCAGCTGACTTTGAAGAAAACCCACAAAACTACGACATTCCAGATTCAGTTGTTGGTTTCATGGCTGGAGAGCTTGGCGACCTACCCGGCGGTTGGCCAGAACCATTCCGCAGCAAAGTGCTGGCAGGAAGAAAAGTAGATGTCTCGGTAAAGCAGGTTTCAGATGCAGATAAAGACACTCTGCGGACTGTAACTTCTCCTGAAAGAAGAAGGAAGCTAAACGAGCTTTTATTCCCAGTTCCTCAGAGGGAATTTGAAAAAGTCAGAGCAGCTTATGGAAATCTCGACAGCGTCGACACCATTGACTATCTCTACGGCTTAGAAACCGATAGTGAACACATTATCGAGCTCCGAAAAGGACTGCAGCTGATTGTTGGCCTTGAGGCGATATCAGATGCTGATAGCAAGGGCTTTAGAACGGTCATGACCAAACTCAACGGACAGCTCAGACCAGTTACAGTTAGAGATCACAGCATTTCAGTCGTGGAGGCATCAGCCGAAAAGGCAGACCCGACGAAACCAGGCCACGCTGCAGCCCCCTTCACCGGGGTGGTGACACCAAAGGTTTCCGTTGGCGATATGGTTGAAAAAGGCCAGCCAATAGCCTCAATTGAGGCCATGAAGATGGAAGCGGCGATTGCAGCTCCAATTGGTGGCAAGATTGTACGGCTGGGGGTCGCTGGCCCCACACCGGTTGAGGGTGGCGAC
>Ga0172372_10004548_pt1 | contig 19655 bp, 16 predicted proteins | sample LakKiv5m_2_FD_114544 | JGI IMG/M metagenome (GOLD analysis project Ga0172372, IMG submission 114544) | Freshwater microbial communities from Kabuno Bay, South-Kivu, Congo - kab_092012_9.5m | ecosystem: Environmental > Aquatic > Freshwater > Lake | place: Democratic Republic of the Congo...
AGCTCCGGGACTACAACCGCGAGGGCTGGGCCCGCCGGTTCTTCGAGAACTGGCGGGAGCAGCTCAAGTGGCAGCGACTCAAGCCCTACGAGAAATTCGGACGGATGATCGATCGACACTGGGACGGGATTGCCGCGTACTGCGAGTCAGAGAACAAGGTCGCGCTGGGTTTTGTCGAGGGACTCAACAACAAGGTTCGGGTCATCCAGCGCCGCGCTTACGGACTACGCGATGAGGAGTACCTGCGGCTCAAGGTGTTGACCTGCATGCTCGAGCCCCTGCCAAAAAGACCCGGATCTACCCACTCGAAAACCCGATGAGCCAAAAAATAAAACCTAATCGACCTCACGATCCAATCGCAATTGCGCGACCCTGGACTTGAATTCCTTCGGGGTCAGCCCGAGCAGATCACCGGCCGCATCAGGCTTCTTGCCGACTGAACGCAAGGCAGCTCCCAAGTAGGCCCTTTCAACATCGAGCAGGAGTTTCGTCAGGTCGATGCACGACTCTTTTCCCGCCGGGAAACTCGCAGCCGGCAGCTTTATGCAATCCGGAAGAATCAAAATTCCGCCTCTTCCAACCGGAGTACCGCCCGCTTCATCAGGAGCGCCCCCGTCCTTCCCAACACTCTGTCCCCGCCCCGATCCAGCCGTCCACGCATCAATGATGGGCCCGGGTAACGAGGCCAACTCGACTCTGCTGCCCGACTCCAGAGTCACTGCACGTTCGATGATATTTTCCAGCTCGCGAACATTGCCAGGCCAGGTCCAATGCTCCAGCGCAGCCCTTGCTTCGTCCGAAAAACCAGCAAGCGACTTTCCCTGCCGAGTGGAGAACTTTCCAAGGAACGCATCCGCGAGGAGCGGTACATCCCCCTTGCGTTCGCGCAGCGGGGGAGTTTTCAGAAGAATGACATTGAGACGGTAATAAAGGTCCTCCCGGAAAGTCCCTTTGGCCACTCCCGCCTCCAGGTCCCGATTGGTCGCCGCGATGATCCGGACGTCGACTTTGATATCTTCCGTGCCGCCAACCTTCCGGAACGACCTTTCCTGGATGGCTCGCAGAAGCTTGACCTGCATGCTCAATGGCAGCTCGCCCACTTCATCCAAAAAAAGCGTCCCGCCATGCGCAACCTCGAAAAGCCCCTGTTTGTCCGAGACCGCCCCCGTGAAACTCCCCCGGCGGTGACCGAACATCTCGCTTTCGATCAAAGTCTCCGGAATCGCCCCGCAATTGACCGGAACAAAAGGCTTGCCTTTCAGGGGGCCGGTCTCATGAATCATCTTGGCAACCAGCTCCTTGCCGGTTCCGCTTTCTCCAATGATGAGGATATTGGTCTTTGCCACGGAAACTTTCTCGATCATCTGAATCAGCTTCTTGACCACCGCAGACTGGCCCAGAATCTGTCGGGCGGGGACTTTTTCGGATTTCTTTGAGTCACTCACTCGACACCTCCGGCCAACTGGAAGATTGGCAGATACATGGCAATCAGGATCCCGCCCACCGTGCCCCCCAGAACAACAAGCACCAGAGGTTCGATCAGTTTGGTCAGTCCGGCGACCGAGGTCTCGACTTCCATCTCGTAAAAGTCAGCGACTTTCTCGAGCATCCGATCCAACGCACCCGTGCTCTCTCCCACGGCCATCATCTGCACCGCCATCCGAGGAAAAACATCAATTCGAGACACGACGGAACCCAACGTTTTTCCCGCTTCGACTTCCGAGCGGATCCCCCCGATCGCCTCCTCGAGAACGGCGTTGTCGACCGTATTACGACATATATCAATCGCATCCAGCAGGGAGACCCCGCTCATGAGCAGGGTGTTCATGGTTCTCGAGAAACGGGCCACACCGGCTTTTTGAAGCAGAGGCCCGAACAGGGGGGCCCTGAACAGGACGCGGTCCAGAAACACGCGTCCTTCCTTGCTCCTCAGATAGTTCGTCAGCAAAAAGCCCCCCACAGTCACGCCAACCGACAGGAGGAGAAAGTGATCGACCAGAAAGTGGGAGATATTGATCACGAACTGAGTGGGTGCAGGAAGCGTCTGCCCTGCACTCGTGAGCAACTCCTCGAATTTCGGAATGACTCCGACCAGCATGCCAGTGACCACACCGATACCGACGAGCACGACTATTGCGGGATAGATCATCGCACTCTTGACGGTGCGTTGCAGCCGATCCGTGTCCTCCAGATAGCGAGTCAGGCGCTTCAACATCGTATCCAGGGAACCCGATGACTCCCCGGCCTGGATCAGCGCCACCCCCAGCTTCGGGAATATATTTGGATAGGCCGATACGGTTTCCCAAAAATAGGAACCCGATGCGACCTTCTCCTTGATGGTCAGAGTGGCCACCTTGAGAACCTTGTTGGACGACTGATCCGCAAGAATCTCGAGCGATTGCACCAAAGGCACGCCACTTGATATCAATACCTGCAACTGCCGGATGAAAGCGAGGACCTCCACCAAGGGCACCCTGGCGGAGCTCTTTCCGGACCCGGTCCTGCCGCCCCCGGCCGCTTTGACCGCGGAGATCCGCTTGGGCCGCACGCCCATATTACGAAGAAGCACGCGCACATCGCCTTCGCTCGAAGCATCGAGCTTGCCTGTTGCCCGCTTCCCCGCCCGATCCACTCCTTCGTAGATGAACTCAGCCATAACTTCCTCTCAGAGCCTGCCAAAAGTTGAAGCGCCTCATTTCGGAACGGCCCCGCCCAGAATCTTGGCGAGCTCTTCAGGTACAGGACTATGTTCGATCGCCTCCTGGCGCCCGACGACTCCGGACTTCACCAGTGTGACTAGCGTCTGATTCATCGTGATCATGCCTGTATCCCCCTGACCGGTCTGCATCATCGAGTAAATCTGATGAATCTTGTCCTCCCGGATCAAACTGCGAATTGCGATATTGGGAATCAGAATCTCGCAGGCAAGCGCTCTTCCGCCAGCCACTTTGGGAACCAAAGTCTGGGAGACGATCGCTTGGAGAGTGAAGCTCAGAAGCTGCCTGATCTGGGTCTGCTGGTGATGAGGAAACACGTTGACGAGTCGATTGATCGATTGCACCGCACCATTGGTGTGAAGCGTCGCAAAAACCAAGTGCCCGGTTTCAGCCATGGTCAGGGCCATTTCGATGGTTTCCAGATCCCGCAATTCCCCGACCAGCACGTAGTCCGGATCCTGCCGGAGAATCTGCTTGAGCGCGGAACCGAAACTCTGCGTGTCTGTTCCCACCTCGCGTTGATTCACGATGCATTTGTTATGACTGTGAACAAACTCGATCGGATCCTCGACCGTGATCAGGTGGCCGTAGTCCTCGCGGTTGAGGAGATCGAGCATGGATGCGAGCGTGGTCGACTTGCCACTGCCCGTCGCTCCCGTGACCAATATCAGACCGGCAGGCTTCTTAAGCACATCCCGCAGGATTTTGGGGAGTCCCAGGGCATCGAAAGGGGGAATCGAAACCGGAATCCGCCTGAAAACACCGGCGACGGATCCGCGCTGCCAGAAGAGATTGCCGCGAAAACGAGCGATATTCCCCAGACCAAAGGAAAAATCCAATTCCAGATCACGCTCGAACTCCGCCTTCTGGGAGTCCTGAAGCACCGAGTAGCAAAGTTCCTTGGTATCAGCCGAAGAGAGCGTGTCCATCTTCACCTGAACCATCTTGCCCTGAATCCTGAATTCGGGAGGCACACCGACTGTGATATGCAAATCGGAAGCATCCTGATCCACCATCGCCTTGAGTAGAGCTGCGAGCGAAACTTTGAGTGCCATGACTCAGTTCTCCATCGTGAGGGACAACGCCTCTTCCATCGTGGTCATTCCTTCCGCCACCTTGGTGAGTCCCGACATCCGAAGAGTCTTCATGCCTTCCTTGACGGCCTGCTTTCGCAGATCAAGAACACTCTGCCCGGCAAGCACCATCTCCTTTAGATTGGCACTGAAGTCCAAGACCTCGTAGATCGCGACGCGCCCCTTGTATCCGGAACCGCCGCAGACCTGACATCCCTTGCCCTGGCGGATTCTTGCCGACGCCGCGAGCTCTGCCGGCATTCCCATCTCGATCAGTCTCTCCTTGGGTATCGGAGTGTCGGACACGCACTTGCCGCAAATCCGGCGGAGCAGCCTCTGCGCGACCACCGTATTGAGCGATGAAACCACCAGAAATGGCTCGATTCCCATGTTCATCAAACGAGTGATGGTCGAAGGGGCATCGTTGGTGTGCAACGTTGACAAGACCAGGTGACCCGTCAGCGCAGCCTGAATGGCGACCTCGGCGGTCTCGTAGTCCCGGATCTCACCGACCAGCACCGTATCCGGATCTTGACGCAAAAGGGCCCGCAGAACACTGGCAAACGTCAATCCCACTTCCTTCTGAACCTGAACCTGATTGATGCCCTCGAGGTTATATTCCACCGGGTCTTCCGCGGTGGAGAGATTGTCGGTCACCTTGTTGAGCTCGGTCAGCGCGGAATAGAGGGTCGTGGTTTTTCCACTTCCTGTGGGACCGGTGACCAGCACCAGTCCGTTCGGCGCATAGATGCCCTTCCGAAAAACGTCCAGCTGTCCGCTCTCGAAGCCCAAAACCTTGAGATCGAGCTGAAGATTTCCCTTCGCGAGCATCCTGAGCACGACTTTTTCACCGAAAAGTGTCGGCATGGAGTTGACCCGGAAGTCGATTTCCGTGCCGGAAAACTTCAGCTTGATCCGTCCGTCCTGCGGGACCCGGGACTCGGCGATATCCATCTTGGACATGATCTTGAATCGTGCGATCACGGCACGCTTCATCTCCAGCGGAACCTGCGCCACTTCAATGAGCACACCATCGATCCGCATGCGCACGCGAAAACGCTTCTCGTAGGGCTCCACATGAATATCACTGGCGCCGCGCCGGATTCCCTCCGAAAGGATGCCGTTCACGAACTGAATCACCGGGGCATCCTGCTCATTGGCCCCCCCTCCATCGATCTCGTGCACCTGCACGAGCTCGAGCGCGGACGACGGAGCCCCACCGTCCTCCTTGGCCTGCTGGTCCTTGAACTTCCCGATGATATCTGATGCGGCTGCAAGACCGCTGTAATACTTGCTGATGGCCCCTTCGTAGGCTGAAAAGTTGGTCAGGACCGGCTCCACGCTCAACTTGGTCCGAAGTTTGATTTCATCCAGCATCGGAACCGAGGTGGGATCATAAGTGGCCACCACCAGGGTCGTTCCGTTGGACTTGATCGGAACGCAACCGCACTTTTTGGCAAGCTCACCCGGAACCAGGGAAATCACTTCCGGTCCGATCGGAAACTTGGCGAGATTCACCGTGGGCATCCCGAATTTGGACCCCAGATATTGCATCAACTTGACATCGGAGATGATCTTTTTTTCGACCAGATGCTTGATATATCCACGCCCATCCTTGCCGACGGATGCGGCGGCATCGCTCACTTGCTGGGCGTTGATGATCCGGTCCTTGACCAATAATTCCGCAAGTTGGCGTGACATCCTGTCTTGCCCTCAGTCTCAATCGGGGAAACCTGCGCAAAGTCCGGGCCTCATGCCCGGTCAATGCCGGCTCGAATTGCATCTACCTATATAATGACCAACCGCAAAAGATCGGTCAAATGCCAAGAATCTGACGCGCACGACCGACATCATCTGATATCTGCGCCTTCAGGGCTTCAATACCCGAAAATTTACGCTCATCGCGGATCCGGTGCACAAAACGGACCTCCAGCGTCCGCCCGTAGAGATCGAGCGAGGAGTCCAGAATATGGGTTTCAATGAGCGCGGGAAACTCAAGCTCGTGGGCCGAAGGCTTCTGCCCCTCGGCGGCCTTGAAAGTCGGGCGGACTCCCACATTGGTCACAGAAGGAACAATACGTCCGTCATCCAGCACCGAACGTGTGGCATAAACCCCCCAAGGAAGAGCCAGCTTGAGCTCGAGCCTGAGGTTGGCCGTGGGGAACCCAATTATCCTTCCCCTTCCCTCTCCACGCACCACGATGCCGCTGTAACTGAACTCGCGTCCCAGCAGCCGCGCGGCCGTATCCACTTCACCCCGAAGAAGATGAGTCCGAATTCTGGAGCTCGATACCACCTCACCATCGGATTGGCGGGCTTGCACGATGGTCAGCCTGACGCCTGCCTTGCGGCACAGCTCGTCGAGCACGCTCAAGTGCCCCCCCCGGCCTTTGCCGAAGCCAAAATCATAACCCACCACAATGGCGACCGCATTGAGTCGCTTGAGCAGGACCTCCGAGAAGAACTGTTCCGGATCCGTGACCGAGAACTCGCGACTGAAGGGCTGTTCAATTGCGATATCAATCCCCGCCGCCGCAATCAGCCGGAGCTTTTCCTCATAGCTGCAGAGCAGATGCAGCTCCTTTTCCGGCCGGAGGGAAATCTGGGGATGAGGCTTGAATGTGAAAGCAACCGAGGTCCCCCCCAGCTCCCGGGCTTGTTCCACGGCGAGCGAAAGGATCATTTGATGGCCAAGGTGGACTCCGTCGAAATTACCGATCGTCACGACCACTTTCGGTGGAACCTCTTCCAATGCGTCGAAACCGCGGACCACTTCCATTCGCAATCGCCTCCAGAAAGACACCGGATCAACCCAGTCTGACCCCACTAAGCCATCCCCCCAGCCGACCGTCAATCGATCACGAAAACCGCGGGAGGCCCCCCCGGGATTCCACCTTGCACGGCTGCTAATTCAAGAGAATACTAAGGCCGAGGAGCAAGAATTCCCATGGCAGGCATAACGGAATCCAAAGCCCACAAAGCTCGAATCATCACAATCGCCAATCAAAAAGGCGGAGTCGGAAAAACCACGACGACTATGAATCTTGGTGCTGCGCTCGCACGCTCCGGGCGAAGAGTGCTCTTGGTCGACAGCGACCCTCAAGCCAATCTGACCAGCTACCTGGGCGTGACCCCCGGTGCCGGCGACTGGGAAACCACTCGAACTTTGGATGAAGTCTACCTCGCGAAAAGGGCGATCGATTCATCGGCAAAATGTGATTTCACGGCTAAAACCAATCATGCGGGAATCCAATTGGTTGCCGCGGAGAAAACCCTTTCGGGAGTGGAGCTCTACCTCCTCAGTCGGAGCGACAAGGAGTTGATCCTGTCCCGATTCCTTCAGTCCCTCGCGGAGCAGTACGACGACATCCTGATCGACACGCCTCCGAGCGTGGGCCTTCTGACCCTGAATGCACTCTGTGCCTCGGACGCGGTCCTCATTCCTGTGCAACCGGAGTTCTTCAGTCTCGAAGGTATTGTCAAGATTCGGGAAACGATTGAGACGGTCCGCGGACGTTGGAACTCGAAACTGGGTATTCTGGGTGTCCTGCCGACCCAAGTGTCCAACCGGCGCACGCTGACGGGCGAGGTCCTCGAAGCACTGAAAAACGAGCTGGGTGACCTGCTCTTTTCTCAGTCCATCCACGACAACTCGGCTGTCACCGAGAGCTCCGGACACGGCAAGTCCGTGCTGGATTACGACCGTTCCTCCCGTGGCGCAAAAGATTATATCAATGCCGCCCACGAGTATTTGAAACGCCTGCAGCAACTCCCCTGAATCAAGGATCAATGACCATGACTCCGCAATCCCCCGAGCAGAGCCGTTCCACAGGAAAACTTGGACGAAATCCTTTTTCGAGCAAGCCGCTCAAGGTCGGCATCAAGAATCCATCCCCCTCTGTTTTTGAGTCCGAAACCCGGGAAAAAGCGGACTCTAGTCGTCTCAGGTCAAAAGAATCGACGAAGTCCGACGAACGCCTCCATTTCAAATCGGCCGCCCGCGGAATCAGATATCTACTGGAGGGGGCTTTCTACTCCCTTGCACTGCAAGTCATTCAAAAGCTGCACTCCAAAGCCGAGCGTTGAATCTATTCAACATCAGTTCCGACGAGCCCTGATAGCCCGCTTTTCACAGCATGGATCTTGCTCCCTCATGCAAGCATAAAACCCTGTGGTTGCTCCTTAAACTCTCTTAAGTGGTTAAACCGGCTAATTCCGGTTTAAAGACCGCGACTTGAGAACAGCTTGCCGTTACCTTCTCGCGATCACTCACGCTGCAGTCGAGCAAAACATTCCATGGAGATATGAGCCCTGTGACACGCGACCAAAGACGGATCCGCAAAGAATACAATATTCCGGAGCTCGATAGCATTCTCAGGAATGTCGCCATCCAGATCCGCATGCACCGGGAGGAAATGGGGGTTTCTCAAAATGAGCTCGCCCGCCGTGCATCCATATCCAAAACGACCGTCAACGATCTGGAGAATGAAGTCGCTTCGGACCTCCAACTTTCAACACTCTGCCTTCTGGCAAAGGTCCTGAAGAAGCAGCCTATTGAGTTGATCACTCAATCCGATTTGCCTCTCGAAAACGGAGACAAGAAGGCCTTTTTGAAAGCCGTCGAGGAAATGGGCCCCATTTGGAAAATCCTCGAGCGGCTCTACCGTCGAATTCGTTGATCAGGACCTCAAAAGTGCAGGGTCTAAACCTGCACTTTTGAAAAATCCGCCGCCTGCTCGTACAGGCCGCGCACCTTCAAAAGCAGTGCGATTCGATTCGATTTGACCGCCGGATCCTCGGCATTGACGAGCACTTTCTCGAAGAACACGGCAAGTGGCGCGCCCAAAGCGGCCAAACCCCGGAAGTAATCCGAGAAACGACCGGCAGAAAGCCACTCCTCACATTTTTTTTCCAAATCATTCAGGGCCCTGAGGAGGTGCTGCTCGGCATCCTCCTTGAATAGCTCGGGACGGACCCCGTAGTTCGACACTTGGGAGGCACTGATATCTTGGGTCAGATTTCGAGCCCGTCGATATGGCACCAGGGCTGCACTCAAGCTGGCTTCGCCAGTTTCCTTGAGCGCCTGACTGGCGGCCGCCACGAGCTCGCGGGCTTCAAACAGGCTGCGTGCATCGACCCGCGCACAAACAGCGTCCACTGCTCCGGGATCGTAGGAGTCACGCCATGCTGCCCGCAGGCGCCCCATCAGAAAGGCGACCACTTTCTCACGCGTTTCGCTCCCGATACTGACCCCGGCCGCTTCGAGACTTTTCAATGCCACGTCCACAGCTTCACCGAGGCCAAGCATCAAGCCCCCCCGGTCGCCCACATCCATGCCGAGCACTCTCAAGACACCAATGGCCGAGCGCCGGAGACCGAAAGGATCCTTGTTACCCTTGATATCAAATCCTCCGTTCACGAACATCGCCAGGGTGTCGAGCTTATCGGCGAGCGAAAGGATCAAGCCGGCCGGTGTGCCCGGCAATGGACTGGAAGCGCCCACCGGTTCATAGTGGGATTCAATCGCGCCGGCCACGAGCGCCGAATCCTCACCTCCCAGTTTTTGGTGGCGAGCAAGAACTCCTCCCATGATCCCTTGCATCTCGTCCGGAAACTCCTGAACGCAACCACTCTTGAGGTCCGCCTTCGAAAAGCGGGCTGCCAAGACTGCTGCGCGCATCTCAGCCTCACCGATCGCACGCGACCCCGTGTTCGCGATCACTCTAACCCGCGACCCGATGCCTTCCACAATCCGCGCCATTCGCTCCGTTTTATCGTAAAGAGACCCCATTCCCTCCTGAAGCAACTGACTCCTGAGCTTCTCACGGAAGTCCGCGAGCGGAGTTGCAAGGTCACCGTCATAGTAAAAAGTTCCATCGGAAAGGCGGCCTACAACCACATCCTGCGTTCCGGAGATCATCGCTTTTTCGTCCCCGGGCCGATACCCGGCGACTCCGATATAGAAAGGCAATGCAGTCCCCGCGGAATCCTGCATCGCAAAGAAATTCATGTTTTCCTTGAGCACCGACTTGATCAAACGGGCGGGCAGCTTCATGTATTCCGCCCCGATATTGCCCTCGAAAACATGCGGGGACTCGGAAAGTCCTGCACATTTATCCAGCAACGCTTCATCCAACAACTCGCTCGCGCCCCGCTTCCTCGCGATGGTCCGGGCCTCTCCTAGAATCTTCTCCTTGCGCGCCTGCCAGGAAGGCTCCACTCCAGCCTCTCGGATTCGCGCGGAATAATCTCCTGCCCTCTCGATCGACAGTACTCCGGGACTCAGAATGCGCTGGCCCTGGGTCTCCCGACCAGCCTGCAGTCCGTAAGCCTCGATGGGAATCACACGGTCTCCGGCAAGGGCCAGAATCCAACGAACCGGCCTGACAAAGGCCGGTGATATCTCAGCTGGAAGCCAGCGCATCACCAGCGGAGCGGGCAACACAGCCACCCAATCCCTGAAGGCCTCGGCCACCAGCATTGGCAGATCCCTGCCCGGAACCACTTTCTTCACATGAAGAAATGTTCCATCCGCTTTCTGCGAGAAGTTCGCTTCCTTGGGATCGATCCCATTTTTTTTACAAAACCCGATGCCCGCAGGGCTCAAACCACCATCCACCGCGCGAGCGATTCGCTCGGCCGGACCCCAGATCTCCACACTGCGAGCCGGCTCGGTCACCGGCAACCCCCGAAGGAGCAAGGCGATGCGGCGCGAGCCCACAAATACTTCGCTCTGCATCCTGCTCAGTGAATCCAAAAACTCAGGACTCGCAGAGTGCATCTCCCGCAGACTCGAGACAAAAGTCTCCCACTTCTGACGCAATTCCTGATTCGCATTGCCCTGAAAGGAGGGGGGCAGCTCTTCGCACCCCAGTTCCAGCACCACATCCGTCATCGACGTGGCTCCGGATGGTTTGTAGACATCCCCGCCCTTGCGGTTGACCTGCGGCATGCGAGCTGGTGCATTCCTCACCCACTCCTGGCGGGCATCCCGCTCGAGACGCTCCAGCATCGGGAATCCCGCCTTCTCGCGCTCCGACCGATACATCGTCGCGCACTGACGCGCGCAGTCCCGTACCCGGCCTATATAACGCTGACGTTCGCTGACCGAGATCGCCCCCCGGGCATCCAGCAGATTGAATGCATGGGAAGCCTGCAGGACAAAATCATATGCCGGCAACACGAGATTCTTCTCGCAGAGGCGGGCGACCTGCGCTTCGCAGAAAGAAAAGTGCCTGAACAGCTCGGAAGTGTCGGCTTCCTTGAAGTTGAAATGCGAAAACTCGAACTCACCCTGCTGAAAAATATCGCCGTAAGTGAAATGCTCGTTGAAGGGGATCTCGAAACCGTTCTTGATTCCGGTCGCATACATGTAGAGTCGTTCGAGTCCGTAGGTGATCTCGCCGCTCACGACTTCAATATCAATCCCACCCAGCTGCTGGAAATAGGTGAACTGAGTGATTTCCTGGCCATTGGCCCTCACCTCCCAGCCCAATCCCCAGGCGCCAAGCGTCGGTCCTTTCCAGTCATCCTCGAGCAGAGAGATATCATTCTGCCTGAGCGGGATTCCCACCTCTTCCAGGGACTTGAGGAAAAGATCGACGATGTTCGCGGGTGACGGCTTGAGCAGCACCTGCAACTGATAATAATGCTGGAAGCGGTAGGGACTCTTGCCATAGCGCCCGTCCACAGGGCGACGGCAGGGCTGAACGTAAACTGCACGCCAGGGTTCAGGCCCGATTCCCTTCAGAAAAGTATGCGGGTGGAAGGTTCCGGCCCCCATCATGGCATCGTAGGGCTGGCTCATGATGCAACCATGGTCCGTCCAATACTTCATCAACTTGAACGTGAATTCCTGAAAAGTGGGCATCGGGGTTTTGGTCGTCTGAACATTGGCCATGTTCAAGGTTCTACACCCGGCCGTTGAAATTGGGGAGCGCCCCTTGTCCCGGGGACGCAAAAAAGCCAATGGCCCCCCGCAGTCGGGGAGCCATTGGCGAAGAGACGCGCGTCTTCACGACGCATTCATCAGAAAGTGAAGCTCAGACCACCCGTGACCGAGTAGAAACCGGAACGAGCCAGTGAGCCCCCCAACACTTGCTTGTCCATGTCGGAGTACGCAGCCTGATACCCGTAATAGTTGTTGTAGAAAGCTGCGTTGTTCAGGCTCTGATTCTCACGGGAGGTCACGACGGTGAAGTATTCAAACTGAGCACCGATCGAGATCGCCTTCGTGATCCGGATATCCAGCCCCGCAGACAAGGAGCCCAGCACCGAATAGACTTCATAATCCCGAGCCAACGTCGTCATTCCGGACTGATAGAGTCCATCGATGATTCGCTGATCGTAATTGATGAAACTCTTGGACCATGCAGCCCCCCCTCCGATGAATGGACGGAGACGAGCTTCGGGCCCGAGAAGGTGCAGTTTCAGAGTCGCATCAATCACGTTCTGTTTCATCGCCAAGGCTTCGCGGGTGCCCGTGTACCATTGGAGATTATAAACCCAGGGATTCGAGGAAGTCAGGGTGACGCCGTACTCGTTGAAAGAATAGCCCACAGCGAAAGAGACGTGATCACTCACGGCAACCCCGAGGTCCAAACCTGCCGAATACCGGGACTGAACATTATAACCGGACACAGAAGACATGGTCGCAAGCCCGCCGCGAGGCGCAACCGAGATTGCAATCTTCTCGGAATCACTTTCAGTCTCGAGCGTCGAAACCATGGCCGAACTCGGAGCAGAAGCCGGAGCCGCAGCAACCGGGGCAGTGGACTGCAGGCTCTGAGCTGCAGCAGGAGCCTCGCTCACCAGCGCAGGCACCGGCGCTCCAGGCAGAACCTCTTCCTGCATAGCCGGTGCCGCAGGAGCAACCGGAGCCTTGAGACTCTGGGTCACAGAGTCGCTCGCAGGCACGCCCTTGCTGCCCAGGAGTTCTTCTTCCCGGCGCTTTTCGTCACGGAGTCTGAGCTCCTCGAGACGTTCCTGCAGAATGTCCTCATTTCGCATCTCTTGGCGCAGGCGTTCACGCCGCAGCAGCTCGGAGCGGGAGAGATGTTCGACTTCGGAAGTGCCACCGACGACAGACTCCTGTTGAACGACAGCGGCTTGCGGCTGCAACGGAGGCGCACTGCGACTACTGTCACGTGCCGCCTGGGAAACCTCGAGAGCACCTCGCTCAGCCTCTCGACGGACCGCAGGATCTTCCTGCTCGGATGCAACCTGATCGGCATCCTGCTGAGTTTCATATACGAGTTCGGCCCGGGAAACCACCGGCTGCACGGAGACCAACAAGACCGCGCCGATCGCAGCCTTACGCACCAGGACGAAACCAGAGTTATTTTTGAACTTCTTCATACGACTCCCAATATCACTTCCGACGTTCAGTGCCACACCACCCTCGAACAGGACGCCTCCGCAAACCCCTCTCCGGATATGCTCCGGCAGCCGGTTTGATATAAACAGAAGCTCCACCTCGGATGACGCGGCGTCGATATCAGCCTTGATTCGGGTTGTATATAAAAATTATTTTCAATCGTGATTTAAAAATTCACGAGGACTCATCTGCCGATACGCAACTGATGAAGGGCTTCCCCGGCAGTACCCCCGCCGAAAAACGTCTGCATCGCGCGCTTGGAGAGATCCTCCTGCAATTTGGTCATCATCGGACCGATGCCTGAACGGACCACGATGAAGAAGGTCATCATGGCAATCAACAGCATGAGCAGGTACTCCACGGTGCCCTGCCCCTCTCTGGATTTCCATTCCAAAGGCATGATTTCAAATGGGTTTTTATAGGACACCGCTAGTCATTCCCTGCACCCTTGTAGCTTTTCGCGCCTGCACGTTTGAAGATGGCATCCACGGCCCTGAGCTGAAAGTCCATGGATACGAGCCTGGCAAGCTCCCTCGGACTCAGGTGTTCTGTGATCCGCTGATCATCAGCTAAAAAATCAAGAAAGCGACTCACGTGATCCCGTGTCTCATCTTTTGCAATATATGGCTTTCCACTTCCATCCAAAGCCGCATGAGCAGCGGCCTGCACCCAGACGTAGGCTTCCTCCCGGGCGACTCCCTTTTTTACGAGCGCCAAGAGCACGTGGCCGGACCCCGTAACCCCCCCTTGAGCTGCGAGATTGGAGGCAACGCGGTCGCGGTCCACCTCGAGATGGTCAATAATGCCGGTCATTCGGTGGAGAGCATAATCCAGAAGCAAAGTCGCATCCGGCAGTATGACTCGCTCAACCGATGAATGACTGATATCCCTCTCGTGCCAGAGCGCGACATTCTCCATGGCCGCGGCGGCATGCGACCTGAGCAACCGAGCGCACCCGGTGATATTCTCCGAAGAAATGGGATTCCTCTTGTGGGGCATCGCACTCGACCCCTTCTGGCCGCGGCTGAACCCCTCCCTAAGTTCGGACACTTCGGAGCGCTGAAGGTGCCGCAGTTCGACTGCAATTCGCTCGAGAGCCGCACCCACAAGAGCCAATGACTGCACGAACTGCGCATGTCGATCCCGGGGAATGACCTGGGTACTGACCGGCTCCCGTTTGAGGCCGAGGGACTTCAGGCAGGACTCTTCAAACGACGGAGAAAGCACCGAGTTGCACCCGACGGCACCCGAGAGCTTTCCATATCGAACTCCGTCGACGGCCGCCTCGAGGCGGAGCCGCCCCCTTCGAACCTCTTGCGCCCACCCCAGAAATTTCAATCCAAATGAGGTCGGTTCGGCTGCCATGCCATGGGTCCTGCCCAAGCACGGCTGCTTCTTGAACTCCCGAGCACGGACTCTGAGACTCGCCTCGAGCTTGGTGGTACCATCAATCAGGATCGCTCCCGCCTCGACCAAACTCAGGGACAGGGCGGTATCGACGATATCGGAGGAGGTAAGACCGAAGTGCAGCCACCGCCCCTCACGACCCAAGCGCTCGGTCACCGCGGACGTGAAAGCAATCACGTCATGACGGGTCACGCGTTCGATCTCCTCCACTCTCGCTGGAGATATGCCTCCCTCCTTGCGAATTCGCCGAATCCCCCTCTCGAGAAGCTTGAAATCCCTGACGGGAATGATGCCCTCGCGCATTTGATGGCTCGCAACCGCAAGCTCGACATCCAGCCAACGTCCAAATCTGGCTTGGTCGCTCCATATCGTGGCCATTTCCTCGCGACTATATCGTGCAATCATCACCCAGTCTCCCTGCGCAAGTCAGATCGGTCCCGGAAGTCCGTTCCGGTGCGCAATCCATGCTGCCGCCTCGATACCCGCCAGTACTCCGGCAAAATCACCCATCCGGGGATCCGCTTCGCGTGTGGCAACAAAAAGCCCCTCCACTCCCGATCCGGCCCCAGGCTGGCCGCCGTCGCGACCATAGACACGCAGATATTCCGGCATTTCCGCGAGCCGCTTGAACGAATAGGCCTCGGACCACTGTGAGTTGTCAGGCCTTGTGTAATCCGGGAATGACTGAACGATTCGGCCCGAAAACCCGGGGGATATCTGATTCACCTGCTCCACCATCCGGGCAGCCATCAACCTCATGTACCCGGGATCGAGCGTCTCTTCCTTGAACGGCAGTTCGGAGCGAATGAAGACGATCCGCTGCTCGGAGGGCTCGGAGCCAAAATCCTGCGGCAATGCAATCTCGAGCGACAAACAGGGAGAGTTTCGTGAAGACCAGATCATTCTTTCTGAAAACCCGGGAGGCAGGCTGCTTCCGGCGAGACTCACTGATATCGTGAATAGCCACCCCTTGACCGGCTCCGCGTTCCGAAGGGCCGAGCGGACCCGATCCTCCTCGGAAAGGAGGGTCGAAGCCTCGTCCAATGATATCCCCAAGCCCAGACCTGTCACACCAATGACATTACCGGACTGACTCAATTGCACGCCCGTCAGCCTTCCCCGATCGGCGAAAATCCTCTTACAATGCCGGCCCTGAGGCAGATGCGCCCCGAGTCTCAGCGCCACGCGGGTCAGAAGGCGCTTCAATGCGGTTCTCCCCCCTTGGAACGCAGCGGAAGTCCTCGCGACCGCAAGCGCCTTCAGAACCTCCTCCGGATGAATCCAGGAGACCTCGGTTCCAAGAACCCCCCAGAGCAGGGATCGAGCAGCATCCTCATAATCCTGAAGTCCGAGTCCGGACGCCTGAAAATAGGACGCTTCCTCTCTCACCGATGCCATGATCTTCAAGAGATCAGGCGAGGACCCCATGGTCCGCAGGTGGTGCTCAAGAGATGGCTTCTGCGCCTTGCCTCGCTCTGCGCGCTGCGTAGAACGAGCCGAGGGAGACTCGTCCTTGAGTTTGAATGTCAGACGATCCGGGTGTCCCAGCCAAAACGATGAAAGAAGCTGCTCCGAGCTTTCGAACAATGAAAGCCACGGAGCTTTTTTCAATGAGTAAGATCCCAGTTCCCGTTGCAGCTCATGAACGAAGTCGAGATGGGTTTTTCCCAGCCTGAATCGGCCTTGGGGCGTAAGAATCTGAAAATCGGCAGCCTCTTTCCTCACTGCCGCCCATTCGACGGGCTGAACCCCGAGCTGACCCAAGCAATGTCTGAGTAATCCATCACCGTGCGGGCCCACACCCAGGCCAGATGTCCAATTCGGCTCCGAATCGAATATCTGCTTATTTCTGGCAACAATCGCCCCGGTCTCGGACGCGGTCTTCAAGAGCAGCACGGACAACCCCTGCTTGGCCGCAAGACAGCCGCTCAGCAGCGCACCGGGATCATCACCCACGACAACCCAATCATAATGGTCACGAAGGCGACGAGGCTGCTCGTTCCCCTGACCTGACCTACTGATTCCCGAATTCGCGCCGCGCCCCGATGGTCCGCTGTCCATCATGAGGGTCTTCTGTTTTCAGGAAATCGCTGGAGGCTCCTGGGAGTCACGCAAACTCCCGACGCGCGGCAAACCACCAATGGCTGCGTCAGAACCTGAGCAGAGGACTCCGCAAGCCCTCCCTCGTCCCTGGTCATTGGCGATATTACTTTCCTCGCCTCGAACACCATTTTGCACGATGTTTTGCCGACCTCACTGATGCGCCCCACTGCCTCGATGTAATCACCAGCCCTGACAGGAGCCAAAAACTCGACCGAATCGTAGGTTCGAAAAAGTCCTTCGTCCCCATCAAGGCGGATCAGGAGTTCCGTGGCCACGTCTCCGAAAAGTCCGAGCATTCTCGCTCCATCGACCAGGCTTCCCGCATAATGAGCATCGTGAGAGCTCATCCGGAGACGAATCATGACTTCACCGATTTGATTCGCAATTCCGCTGCCATCTGAAATGGGTGGTTTCGATTTTTCCATCACTCCTCCGTTTTATCATGCTCCGAAAAGAGCAGACAACACATCGCTCGTCCCACCGCTCATTTGAGCCAGGCCCTCGACTCGATTCCGACGCAAATCGGAAAACTTTGGATCAGTGCTCCGAGCGGCCAGCTCCTCGCTGAACTGTTCATCATCTGAAACGATGGTGAGCTGCCCTCGTCGTTCCAACTCTTCAACCTCGGCAAACCGGTGTGCCCCTCTTGGGCCAGCAAATACCAACGCCCCCCCAACAGATGGCTCCATCACATTGTGAAGTCCCCGACCAAACCCCCCTCCTACGAAAACGAAATCCGCGGATGCATAAAGGTGTTTCAGGACTCCGATTTCATCAACCAGTATACATCTGCGACGCTGGCCTCCAGCATTGAGGGTTTTTTTAAGATCCAAATCCGACGTCCTGACAACTTCCATCCCTCGCGCTTCGAGAAACGCAACCTGAGCATCGAAATCCGCTCCCCGAACCTCGTGGGGGATAATCCAAAGTGTTTTAGCGAACGTCTCGTTTCTGATGATGGAAGGGATTTGATCAAAATCGGTCATCCAAGCATTACCAATCATTCCCCACGGACGCGGGAAACAACTCCCCTCGGCCCAACTCAGCAAATCCTGTGCGCGCCCGGCAGATCTCGAGGGTCGCAAAATCACATCCCACCGTGGGTCACGAATTTTGAGGACCTGCGAGCCATCCCAATTCAGGGCAATCAATGCATCCTGGTGCGCCTGCGTGAACGCCGCGAGTAGGAGTCGGGGACGCCTAACCCCCAAGACCACACGAAGGATGCGGTCGGCCCATGTCAACGATGAGCGGACCTGGGCACCGACAATCATGATTGGAAAGCCGAAAAGGCTGGCGGCCGCCCAAAGCTCGGGCCACGCCTCATATTTCGCAGTGATCAAAACGCGAGGTGCTGATATCCGGGCGACGATGCCCTTCCACTCGCCCTCAAAGGGGGAAAGCCCGCCCCCCACCCACGCGCCCTTGTCCTGAAGCTGATCCCGAAGCCGCAAGAAACCATTCTTGGCGGACGGGCTGAATATCGTCAGACAAATCAATACTCCCCTGTCAGCCAACGCCAACGCTACGGACTCAAGACTCTCCAGCTCACCCGCACTGGCGGCATGGATCCAAAAATAGGGTCGCCCCTCTCCATTGAAAGCCCGAGTCCACCTATCAGCATTCAGAAATAGACACGACTCATCGCCTTGCCTGCGATCCCATTCGTCGGCGAAGAATTTTAATACGAAGGAGTAAATGCGCAGTCTCAGGGGTATTTTCGACGGATTCAACTGAGCTCTGCCTCCACACCGGAATCGCGCACCACCTGGGTGCAGACCCCCCGCACCTCGGTGACATCGATTCGTTTCAAACATTGATAGCGCGCTTCTCCTCGCCAATAACAAAGCGCTCCATCCGTACTGCAAGGGCGGCATCCCAACTGAGCTTGTACAACCCGACTGCGTTCCAAATGGGGAGCAAAACCAAGGAAGGGAGACGTGGGCCCGAACAGTGCGACCACAGGCACGCCGAGCGCCTCCGCGAAATGAACCATCCCCGTATCGTTGCTCACGAGAAACCAACAACGAACGAGAGTTTCAGCAAGTTCGCGCCAGGAAAGACCACGCGCATCCTCAAAGTCCAAGCCGCGCGTGGTTAAACAATTTATTAACTCCTGAGAGCGAACGTCAGTCCTAGTTCCCAGTATTACCGCGACACTCCCCGGCAAACTTGATATCAACTCAAGATACTTCTCAACCGGCCAACACTTCCCTTCCCAAGCTGAGTCAGGCATCACTGCAAAAACTGGCGTTTTTGCCTTTTGATTTTCACTCGGATGCGAGCGCTCGGCAGCTGGTAATAAAAAGGTTAAATCTGGTTTGTGATCTCCAACATCGCAGAGGACCTCGGAGAATTCCTTTACCCAAGGCTTAGGAAGCCAAGCCTGAGGCCACAGCCCTTTAAACGAGAAAAAACCAAAACGACGCCAACGTCTCTTCTTTATACCTCTCCACGGAACCCCAAATAGAACGATCCGGAGTAGGGTGGTCCGAAGTGTACCATGAAGATCCACCACTTGGTCGAACCCCTGCCGCCTGAGCTCAACCCCAAGACGCAACCAAGCTAAGACACCGCCACTGCGGCGATCAAAACCTATCAACCTCTGTATTCGGGGATGCCCATCCAAAAGGCCCATATACTCTGAGGAGGTCAACCAGTGAACACTCGTCCCCTCAGACAGACCAGCCAACCCCGCGGTCGAAAGAATCAAATCACCTAGGCTACTGAGTCGAACGACAAGTACCTTCATTTCTTCTTACGAGTCTGTGGGTCGAACCATCGCAAGTCCAATCCGAATCACGCCGAATTAATTGCTTGAAATAAAAAAAGCCCGGCAGTTTATCTGCCGGGCTTAAAAAAAAGGGGGCATCGAGCTATTTTAGCGCCGGGCTACCCCGGTACTATGTTTGCCGTGTGCGAGCTTAACTTCTGAGTTCGAGATGGGATCAGGTGTATCCTCGCAGCTATAGACACCCC
>Ga0172372_10004554_pt1 | contig 19642 bp, 16 predicted proteins | sample LakKiv5m_2_FD_114544 | JGI IMG/M metagenome (GOLD analysis project Ga0172372, IMG submission 114544) | Freshwater microbial communities from Kabuno Bay, South-Kivu, Congo - kab_092012_9.5m | ecosystem: Environmental > Aquatic > Freshwater > Lake | place: Democratic Republic of the Congo...
GCGCCCCGCAAGCGTGAGAGCGCCAGCCACGGGTGCGGATCTTGAAACCACCCCCGCCGCATCGGCCGCCAGCATCCGGAGCCGATCTGCCGCCCTGATCCAAAGTCCGACAAGCTGCTAGGGCGCAACCTTGGGCTGGAGGCCGCAGCCCCTTTGGGGCTGGCCGTGACGGAATGGCTGGCAAGGGTGCTGCCCCCAGCCCCGGAAGCCCATCCACCCGCCTCGTTTGCCCAGACCGACTGCCTTGATCGGGCCGTCCGATCCAAGCTTGGGTTGGGTTTTGGCACACTTGGCACACCTTTGGCACGGCTTCTGTGCCGATAAAGGGAAGGGCAGAGCTTAACGCAAGGGCGCAAGGGCGCAGAGACGCAAAGGGGGAATGGGATTGATGGGCTGACCGGAGTCGGCCGACACATCCACCGGCTGGGGCGGAGGAAGCCAGCTTATCGCTGCCTTCTCTCCGCGCCTTTGCGCCCTTGCGTCCTTGCGTTAATCCCCCCTCCCTCACGCCACGGTCAGGGCGGCGCTCAGCTCGCCGGTGCGCACGACGGGCGTGGCGGTGCCGTAGGTGCGGCGGACTTCGACGTGCCAGGTGCCGGCGGCCAGGGTGGGACAGAGGAAGATCAGCTCGCCTTCCGTGCGGGTGGAGATGACGGTGACTTTCACCGCGCTGCCGGTGGCGTCGCGGCTGACGTGGCCGACCAGCCGGGGATCCGCGTGCGTGGTGACGAGGTGCTGGTGGAGTTGCTGGGGCAGTTGGTCGTGCGCGAAGTCGGCGAAGGCGCGGCTGAAGTTGGCTTCGCTGGGCACTTCCCCCGCGCTGTCCCAGCCGCAGAGCCGGCGCAGGGTGGGGCGGGTCAGGAGCGCGTCTCGGAGCGCGCCGGTGGTGGGGAACTGATGGACGCACTTGGCGATGAAGGCGTGTGCCAGCCAGGTGCGAGGACACGGCGGGGCACCGTTGCCGCACCAAGCATAACGCTGGGTGAAGCGGCCCAGGTCGGTGAGGGCGATGACTTCGCAGAACTGCTCATCGAGCGCGGACAGCTTTCCGTTTGGGGCAGTTCACCGTCACCTTCGGCGTGACAGCGGATTATTCGCCGATCTGCGCCCGGTAAGCCTCCGGCGTGAGCAGCGCGTCCACTTCCGCCGCGTTCGCCAGCTTGAGCTTGAAGAACCAGCCGCCCGCAAACGGCGCGCTGTTCACCAGCGAGGGATCGTCCGTCACCGGCTTGTTGACCTCGATGACCTCACCGCTCACCGGCGCGTAAATGTCGCTGGCGGTCTTCACGGACTCGACCACCGCGCACGCCTCGCCGGCCTTCACCGCGCGGCCCACGGCGGGCAGTTCGACGAACACCACGTCCGTCAACTCGTGCTGCGCGTGGTCGGTGATGCCCACGGTCGCCACGTCGCCGGCGACGCGCAACCACTCGTGGCTTTTGGCATACTTCAAATCTGCGGGAACTTGCGTGCTCATGTCGGGCGCGGAGTGTGCGGATGCGGGCTTGAGTTGTAAATCGGGTTTTGCGGTTCGGCCTGAATGCCGTTGGAACCGGGAAAAAAAGACGCCGGCTTTCACAAGCCGGCGTCCGAAGAAACGAACTGCGTTTGGCGCTCAGGCCTTGAGCAGGCCCTTGACCACGTTGCCGTAGACGTCGGTCAGGCGGAAGTCGCGGCCGTTGTAGCGGTGGGTGAGCTTCTCGTGGTCGAAGCCCAGCGCGTTCAGCAGGGTCGCGTGCAGGTCGTGGATGTGGACCTTGTTCTCGACGGCGTTGTAGCCGAACTCGTCGGTCGCGCCGTAGGCCTGGCCGCCCTTGATGCCGCCACCGGCCGTCCACGCGCAGAAGCCGCGGTTGTGGTGGTCGCGGCCCGGCTCGCCGCGCTGGCCGCGGTCGTGGCGCGGGGTGCGGCCAAACTCACCGCCCCAGACGACGAGGGTGTCGTCCAACATGCCGCGTTGCTTGAGATCCTGGAGCAGCGCGCCCATCGCCTGGTCGCCCTCGCCGGCCTTGCGGCGGAGGTTGGTGCCGACGGCGGTGTGGTGATCCCAGCCGTTGTGCCAGGTCTGCACGAAGCGCACGCCCTTCTCAACGAGGCGGCGCGCGACGAGGAGCTGCCGGCCCTGCGGGGTGTCGCCGTAAAGGTCGCGGACGCTCTGCGGCTCGCGCGAAATGTCAAAGGCGTCCGTGGCCTCGGTCTGCATCTGGTAGGCCAGCTCGAAGGACTGGATGCGGGATTCGAGCAACGCTTCCTGGCCGAGCTTTTCCTGGTGCAGTTCGTTGAAGGACTTGACGAGGTCGAGCTGCTCGCGCTGGCGGGCGAGGCTGAGGTGCTGGCTCTTGATGTTCTCGATGATCTTCTCGACCGAGGCGGAGGGGTTGTTGACCAGCGTGCCTTGGTAAGCGCCGGGCAGGAACGCCGAGCGCCAGTTGGACGCGCCGCCGAGGCCGCCGCCCAGCGCGATGAAGCCGGGGAGATTCTGGTTCTCGGTGCCGAGGCCGTAAGTGACCCACGAGCCCATCGAGGGCTTCACGAGGCGGCCGGAACCGGTGTTCATCATCAGCGTGGCGAACTCGTGCGCCGGCACGTCCGTGGTCATCGAGCGGATGACGCAGATGTCGTCAATCATCTTGCCGAGGCGCGGCCAGATTTCGCTGACCTCGACGCCGGACTTGCCGCGCTTCTCAAACTTGAACTGCGTGGGCAGGGGCACGCCGCCGATGGCGTCCACCTTGTTCTCGCCGTGCTTGCCCAGCTCGGGCTTCGGATCCCAGGTGTCAATATGCGACGGGCCGCCCTGCGCGAAGATGTGGATGACGCGCTTGGCGCGGCCGGTGAAGTGCGGCTGCTTGGGCGCGAGCGGGTTCAGCCCGGTGCCGGCGCGGGCCTGGCCCTCGGAGCCAAGGAGCCAGGCGAGGCTCAGGCCACCCATGCCCATGCCGAACCGGTTGAGGAACTGGCGGCGGGTGCTGAAAAAGTCTTCCATCTGCGGCTGATGCTGTTTCGGATCCATAAGGCGGTCGTGTTTTTTGCGTTGCGATCCGCCCAATCGGGCGGACGGTCATTGTTTTAACGCCGGCCCCGGCGCGGCTATTCACCCGGACTCGGCGCGGCACTGCGAGGCTGGACGCGAGGCGGCGAAACGAGGTTACGCGGCTGAGAAAAGGATTTTCAAACCGGGCGGCCCGCGTGTATGTCTTCGGCCGCGCGGCCAGTTTAGCTCAGTGGTAGAGCAACGGTTTTGTAAACCGTCGGTCGTCGGTTCAAATCCGACAACTGGCTCCACTCCGTCCCTCCCCGCCGCGCAGTGTCCCGTGGCCGCAAAAACGGCTTTACACCCTCCGTGCAGCCTCCTACGCTCCCGCCTTCATTACGAAACACGAAAGTATGGAAGCACAGACCAAGAAGAAAATCGTCGGCGATCACCAGCTCCACGCGAAGGACACCGGTTCCGCCGACGTGCAAATCGCCCTGCTCACCGAGCGCATCAATCACCTGACCGGGCACCTCCAGGGCAACAAGAAGGACCACAGCTCCCGTCGCGGGCTGCTCATCATGGTCAGCCAGCGCCGCCGGCTGCTCAACTACCTCCAGACCACGGACAACTCCCGGTATCTGTCCATCACCAAGAAGCTCAAGCTCCGCAAGTAACCGCCGGGCTTTCACCCATTTCGGAGCCGGGCGGCCTTTGCGGCGACGCCCGGCTTCGGCCCACATCCATCCCGCCGCTAAGAAACCGGCCCGTCACCATGGGGAAATTTCATTCAGCACCCGCCGCCCCGGGCGCTCACTGAAGTTCCTCCGGGTGACCGGGCCGAAACCACCGAAGCAAACATGTCAGTCCAAGTCACGGCCCAGGTCAGCGGCCAAAACCTCATCATCGAATCCGGCAAGCTCGCCAAGCAGGCGGACGGCGCCGTCACGGTCCGCCTCGGCGAGACCATCATCATCACCGCCGCCGTCGCCGCGGTGAAGGCCAAGGAAGGCCAGGATTTCTTCCCCCTCACGGTGGACTACCGCGAGAAGGCCGCCGCCTGCGGCAAGTTCCCCGGCAGCTACTTCAAGCGCGAAGGCCGCCCCACTGAGAAGGAAATCCTCACCATGCGCCTCACGGACCGGCCCATCCGGCCGCTGTTCCCCAAGGGCTGGTTCAACGAGGTCCAGGTCCAGTCCATCCTCCTCAGCGCGGACGGCGAGAACGACCCCGACATCCTCAGCATCGTCGGCGCGAGCGCGGCGCTCATGGTCAGCGACATCCCGTTCGCCGGGCCGCTGGGCGCGGTGCGCGTCGGCCGCATTGGCGGTGAGTTCGTCGCCAACCCGACGCACTCGCAGATGGCCGAGAGCGACCTCGACCTCGTCTATGTCGGCAACGAGAAGGACGTGGTGATGATTGAAGGCGCGGCGAAGGAGATTCCCGAGGCCGAGTTCAGCGACGCCCTCCGGTTCGCCCACGAGGCCGTGCAGCCCATCATCGCCGCGCAGAAGGAACTCGCCGCCAAGTGCGGCAAGAAGAAGCGCGACATCAAGCTCAACGTCGTCCCCGAGGAAGTCCTCAAGGACGCCAAGAAGCTCGCCGGCGACCGCATCGCCCCCGCGCTGCTCACGCCGGGCAAGCTCGCCCGCGAGGCCGCGTGCAAGGCCATCCAGGAGGAGGTCGGCAAGAAGCTCGTCGAGAAATACGGCGAGGAGAAGGTGACGCCGTTCACCGTCTCGCAGGCCTTCTACTACATCCAGAAGGAAGCCGCCCGTGACATGATCATGACCAGCGGCAAACGCCTCGACGGCCGGGGCGTGGAAGACCTCCGCGCGCTCTCCAGCGAGGTCGGCCTGCTCCCGCGCGCGCACGGTTCCGCCGTGTTCGTCCGGGGCGAGACCCAGGCTGTCGCGCTCGCCACCCTCAGCACCACCGAGGACGCGCAGGAATACGATGCCTGGACCGGCGGCCAGAACAAGAAGCAGTTCCTCCTGCACTACAACTTCCCGAACTTCTCCGTTGGCGAGACGGGCCGCATCATGGGTCCCGGCCGCCGCGAGATCGGCCACGGCGCGCTCGCCGAGCGTTCGCTGGGTTCGATGATTCCCTTCGCGGAGTTCCCCTACGCCATCCGCGTCACCGCCGAGATCATGGAGTCCAACGGCTCCACCTCCATGGCCTCCGTCTGCGCCGGCACGCTGGCGCTCATGGACGCGGGCGTCCCCCTCACCCGGCCCGTCGCTGGCATCAGCGTCGGCCTCTGCTCCGAGACCGACGACAACGACGTCATCTCCGACTACCGCCTGCTCACCGACATCATCGGCTGGGAAGACGCCTTCGGGGACATGGACTGCAAGTTCGCCGGCACCACGCAGGGCATCACCGGCTTCCAGCTCGACCTCAAGCTGCGCGGCCTCCCGCACAAGATTCTGGCCGAGGCGCTGGAGAAGGCCCGCGTCGCCCGCCTCAAGATCCTTGACTCGATGCTCGCCACGCTCGCCGAGCCGCGCAAGGAGTTGAACAAGTATGCCCCGCGCATCGTGACCGTGAAGATCAACCCCGAGAAGATCGGCGCGCTCATCGGACCCGGCGGCAAGAACATCAAGCGTCTCGTCGAGGAGTCCGGCTGCGAGATCAACATCGAGGACGACGGCACGGTCCACATCTACTCCGTCAACGAGGACGGCATGCGTCTGGCCCGCGAGTCCATCGAGGGCATGACCGCCGAGGCCGAGATCGGCAAGATCTACAAGGGCCGCGTCGTCACCATCAAGGAGTTCGGCTGCTTCGTGGAGTTCCTCCCCGGCAAGGACGGCCTCGTCCATGTCAGCGAGCTTTCCAACAAGCGCGTCAACAAGCCCGAGGACGTCGTCAAGATGGGCGACGAAATCTACGTCAAGTGCCTCGGCGTGGACGAGAAGGGCCGCGTCCGTCTCAGCCGCAAGGCCGCGATGGAAGACCGGGGCGAGGCCGTCGCCAGCGAAGGTGGCGACTCTGCTGGCTCCGAAGCCCCCGCCGAAGGCGGCGACAGCTCCGGTGGCGAGCGCGGCGAGCGCGGTGGCCGTGGCGAGCGCGGCGGTCGCGGTGAGCGCGGCGGCGACCGTGGTGGCCGTGGCGAACGCGGCGGCGAGCGCCGTGAGAAGCCCGGCCGCAAGGAACCCGCCACCCCGGCCGAGGACGGCAAGGTCTATCGGGCCAAGGTCGTTTCGATCAAGGACTTCGGCTGCTTCGTGGAATACATGCCCGAGTCCGAGGGCCTCGTGCATGTCAGCGAACTCGCCAACTTCCGCGTGAAGCAGGTCGAGGACATCGTCAAGGTCGGCGACGACATCTGGGTCAAGTGCATCGGCACCGACGAGCGCGGCCGCGTTCGCTTCTCCCGCAAGGCCGCGATGGAAGAGCGCGAAAAGGCCGAGGGCGGTGGCGAAGCCGCTGCCGCTCCTGCGGAGGAAGCCGCCAAGGAGTAATCACCCTCCCAACAATTCGAGCGAACGGCGGACTGGCAACAGTCCGCCGTTTTGCTTTCTGGACACGCCTCAACGCAAAGCCGCAAAGCCGCCAGGACGCAAAGCTCAGAAGTTTTCATCCTCTGCGCCTCCGCGTCCTTGCGCCCTTGCGTTGAATCCGTTCGTCACAAGAGATTCGCTGGCAATCCCGGCCGCTCGCGCTAAAACTTCCCCCACTTCTACATGAAAGCACTCGTCACCGGCGGCGCGGGGTTCATCGGCTCACACATCTGCGAGGCGCTCTGTCGGCGCGGCGCGAAGGTCGTCGTGCTCGACAACCTCAGCACCGGCAACGTCCGCAACCTCGACTGGAAAAAGCCCGGTGACGAACTCGACTTCGTGCAGGGCGAAGTCGCCGACGAGCCGCTCGTGAAGCAGCTCGTCGCCGGCTGCGACTGGGTCTTTCACGAGGCCGCGCAGCCCTCCGTCCCGCTCTCCGTCGCGCAGCCCGTCCAGACCAACCGCGACAACCTCGACGCCTCGCTCGCGCTGCTCGTCGCCGCGCGCGACGCGGGCGTGCGGCGCTTCATGTTCGCTTCTTCCTCCGCCGTTTATGGCGACTCCGCCGCGCCCGTGAAGCACGAGTCCCACGCCGTCGCGCCCATCTCGCCCTACGGCCTCCAGAAGTATGCCGCCGAGCGCTACGGCCAGCTCTTCCACCAGCTTTATGGCTTCGAGGCCATCAGCTTCCGCTACTTCAACGTCTTCGGCCCGCGCCAGTCCTTCGACTCGCCCTACTCCGGCGTCATCGCGAAGTTTTGCACGATGATGCTGCAAGGCACCGCCCCGAAGATTTTTGGCGATGGTCTGCAAACCCGCGACTACGTCTATGTGCAAAACGTCGTGAACGCGAACCTCCTCGCCGCCGAGGGCGACGCCGCCAAGGTCGCCGGCAAGGTCTTCAACGTCGGCTGCGGCGAGAGCATTGACCTCCTCCAGCTCGCCGCCGAACTGAACCGGCAGACCGGCCAGAACCTCGCGCCCGTCCACATGCCCCCGCGCACCGGCGACATCAAGCACTCCGCCGCCGATATCTCCGCCGCCCTCGCCGGCCTGAACTACGTCCCCGAAGTCACCTGGCAAAAGGGCCTGGAGCACACGCTGGACTTCTACCGCGCGGGGAACAAGTGACCGGGTGAAACCACGAATGCACACGCATGGACACGAAACGGTTTGGGGAGCGCGCCCACTCCGGCCCGGAGGGCCGATGGAACTTAGCCGGGGGCAACGCCCCAGGACATCGTCCCCGAACTGGTTTGCGTCCTGGAGGGACGCCGGAACGCCTGCGTCCGCCTCCGTTGTCCCTCCGGGACAAGTTTCTGTTTTGGGTTCGTTCCGGGGGCGTTGCCCCCGGCTAAGTTCCGCTGTCCCTCCGGGACGGAAGTCAGCGATACAGGTTTCAGCCAGCAAGACGACTAGACCATGAAACGGCACTTTCCGCTTCTCGTGTTTAGAGCGGTGCTCGCGGCCGGAGTTGCCTTCGCGTTGCCGTTCTCTCATATGCAATGGGGAGAACCGTATCCCGGCGGCGATGGCCAGAAACACTTCGGCTGGATTATCATGTTCGGGGCCTACGGGACTATTGCAGCTCTAATCTTCGTTGCCCTTGGTTCCATCGTGCAGTTCTTTCTCCGTGCTCGATCGGCTCGCCTAACTGTCCTCGCGGACTTCATATTGTTTTTACTTTTCGGCGGAGTTCTCACCTATGCGGGCATAACTTTGAGATTTGTTGATACACAGCCACCTCAGGGTGCTGCGTTTGAGTGTTTTATCAGTGCCGGTTAGTGGTTCCTGTTTGCATCCATGTCTGACTCGACCCAAATCATCCGCCGGGGCAACAGCGCGCCCGTCCTCATCGTCGAGGACATCGCCACCGAGGCGTTCACGCTGCGCAAGGTGCTCGAGCGCGCGGATTATCAGGTGACGCTCGCCACCACCGGCCAGGACGCGCTCCGCCTGCTGGCCATGCGCGAGTTCCGCCTCGTCATCACGGACATAGATATGCCCGGCATGGACGGCTACGAGATGTGCCTCGCCATCAAGGACAGCCTCCGCACGCGCACCATTCCGGTCATCCTGCTCACCACGCTCTCCAGCCCGGTGAACATTTTGCAGGGGCTGAAGTGCAAGGCCGATTACTACCTCACCAAGCCCTACACGCCCGCGCTCCTGCTCGCGCGTGTGCAGGCGCTGCTTGACCGCCCGCCCACGCCGCCCGACGCCGACGCCGAGCCGCTCTCCGTCACCGTCGAGGGCCAGCCGCACACCGTCACCGCCGGCCGGCAGCAGATGCTCAACCTCATCCTCTCCACCTACGAGTGCGCGGTGCAGCAGAACCGCGAGCTGATTGCCACGCAGGCGGAGTTGAACCGCCGCAACGACCAGCTCCGCGAGCAGCAGGAGCAGTTGCGCGTCGCCAACGAGCAGTTGAAGGCGCTGGCGACGACCGACGGACTCACGGGCCTGAAGAACCACCGCACCTTCAAGGAGCGCCTCGCCGAGGAGTTCGAGCGCGCCACGCGCTACCACCTCCCGCTCTCGCTCATGCTGCTGGACGTGGACCACTTCAAGGCGTTCAACGACACGCACGGCCACCCGGCGGGCGACGAGGTGCTCAAGCGCGTCGGCCGCTTGCTCACCGAGAGCACGCGCAGCACGGACTTCGTGGCGCGCTACGGTGGCGAGGAGTTCGCGGTGCTGCTGCCCTTCACGCACCAGCAGGCCGCGATGGCGCTGGCCGAGCGCACGCGCGCCGCCATCGAGCACGCGAAGTGGGACCTGCGCGCCGTCACCGCCAGCTTCGGCGTCGCCACGATCAACGCCGATACGCACACCGGCTCGATGCTGGTGGAGTTCGCGGACAACGCGCTCTACCGCTCGAAGGAAACCGGCCGCAACCGCGTCACCCACGCCAGCGAACTCGCGAAGGCATGAAACTCGTGGCCGGCAACAACGCAAGGGCGCAAGGGCGCAAAGAAGGCTTCGAATCAAAGTCTTTTGTCTCCTTTGCGTCTCCGCGCCCTTGCGCCTTTGCGTTAAACTCTCCCGTATGAAAGCCGCGCCCAAAGCCAAACCCGTCGCGAAACCCGAGTCCCCGCAGCCAGCGCCGCCTGCGCCCGCCGCCAAGGCCAAGACCCGCGTCTTCGTCGCGGATGACCACCCGTTTCTCCGCGTCGGGCTTTCACACCTCATCAACAAGGAGGCGGACATGACCGTCTGCGGCGAGGCCGAGACTGTGGCCGGCGTGCGCAGCGGCGTGGAGAAGGAGAAGCCCGACCTGCTGCTCACCGACCTCTGCCTCGGCGACAGCGACGGACTCGACCTCATCAAGGGGCTGAAGGCGCAGTTCCCGAACCTCCCCATCCTCGTCCTCTCGCAGCAGGACGAGACGCTCTTCGCCGAGCGCACGCTGCGAGCCGGCGCGCGCGGCTACATCATGAAAGAGCGCGCCACGCAGGACGTGCTGGAAGGCATCCGCACCATCCTCGGCGGCGACCTCTACGTCAGCCGCAAGGTCGCCGCGCTCGCCATGCGCAAGCTCGTCGAGGGCGGCGCGGAAGCGAAGGCCGGCGACGGCTCCGAGGTGTCCGGCCTCTCCGACCGCGAGTTGCAGGTGTTCCGCCTGCTCGGGGCAGGGAAGGGGACCAAGGAAATCGCGGTCGCGCTCAAGTTGAGCCACAAGACCATCGAGACCTACCGGGAGAACATCAAACACAAGCTCGGCATCCCCGACGCCACCGCGCTCATCCACCGCGCCACCGACTGGCTGCGCGGCCAGTCCCGCCCCGGCGTCTGATACTGATTGCCAAAGCCAGTCGGCACTTTGCTACTCGGGGCACGCGTCCTCCCTCACCCCGGCTCTCTCCCGCTGGGAGAGGGAGGAAGTCAGCTAGCGCTCGACGTGCTTTGGCGTCCCGGCTGGTCTGAAGCGGAATGCGTTGCTCCCTCTCCCAGCGGGAGAGAGTCGGGGTGAGGGAGAACGGCCCCGACGAAGTTCAACCAAGCTACCGAAACTCATTGCGAGTTGGTATGATCCTTCACGGCGGGAAGCCGATGGCCAGCTTCACGGCCGAGTATTCCGGGTGAATCTTCCCCTCGCGCGTGCGAATGACCAGTTCCGGCTCCGTCCACGTCTGCCCGCGAAACCACTCCGGCAAATCCGTCGCGCGCATCATCCCGAACAGGCCGACCAACGGTGCCTCGCCCTCGCGGAACACCACGGGCCGCCGCCGCACGATGACCAGCCCCGCCGCGCGCGCGCCCGTTTCCACCCGCGCGAGCTGCGCTGGCTCGATGGGGAACACGCAGGCGAAGAAACCTCCGGGCGCAAGGTGCCGGGCTGCTGTCGCGCAGTAATCCGCCACCGTCCCGCGCACCTCGAAGCGGCACGCGAGCTTTTGCGGATGCTCGCTTTCCACGCCCGTGCCCGGCGGGAAATACGGCGGACTGCCCGTCACCAGATCGAACAGCTCCCCTTCGCGCAGCACGCCCGGCTCCCGGAAGTCGCCTTCGCGAATCTCATAGCGTTCCTCGACGCCGTTAAACCGCGCCGACTTGCGGGCCAAGGCCACGCTCTGCGACTGCGCCTCCACCGTCAACAGCCGCGCGCCGGGCAATCGCCACGCCACGATCATCCCCACCGTGCCGAGGCCGCTGCCGAGGTCCAGCGCCGTGCGCGCCGTGGGACACCAGCTCGTGCCATACCACGCGGTGAGGATGTCGTCCGTCGAGAAGCGGTGGCCGTCGCGCAACTGGAACAAGCGGAAGTGCCCGCTGATGGCGTCCAGCGTCTCGTCGGGCGGAACCATCTCGCTCGCCGCCAAATCCGGCGGCACCGGACCGGGCTTGGCCCAGCCTTTGAAATGCGAGTCGCTCGTCATGGATTTGGCCGGGGCCGGGATGGTTCCGTGCCGCTGTGCCTTCGCGCGGTGCGCCCGGTCGCAGTTCAAACCTTGCGCGTCAGGGCCACGCCGAGTTGCAGGAGCTTCTGCGCGTCGGCGGCGGACTTCGCCTCGGCGTAGATGCGGAGGATGGGTTCGGTGCCGGAGCCGCGCAGCATGAGCCACGAGCCGTCCTCGGCGCAGAACTTCACGCCATCGTAGGATTTCACATCCGCAAGCGGGGACTTGAGCAGCTTCGCGGGCGGGTTGGTTTTGCAGAACTCCATCAGCGCGGCGCGCTTCTCCAAGGGGAAGTGCGTGTCAATGCGGCCGTATCTGTGCGGGCCGAACTGCTTTTCCAAGTTTGCCAGCAGCTTGGTCAGCGGCTTGCGCTCGGTGGCGAGCATTTCGAGGAGCATCAGGCCGGCGAGAATGCCGTCGCGCTCCGGGACGTGGCCGGGGAAACCGATGCCGCCGCTCTCCTCGAAGCCGAGCAGCACGCCGCCCTTGATGATCTCGCTCGCGATGAACTTGAAACCGACGCCGGTCTCGACGAGTTCGAGGCCGTGCGCGGCGCAGAACTTGTCCACCATCGAGGTGGTGGTGAGCGCCTTGACCACGCGGCCCTTCATGCGCTTGTTCACGACGTAGTGGTGCAGCAGCAGACAGATGAGCTGGTGCGTGGAGAGCGGGCGGCCGCGACCGTCCATGCCGCCGACGCGGTCGGCGTCACCGTCGGTGACGAGGCAGAGGTCGTGCGGATGCTTGGCGAGGTAGGCCATGCTGCGGCCGTAGTTCTTCGCGATGGGTTCGGGGTTGATGCCGCCGAAGAACGGGTCGTGCGCGGCGTTGATGGTCGTGACCTGGCACGTCGTGCCGGCGAGCAGTCCCTCGAAGCAGCCTGCGCCGACGCCAAAGAGCGCCTCGTGCGCGAACTTTAGCCGCGATTTCGCGATGAGCGGAAAATCCACGAGCTTCTTGAGCGCGGCGTAGTAGGGCGCGCGGATGTCCTTCACGATGATCTGGCCGGACTTCACGGCGTCGGCGAAGGGCACGGACTTGACCGGCTCCTTGTCGAGCATGGCCTCGACTGCGCTGCACACTTCCGGCGGGGCGGAGCCGCCGAAGTGGGCCTTGAGTTTGAAGCCGTTGAACGAGGGGGGATTGTGGCTGGCGGTGAGCATCACGCCGCCGATGCCGCGCTGCTGCTTCACCGTCCACGAGATGGCGGGCGTGGGCGTGGGTGTGCTGGTGAGCGTGACGAGGAAGCCGTTGGCCGCGAGAATCTCAGCGGTGCGCTGCGCGAACTCGTTCGAGAGGAACCGGCGGTCGTAGCCGACGACGGCCTTCTTCACCGTGGCAGCGACGGGATTGGCGTTCCAATACGACGCGGTGGCCTGAGCCACGCGGCTGACATTCTCGAAGGTGAAGTCCTCCGCGATGACAGCACGCCAGCCGTCGGTTCCGAATTTGATTTTGGCCATAGGTTTGGTGCGCGAAGTGAAACACGAACGGCCACGAATGGGCACGAAGAATTCCCGGGAGCAGGAGCGGCGAAAGCAAGTCACCGGCATGTGATGCGTGCGGCCGGGTTGCAATTCCGCTCTGACTGGCGCTTACTTCGGTCATGGCAACCGCGACGGCCCCCAGCCCGCTCGAACGCCCCAAACCGAGGCGGCTGTGGACCTATGCGGAGATGTGCGCCGAGTTCGAGGAAACCAACCTGCCCGTCGAGCTGTGGGATGGAGAAATCATCATGTCACCCGCACCCAAGCCCACGCATCAGACCGCTGTTCTCTCATTTGCCCGCCGGCTCGCTGAGTTCACGGAACATCCGGTGCTGGGCCGTGTCTTCGCGGCTCCGCTGGACGTTGTCCTGGGGCCGCGCCGCGTGGTGCAGCCGGATGTGCTCTTCATCGCGCGCGAGCGGACGGGCATTATTGGAGACCACGTTGCGGGTGCTCCGGATCTCGTGGCGGAAGTCATCTCGCCGGGGAGCTGGCGGCGCGACCGCGTGGACAAGAAGGCGCTCTACGAGCAGTCCGGCGTGAGGGAGTATTGGATTCTCGACCCCGACGCGCAGACCATTGAAGTCTTCGCGCTGGTGAAGGGGGCGTTCCAACTCCACAGCCGCGCGGAAGAGTCGGAGTCGGCGCGCTCCAAGCTGCTGCCGGGCTTCAAGGTGTCGTTCCGCGAGCTGGCGGTTTGAGCCGCTCCGCCCAGTCACATCTGCAAATCCGCCAGTCCCGGGTCATTCTTCAACGCGATGCCGCGCATCTTCTTCACCGCCGCCTTGAGGCTGTGCTGGCCGAAGACGCCGGTGCCGCTGACGAAAACGTTCGCCCCGGCGCGGGCGCATTCACCGACGGTGTCGAAGGTGATGCCGCCGTCCACCTCGATGTGGTAGTCGAGGCCCTGTTCGCGCTTCCACGCGGCGGCCTGCTGGATCTTCGGCACGCACTCGTGGATGAACGGCTGGCCGCCGAAGCCAGGGTTCACCGTCATCACCAACAGCAGGTCAATGTGGTCGAGGTAAGGCCGGGCGTTCTCAATGGCCGTGGGCGGGTTGACGGCGAGGCCGACCTTCTTGCCGAGCGACTTGATTTTCCACAGCAGCCCCTCGACGCGGTCGCCCAGCTCGACATGGACGATGATCTGGTCGGCACCGGCCTTCACGAACGGCTCGAAGAGAATCTCCGGCTTCGAGCACATGAGATGCACGTCGAAGAACTTCCTGGTCAGCGGGCGCAAGGTCTTCACCACCTGCGGACCGAAGGAGATGTTCGGCACGAAGTGGCCGTCCATGATGTCGAGGTGCAACCACTCGGCCCCGGACTGGTCAAAGCGCTGGGTGTCCGCCGCGAAGCGCCCGTAATTGGCCGCCAGCAGCGACGGTGCGATAATCATGCGCGCGAGGCTAGCGGGCGGGCGGAGGAGGGTCAACTTGTGCGCGTGCGGGGTTGAAAATGCGCCGGGCGAACCGCACTGTCCGCGCGAGTCATGTCGCCCGTCGCCATCCTGTCCTGCATTGCGGCCTACTTTTGCTTTCTGCTGGCGATTGCCTGGTTCACCAGCCGCAATGCGAACAACGACTCCTACTTCCTCGGGAACAAGGCGTCGCCGTGGTATGCGGTGGCGTTCGGGATGATTGGCGATTCGCTCTCCGGCGTGACGTTCATCTCGGTGCCGGGGTCGGTGGGCAAGTCGGCGTTTTCCTATCTGCAAATCGTGTTCGGCTACGTGCTGGGCTACGCGGTCATCGCGTTCGTGCTGCTGCCGCTCTACTACCGGCTGAACCTCACCTCGATCTACAGCTACCTGCACGGCCGGTTCGGCTCGTGGTCGCAGCGCACCGGCTCGGCCTACTTCATCCTGTCGCGCACGCTCGGCGCGGCGGCACGGCTGTTCCTGGCGGCAAGTGTGATTCAGACGTTTGTGTTCGACGCGTGGGGCGTGCCGTTCTGGCTGTCGGTGGCGAGCATCATCGGGCTGATGCTGGCCTATACCTACAAGGGCGGCATCAAGACGCTGGTGTGGACGGACACGTTCCAGTCCACGTTCCTGCTGCTGGGGGTGGTGCTGTCCATCTGGGCCATCGCGCGGCAGCTCGGCCTCGACTGGAGCGGGCTGTTCAAGACCATCAGCGAAAGCCCGAACTCACAGGTGCTCTTCTGGGATGCGAAGGAAGGAACCTACTTCTGGAAGCAGTTCTTCGGCGGCGCGTTCATTGCCATCGTGATGACCGGCCTTGACCAGAACATGATGCAAAAGAATCTGAGCTGCCGGTCGCTGCGCGAGGCGCAGATCAACATGGTGAGCTTCAGCCTCGTGGTGGTGCTGGTGAACCTTTTCTTCCTCGCGATGGGCGCACTGCTCTTCACCTACGCCAACGCGAAGGGTGTGAAACTGCCGGATCGCATGGATCACCTGTTTCCGATGCTGGCGCTGCAACACCTGGGCACGTTCGCGGCGGTGGTGTTCGTGCTCGGGCTGACGGCCGCGACGTTTTCCAGCGCGGACTCGGTGCTGACGACGCTGACCACGAGCTTTCTGATAGACATTCTCGGCACCGAGCAGCGGAAGGACATGGACGAGGCGCGCAAGACCGCGCTGCGGCACCGGATCCATGTCGGGTTTGCCATCGTGCTGCTGCTCACCATCCTCGCGTTTCAAGCGGTTGGCACGCCCAGCGTCATCGGCGCGGTGCTCAAGCTGGCGAATTACACTTACGGGCCGCTGCTGGGCCTGTTCGTGTTCGGGTTGGTCTGTGCGCGGCGGGTGCGGGACAATTGGGTGCCGTTGGTCTGCGGGGTGCCGCCCATCGCGTGCTACCTGCTCGACACGAACTCGAAGGCGTGGTTCGACGGCTACAGCTTCGGCAACGAGCTGCTCATCTTGAACGGCCTGCTGACGGTGGCGGGCTTGCTCGTCATTTCGCGGGCTGACGAAACAGATGCGGAACAACGCGGGAGCGAGCGCGCCGCTTGACGCGCCGGGCGTTGTGGCGGACAGTCCGCCTGTCGGCCGGGGGCGCACTGGTTTCGACTTGGGAGATGCGCCAGAGGCGGCATGCCGAGGACGGTTCGTTGGCCTCGTTAATCATCGAACCAAAACATAAGAGCTAACGACGAGTTGGCCCTCGCAGCCTAAACCACTGCGACGTTCACCGGCAGACACCTGCTATGTCGAGTGAACGCCACTTGCAGGCATGGCTGAGGGCGGAGACCGCGCGCCGGCAGCCGAGAAAATTTCATGCGGACTAAGCAGCGGGTTTCGAGTCCAGGCGCCATCCCGCAGCCGACAAATCATCCTGGACTAAGCATGTAGTCGCGGCTGGTTATTCTGCCAAGGACGCGGGTTCAACTCCCGCCGCCTCCACCACTTCCCACCCGGGGAGTCCGGGTTCAACCCGAATTCCGAAATCCGAAACCCCGAGATCCGAAGGAAGCCCGAAATCCGCAGGCCGAAGCGAGTCTCATCCAGTCGTCGGAACAAAGACCATGCGGCCGCCTTCCCGGCCGCCGCGGTTCGGGCTTCGGGTTTCGGATTTCATTCGGAACGCGGATTTCGGACTTCGGAGTTTGTGCTTAAATCACGCCGTCGCGCGCAGTCTGGGCGCTGAGGCGCCGGCGGAAATCGCCGCCCGGCTGGCGGTGCGGAAGATCGCGTCGCGGATGGCCCGGCGGAGCATTTCCGGCGTCAGGCGGTCGCGGTCGAGGCAGTCCACCGGTGCCGGCCCGCACGGGTCGGGCATTTCCCCGCCCCCGACCAGCATGATCGCCGGCAGTTCCGGGTGGTGCGTCCGGTAGTGGGCGATCAGGTCGTTGCCGCTGCGCCGGCCGATCTGGGAGCTCACCAGGCACAAGTCATAGGGATGGCGGCGGACGGTGACCACTGCGAAGGCGTAGCTGGACGCCCATTGCACGGTATGGCGGCGCGGCGCGGCCTCGTCGAGCAGGAGCGAGACGCGGGCAAAGAAATCATGGTCGGGGTCGGCCAGCAGGACGTGGAGCCGGGGCTGATGCGGGAGGGCGGTGGTGGTCATGGGTGGGAGGGTAGGGGAGTGAACCGGCCACGCTGGCGGGCGCCTTCGCACGTTACGAAGGCGCCCGCCGCGGCCGGGAGGCGGCAGCTTGCCGACGACGGCTGGGGTTCCGTCGCGCGGCAAGGTTGCGCAGGTCTCATAGGCGCCCGGGCCGGTCCTTGTCTGCCCAAGGCGCCGGTGTCTGAGCGACCCCAAGGATGGGCAGTATTCCTCCGCAAACAACATCGCCGAGACCCGACAAGCTGTCGGGTATCCGCCCGACAACCTTCAGCCCTGCCGGGCGGCCGGATTACCGTCCGGCGCGACTGTTATCCCGTGCGCGAGGGCGAACTGCGTCAACTCGGCGACGCTGTGCAGGTCCAGTTTCCGAATGAGCCGCCCGCGCAAAGTCTTCACGGTGGAGAGCGAGACCCCCAGTCGTTTGGAGATGGCCTTGTTGCCGATGCCGGTGACGATGAGTGCGAGCACGTCGCGCTCGCGCCCGGTCAGGCGTGCCGGATCCGCGCCCGAACGCGAGGGGGGCGCGCCGACGGTTCGCAACAGTGAGGCGGCCACTTTCGGACTGAAGAACGCGCCGCCGCGATGCACCGCCTCGATGGCCTGCACCAGTTCGGCGGGCGAGGCGTCCTTGAGCACGTAGCCGCGCGCGCCGCACCGGGCGACCTCGGCGGCATACTCGCGGTTTTCGTGGACGCTGAGGATGAGCACCTTCGCCGCCGGCGCGACGGCGCGCAGCCGGACGGCCGTCTCCAGCCCGTTGATGCCGGGCAGGTTGATGTCCATCAGCACCAGATCGGGCCGGAGCCGGGCGGCCAGCGGCAGGGCCGCCTCGCCGCTGCCCGCCTCGCCCACCACCACCAGCCCGGGATGCGCGCCGAGGCAGGAGCGCAAGCCTTCGCGCACGACGGGATGATCGTCCACGAGCAGCAGCCGGATGGCCGCGCCGGCCGGAGCGGAACCTCCGGGCTTGCGCGCCGACGCGGCGCGGCGGACGGGCCGTGGTTTGCGCGCGCGCGATTTCATGGCGAAGCGTCCTTCCTCCGGCCGCCGGACAACGGCGCCCACGCTTCCACCACCGTGCCCTCGCGCGGTCCGCTCTTCACGGTGAGCGTGCCGCCGATGAACTCCGCCCGCTCGCGCATGTTGACCAGCCCGAGGCTGGCGCGGGACGTGGTCGCGCGCCGGCGGGCCGCGGCGAACCCGCAGCCGTCGTCGGCGATCCGCAGCAGCAGGCCGCCGTCCTCGCGGAGCAACTCCACCTGCGCGCGCGCCGCGCCCGCGTGCTTGAGCACGTTGGTGAGCGACTCCTGGAAAATGCGGTAGAGCGCCAGCTCGACCGGCGGCGGCAGGCGCTTGCGCAGGCGGGCCAGCCGGCACTCGACGCGCACCGTGGAGCGCGCCTCGATTTCCGCCGCCGCCGAAAAGATCGCCGCGACCAGCCCGAGGTCGTCCAGCTCGCGCGGCCGCAGGTTGTGCGAGATGTGCCGCACCTCGCGAAGCGCCGAGGCCAGATGGCTCTTCGCCCGCGTCACCTCGCGCCGCAAGGTGTCATCCGCGCGGTCATGCAGCCACGACTCGACGGCCAGCAGCCGGAACCGCACCGAGGCCAGCAACTGGCTCACGCCATCGTGCAGATCGCGCGCCACGCGATGCCGCTCGCCCTCCTGCGCCGCGATGATGCGGTGCGGCAGCGCGCGCAACGCCTCCTCCGCCCGCACCTTCTCCGTGATGTCCACCGCCATGCCGGCGAGGAACTGCCGGCCGTCCGCGTCCCGCAGCGGGAAGCGCAGCACCCAGCAGTGGCGCGGCTCCTTCGGCGTGCGGGTGAAGTCGTCCATCACCTCCTCGCTCACGCCGATGGCCAGCGCCGCGCGGTCCCGCGCCCGGATGCGCCGCGCGTGCGCGCGGGGAAACAGCGCGAAGTCCGTGCCGGCGCGCGAGCCTTCGACCGAGAGCTTGAGGAACCGCCGGGCGCGCGGGTTCATATAGACGTAGCGGAACCGCTCGTCCTTGATCCAGGCGAACACCGGCGCGTGCTCCATGAACGCGGCGAACCGCTCCTCGCTCGCCCGGTGCGCGGCCATCTCCGCGCGGAGCTGTTCGTTGGCGAACGCCAGCTCGGCGGTGCGCTCCAGCACGCGCTGCTCGAGGGTCAGGTTGAGCTGTGCCAGCCGGGCCTCCGCCGCGCGGCGAGCGGCGAGCGCGCGCTGGATGCGGATGAGCGCGTCCACGCGGGCGACCAGTTCCTTGTTGCCGATCGGCCGGGTGATGTATTCGTCCGCGCCGCACTCCAGCCCGGCCACCTTGCTGTCCGGCGAAATCTCGATGCTGGAGATCAACGCGACAAACACGTCCGCCAGCGCGGGATCGGCCTTGAGGCGGCGGCAGACCTCGCGCCCGTTGAGGTCCGGCAGCATCACGTCCAGCAGCAGCAGGTCGGGCTTGAGTTTCCGCGCGAGCCGCAACGCCCCGGCCCCGTTGACGGCGGAGGCCACCTCGCAGCCGTGGTTGCGGAAGAGCCGAACCAGCAACTCCAGGTTCGCCGGCTCGTCATCCACCACCAGCAGGCGCGGCGGCCCGGCGGAGGCCGGTGGGGCGATTGGCTCGGCGGCGTGGTCCATGCGAGTCGGAAGCCAGCTTGATGCGCCGAGTGTGGCCCAAGCCGCGCGGCTGGCGAGTCCAATTTCCAAGCGCACCGAACGAACCATGAACCCGGTGGGACGAGCGTCCCCGC
>Ga0172372_10004555_pt1 | contig 19641 bp, 16 predicted proteins | sample LakKiv5m_2_FD_114544 | JGI IMG/M metagenome (GOLD analysis project Ga0172372, IMG submission 114544) | Freshwater microbial communities from Kabuno Bay, South-Kivu, Congo - kab_092012_9.5m | ecosystem: Environmental > Aquatic > Freshwater > Lake | place: Democratic Republic of the Congo...
AAAATGAAATGGCAATTCTTCCTGTCACACCCGACGATGTAGAATTTTTTACTACAATAGTCAATCCTACGAGGTCCTATTCTTCCGGATCGTCAGGTGTGACTGGGTCCATTCAGCTTTTTGCTAGAGGGTCTGAAATAGAAAAAGAAGTACGACCTCTTGCCAATTTTCAAAATTCCTATGTCGCTGACGATGATCTGGAAACTTATCGAATTGGACTTGCGTACCTTGCAAAGTCTGCGAATGTTTCAAATGTCTCATTCATCGACTCAATGGAAACCTATTTTCAGAAGGTGGACGAACAGCAGGTTTCTCCAAAAAAGCAAAAAAAGATCAATATCATCCGATTCGCCCCCGGCGTTGAGTTTGACAGTAATTCAATCAGAAAGCTCAACGTCAAGAACACTCTGATGTCCTACTACAGGACACAATATCCTGCTGCCGATTGGGCATATACAAACTACAACTGCCTAAATTTTTTTGCTTCACCGTCCGTTCCTACTTCATCTGTTTTGTTGTACCCAGCGACTGAAAATGCCGCTCTGCCGGACCATCAAGGATACGTGAGTGGCTCTTATGCGCTCAGCGGAGGTTTTTCTTTTGACTTTTATATAAATCCTCGTTATCAATCTGATGGACTGCAATCAAACGATTTCAATGCGGGGACAATTTTACATTTTTCTTCAAGCTATGTGCTTTCCTTGATCACCGGGTCGAGGAAGGATGTCAATGGGAATCCCGACGCATTTAGACTTCAGCTTCAGTTGAGTCACAGCGCAGATATCCCGCCGTCGCAAGCTATACCAGGTACTTATCCTAGTGATCTAGTCTTTTTGTCGGATGACAATGCGCTCTTCTGGAATGAGTGGAGCAGGGTAGTGGTTCGCTGGGGGACTTCTACGATAAATGACGGCACCGGCTCCTTTAATATCAACGGCGTCGACAGAGGATTTTTTGTCGTCCCGTCTGGGACAATCATGCCGCTTGCCTACAATGCACCGCAGCTAGATCCTAGCGTGTTGTGTGTTGGAAATTATTATGAAGGTGTCAATCAAGGTAATTTTTCTCAGACGCGTTTTTTTACCGACATCATCTCTGAGAGAGAGGGTCTCACGAAACTTTATGAGTCGGGTTACACTCTTGATGAGCCTACTGCATATGCCTTCAATCATCCCCTAAATGCCGAGATAAGCGATTTGAAGATTAGGCGCAGATACTTGAATGACACGCAGATTGAAGCAACCAGCGGCAAGGGTACGGACGTCATAGATCCGCAGGAATTTGCGCTGCATGTACCTCCATTTTTTGTCGAAAAAACGCCAATTAGAAAATTCCTCTCCGTGGGAACAAGTGTAGGTGGCGGAGTCCTGCAGACTCCTTTCTTCACAATAGACGGATCGACGGACGATCCTTTCAATGTTGCTGTTTCGTTTGGTGTGGGAGGCCACTACATTAATCTAGAAAACTTCGTAAAAGACTTTGCAAATAACGTCTGGCCTCGCGTTCACCACCTGTCTGCGACCATAATCGATTACACGACGCAGACAAAAACTGCAAATGAATTTCTATACGACGATCCTTTCGTGAGGAAGCGAAACCTCACGGTGTTACCCTGCGACAATGGAAGTTTTGTCCCAGATTATAGCGTACTGTCGTCTGAGACGGGAAACAAACTCGTCGATTCATTCGGAAGAGTGAATTTGAGTCTCATCAATCTTGACAACCTCCTGAATCAGGACTCCCTCTTGTTTGGATCGACGTATGACAACGAGGCAAATGAGGACTTCATGCTGCAGCAAGTGGGATTTTCCCCTGAGAATCCCGGATTGCCACCGGGTCCCGCTGTCAGCAATTTGGCAACTTCAATAAGCTCTTCGATCATGAATAACGACGGAGAATACGGCCCAGGCGTCCAAAAAAATATGCCGCTCGTCATATATCAGCGGACAAAAGATCCGTCATCCAATCAGGTAACATTTTTTGACATAAGCAACCTCTACTTTGGAACAAAGATAATACCTGGCACTTTCCAATTGACAGATGCCTCCATCACGGGATCTGCTGGGAAAATTTCAATCACGCTGAAAGACGACGGCAACGGAAACATTTATAGATCCGATTCTTCGTCTCCTGTTTGCAAGTGGAACTCTGCAGGAAACATCTTCTACAACGAAGGAATCGTATTGATAAAAAGTCCACACCTGTACTTCTTTGGTAAAGAAGGATATGAGCTTTCTTTCAAAGGTGAGTATCACTTACATTCTGCGAAGTATGAGATACTTGCTCCCCTTGGCTATTTGAACTCATCGTCAAATCCAACGTATGCGCCCGTCCAAGACGACCTGCGGGCGTCGGGAGATCCAATCGACGAAGAATCATTTGTCTATATTTCCAACATCAACTTGCACGACAAGAACCTAAACGTCCTCGCAAAAGCAGTCCTCGCTCAGCCCATCATAAAGAGGGACGGTGACAAGATCCTATTTAAGTTCGCGATCGACTACTGATGCCGAAGAAAAGAAAAAGACGCAGAGGATACCATCGGGGAACTTATACTTCTGCCGTCGCTGGAACGTGCAAATTCCGATCTTCGTGGGAGGAAAAATACATGAAGCACCTGGACTCAAATCCCGAAGTCCAGAAGTGGTCCTACGAAAGCTTCTACATAGAATATCTCGCGAACAAGTCGACAGGAAAAATGAGAAAATACTACCCAGATTTTCTCGTCGAGTTGAGGGACGGCACGAAGCTTGTCGTCGAAATAAAGCAGAAGAGAAAGCTGGAGCAGCTCGTCGTGAAGAAGAAGACCAAGGCGGCAGAAGAGTGGTGTGCGACACACGGAGCTGCTTATAGAATTCTCACAGAAATAGAACTAAAGCAACTAGGCATCCTTTGATAGGATTTACAGATAGTCACTGCGTGTCAATAATCTTCTGCGGTGGCAAACTTAATTTTAGGACTAGACGTCTCAACGTCGACGACAGGAGTCTGCGTCCTCGATCCTTCTATTCCTCCCGACGACAGTGGGTCCCACATCCTCGTCCTCGACAAGATTGAGTTCAAGAAGTGCAAGACCTTCTGGGAGAAGACGGACGTGGTGGAATCAGCCCTCTCCGACATGGTCCATCAGAAAAAGTTGTCGCCGACCGTCTTCGCGCTTGAAGAACCGCTCCTAGGGTTTCAAAAAGGAATGTCCTCTGCGACCACCATCACCACGTTGATGAGATTCAACGGCATCGTGTCGTACATCGGAAGAAGACTTCTTGGTGTGGAACCCACATACATCTCATCCGCCTCGGCCAGAAAACTCTGCGGCATAAAGATGCAGAGAACTTCCGTTGCAGGCATGAGCGGCAAGGAGCAGGTCTTTAAATACATGACCGAGAATGATCTAAAGCATGTCGACTGGCCAAAGAAAAAGAACGGCGAGGCTGTAGACTGGAGTCGAGATGCCACTGATGCCTACGTCATTGCTCGAGCTTCCTCTTTGTTGAATAAAGCTTAGTTTCTAGAACAGAAAGTGTTTTGTAAACTGCCAAATGAACAATTTGGCAATGTGCTATATTGTTATCATAAAGTGTATTCTCTTACCGATCGTGTAAAGTTCTACGAGTCTATTTTTGGTAGAGGTAACTTATCTGGAAACGGTAAAAACTTTGACGTTCGATGCCCAATCTGTGCACCCACAGACCCGTCAAAAAAGAAGCTGTCCATCAGGACGACCGACGATGCAAACCATTGTTGGACCTGCGGATGGAAGTCACGTTCTCTCGCTCCGATTTTGAGAAAGTACGGCACACCAACTCAAGTTTCCATCTATAAAGAAATTTTAGGAGGTCAACAGATCGACCTCCTTCCACAAGCGGAAGAAAAGAAAATTGAGTTGCCCAAAGACTTTCGGCTGTTGGTCGACTGCGGTGACCTCGACCCCGATGTGAAAGCAGCGTGGCGGTATGTTTACTCTCGAGGCTTGTCCGACAAAGACGCTTGGTTCTTCAAGCTTGGAGTCTCCGATGAGCCTCGTTGGAAACGAAGGGTCATCATGCCGTCCTTCGATTGCAATGGTAGTCTAAATTATTTTATAGCTCGAGCCATCGACAAAGACAAGAAACCGAAATACGACAATCCTGATGTCGACAAGAATCCTGTCGTATTCAACGAAATTTGTATTGACTGGTCGAAGCGCCTCGTCCTCGTGGAAGGTGCATTTGACATGGTAAAGTGTCCTGTAAACTCTACTGCGCTGCTCGGTTCCGACCTGGATGAACGACATGAGTTATTGAATAAGATTTTGCTACATGGAACACCCGTATTTCTTTGTCTCGATGGAGACATGTGGGATAAAAAGACGCCAAAAATTGCAAAGAAGCTGATGGAATACAACATCGACACGCTCATCGTCGACGTTCGTCCTTGGGGCGATCCTGGCAGCATGAGCAGGTCAGAATTTGAAAAAGCCTTGTCAGAAGCTCAATATATGACTTGGAACGACGTCTTCGACAGGAAGATGAAGCGTGCTCTTCAGGTTCGTTTTAGTATTTGAACAGACGCACTCTGTTGAAATATAGTAACTTACCATGCGTATCGCTCACATAGCCGACATTCACTGGAGAGGTTTGAGCCGGCACGACGAATATCGTGAGGTTTTTTCGGCCTTTGTGGAAAGCTGTCATGTGAACAAGGTCGACCACATTTTTGTCGGTGGTGACATCTTTCACACCAAGACGATCGGAATTTCTCCTGAATTTATCGAACAAATTTCGTGGTGGCTTAACTCACTCTCACGAGTCGCGCCCACCCATTTGATCCTGGGAAACCACGACGGCAATCTCGTCAATTCGTCGAGGCAGGACGCCATCTCTCCGATCGTATCCGCATTGAATAATCCAAATATTCATCTCTACAAGAAGAGTGGAACATATCAATTCGCACCAGGATACAACTGGTGTGTTTTTTCTCTCTTCGACGAGGACGGATGGTCAACTGTCGCACCAGTGCCAGGATCCTTCAATATTGCCTGCTATCACGGATCCGTCCTCGGCTCCGTCACTGAGACCGGATGGGACATCAAGGAAGGTCTAGCTGTAGACTTCTTCGACAAATTTGACATCACACTTCTAGGAGACATTCACCGTCGTCAGGTCTTGTCTTACAAGCACGGTGTGCCGCGGATTGCTTACCCGGGATCCACGATTCAGCAGAACTATGCTGAAGAAATGGAACATGGTTATTTACTGTGGGATATTCAGAATTTTTCTACGTGGACCATGAAGTTCCACGCTCTACCGAATCCTAAGCCATTCATCACGCTCAACTGGACAGGATCCATCGACGACCTCGACAGAGAGTCTCAGGATTCTCCTAAGGGTTCTCGGTTTAGAGTCCGATCTTTTCAACATGTTTCCCAAAAAGAGACGCGGCAGATAAACGACCTGCTCTACGGCAGCAGGTGTGCTTCTGAAATTACCTACAAGTCTGAAGTCGTGATCGACAGGTCGACGATAAAGACAGAGACAGCTTCATTAGTCAAGGAAGACCTACGGTCTCCCGACATATTGCTTAAATTGGTCAAGGACCACCACAAAAACTCCACATTTTCCGATGCCGTGTGGCAGCAGGTCTCAGACTCAGTGCGGGCGATTTTAACGTCTGTCACGTCTTCAGAAGAAACTGTTCGCAATTCCAAGTGGGGAATTCGTCGCCTTCAATTCGACAACATGTTCTCCTACGGAGAATCCAATTCGATCGACTTTGACAGCCTCAACGGAATCGTTGGAATTTTAGGTCAAAATAGAGCAGGAAAGTCCTCCGTCGTCGGATCGCTAATGTATGCCCTTTACAATACAACCGACAGAGGACCAATGAAGAACATACACGTCTGCAACGTCAGAAAGCCCTATTGCTTGACGTCAGTCGTCCTCAACCACAACGGTTCGGACTACGTAATTGAAAGACAGACAGCAAAGTCTGAGAACAAGAAGGGTGTTGTTACCGCCACGACTTCTCTCAACCTCTTTCGAATAAAAGACAACGAAGAGCTCGAAGACCTAAACGGCGAGCAGAGAACTGACACAGAAAAAAGTATTAGAAACTTAATCGGCAACTCAGAAGACTTCTTGATGACCTCCCTGTCCGCTCAAGGAGAGGCAGATCAATTCCTCTCTCAGGGATCATCGAAGCGTAGAGCCGTCCTTTCACGTTTTCTTGACCTCGACATCTTTGACAGGATGCATGAAATGTCGAACAAGGAAGTAAATTCTTACAAGTCTCAGCTGAAAAACTATCCTGACAAAGAATGGTCGACAATTCTTGAGAAGCTTCGATCAGACATCAAACAGATTGAAGCGGAGACAAAAGTTCTTGAGGATAAATTGTTTGAAAAGCAAACAGGCGCTGCGCTTCTACGATCAGACCTCGAGAGACACAAAGACCTCGCCTTTGTAACTGAGGAGCAATTTGAGTCTCACAAGAAAAAGACGCAGGATCTAAGACAGACTGTCGAGCTAGAAGAACAAAACATTGAGATGCTTCAAAAAAGCATTAGAGTCAATCAAGAAAAGCTAGTCAAGATTTCCGCAGTAAGAGAAGAAAATGATATTGAAGTCCTGAAGAAGCGGAAGGAAGACTTTAGCAAGACGGAGTCAAATTTGCTTTCTCTAAAATTTTCCTTTGAAAAAGAAGAGAATGCTCTCGCTCGACAGAAGAAGACGCTGAGCATCCTATCCGATGTTCCTTGCGGGGACACCTATCCTACTTGCAAGTTTATAAAAGACGCCCATCTAGCCAAGGACGCACTAGACGAACAAACTGCTTCAGTAGAAGCAGCAAAGCAAAAGCTCAATGACACGTTGACAAAAATTGAAGACATGAAGCGTGAAGGTTTTCTAGAGAGCCTAGAACGTCTGGAGAAGATCTTTCAGCTTGAAAATAAAATTGAGCTCGACCTCTCAAAAAAAGAGACAGAGCTCGCCAAGCTTGTGGCTTCTAGAGACTCAAAGAAAGACGAGCTAAAGACCGCAGAGACAAAGTTGTTGATCCTTGAAGGATCACTGAAAAATCGAGAAAATATTGAAGCCATAACTTCTAGGCGACAATTTGAAGAATTATCTCGATCTCTAAAGATGATCGACGCACAGAAGATAGAACTAGCAGTCAAGAAAGGCAAGACTGCTGCTGCGATGGAGCAGCTCTTGTCGGAGAAACAGATTAGAGATGCTATTGTCGAGAAACTTCGTGTGCAGGAGATCATTTCCTCCTCCTTTTCCAAGAAAGGAATACCGCTAGTAATTACCAAGTCCCAGCTTCCTGCCATCAATGCTGAAATTTCAAAGATACTCAGCGGCATAGTCGACTTTTCGATCGAGCTTGAAAACGACGAAGACACCGATACCGCTGAGATCTACATCAACTACGGAGACTCAAGAAGGGTCATCGAACTTTGCTCAGGCATGGAGAAGACGATGGCCGCTCTCGCCGTGAGAGTCGCGATGATCAATGTCTCGACTCTGCCTCGACCTGACATATTCATCATCGATGAAGGCTTTGGAACACTTGATGCTGCCGCTGTAGAAGCCTGCAGCAGGCTCTTGGTATCTCTAAAGAGATATTTTAGAGTCATCATTGTGATCACGCACGTCGACGGTATCAAGGATGCTGTGGATCACACGCTTGAGATTACGAAGGTGGAAAAAGATACTAAGATTTTCTACGGAGGAAAATGATGTCGGATTGGGAACCGTATTCCGGAGAGAGAAAGATAAAGAGATGCGAAGGCTACGTCGTCATCGTACCTGAGGTAGAAAAATACACGAAGATACCTCTATTTTGTGATGTCTGCGAGATTAGACTCTCTTCGAAAGAAGACGAAGAAGCCTACAAAAAATTTGAATGCTGTTCTGCCTGTGCCGACACGTGGGCATACTCCAAAAAAGAAGAATGGTTGAGAGGTTGGAGGCCTTCAGGGGAACAAGTTGAAAGTTTGGTCCAAAAAAGAATTTTTATCGACAAAAGTATTACCTTCGAGTGATATTCTATACTTAAGAGCGGAGTCATCATGATCGACATAGACTATAACGCCTTAGGGCAAGCAATCGACACATCTTGGGGAAGGTCGTCCACGCCCAAGACAGCTTCTTATTCTGTAAAATTTAAGCTACAAGGCAACGTCTTGGTCGCGTCTTATGCAGCAATCGTAAATTTTGCTGCTGAGAAAGAGATGATCATCCTAAAGCAGATGTATTCCGAAGAATCGCAATCTATCATCAGCGCAGTGCTAAAGAATGTGAAGTCCGTCTATAAGGAAATCTCAGGCAAGACGTTGAAGACGAAGGAAGTCTCTACGAGCGACTCTCTCGAGATCATAGGATTCAACGTTCACAATCCCAAGAGGACAGCGTACTATAGACGCACCACGTCATTTGAGATTGCATGAAGAAGCCTGCGCTATCAAGAAATGAGCAAATAGCAGAAATCATAAAGTGCGGTAAAGATCCCGTCTACTTTATGAAAAATTACATAAAAATTCAGCACGTAGCTAGAGGTCTCATACCGTTTGAAACCTACGACTTCCAGGACGACTGCGTCGCCGCTTTCGAAAAGCATCGATTCAATATAGTTCTCAAGTCCAGACAGCTAGGTCTTTCGACCGTCACTGCTGCATATGCGACTTGGTTTGCAATTTTTAAGAAAGATAAGAACATCCTCGTCATCGCGACGAAGTTGCCAACAGCCATGAACTTCATCAAAAAGATAAAGATCATGTTGGATGGATTGCCGCCGTGGCTTCTTCTCACTAAATTCGAACCTACGAAACAGGCCATTAGATTTCTAAATGGATCATCGATTACAGCAATTCCTACATCTCCTGACGCAGGTCGTTCAGAAGCGCTATCTCTTCTCATCGTGGATGAAGCTGCATTCATTAGAGACTTTGAGGAGATATGGACAGGCCTGTATCCTACGATCTCAACTGGTGGAAATGCAATAATCATCTCGACGCCGAACGGCGTTGGAGGGCAATACTATCGCCTCTGGATGGGAGGAGAGAATAAGCAAAATGAATTTAACACCATAAAGCTTCCGTGGTGGGTGCATCCGGAACACGACGAAGTGTGGTTCAATCAAGAGACGAGAAACTTGTCCAAGCGAAGTGTCGCTCAAGAGTTTCTTTGCGACTTTATTTCTTCAGGCGACACATTCCTGCAGCCCTCTGAGATCGAATATCTAAGAGATAATATAAAAAATCCTGTCGAGAAGACAGGCTACCAGAACGGCCTGTGGATTTGGCGACATCCAGTAGCGGACAAAAAGTACATAATTGGCTCCGACGTCGCGAGAGGAGATTCAGCTGACTTCTCTACTTTTCACATTCTCGACAATGAGACGTGTGAAGTTGCAGCAGAATTCATGGGAAAGATACCGCCCGACAAGCTCGCAGACATGTTGTTTGAGTGGGGGAAAAAATACAATGATGCGCTAATTTGCCCGGAGCAGAATACCTTTGGCTACTTTACCTGCGTAAAGTTGAGGGACGATGGCTATCCTCGACTATACTACCAAGGAATAATGGGTGACATCTTTGAATATAAACCGTCAAACCCCGAATCCATTCCCGGTTTTTCGACGCAAGCGAAGTCGAGGTCTCAGATCTTGGCAAAGCTTGAAGAGCTTGTGAGGAACAAAGTAGTAAAAATCTATTCACAGCGGTTCTACGATCAGGTCCAAGGATTCATCTGGAATGGAAGCAAGGCAATTGCTGCCAAGGACTCACACGACGACCTAATCATTAGCTTAGCAATATCACTCTGGCTTTCAGCAGGAGGATCAAGTGGTTCAGAGTCCGCTGCAGCAATGGCCTGGGCGATGTTGAAGGCTACTTCTGTAAAGAGCAATAATCAAATGCCAGGTGACATAGAATCAGCAAAGCCGTTCATAAAACCTTCAATGCGTGGTCAAATAATGCACCCACACGATGTAAGCAAACCAAAGGATCCTTCTCAGGTCAGAAATGCGAATATTTCTGACTTTTCTTGGCTTCTTCGGTAGTGTGTACCATATATTTATGTCAATAGAGGGTTGTCATGTCCAATTCTAAAATTACGCTGAGAGATCTAATCAAGAAAGATCTAAGAAAAATAAATGAGTCAAATGCCGTCTCTGTTCAAGCCAAGTCGGATTTGCTTGACTCCATTGCTGATCTCATGAAGGCAATCGAAGAATTTAAGGAAGATGCGCCTGCTTCCGCTCTTTCTTATGTAGGTCAAATAATGAACGACCTACAAGACAAACTTGTTGAAATATCTGAACGACCCGATTCTTTTGTCATGGCACCTAAACAGGCACCCAAAAAAGTAACTTTCAAGCCTACAAGCAAAATAGTATAGTTTATAATCAAATAGAAGAGCCTTCTTCTGACTGGAGAGGCAAGAAATATGGCAAAAAAACAACCAGAATCTTTATTTCAGCGTTTAACAAAGCTTTTTCGAAGCGGTCCTGTTGTCAAGAAGAAAATAAGGACTCAAGATACCGCCATCGCAGTCGCCGACAAGACCAAGTCGAGCGGCGCCTTGCTCTTTCAGAAGTCTTTGGCACCGACATACGCGACGATAACTGCAAACGCGTATAACCTCTCTGAACGCCTGATGAGGTATCAGGATTTCAGCGAAATGGAATATACACCTGAAATCGCAGCAGCGATGGACATCTACGCCGATGAAACTGTAGCTCAAGATGAGCGCGGGCGCGTGTTGCACATCTATTCGGACAACGAAAAAATCAAGGAAATACTCGAGGACCTCTTCTACAACACGCTCAATGTCGAGTTCAACCTACGTTCCTGGGCCCGCAACCTCGTCAAGTACGGCGACTTCTTTCTCTACAACGATGTGTCACCGCAGTACGGTGTTGTCAATGCTTTTCCCATACCGGTCAACGAGATCGAGCGTGAAGAAAACTACGATCCCAACGATCCGTTCGCCGTCAGGTACCGCTGGGTCACCCTAGGCAACCGCACGTTGGAAAACTGGGAGGTAACACACTTCCGATTGCTGGGCAACGACATGTTCCTTCCGTACGGCTCTTCAATCATAGAACCGGCCAGAAGAATATGGCGCCAGTTGATACTCATTGAAGATGCAATGCTCGTCTATAGGGTTGTTAGAGCCCCAGAACGCAGGGTTTTCTACATCGACGTTGCCAACATCCCGCCAGAGAGCGTTCCCACTTATGTTGAAGAACAACGTAAGAATCTTCGTACTAATCAGGTTGTCGATCGTGCCACCGGCCGATTGGACCTACGGTACGCTCCTCTGTCAATAGAGGATGATTATTATATTCCGGTACGTGGTGGAGAAAGCGGTACCAAGATCGATACGTTGGCCGGCGGTCAGAACGCCGCTGCTGTCGAGGATGTTGCCTACATCCAAAAGAAGTTGTTTGCCGCGCTGAAGATACCAAGAGCTTACCTCGGTTACGACGAGATGCTGAGCAGCAAGGCTACTCTAGCCCAAGAGGACATCAGGTTCTCCAGGACCATCAACGTCATCCAGAAGGTGATAATCGCTGAGCTCAATAAACTTGCAATCATTCACCTTTATTCGAACGGCTTTGACGAGGAGCAGCTTCAAAATTTCACACTGCATCTTTCCAATCCTTCGACTGTCGCGCAACAGCAAAAGCTAGAATTGTGGAGGGCAAAGTTTGAGATAGCCGGAGCCATTCCAGAAGGCATGGGCAGCAAGGAATTTGCACGCAAGAAGATTTGGGGCCTCACGGACGAAGAAATAGAAGAGATCGACGATCAGCGCTTCAGAGAAAAGATCAAGGATCAAGAAATTGAAAACGCCAAACCTGTCGGAGAAGAAGGCGAAGAAGGCGGGGGAGAAGAAGGAGGAGATCTCTTCGGCGGCGGAGAAGAAGCCGGCGGAGAAGAAGCCGGCGGAGAAGAAGCCGGCGGCGGCGAGGAAGGAGGAGGCGGCGGCGATCTTTTCGCAGGTGACGATCCTGAGGATAGACCTGACGAGGACAACACCGAGCTTCTTCTTTCAGCAGACGACGTAGACGACTTTGAGGTACCGCTCTACGAGAAAGACGGACCTCCGCTGAAAGCAAAAAATCAACTTGACAGAGCGCTCTATAACAGGTCGCGCAGAAGAAACAGCGGAAGAAGCAAAACACACATGCCCAAGTTTGCAGGCAAGGAAGGCATGCTTTCTTACAAGACCCTGAGCAAAAAGGACGATCCTGATGCTTCAAGGGAGTTGAAGACCATGGTTTCATTGGGACTCAATGAGATGAAGAGCAAAAAGGAAAATTACATAAAGACGTCTCTGACTGCGGACATTTCTTCTGCACTGAAGAAGATGACAGAAAAATTTGGAAACATCACACGCAGGGGAGTCATCTCTGAAAATTTGGATAAAAGTGAAGATGTTGAACGCAATGATGAGACAAAAGAGCTATTTAGCAAAGATGGAATTTTGAGAGGTTGAAAGATGTCTAAAACACACAATAAGAAGCGCAACACAGCTTTGCTTTACGAATTTTTGATTCGGTCTGTTTCTGCAGCTCTCGTAGAGGGTGACAAGAAGACTTCTGGTACTGCTCTCAAAATTCTTAAGAAATTTTTCAGACCAGGAACTCAGCTCTACAAGGAATTCAGGCTTTTTAACAGTCTTGTGAAGACGACCGTCACATCGGATGGCGTCTCTTCTTCCATCATCTCAGAGGCAAGGTCCGCTGCAGCAGCAATAGATACAGCTGCGCTGGACAAGGAAAAATCTCAATTAATTCGAAGCATAAATTATTTGATCAAAAATGAGAATTTTTTTGATCAGCCTGTCTCCGAATACAAGATGTACGCGACGATTCAGACGCTGATGAACGAGTGGAGAAAGAGGCCGGGAACCGCTGACATCGACACAATTGCAAAATATGAGCAATCTCTGCGAGATTGGTTGTTATCCGAAAAGAAGGGTCCTGACCAAACAGTCACGGAAGATTCTCCTGGTACTTCTCGCCTCCTGATGAAGGTGATGATGAAGAAGTTGAACGAAAAATATAGTGAAACTTTGAATTCTGATCAAAAAGAAATCATAAGATCATACGCATTCTCGACGGCAAAGGACGACAATACAACGATACTAAAGAAGCTCGCCGAGGTTAGGCAAAGCCTCACAAGTCATATCGACGAATATTCCAATAGGCATCCTGAAAACAAGTTCATAATAGAAAAAATGTCATCCGTAAAGAAAGAAATGCTTGCTGAATCTCTCGATACTGTCGATGATTCAACAGTTTCCAGGTTTATGCTTTACTCTGCGTTAAGTCACGAGCTAATTGATTCCGACGGAGAAGAAAAATGAAGGATCTAAGACTACTAAATTCTTACGAAATTTTTGACTATACACCTGCGATGATCAAGGAATCGCGCGAGAAGAACCAAGGTAAGGTCGTGATGAAGGGGATCCTGCAGAAGGCTGATACGTTAAATCAGAACGGCAGGATCTATCCGATTGACGTGCTGCAGCGTGAGGTCAAAAACTATCAAAAGTTTATTGTTGAGAATCGAGCTCTCGGAGAGCTTGACCATCCTGACTCGTCTGTGGTCAATCTCAAGAATGTATCGCACATTGTACGAGAAGCCTACCTTGAAGGCGGAGTTGTCTACGGCACCGTGGAAGTTTTGGATACACCTTCTGGCAAGATCCTGCAGTCCCTCGTGGAGAGCGGCGTGAAGCTTGGCATATCTTCTCGTGGTGTTGGATCGACAAAGAAGCAAGGTGATTATTTCGTCGTACAGGACGATTTCCAGTTGATCTGTTGGGACTATGTCTCCGAACCTTCAACACCCGGCGCCTTTATGCTACCTGAAGGAAGAAAGATACAGCCTGAAGAATTGCAAAAAGTCTTCAATAGATCTGACAGGATCGACAGAATACTAAATGACATTCTTCACAAAGGAAATAAGTAAATGGGACTAAGAGACCCTAAAATAGGATTCAATTCAGTCACTGAATTCGTAGGAAGTGGTCTTCCTTGGGTCACTTCAAGTATCGCTACAGGTACGTCTGTCAATAGATACAATTTTTCCAAGATAACAAAGAGGGTAAGCGTTTGGAACCATGCTACAGGATCTGGAGAACACCTCCGCGTAGGATTTACCGAGAACGGTACCAATGCTGGTAATCACTTAAAGATAGACGCAAGTCAAACATTTGAATTTGATGCCAGACTAAAAGAAATTTTTATCAGAGTCGACGATCCTGCCGACACAATTTCTTTTAGTGTTTACGCTGAACTGATCGGTATTGACGCCGATCAAATGCCACAGCTGACTGGATCTGTAAACGGTGTAACCTTTTGGGAAGGTGTAGGCTGATGTCTATTACAAAAAATCAGTTAAAGACTATTGTCAAAGAATGTCTACTTGAGATCCTTTCGGAAGGAATTGGCAATTCCGCTTCTTCTATTGCCGAATCAAAGAAAGCTGCAGCTGTAAAGCCTCCCCTTAGCCTACCTGCTGTCATGCAACAAAATGCCTCTAGGACTAAATTTAATGGAGTTCCCACAAATACGCTGAAGGAAGTCATCAAGAGAGAGGCGGGCGGCAACAAAGTAATGGCAGACATTCTTGCTGACACTGCAGCTACATCTCTACCTGCAATGTTAGAAAATGATAGGACAAAATTTGCAGCACCACCTACAGGTGTGGCCGAGCGCACAGTCGCCAGCCATTCACCAGAACAATTGTTTGGTGAAGAAGCTGCTTCAAAATGGGCTGCGTTGGCTTTTGCCGACAACAAAATTAGGTAAAATTCGTATTTCACTAATATTTAGTCAAGGAACGCTGGTGATTCTATGAAACTAACAAGTAATCTTTTGAAGAGAATTGTGATGCAAGAAGTCGCGTCGATGAAAAAAAGCCGCGAAGCTGAAGACGTCGACACGGTAGAACTTGATGCGGACGAGTTTGGATCAGACAAGTCTCTCGAGAAGAAGATTGACTATATGAAGGCGCTGAAGATCGAAGAGTCGAGACTCCGCAAGAGGATCGACAGGATCTCAGAGATGCGCCGCAGGATTGCTCGTAGTCTTTGATTATTAGGAGGTAGTTATGGGTAGACCTGGCAGCGGAAGATATACAACGTATATCCCAACAAACAATCAAAAGCGTGTTTTCTTGAATAGACTTTTTAAGGGCGGAATGTCCGCTTTGTACGATGGTGCCACATCGAACGCCGATGCTGCCACTGCCGCTGCAAACAGGTTCATAGGTGAGTTTAAGAAAGGCGTGGGAGATGTCGATTTGTTTGGCAATGGCGTCTCCATGAACTATTCTGGAGCTCCCGACACTACGGAAGTAAAGTGGGAGAATCCAGGTGATCCTGCGAATCCTTATATACCCGATCTTTCGTCGCCTGGTCCTGGCAAGACTGATGGGTCAGACAAGGATGCAGATCCTCAGATTAAGACGACGGATATAAAACCAAAGTTTGATCCTTCAAATCCTACAGTCAACACTACTTCGCCCTCTGCAACATCACCCAGACTTGGAACATTTTCTCTTGGTGAAAACCTAGAAGGCGGAAAGAGCTCATTGGAGTGATACCTATTCTGAAAAGGATCAAAAATGAAACAACTGTATGAAGAGGCTCTAGCCGACGTAAAGAAGCTCAAGGAGGTAGCGGAAGACAATGCAAAGAAAGCATTGATTGAAGCTGTATCTCCGAGGATCAAAGACCTGATTGAGAACGAACTCATGAGAGGTCAGAGCGATGATCTGCTTCTTGACGACGAGCTCGAAGATTCCACAGATTCGATGGCTGGAATGGCGGCAGACCTATCGGGAGACAGTCCCGACATTGGATCCGCCATATCAATGCCCGACGAAAGTGGAAAAGTTACTCTTGACCTCGATGCTCTCGCTGTCGAACCTTCTGGCGACTCATCGGAATACAGGATGAGCATGGAATCCAGAAAAACTTTGGGAAATCTTGTCGAAAAAATAAATTCTGCGTCCATAGTTAAAGTCGAGTCAAGACTCTATCAATTGTCGGAGAATGTTGGCAAGCTCGGCAAGTCTAGTACAACGCTGAGAAAAATGCCGGGTTTTCAGAAGCTTGTTTCTGGTTTGACTCAAGAAATAAGCTCGTTATACGAAGGCATTGAAAAGTCTTCGCTGGATTCCACGGAAAAAGAAGTTTACCAAGAGAAGCTAGAAAATCTTTACAGAGACATTAATGCGCTCACGGAGCAAAGGAATATGAGAAACCGTTATAAGATCAACGAAGGTGACGTAACACTGAAACTAACCGGCATGCCTGATGATATCAACCTCGATGATGTCGGTGTTGACCTTATCACTGGCGAGGAAGAAGGCGAAGCCGAAGAAGGCGGCGAAGAAGACCTCGGCGGTGAGGAAGAAGGCGGTGAGGAAGACCTCGACCTCGGCGGTGAGGAAGAAGGCGGTGAGGAAGACCTCGACCTCGGCGGTGAGGAAGAAGGCGGTGAGGAAGACCTCGACCTCGGTGGTGAGGAAGAGGGCGGAGAAGAGAAAGCCGAAGAAGGCGGTGAGGAAGACCTCGACCTCGGTGGAGAAGAGGAAACCAAAAAGGAATCTCGTATGCTCAGAAATTCAAATCTTGTGGTAGAGATTGACGAAAATATGCTTCATCGTGAAATATCTCGAATGAAGTCGCTCCGTGAATCACGCAATTCAGGCGACGCGGTCGTCGAGATTGATGAGAATATGCTTCGCAGTGAAATCAAGCGCATGAGGAGACTTCGCGAGTCCAAGGAAGGACTCCTGGGCAAAGATCCACACAAGTGGGGCCACGGTGCAGGTAAAGTTTCAGATGAATTTGAAGACGACGACCTCGGTGATCCCTTCGTCGACATCAAGCTTCGAGAAGCAGACGAAGGCGCCGATCCCATGGAAGGTATCGACGAGATGGAAGAAGGCGGATACGGTGAAGGCGCCGATCCCGTGGAAGGCGTCGACGAGATGGAAGAAGGCGGATACGGTGAAGGCGCCGATCCCGTGGAAGGCGTCGACGAGATGGACGAGATGTCGACCGACGAAGGCGGCATGTATGAGCTGGACACCGACGAAGCAGACGACTCAAGAGAACACGGTGGAAATGAAGCCTCTGATTCCATGGGTCCTGGTGCAGGTTCAAACGCACAGAACCGCATGCCTGAGTCTGTAATACGACGCCGCTTAGTTCGTGAACGAAGAATTCAGGCTGAAGCCAAGCAAAAAGCTCAGCAGGCGAAGAAGCAGCAGCGTCATGCTCAGATGAAGTCTCAGAGAGCTCAACATGAAGCTCAACAGGCGAAGAAGAAGGGTCAGCAGGGTCAGGCCAAGAAAAACACTCAAGCTGCTCGTCAAGCTCAAAGCAAGGTCAAGCAGATGGCTGAAGCTTACGTCTACTTCGCTACACAGTTTAATGAGTCGGTACTTCGTACTCGACGTCTAATGGGAATGCTCAATGAAGCATCTCGCAGAGGAAATCAAAATGGTTCCTCACGGCTCGCTGAGGGTGCCACAAACCTTCGCACAAAGTTGGCGGAAACGAATCTGTTCAACACTAAGCTCCTCTACAGCAACAAGCTTCTTCAGAATGAGTCGCTCACTAGACGCCAAAAGGCCGAAGTCATTGAGAGACTCGACGAGGCACGTTCTGATAGAGAAGTCAAGCTCGTCTATGAGACAATGGTGAAGTCGTTCGGTGGAACGGGCCGTCAGCTCTCCGAAGCAGCGGACCGTAGGGTCATCGGATCGTCGTCACAGGCGACACGTCCAGCATCTACGCTTATGAATGAAGGCGTGGAACTCGATCGCTGGGCGAAGCTCGCAGGTATCAAGTGATTTGATTCGTATAAACCAACAGGAGATTTTTGGAAAATGAAAAACTTTACGTTAGATCAGTTAGTTCAAGGAATAAGGGACAAGCACGTCGGTGCAGAACGCGCTCGTCTCACAGAGAAGTGGAGCCGCACAGGCCTCCTCCGCGGTCTCGACGGCGGACGTCGTGAGGTGATGGCGCAGCTTCTCGAGAACCAGGCAGCTCAGGTCCTCAAGGAAGCCAATGCCCTCAGCACAGGCGGCGGAAACGTGGTTGGAAGCGGACAGATCCAAGGCTTCAGCAACATCGCCTTCCCAATCGTCCGCCGCGTATTCGGTGGCCTCGTCGCCAACGAACTCGTGTCGATCCAGCCGATGAGCCTCCCCAGCGGCCTCATCTTCTACTTGGACTACACCTACGGTAGCAATGTAGGCCAGGTGGCAGGCGACACCAACTCGACCTACACCCGAGGCTCGTCTCTCTACAACAACCCAACAGGCAAGGGCGTGCAGAGCGGATCGTTGGCGACAGGCGGCTTCTACGACCTCGTCAACACCGGCTACAGCAGGGTGACAGGCTCTCTCTCGTCTCTCGATCTTACGACAGGTGTCTACTCAGGCTCATACGGTGGCGTTGACGCAAACGTTTGGACACCTGGCCTAACTCTTACCGCGGTGGGCACATTCAGCGGTTCAAATGCTCGATTTGCCGACTTTGATGCTCAGGTAGAAACAGACCTCGCCAACAACGCATTGGACGTCGTGTTCCTATACGTTCCTACTACAACAATTGTAGCTGCTGAGCCTTCTGTCGATCTTCGTTCGGTGGATCAGTTCTCCCTCTTTACAGGAAGCTATACGGTACAGAACAATGGAGCCTGGGGTCCCAACTACCAAGGCGGAACTGGGGTCATTAACCTCCGTCGCCTCAACAAGCGTGGTAACTTCAGTCCCTCGGTTGCTCCCTACTTTACACCCAATGCGCTCAATGGTGATCATATTCAGTTCGTGCTGAAGGTCGACAATGGAACGCCTCTCACACCTTCGTCTTCGGGTAAGCTCTCGTTTGCCATCTCGTCAGCTCTCGACGTCGATCAGAACAGCGGCGCGACGGTGACAATCCCCTCGTTCGAGTCAGACTTCGGTACGACTCCATCACCCGTGATTCCCGAGATCGACATCAAGATCGAGTCGATCGCCATCACGGCCGAGACACGCAAGCTTCGCGCCAAGTGGAGCCCCGAGCTCGCACAGGACCTCAACGCGTACCACAGCATGGACGCCGAGGTGGAACTCACATCGATCCTCTCGGAGCAGATCGCCCTCGAGATCGACCGCGAGATCCTCAACGACCTCGTCACCCAGGCCAACGGCGCCAACTACTACTGGAGCCGTGCACCGGGTCGCTTCGTAAACAAGACTACAGGACAGCCTGTGACCCTCGCCTCGAGCCTCTCGATCGGACCAGCCTTCACCGGTACCGTCCGCGAGTGGTACGAAACCCTCGTCGAAACCATCATCGACGTGGCCAACACCATCCACCGTAAGACCCTCCGCGGTAGCGCCAACTTCATGGTCACAGGACCAGACGTGGCCACCATCCTCGAGTCCTCGGTGCTCTACAAGCCCAAGTTCTCCATGGACGGCGAAGGCCAGGTCGCTTCGCCCTTCACGATCGGCGCAGAAGCCATCGGCACGATCAGCAACCGCTTCACCGTCTACAAGGATCCTTACTTCAGCCGTAACAAGATCCTCGTCGGCTACAAGGGCGGAAGCTACCTCGAGACCGGCTACGT
>Ga0172372_10004556_pt1 | contig 19637 bp, 15 predicted proteins | sample LakKiv5m_2_FD_114544 | JGI IMG/M metagenome (GOLD analysis project Ga0172372, IMG submission 114544) | Freshwater microbial communities from Kabuno Bay, South-Kivu, Congo - kab_092012_9.5m | ecosystem: Environmental > Aquatic > Freshwater > Lake | place: Democratic Republic of the Congo...
AAGGCCATCGTCCCCGACGAATCGCTGACGGTGCGCACGGCGCTCGAGATCATCGTCGGCGCCGTCTACGGCCTGATGTCCGACATCATGGGCCCGAAGGCCGCCAAGTTCTTCCTGCCGCTCATCGGCACCTGCGCCTTCTTCATCCTCGTCTCGAACGGCATCGGGCTCGTCCCGGGCTTCTCGCCGCCGACGGGCAAGATGAACACGACGCTCGCGCTCGGCGGCGTCATCTTCGTCACGACGCACGTCTACGGCGTGAAGGAAAACGGCCTCGCGTACTTCAAGCACTTCCTCGGCCCCATCGTGAAGTGGTACGCGCTGCCGCTGATGCTGCTGATGCTCGGCATCGAGGTCATCAGCCACATCGCGCGCCCCATCTCGCTCGCCATCCGCCTCATGGCGAACATGGCCGCCGACCACATGGTCGTGACCATCTTCCTCGGGCTCGTACCCGGGGTTCCCTTCCTCGTTCCCGTGCCGGTGATGCTCCTCGGCACGATCGTCGTCATCGTGCAGACGCTCGTCTTCTGCCTGCTGTCGACCGTCTACATCGCTCTCGCCATCGCTCACGAAGAGCACTGATCGCGGGCCGGCTCGCCCGTCCCTCCGGCTCGCTCCGGCTCACCCAAGTCCGCGCGCAATCGTAAGGAGACCCTCGATGAAGAAGAAGATGCTCGCTCTGGTGTCGGTCCTCACCCCCCTCTTCGTCGCCTCGACGGCGTTCGCGCAGGACGCGGCGTCGAACGTGAACGACGAGAACGCTGCGAAGGCCATTGCGGCCGCGATCGCCATCTCGGTGGCGGCGTTCGGCGGCGCGCTCGGCCAGGGCCGCGCGGCGGCGGCGGCGCTCGAGGGCATCGCCCGCAACCCGAACGCCTCGGGCAAGCTCCTCGTCCCGATGATCCTCGGCCTCGCGCTCATCGAGTCGCTGGTCATCTACGCCTTCGTGATCGCGCTCGGCCTCACCTGAGCCGCGGCCTGGGCCGCAAGGCACGGGCATCGTGTGAAGCGCCGGGGAGCTCGTCTCTCCGGCGTTTCGCATTTTTGCGTCGCGCTTCTGCCATGGCCTGCCGGCGGTGTGCGGCGTAGGCTCGCGCGCCCCATGCACGCCCCGCTCCCCAGGCCCTTCCTCGCTGCGCTCGCAGCCAATTTCCCCACGGATTTCTCGAGTCACGAGCCCGCCGATCTCGCCACCTACGGCCGTGACTGGACCCGCGTGCACGCGCCCGCGCCGTCGCTCGTGTGCTTTCCGCGGACGACCGACGAGGTGAGCCGTCTGCTCGCGCTGTGCAGCGCGAATGGCATCGCGGTCGTGCCCTCAGGCGGGCGCACCGGGCTCGCGGCGGGTGCGGTTGCGAAGGACGGCGAGGTCGTGCTCTCGCTCGAGCGGATGCGGGCGCTCGGGGCCGTCGATCCGCTTGCGCTGACGGTGCGCGTGGAAGCGGGCGCCATCACCGAGGCCGTGCACGCACACTGCGCGCCGCACGGGCTGACCTGGCCCGTCGATTTCGCCTCGAAGGGCTCGTCGCAGGTCGGCGGCAACATCGCGACGAACGCGGGCGGCGTGAAGGTCATCCGCTACGGGCTCACGCGACAGTGGGTGCTCGGCCTGGAGGTCGTGCTGATGAGCGGGGAGGTGCTCACCCTCAACGGCGCCCTCGAGAAGAACAACACGGGCGTCGATCTGCGGCAGCTCTTCATCGGCAGCGAGGGCATCCTGGGCGTCATCACGGCGGCGACGCTCAAGCTCGCGCGGCTGCCCGGCCACCTCGACGTCATGCTCTTCGCGCTGCCGGACCTCGCGTCGGTGCTCACGCTCTTCGGTGAGGCACGCCGCGGGCCGTTCACGGTCTCGGCCTACGAGTTCTTCACCGACCGCTGCCTCGCGCGCGTGCGCACCCACCGCAAGGTGCGTGAGCCTTTCGCCGCGTCGAGCCCGTACTACGTGCTGCTCGAGGTCGAGGCACCCGATGCGGACGCCCTCGAGCCGTGGCTCGCGTCGCTGGCCGAGCGCGGGCTCATCGAGGACGGCACCCTCGCGCAGGACTCGACGCAGGCGCGCGCGCTCTGGGCGCTGCGCGAGGGGATCAGCGAGTCGCTGTCGGCGACGGGCCTCCCGCACAAGAACGACATCGCGCTCCCGATCGCGGCGCTCGCAGGGTTCTGCGCGGAGCTCGACGCGCTCTTCGCCGCGAGCTGGCCCGACTTCGAGATTTGCCTCTTCGGGCACATCGGCGACGGCAACCTGCACGTCAACGTCATGAAGCCGGACCGCCTCTCGAAGGAAGACTTCCTCGCGTTCGCGCACGAGGCCGACCGCGCGATGTTCGCGCTCGTGCGTGCGCACGGCGGGTCGATCAGCGCCGAGCACGGCGTGGGTTTGCTGAAGAAGGAGTGGCTCGGCTACACGCGCACGCCCGCCGAGATCGCGCTGATGCGCGCGCTCAAGGCGACGCTCGATCCGCGCGGACTGCTCAACCCGGGCAAGGTGTTCGACGCGGGCTGACGGCGCCGATTGTGAACGCGGCGTAGCGCGCTCGGGAGAACCGCTCAGTCGACGGCGCGCGCGCGGATCGTCGTCGGCAGCTTGCGCATCGCCTCGGCGATCGCGTGGTGCGAGGGCGCGTCGAAGTCCATGACGAGATAGCCGATGTCGGCATTCGTCGAGAGGACCTGCGCGAGGATGTTCGCGTCGTGGTCGCTGACGATCTTGTTCACGTCGCGGAGCACGCCGGGCACGTTCTGGTGGACGTTCACGACGCGGTGCGTGCCCGTGGTGCGGGGAAGCTCGACGTGCGGGAAGTTCACCGAGCCGGACGTCGCGCCCGTCGTCAGATACTTCGTGAACGAGGTCGCGACCTCGCGCCCGATCGACTCCTGCGCCTCGAGCGTCGAGCCGCCGATGTGCGGCGTGAGCACGACGTTCGGCAGGCCCTGAATCGGCGTGCGGAAACCATCGCTCGCGTTCGCCTCGGGCTCCTCGGGGTAGACGTCGACGGCGGCGCCCGCGACGTGTCCGCTGCGCAGCGCGTCCGCGAGGGCGTCGAGGTCGACGACGGTGCCGCGCGAGAGGTTCAGCAGGCAGGCGCCGGGCTTCATCTTCGCGAGCTCCGCGCGGCCGATGAGATCCTTCGTCTGCGGCGTCTCGGGGACGTGCAGCGTCACGAAGTCGGCCTGCGCGAGGAGCGCGTCGAGCGTCGTGGAGGGCTGGTTGTTGCCCATCGGCAGGCGCTGCGCGACGTCGTGGAAGACGACGCGCATGCCGAAGAACTCGGCGATGACGCCGATCTGCCGCCCGATGTGCCCGTAGCCGACGACGCCGAGCGTCTTGCCGCGCACCTCGTGCGAGCCGGTCGCGAGCTTGCGCCACTGCCCGCGGTGCATCTCGCCGTTGCGGTCGCCGAGGTGCCGCGCGAGCATGACGATCTCGGCGAGCACGAGCTCCGCGACGCTGCGCGTGTTCGAGAAGGGCGCGTTGAAGACGCAGATGCCGCGGCGCATCGCGTGTTCGAGCGCGATCTGGTTCGTCCCGATGCAGAAGGCGCCGATGGCGACGAGGTCCTTCGCGGCGTCGAGCACGCGCGGCGTGATGTGCGTCTTGCTGCGGATGCCGAGCACCTGCACGCCGGCGAGCCGCGCGATCAGCTCGTCTTCTTTGAACGACGTGTTGAGCAACTCCACGTCGTAGCCATCGCTCACGAGCTGCTCGCGCGCGACGGGGTGGATGCTCTCCAGAAGCAGGATTTTCTCGGCCATGGGGCGCGAGGCGTACAACGATGACGCGATGAGTCAAGAGCGCGTTTCGTGGCGTTTCGCGCGCGTCGCGGGGCGTCGGCACGTCTGTTAGAAACGAGCCCATGCCGCCCGTCGTCGTTCCGTTCAATCAGCCTGCGCCCGAGCTCGGCAACCAGTACGACGACGACCGAGTCCTGCGCTCGCACCTCGCGCGCGTGCTCGGTCCCGACCTCCTCCGTGAGATCGAGCCCGCACTGCATGAACTCGGCGGTCTCGCGGGTGGCGCGCTCTTCCAGCGGCAGCGCGAGGACCGCCTGAACGAGCCACGCCTCACGAATTTTTCTGCGTGGGGCGAGCGCATCGACCAGATCGAGGTGTCGCCGCTGTGGCAGGAGGCCGAGCGACTCGCCGCGACGCATGGCCTCGTCGCGACGGCCTACGAGCGACGGCACGGCGCGCTCTCGCGCGTGCATCAGTTCGCGCTCGTCTACCTCTTCGCGCCCTCGACGGATGTCTACTCGTGTCCGCTCGCGATGACCGATGGCGCCGCACGTACGCTGCTCGCGGGCGGTGACGACGCGCTGATCGCCCACGCGCTGCCGCACCTGACGAGCCGCGATCCCGCCCGGTTCTGGACGAGCGGGCAGTGGATGACGGAGTCGACGGGGGGCTCCGACGTCGGACGCTCGGAGACGGTGGCGGAGCCGCAGGCGGACGGCTCGTACCGGCTCTATGGACGCAAGTGGTTTACATCTGCCATCGCGTCTCAGATGGCCGTGACGCTCGCGCGGCCGCTCGGCAACGGCCCGGGAGGCGCGGGGCTCGCGCTGTTCTACGTCGAGACGCACGACGCGGACGGGCGGCCGAACCAGCTCATCGTCCATCGGCTCAAGGACAAGCTCGGGACGCGCAAGGTGCCGACGGCCGAGCTCACGCTCGACGGCATCCCCGCGCGTTTGGTCGTCCCCGGCGTCTCAGCGCACGGCACGCGACACATCGCGCCGATGCTCGGCGTCACGCGCACGTGGAACGCCGTGTGCGCCGTGGCCGGGATGCGCCGCGCGATCGCGCTCGCGCGGGACTATGCCCGCCGGCGCGTCGCATTCGGTGCGCCGCTCTCGGAGAAGCCGCTGCACCTCGACACGCTCGCCGGGCTCGCGGCCGAGCATGAGGCGGCCATGCAGCTCGTGTTCCGCGTCGCGGGGCTCCTCGGACGCGAGGAGGCCGGTACGATCGACGCCGACGAGGCGCGGCTTCTCCGCGTGCTCACGCCGATCGTGAAGCTCGTCACGGGCAAGCAGGCCGTCGCCGTCGCGAGCGAGGCGCTCGAGGCATTCGGCGGCGCGGGCTACGTCGAGGACACGGGCCTGCCGGTGTTGCTCCGCGATGCGCAGGTACTCTCGATCTGGGAGGGCACGACGAACGTGCTCTCGCTCGACACGCTGCGCGCGCTCGGGCGCGACGGCGGGCTCGATGGCGTGCGCGACGAGGTGCGTCGGGCGGGGCGGACGGCGCGTGATGCGCGGCTCGTCGCCGTGGCCGCGCAGGCCGAGCAGGCGGTCGTGCACGTGTCGAGCTGGCTCGGTGAGCGTTTCGGTCGCGGGGCTGCTGCCGAGGTCGAGAGCGGCGCGCGTCGCTTCGCGATGACGCTCGGCCGCGCGCTCGAGGCGGCGCTCCTCGTCGAGCAGGCGCAGTGGTCGCTCGATCACGAGCGCGATGCGCGCGCGACCGTGGCCGCCGTGCGTTTTGCGCGCGCGGGGCTCGACCTCGTCGTCGACGACGATGCACTCGCCGAGAGCGCCGCGCTCGCAGACGACCGCCCGCTCCCCGCGGACTGAGCGCGCGGCTCGCTCAGCCGAAGAGCAGCCACGCGCCGAGCACGCCGAGCCCGAGCATCGCGATAGCGCCCACGCCGAGCAGGGTCCACTGCAGCGGCGTCGTGCGTGTCGGGGAGGGCACGGAGGTGCGGGCGGAGGGCTGGGAGGTACGCGCATCCGGCGGCGGCGTGCCCGTGTGGCTGAAGCGTGGCCCTTCGCCGTCGAGGCCGGCCTGTCGGACGCGGTGCATCCCGCTGTCGAGGCGTGCGGCCACCTCGGCGCGGGCGACCGCGACGGGATCGGGCCGACTCGGATCGGGCGCTGGGATGGAGGGTGCGGCGACGACCGCTGGGGTGTCGAGCGCGGCGTGGCGAACCGCGTCGGGGGCATCGGCGTCGGGCGTGCGCTGGGCAGCGCGATAGAGGGCGGCGGCGAGCTCCACGGCGCTTGCGTGCCGCTCCGCGACGCGCGTGCTCATGGCTTTGTCGAGCACGGCGTCGACGGCAGCGGGCAGCTCGGGACGCCGCGTGCGGAGAGGCTTGCGGCGGCCGTGCAGGATGGCGCCGAGGAGCTGGGCCTGATCGGCTGCGTCGAAGGGTGAGGCGCCCGCGAGGGCTTCGTAGGCACACACCGCGAGCGCGTAGACATCGACGGCGGGGCCGGCGTCGCGCGCCGAGATGATCTGCTCGGCGGGCATGTAGCGGGGCGTCCCGATCGTGGTGCCCGTCGCGGTGAGGCGCTGTCCGGGATCGACGACGCGGGACAGCCCGAAATCGAGCACCTTCACGGGCACGCCGCCGTCTCGCGGGAGGAAGAGGTTCTCCGGCTTGATGTCGCGATGCACGATGCCGAGCGCGTGCGCGTGATCGATCGCGTCGGCTGCGAACGCGACGAGGCGCAGCACCGTGTCGAGCGAGAGCGACTTCTCGCGTGCGAGGCGCCTCGCGAGGGTCTCGCCGTCGAGCGCCTCCATCGCGATGAAGGGCGTGCCGTTCGATGCGGAGCCCAGCTCGAAGATCCGGACGATGGCCGGGTGGACGAGGGCGCTCAGGATCTCGCCTTCGCGCGCGAAGCGGGCCCGCTGCTCGTCGGCGTCGGCGCGGTTCGTCTGTCGCTCGCGGCGCAGGACCTTGAGCGCGACGTGCTTCTCCGTGTGCACGTTCGTCGCGGCGTAGACCTGCGACGACGCGCCGCCACCGAGCATCGCGTCGATGCGATACGCATCGGCGAAGAACGCGCCCGGTGAGAACGACTCGATGACCTCGGTCGCGTCGTCGTCTTCGAAGCCGGTCACGTGGCGGGCACTATACGCGCGTCCGTCGGCGTTCGTCACGCCTCGCCGCGCTCGGCGCCATCCTGCGCGACGTCGGCGATCGTGAGCCGGCGCGGATCGCCGCGCAGCCGTTCGCGCGGCACGGGCACGCCGAAGAGGTATCGCCAGCCGCTGCCGTCATGCGCGAAGCTCGACAACTCGACGAACGAGAGGTCGCGCCCTTTCGCGCGCACGGTCGCGTGGAACAGGACCTGCGCGACGCCTTCGGCATCCTGCGGGCGCGTGTCGAGGATCCTGAGGGACTCGTAGCGCAGACCCTGCGCGAGCCCGCTGCGCAGGTGGGCCAGCACGGTCTCGCGCGGCTCCGCGCGGTCGTCGTGATCGGGATGCAGCGAGCTCCAGAGCCACTCGACCGCGCCCCGCGCGAAGGCTGCGAAGCGCGAGCGCATGAGCCACTCGGCGCTCACCGGCTCCGCGCAGCCCGCGTGGACCGGCCCGCAGCAGTTCGCGTACGCCGCGCCGCTCCCGCATGGGCACGCTGAATGGTCATTCATCGGCGGCGTGCCTTCGCGTGCGCTGCGCTACTTCTTCTTCGCCTTCGCGAGCAGGTCCCCGAACGTGCCGAGGCGCGCGGGCGCGGCCGCCGTCTCGCGATAGCCCTCGTACACGGCGCGCTCCTCGTCGTCTTTGAGCGCCTTGATCGAGAGACGCAGGCGTCCCTCGCCCGTCTCGAGCACCTTCGCGGTGACGACCATCCCCTCGGGGAAGTGCTTGCGCGTGTCGCTTCCGCGCGCCGTCGCGAGCTCGGCATTGGGGATGAGGCCTCGCCCGGCGCGGCCCTTGGTGCCTTCGAGCTGGATGAACACGCCGAACGTCTCGACGTGGTCGACGGTACCCGTGACGACCGAGCCGACGGCGACGCGCTTCGCGGTCACGGTCGCGCCCGCGCCGAGGCCTTCGGGTGCCGGGGTGAGCGAGATTTTGCGGGCCGCGCGGTCGATGCGCTGCACGACGACGTTCACCGCCTGGCCGGGGCGCAGCGCGTCGGCTGCGCGCTGCACCTTCCCGCCGAGCTCCGAGACGTGGAGCAACCCCTCGATGCCCAAGCCGATCCGCACGAAGCCGCCGAACTCCATCACGCGCGTCACGACGCCCTCGGCGACCATGCCCTCGCGCGCGATGGTGTCGATCTGCTCCCACGGGTCGGCGGCGAGCGCCTTCAGCGACAGCGTGATCTTCACGGTCGCGTCGCCGGGCCGCTGCGGCGTGACGGGCTTCATGTCGCGGACCTGCACCTCGACCTGGTCGCCGGGGCTGAGCAGGTCGCCCGCGCTCTTCACGCGGTCGTACGAGAGCTCGCCCGTCGGGATGAGGCCCTCGACGCCGCCGAGGTCCACGAACGCGCCGAACTCGCGGACGCTCGTCACCGAGCCGCGCACCGTCTGCCCGATGGCGATCGCGGCGAGCGTCTTGGCCTGCGCCTCGCGCGCTTCTTCTTCGAGGAGCGCGCGTCGCGAGAGCACGACGCCCTTGCCGCCGTCGCGCACCTCGGTGACGCGGAAGCGCAGCGACTTGCCGAGGTAGACCGACGGGTCCTGCACGAAGCGCAGCTCGACCTGCGAGATCGGGCAGAAGGCGCGGAGCCCGTCGAGATCGACCTCGAGGCCGCCCTTGTTGATGCCGCTGACCTTGCCTTCGACCGCGATGCCGGAGTCGCGCGCCTGCTCGACGGCGGCGAGGTTGCCCGGCTTGCCGAGCGTGCGTCCGAGGCGGATCTCGCCGTCCGACGAGACCTCGACGACGTGCCCCGCGACGCGATCGCCCGCCTTGACGGCGAGCTTGCCCTCGGCGTCGCGCAGCTCGGCGGCGTCGAAGAAGCCCTGGCGCCGCCCGGGGAGCTCGACGAAGACGGAGTCCTTGCCGACCTGCACGACGACGGCCTCGAACTTGTCGCCGACGTACACCTTCGCACGGGGCGGGACGCTGGCGGCTCCGGTCTCGAACAGGTCGGCGAAGGACGGCGATTTCTCGGTCATGGCGGCGCGCGATGTAGCACGCGCGACGCTGTCAGGGCAGCGGCTCGATGCGCAGGCGCAGCGTGCCGAGCTGACGTGGCACCGCGCCCGTCGTGCGCACGGGAAGCGCGACTTCGGACGTCGTCGCGGGGAGACTCGCACCGTCGAGATCGACGGTGCCGATCAGCTCGTCCAGCGTCGGGTCACCGTCGAAGAGCGTGAACCGCAGCGGGAGATCGACCTGCGGGTCGAACGCGCCCGGCAGCCAGCGATCCCAGCGCACGGTGTTCGAGTTCTCGACGGTCGGCGTGCGGTCGATCTCGCGCGTGAGCGGGACGGACGCCGTCGTGAGGTAGACGTCGGCCTCGCCGCCGATGACGTCCCAGTCGCGATCGGACGCGTTCTTCGCGCTGACCGTCGCGCCGACGAGCTGGATGCGCACGCGTCGCGGGCGCGCAGCAGGCTGCTGGGCGGAGGCGGCCGGCGCGCCATCCCCGTTCGCGCTCGTCGCGGTGGTCGTGCTGCCGGCTGGACGCGGCGCCGCGCCTTCAGGCGCCACGCGGTAGCGGAGCTGGACGGGGAGGGCGCTCCCGTCGCCGTTGCTGCGCGGCGCGATGAGCAGGAGCGTGGGGCACGGCGCGCGCGGAATGACGACGTGCTGCACGACGCCGGTGCGCGACAACTCCAGCAGCGGCGCCCCGCCCGGCGGCGTCACGGCGCGCGTGGGCGCTTGAAAACGCTGGTCGAAGTAGCGCTCCATCGGCTCGGCGCAGACGGTGCGCACGACCGCGCCCGCACCCTCTTCCAGCTCGATGTCGAGGCCCTGCGCGGCCTGGGAGGCGTCGATGGGACCGACGACGTCGAGCCCGCCCGGCCACACGCGCGAGCGCTGGTTGACCGACCAGGGTTGGGTCGTCGGCTCATCGAACGGGCGCTCCGGCGTCTCCCCGCGCGAGAGCGGGCCGACCATGAAATCGGCCTGCCGACGATCGAGCGCGTACGTCATCGTGAAGCCGCGGGCGAGCTTCTCGCGCAGCGTGGTCGAGCCGATCTCCGCGACCTGCGCGCGCGCGAGCTCGCTCGGACTCGCGCCGAAGAGGGGCAGCGCGCCGCCGATCACCGCCGTGAAGATGCTCGTCGCCTCGGCCGTGACGAGTCCGCGCGGCGTGACGTGCGCGCTCACGGCGGTACCCTCGGGAGGCCGCATCCACAGCGTCGCGAGGCGGTGTTCGCGGTCGTAGGCGAGCTCGAGATCGACGGCGAGCTGCGCGTCCATGTCGACGAGCAGGTACTGGCGCACGCGGAATCCCGACGACTCGCGATCGACCCACGTCCAGCCCATGCCGCCGAGCGAAAGACTCAGGCGACCGCTCTGGATCCGCGCCTCGCAGCGTCGGATCCACCAGCGCCCGACGCTCGGGTCGCGGCCTGCAGCGGGCCCCGTCGCGCCGCCCTCGCCGGGGAGCCCGACGTAGCTGCCGAGCAAGCGCGGGCAGAGCTGCGGTGTAAGCACTTCCGTAAGCAGCGCGGCGAGCTCCGCGTCGCGCGCGCGTGCGTCCCCCGTCGCGCTCTCGCCACCGGTCGTCGCAGGCGCCGTGGCCTGCGTGGACGGGGGCGTCGGGCTCGTCGGGGCGGGTGCGGTCGTGGTCGCCCCGCCGCATGCGGAGCCGAACCACGCGAGGACGGGCAGGAGCCAGCGCGCGGCGTGCGAGGGGTGAGGCGCGTTCATGGGCGCGGAACGTAGCAAATCCTGTTTCCAGCCGGGGCTGTCCGCGAGACGTGTCAGGGATGGGATAGTCTCGCGTCGTGGAACTGGCGGGCTTGATCGTGGGGGAAGGGCTCGTCACGCCGGCCGCCATGGACGCGGCGCGGACCGAGGCTTCGCGTGCCGGTCGGCCGCTCGTCGAGGTCCTGGTCGATCAGGGCGTGGTCGACGAACTCGCCCTGGCCGAGGTGCTCGCGCGCGCCGTCGGAACGGTCGTCCTCGATCTCTCCGTCCGCGGTCTCGACGCGGAGGTCGCGCACCTCGTCCCCGAGGAGCTCGCCCGGCGGCACCTCGCGGTGCCCATCGCTCCCGACATCCTCACGGCGTCGCTGCGTGTTGCGTTCGCGGACCCACTCGACGCCGCGGCGCGCGCCGCGCTCCAGGAAGTCACCGGTCTCGACGTGGCGGTGCTGGTGAGCACCGTGTCACGCGTCCGCGCCACGCTCGATCGGCAGTACGGACGAGCGGAACGGACGGGGGCGGGCGAGGTGGCGATCCCGCGCGACGATCTCGAGCCCGAGACGACGCGTCGCACGGACGCCGTGCTCGGTGCCGAGCGCACGGCGACGGCTGCGCGCGTCGCGGCGGGTGCGGAAACGACGGCAGACCAGCGCCACGAGGCTCTCCTGCTGGCGCTGATCGACGCGGGCGTCCTCACGCGCGCCGACTACCTCGCGGCGCTCCGTCGGCTGCGTGGGCGCGGCGACACGCGTGGTTGACGCGTTCTTCACCGTGCGCCGCGCGCGGCGTGCATTTGCTGACGATGGCGCGACACGGCTGACCGGATCGCCGCGCCGGGCTGGAGGCAGCGCGATGGCATTGTCCGCCCGTGTGGTCCCGGCCCGAGACTTGCTGTAATCGCCGCCACGGGGCGGACGCGCCCCGTCGAACGGGCTCCCTCGCGGAGGTCGTCATCGGGGTCGAGGTGGGGTGTAACCGGATGTTTCCGGCCGACTCGACCTTGACACCGGGGCGCCCCCTCCCGTACGGTCCGCCGCTCGCATTCGCGGTCGATGATGTCGCCGCCCCCTCGCATTCGGAGGTTCGCAGATGAATAGGCAGTGGAGTTCTTTCGGGCTTTTCGTGGTGCTCGCGCTGGGTGGCGTGGGCTGCGGTGACGACGACCGCGCTCCGGGCGACGCCGGAACGCGCACCGACGGCTTCATCATTCCGATCGACGGCAACGTCACCGACACGGGAACCGGCATGCCGGACGCCGGACGTGACATGGGCGCCCCGACCTGCGCCGTGGGTCGCGCCTGCGACGTCGCGCGCGGTTGCAATCCCGCCAGCCTCGCCTGCCAGGAGGAGCTCGCCTTCACGCAGGGCGGCCCGATGGATGAGCCGGTCTACCTCCCGGACGGCGGCACCACCTCGTACCCGGGTCTCTACTTCCAGGACGGCTACTGCACGAACGCCGTGATCAGCAGCGCGGCCTCGCGCGAGGGCATGCCCGGCGCGTGCATCCTGAACCCGGAGGACGACACCCCCGGCATGGACGGTTGCCCCGCCTGCGCGAAGTGCATCTCGCTTGGTCCGGACCGCGACGGCAACAACATCGTCCAGTGTTACCAGCGCTGTGAGCCCACCGCGGCGACGAATCCCTGTCGCGACGGCTACACCTGCGACTTCGGCGAGAAGGTCTGCATCTTCGGCTGCCAGAGCGACCAAGAGTGCCAGCTCTACCGCGCCGACACGAACATGAACGGCGAGATCGAGCGCGAGGGCCCCATGGGCGGCCCCTCCCCCGACCGTCTCACGCTCGACATCGCGGGCGGGGCGACCTGCAGCGCGACGACGGGTCGCTGCACCCAGCCGGGCACCGCGGGCGTGTCCGCCGGCGCGACCTGCGAGCGCGACAGCCAGTGCGAGCAGGACGGCCGCTGCCTCACCCAGTTCGAGGGCGGCTATTGCACGAAGTTCGGCTGTGACGTCCTCGGCTGCGCGGGCGCCGGCAAGTGCCTCGACGTCGGCGGCGGCACCAACATCTGCTCGCAGGGCTGCAAGATCGCCGACGACCCGGGCGACGCGGCGACGGGCGTGGGCGGCGGCGACGACGACTGCCGCGACGGTTACGCGTGCTTCTGGGATGGCACGAGCACCCCTGCGGTCGCGATCAACGGCGGCTGCCTCCCCGGCAACTACAACGACGTGACGACGGAGAACATCGGCGCGTCCTGCATCGATCCGGACGGCCCGGCCGGTGACCGCAGCTCGGACGAGCAGTGCTGGTCGCCGTACGGCCTCGGCCGCTGCATCTTCTCCGAGGAGATCGCGACCTGCTCGATCCTGGGCTGCTCGAACCTCCCGGCGGACGCGTGTGGCACCGGCAACGCCTGTGTCTCGCTCAGCGCCGAGACGTCCATCTGCCTCCGCACCTGCACGGCGGCGACGGACTGCAGCGCCGACATGGGCCGCGCCGCTTACGGCTGCACGGACCTCACCCCCGGCGACATGGACACGACGAAGCACTGCTTCCCCGGCTGCTCCACGAACGCGGACTGCAACACCGGCTACGAGTGCAACGGCGCGTCGGCGACGGCGCTCGGCGCCTGCGAGCTGATCTGAACGACGCCACGCGGGGCCCTCGCCCGCGTACCTGACCGGCCACTTCGACGGTGGCGAGAGGGCCTCGGCGCTTGACGGCGCCGGGGCCTTCTGTCATCTAGCAACTCCCATTTCGCGGCGGGCTTCGCCCTCCCCCAGCAAGAATCAGGAAACGCCATGTATCTCTTCGGATCGAGGAAGCCCCGCCGCAAGGACCGCAGCCGCTCCGCCCGTAAGAAGGCCGCGCACAAGGCGAAGAACCGCCGCCGCGTGAACCGGATGCAGGGCCGCAAGCAGGGTCATCGCCTCCCGTCCTGAACATCCCGTCGACGCGCGCCCGCGTCGCAACGACCGTCCAAGCCCCGGCCGGTCCCATCGCATGAACGCCCCGCACGCCTCTGGCTGCGGGGCTTCGTCGTGTAGGGCGTCGTCGCGTGGAGGCTTCGTTGCTTGGAGGCCCGGGGCGCAGCGCCATCGGCGTGCGAGGTACTCTGCGCGCCGCCTCCTGCACGGCATCGCGTGCTAGCGTGCCCGCCGATGAATCCGATTCAGGCCGCAGCGGCGCAGCAGCGCACCATCTTCGTCGTGAGCGACTCCACCGGCGAGACGGCGGAGCGCGTCGTCCGCGCGTCGCTCCTCCAGTTTCCCAGCCACAAGGTGCGTCTGCGCCTGTTCACGCGAGTGCGTGACCGCGAGGCGGTCGCCGATGTGCTGCAGAAGGCCGGGGAGGCGGGCGCCCTCGTCGTGTTCACGCTCGTCTCGCCGGAGCAGCGCGAAGTCTTCCACGCGCTCGCGCGCCAGCATCACATCGAGGCCGTCGACGTCATCGGGGCGATCATCGCGAAGGTCGGGACCTTTCTCGACGCGTCACCCATCAACGTGCCGAGCGCGTCGATGCCGCTCAGTGAGGAGTACTTTCGCCGCGTCGAGGCGATCGAGTTCGCGGTCAAGAGCGACGACGGGAAAGAGCCCCGGAACCTCCGCAAGGCCGATCTCGTGCTCGCGGGCGTGTCGCGCACGAGCAAGACGCCGCTGTCGACGTACCTCGCGGGCCGCGGGCTGCGCGTCGCGAACGTGCCGCTCGTCCTCGGCGTGCCGCCACCGGCCGAGCTGTTCGAGGTGCCCCCGGATCGCGTCGTCGGGCTCACGGTCGCCATCGACAAACTGCTCGAGATCCGGCGCGCGCGGCTCGTCCAGCTCGGCATGCCGGCGGAGACGAACTACGGGCTCCGCGACCACGTGCGCGCCGAGCTCGAGTACGCGAACGAGCTGTTCCGCGAGCACCCCGAGTGGATGGTCATCGACGTGAGCGGCCGCGCGATCGAGGAGACCGCGACGATCATCCTCGAGACCTACAAGGACCGCGAAGAGGAGCGGAAGGCGGCGATGACGGAGCCCCCGCCGCCGAGCTGACACGGTGGACGCCATGCGCGCGGCGATGGCTCCGCGCGCGGCCCCGCGAGTGGGCAGCGCAACTGAATGGCGATTCAGCGCCGGGACTGACGGACGTATTCGTCGGCGACCGCGGCGAACATCTGCGAGAGGATGCCATCGGCGACGCGTAGGCGGCGCGACAGCTCGCGCGCGATGTTCATGACGAGCAGCGCGTAGGCCTTCACGTCGCGGCGATAGAGGAGTTGGTCGACGTGCTCGGCGCTCATGCGCACGAGCATCGTCGGCGCGACGGCACGTACGGTCGCGGAGCGGGGCTGCACGTCGAGGATGGCCATCTCGCCGAACCAGTCGCCGCCGCCGAGCAGTGCGACGCGCACGTCGCCGGCGCGCCCGTGTTTGACCACCTCGAGCTCGCCGGCGACGACGACGTACATCTCGCGCGCCTGATCGCCCTCGCGGACGACGATGGCGCCGGCGTCGGCGTGCTCCGTCGGGAGCTCGCGGGCGAGCAGCGCGAGGGTGTCGTCGTCGAGGCCGCCGAAGAGGCCGATGTCGCGCAACATGGCGGCGCTGAGGCTCGGGCGGCGGCCTTCGGCGCGTTCACGGGAGTCGGAGGTCATCGTGGGGAATCCTCGGTTTGCGAGTGTGGGCGAGGGGCCGCGGCGAGCCTGCGCGACCGTCCGAGCGCGGGCAAGGCTGCGCCGTCGGCTTCTTTACCGCTCGCGCGGTGCGCCGCTACGATGACCGCTGTGATGTCGTCACGCGCGCGTCCGAAGGGGAAGGGGAGGCCGCGGGGGCGATGAGCCACGACGCGCTCGAACTCCCGCGCCCGTTCGGGCCTTACCTCCTGTTGCGGCGCCTCGCCGTCGGGGGGATGGCGGAGGTGTACGTCGCGCGGGCGCGGGGCATCAGCGGCTTCGAGAAGCTCGTCGCGATCAAGGTCATCCACCCGCGCTACTCCGAAGACCAGCACTTCACGGATCTGCTCGTCGAGGAGGCGAAGATCTCCGTCCTGCTCACGCACGTGAACATCGGGCAGATCTTCGATCTCGGTGTCGTCGACGGCACGTACTACATCGCGCTCGAGTACATCGAGGGCGTCGATGCCTTCCGCCTGTTGCGCAAGTCCGGCGAGGCGGGCGTCACGCTGCCGCTCGACGTCTGTACGTTCATCGCGGCAGAGGTCTGTCATGGGCTCGACTACGCGCACCGTAAGCGTGACGCGGAGGGGCGCCCGCTCGGCATCGTGCACCGCGACATCTCTCCGCAGAACGTCCTCGTCAGCTTCCACGGCGAGGTGAAGATCGTCGACTTCGGGATCGCCAAGGCCGCGCTGCGAACGGGTCAAACGGAAGCCGGCGTGATCAAGGGCAAGTACTACTACATGAGCCCGGAGCAGGCGTGGGGCGATCCCATGGACCACCGCTCCGACATCTTCTCCGCGGGCATCGTCCTCTACGAGTTGCTGATCGGGCAGATGCTGTACCGCGAGGACAGCATCCCCGCGCTGCTCGACCGCGTCCGCAAGGCGGACATCGCGCCGCCCGAGCGCCGGCGCCCCGACGTGCCACCTGCCCTCTCGGCCATCGTGATGCGCGCACTGGCAAGGGAGCCCGAGCGTCGCTTCCAGAGCGCGCACGAGATGGCGCAGGCGCTCGTGCAGCTGCTCTATGCGACGACGCCGTCGTTCACCGCGTCGCGCGTGGCCGACGTGATGCAGCAGCTCTTCCCGGAGGAGCTCGAGCGCACGGCCGAACTGGCGTCGCGGGCATCGTCGCCGGACGACGGGGAGGCCGGCCCGTCGTCGACGCTCACCGCCGTCGCGCCGCGGGCCCCTCATGGCGGGGCGCCGACGCGTGTCGCCGTGCGTGCGCCGACGTCGCACCCACAGACCGCGGCGGTGCAGCGGCCGCTCGCGCCAGCGTCGTTTGCGCTCGGAGACGACGACGACGACGACCGCACGCGCAACGACGTGCCGGCGCTACAGCGAGCCATGGCGGCGCTCGTCGCGGCCGACCGCGCCGCCTCGACGACGGCGCGTCTCGCTGCGCCGCCGGATTCGTTGCCGGGCGCGCCGACGAACACCGACGAGGTGGACACCCATGGGCTGCGCGACGAGGCCACGCGCGCCTTCGCGGCGGCGCCTCCGCGCGAGGTGTCGACGCGCTCCCTGCTCACGCCGGATGGCGCTCCGCGCGAGGTGTGGGACGACGAGGAGACGTCCGTTCTCGCTGCGCGACGGCTCGCGCGGGAGTGGCGTGCGCCGGCGGCGTTGGCGCGCGACTCCCGTCCTGATGAAGCGTCGGACGCCGGCTGGTCGGAGGAGTCGACGGTGATCGACGACGGCGAGGCCATCGCCGTCGCGCGCGCGATGTTGCGCGGGGAGCGTGTCGTGCCCTCTGCGCCAGCCGCGGTGTCGCGTGCGGCGGATGCTCCGTCTGCCGACCCGGCGCGCCCATCGCCGCAGCAAGCCGCGCAGCCGCGTCCCGCGCAGTCGGCGGGGGCGCGCCTCCCCGCGCCGCAGTCGCGTACGGTGCCGCCTGCCGCGTCGCGCGGGACCGCTTCGTCGCGGCCTCCTGCCGCCTCGTCTCCCGCTCCGAAATCGACAGCCTCCGCCCCGCCCGCACGGCAGGCGTCTGCCTCTCCTTCGGCGCGCCCGGCCCCGCAGCGTCTGCCCGCCCCGCAGGCCCGTCCCTCCTCGCCCGCGTCCGTGCGCCCGCCTGCGCCTCGGCCGCGCCCTGCGACCGCGTCTGCGCAGCCCGAGCGCGGGGAGAACGCGCGGTCGAGAGGGGCTCCGGCGCAGGCGACGAACCATGCGGCCCCGCCGCATCGGGAGCCGTTTCCCTCGTCCGCGAGCATGCCGCCGACGCCGTCCTTCGCGCCACCTTCCTTCGCCGAGCCGTGGGCGTCTCCGCCCGCCGCGCCCGAGCCGTGGAATTCGCTGCCATTCGCGTCGCCCTCGTCACCGCCGAACACCTCGGAATTACAGGAGATTTCGTCGTCGCCAGAGCCCTGGTCGTCGCCGCCGACCGCGCCGGAACCGTGGGCCGCGCCGCCGTGGGCTGCGGGCGCGTCGTCGCCGCTCGCGGTCGCGCCGCCGCGCGAGCCTTTGCCGTCGGGCTCGACCGGCGCCTTTGCAGCGCTGGTCGGCGAAGCGGGGGGGCGTCGTCGCGCACTCTGGCTCGGCGGACTCGGCCTCGGGCTGCTCGTCGCGACCTTCGCCGGTGTGTCTGCGCTTCTCACGTCTCGCCCGACGCCGCGGCCGACGCGCGTGGCCTCCGTGCCCATGGGCGCGCAGGTGAAGGTGGATGGCGTCGCCGTGCCGGGGCTCACGCCGATCGAGCTGCCTGCGCCGCTCGACCCCGCGCGCGCGCACACCATCGACGTGACGCTCGACGGCTTCCATCCGTACCGCATCGAGGTGCCGGGCGGCGACCGGCAGGTCGAGCACCTCGCGATCCTCACGCCGCGCTGACTTGCGCGCCTCGCGAACGCGTGACGCAGGTCGTCAGGGCGTCGGTTCCTCGCTGAGCACCAGGTTGTCGAGGAGCCGTGTCGTGCCGAGGCGTGCAGCGACGACGACGACGGCGCGCTCCGTGATGGGGCCCTCGATGGGCGCGAGCGACTCGGCATCGCGCACCGCGACGTAGTCGATCGCGTCGAAGCGCGCCGCGACCTCTGCGCGCACGACGGCCTCGAGCGCGGCGGCATCCCGTTCGCCGCGCTCGAAGGCCCGCGCTGCTGCGCGCAGCCCGAGCACGATGCCGAGCGCACGCGGCCGCGCGTCATCGTCGAGGTAGCGGTTGCGCGAGGAGAGCGCGAGACCGTCCGGCTCGCGGACCGTGCGATGACCCACGATCTCGACGGGCAGGTCGAGATCGCGCGTCATGCGCGTGATCACCTTCCACTGCTGGTAGTCCTTGCGGCCGAACACGGCGACGGACTCGCCGACGAGCGCGAAGAGCTTGGCGACGACCGTGGTCACGCCGTCGAAGTGTCCGGGGCGGTGCGCGCCCTCGAGCGGCTCGCTCACGCCGCGCACGGACACGGTCGACGCGAAGCTCGCCGGATACATCGCCTCGCGCTCGGGGGCGAAGACGAGGTCGACGCCGCGCGCCGCGCAGAGCGCGAGATCGTCGGGCAGCGTGCGCGGATAGCGCGAGAAGTCCTCGCGCGGCCCGAACTGCAGCGGATTGACGAAGATGGTGACGACGACGAACTCCGCGCGCCGTCGCGCCTCGTCGACGAGCGTGAGGTGCCCTTCGTGGAGCGCGCCCATCGTCGGGACGACGCCCACCCGCAGCCCCGCGCGGCGGGCGTCGCGACAGGCGTCGCGCAGCTCCTGCGGCGTGTGGACGAGACGCATCCCGGCCGACTCAGCCATGCGGACCGTACCCTCCCGCGCCGGGGGTCGCGCCGCCGCCCGCGGGCGGGATGGGCTCGGATGACTCCGGATCGCGGCGCACGTCGCCGAAGGCGTACTCGGCCGTCGGGAACGCGCCGTTCCGTACCTCTGCGCAGAAGCGCGCCGTCGCGTCCTTGCCTCGCGTGAACCACTCGTCGTAGCGCTTGACGAAGCGCGGCCGCAGCTCGGGCGTGAGGCCGAGCAGGTCGTAGCAGACGAGCACCTGCCCATCGCAGCCGGGGCCCGCGCCGATGCCGATGGTCGGCACCTCGAGCGCGGCCGTGATGCGCGCCGCGAGGTCGCTGGGGATGCCCTCGAGGACGACCGCGTAGGCGCCCGCCTCGGCGACGCTGCGCGCCTCCGCGAGCACGCGCGCGGCCGCTTCTTCCGTGCGTCCCTGGACACGGAAGCCGCCCATCGCGTGGACGCTCTGCGGCGTGAGGCCGACGTGGCCCATCACCGGAATCCCCGCGCGCACGATCCGCGCGACCTTGTCGGCGACCTCGGCGCCGCCCTCGAGCTTGACGGCGTGCGCGCCGCCTTCCTTCAGGAAGCGACCGGCGTTGCGCAGCGCCTCCTCGGCCGAGCCCTGATAGCTCATGAAGGGCAGGTCGCCGACGAGGTGCGCGCGCCTCGCCCCGCGCGCGACGGCACGGCAGTGGTAGACGACCTCGTCGACGGT
>Ga0172372_10004559_pt1 | contig 19623 bp, 15 predicted proteins | sample LakKiv5m_2_FD_114544 | JGI IMG/M metagenome (GOLD analysis project Ga0172372, IMG submission 114544) | Freshwater microbial communities from Kabuno Bay, South-Kivu, Congo - kab_092012_9.5m | ecosystem: Environmental > Aquatic > Freshwater > Lake | place: Democratic Republic of the Congo...
AGGGCCAACCACATGCCGTACAAGCCGTAGGAACTGTGGAGGACCAGGTAAGTCCCCAAAGGAAGGGCTACGACCCAATAGGCCACCAGGACCAAAAGGGTGGGGATACGTTTATCCTCCATGCCCCTAAGTAGGCCTACGCCGAGGGCTTGCAAGCCATCCACCAATTGAAAGGCCGCTGCAATCAGGAGCAGAATGGACGCCGAGCGAAGGACGACGGGGTCGTTGACGTAGAAGGCCGGGAGTTCCCGGTTCCAAACCACAAAAGCCAAGGCACAGATGCTCATTAAGGCCAAGGTCATCCCCATCGCGACCCATCCAATGCGACGGGCCAGCCCCAAATCGCCCAAGCCTCTGGCATACCCAATTCGGATAGAGGCAGATGCCGATATACCCACCGCCACCATGAAACTCATGGAAGCAATGTTGATGGCCACCTGGTGTGCCGCCAGGGCCTCGGCCCCCAACCACCCAATGACCACGGCCGCGCCGGCAAAGGCAGAGGTTTCGAAGATGAACTGAAAGGCCGAACTCAAACCCAAAATCAGCAAGCGTAACAACGGTTGAATTCGAACATAACCAAGGCGGAAACGATGCGTCCAATAGACCCTTAACTCCTTCTGATTAAGAACATACGCCATCATCGCTAGGGCCATGATCCATCGGGCAATCACCGTGGCCCAGGCCGCCCCTTCAACCCCCATGGCCGGCAAACCCCAACGCCCAAAAATCAAGAGAGCGTTGAGCCCCGCATTCAGAGGTATGCTCAATATCGCAATCCATAGCGCCGGTTTCATCCATTCCAAACCTTCGATGAATTGCCGAAAGGCTTGAAAAAGCATAATGGGCAAAAAGGAATACCCCAAGGCCTCCAAGTAGATCCGCATCTGGTCTTCGACTTCCGGTTTTTGGTTCAACAGCGATAACCAAGGCATCCCAAGCATCAAGAGGCCTTGCATCAAGAGCCCAGCCAAAAGACAAACCCAAAAACCATGCAACAAAACCCTGCTCCCTTCCTCGGTATCCGCTTGACCGCGGGCATGGGCGCTCAGCGTGGTGACGGCCAGCGATAGGCCAATCCCAAAAACCAAAAGGACATTAAAAACGCCTACGGCAACCGATACCCCGGCCAGCGGCACCGCCCCCAGGCGACCAACCATCACCGAATCCACGACGGATTGAGCCATATGGCTCATTTGCCCTAGGATGATGGGCCAGGCTAGGACCCAATGGTCCCTCAACAGGGTGCGGTTGGTTGGAATCACGACCTTAACGGCTTGGAACGCGGCGAAGGTAGCGAAAGTCAGGTATATTCATGGGGCTCACACGGTAACCCGACCAATTCTTTCCCAACAATTGTAGCATCATATCGTAATACAAAACAACAAAAGGCTGGGCCGCTTGAATTTGGGCGTCCATCCGACGGTAAAGCTGGATTCGCTCGTGGGATTCCGAGGTTTGGAGGGCCTCCAGATACCATCGGTCAAAATCAGCATTTTGATAGCCGGTATAGTTGGGTCCGTTGGGTACTTTGTTGGGCCCGTAGGCCAAGGCCAGGTAATTCTCGGCATCGGCGTAATCGGCTATCCAACTCGCCCTAAAAAACCCGGCTTCTTGACCGCTAATCATTTGCCTCAAGGCTGGGCCTTGACTCAATCGAATGTCCACTTCAACGCCCAGAGGCTCCCATTGACTTTGGAGAAATTGGGCGATATCTGCATACGATGGGTTGGTTTCTAATCGTAATCGCAAAGGCTTCTTGGGGCTGTATCCGGCGGATGCCAACAGGGACAAGGCTTTTTGGGGTTGAAATGGGTTGGGGTGGTCGTCTGCAAAAACGCTTGAATCAAAACCGGGTAGACCGGGTGGAATCAAACCACCATGCCCCGGATAACCTACCCCACGCCGCAAGGATCGAACCAAAGCCTCCCGATCCGTGCCGTGATGCAATGCGCGACGAACGCGATGATCCAACAAAGCCCTGTTGCAGCCTTTGGCGTTGGAATCCAACAAAAAACCTAAGTATTCGGTGTTAAAATAAGGACCACGAACAACCTGCATTCGTTCACGATAATCCGGTTGGAGTTGAATCCTTTCGTCAAAAAACCGACGTTGGAAGGCCGGTTCCCAACCCCATAACAAATCCAATTTGCCCTGCAAAAAAGCCAGTGCCGCCGTGCTTTTGTCGGTGAGTTGATGCACTTGAACCGCATCCAAATACGGCAGGGCTTGACCCAACGAATCCCTTTCGAAATACGACCAATGTTTTGCAAGCACCAAGCCCTCTCCTTCCAACCAGGTTTGAAGCGCAAAGGGACCCGTGCCTACCGGATGAGAACGAAAATCACGACCATAGCGAGCGGTGGCTTCGGGGGCGACTACCGAACAGTACCCCATGCTTAACAAACCCAATAGGGGAGGGAAAGGTTGACGAAGGTGGATTTCGAGGGTTAGGGAGTCCACCGCTACAAAACCAAGGGGGGCTAAACGGTCCCTGAAGATCCAGGCCCCTGGGCTGGCGGTAGCGGGGTCCTGCAGTCTTTGGAACGAATGGACCACATCGCTCGCCCTAAGGAACCGGGTTTTGGCGGATCCAAAGCAAGGGTCGTGGTGGAAAAGAACCGAATCACGAAGGAAAAACCGGTAAAGCAGACCTTGGTCAAGGATTTCCCAACGGTGGGCCAGAGACGGAACGGGGTTTTGGTCATCCCCCAATTCCACCAAACGATTGTACAATAACCTTGCGGTCCAGTTACCGGCCTGGTCCCGGGCCATGGCGGGATCCAAACTGCGAATCGGGGTCTCCTGGTTGTAATGAAAGACCATGGCAGAACGCTGTTCCTGCTTGGGGCGGCAAGCCGAACCCAAGACAGCCATCCCAAAGAGTCCCAGGAGCCCAAGACCCAAAGAACCGCTCCAAAAACGCAGCAGGGCAAGTTTCGTCGGTGTATCTTTGGACTCCAAGACCCAAAAATACATTGCTTTCATCGCTCCCTTTACCCAGCCCTCTCAACGCCTAAGACGCCATGGAAAACGGTAAAATATGGGCTGTCGCGAACCAAAAGGGGGGAGTCGGCAAAACCACCACCGCCATTAACCTGGCCTCCGCTTTGGCGATTTTAGAGTACAAGGTACTTTTAATCGATGCCGACCCCCAAGCCAACGCGACCTCGGGATTGGGTATCGATCCCAAAACCGTCAAGGCCGGTCTGTACGAGTGCTTGGTCAACGATTTGAATGTCCCCGAAACCTGCATACCGACGTCCACCGAACGCTTGAGCATTTTGCCCTCCTCCATTGATTTGGTGGGCGCAGAAATTGAAATGATTAATCGCCCCCAGCGTGAAAGGATTCTGGAGCATGCTTTGGAAGGTATTTTGGATCGCTATGATTTTGTGATCATCGATTGTTCACCCTCCCTGGGCTTGATCACGGTGAATGCGCTAACTGCGGCCCATTCGGTAATCGTGCCGGTTCAATGCGAGTACTTTGCCCTTGAAGGGCTGGGTAAGCTCTTGAACACCATCAAGATTGTTCAAAGTCGATTTAATCCACGTTTGACGGTCGAAGGTATTTTGCTCACGATGTATGATGGACGCCTCCGTTTATCCAATCAAGTCGCCGAAGATGTTCGTAACAACTTGGGCCACATGACTTTTGAAACGATTATTCATCGCAATACTCGCTTGAGCGAAGCCCCAAGTTTTGGGGTTTCGGTCCTACACCACGACGCGGCCAGCAAAGGAGCGACCAATTATTTACACCTGGCCCGCGAAATTCTCCAAAAGAACAACTTTACCCAAATCGCTCACGAAGACCGCTATCTGGGCGACGAATAGCCATGGCATCTACCCCCCAAAAGAAAGTCTTGGGCCGCGGCCTAGACGTCCTCTTATCCGCTCAGGATCAGGAAATTCTCCAATCGGCGGTGCGCGAAGGCGTTGTGGCGGTGGACGCCATCGATGTCAATCCCTTTCAACCCAGGGACCAATTTGATCCAGAGGCCCTGGAGGAATTAAAGAACTCCATCCAAAAACTGGGGATTATCCAACCCTTGACCCTTCGCAAAAACGGTTCCCGTTACCAATTAATTTCCGGTGAACGCCGTTTGAGGGCTGCCCGCTTGCTCAAGATGAAGGAGGTACCGGCTTATGTGATTGAAACCGACCAGCAAGGAATGATCGAAATGGCTTTGGTCGAAAATCTTCAGCGCAAGGATTTGAATCCTGTAGAGATAGGGCTTGCTCTTTTGCGGTTACAGGAGGAATGTCGCTTGAACCAAGACGAAGTCGCACAGCGGGTTGGCATGTCCCGTGCCAATGTTTCCCATTATACCCGCTTGGTCAAATTACCGCCCGAAATTCAATCGGCTCTTCGTTCAGGTCAATTGGAAATGGGGCATGGCAAGGTTTTGGCCGGAATCGGTGTTGTGGATCGGCAATTGGACGCCATGCGACGTTGCCTGGATGCTGGATGGAGTGTCCGAGCCCTGGAAGCCTACGCCCATTCCTTGCAAAGGATCACCCCACCATCCGTCTCCAAAGACAAGGCCACGTCCTCTGGGGTGGCCAACAACCAAGCATCGGCCTACCAGGCCGTACAAAACCGTTTGGTGCGGCATTTTGAAAGCCCTGTCCGTTTGCAGGCCACCCCATCCGGCAAAGGCGAAATTCGTATTCCTTTTTCGGGAACCGAAGACCTTAACCGACTTTTGGATTTGATTTTTGAGCGCGATTAGCCCTCTCTCATGCTTTTTGCCTTTCGTTCCTTGGCCGTGATTCTGGGTTTTGTTATGGTGTGGGGCGGTCTGTTGGCACAACCCAAACCACTCCCGCAAGACAGCCTAAACGCTCAGGACACGACATCGCTGAGTATCCAGCCCCTTCCTCCCTTGCCGGATCCAGCACAGGTCACCCGCAGGGCCTTTATTCCGGGTTGGGGGCAATGGACCAACCGCGCTTATTGGAAAATTCCGGTGGTTTGGGGTGGTTTGGGGTTTATGGCTTATCAAACCAAAACAACCGCCGACCTCTACCTGAAATACCGCGATGCATACCGTTGGCGTACCGATAACGACCCAAGTACAGTCGATCCTTTTGTTGGAACCGATACCGAAGCATCCTTACTCCAAAAAAGAGATTTGTTACGACGAAGTCGGGATGCCTATTTTTTGTTAACATTGGCTGCATACGGTCTTCAAATCCTGGATGCGCACGTGGATGCGCATTTGAAAGCCTTTGATCGTATGGATTTTTCGTTGCAGGCCCCAGCCCTCGTTCCGTCGGGAAGGGGAATGGCGCTTACCTTATCGTATCGTTTTTAGGGGTGGACCAGGACCGTCTTCGTTTGTTGTTTTTGGGCCAAGGCCGTTTGGCCCAAGTGGTGGCACAGGCCGCCCAAGATAGGGGGCATCGCATTCTAGGCTTTCGGACATCCACCGCCCCATTGCAAGCCCATGACCTGAACGAGGAAGTGGATATGGTTGTGGATACGGCATTGCCTCAGGGCCTCGTCCAAAGGGCAACCCTTGTTTTGGAAGGCGGTAAGCCTTTGTTGATAGGAACCACGGGATGGTACGATCACATACCGGAATTGCAAGCCATTTGCCATCAAAAGAACGGATCGGTGCTTTGGGCGTCCAATTTTGCGCCCGGTGTTCAGATTTTTCGTTCATTGGCAGCCGAGGCCGTTGCACGATTTGCCGCTCTGCCTGGTTTTCGGGTCGAACTTCACGAAACGCATCACCTAAACAAAAAGGACCAACCCAGCGGAACGGCCGTACACACGGCCATGGATTTGCTCAAGGTTCGCCCGGATTGGAAGGGATGGGTGGATGGCCATACCATTCCTAAGGAAAACCGAATGGAACCTCTTGCCTCCGCTAACTTGCCCATTTTTAGCCACCGGGATCAGGATGAAGTGGGGACCCACACGCTACGGATGACGGGTCCTTTTGAAGAAATCGAATGGACCCACCGGGCCTTGGATCGCCAAGCCTTTGGATGGGGTGCCGTGGCCGCTGCCGAATGGCTGTATCGTCGAAAGGGTTGGTTTTCGGTGGATGATTTTTACAGGGATTTTTGGTCCTCAACCAAATAAACCACCTCCGGCATGGGGTGGGGGTACGACCCCCAGGTGCCGGTAGGCCCTTTCGGTAAGCTCGCGACCCCGAGGGGTGCGCTTGAGGTACCCTTCTTGGATCAAAAAAGGTTCGTAAACCTCCTCGATGGTCCCGGCTTCTTCGCCCACCGCTGTGGCGACGGTATTTAATCCCACGGGACCGCCCGAAAATTTGTGGTAAATCGTGGACAAAATTCGGTTATCCATTTCATCCAAGCCCCGGTGATCCACTTGCAGGGCGTCCAGGGCCAAATTCGCAATGGCTTGGTTGATAATGCCCTGACCTTTGATCTGGGCGAAATCGCGGGTTCTTCGTAACAAAGCATTGGCAATACGCGGGGTGCCCCGGCTACGTCGCGCCAATTCCTGGGCTCCTCCTTCTTCGATGGGGACCCCCAGAATGCCCGAGGAGCGGGTGACAATTCGGCTGAGGAGCTGGGCATCGTAGTACTCCAAACGAGCGTTTATCCCAAAACGAGCCCTTAACGGGGAGGTAAGCAGGCCGGAACGGGTGGTGGCCCCGATTAACGTAAAGGGTTGCAAAGCAATTTGAACCGAACGGGCATTGGGTCCGGTGTCAATCATGATGTCGATACGAAAATCCTCCATGGCCGAATAGAGGTACTCCTCCACCACGGGACTTAGGCGATGAATCTCATCAATAAACAAAACATCGCCGGTTTGCAGACCGGTGAGAAGTCCGGCCAAATCCCCTGGTTTTTCCAAAACAGGTCCGCTGGTGATTTTGATTTGGGCTTTCATTTCGTTGGCAATCAGGTGGGCCAGGGTGGTTTTACCCAAACCGGGGGGGCCGTGCAGCAGAACATGGTCCAAAGCCTCCCCCCGTCCCAATGCCGCCGCGACAAAGACCTTGAGGTTCTCCATGACTTTGGTTTGGCCCGTGAAATCCTCAAAGGTCCGGGGCCTCAAAACCAGTTCCTGATCCTGCTCAGGGTGGCCATCGGGGAGGGGGTCGGTTTCGAGGTGGGGATTGCGCATGCTCCAAAATTAAGGGTATGGCCGTATTTTGCGGGCTATGGCATCGGATGCATTGGTGATTGTCCCAACCTACAACGAAAAGGAAAACATAACCGCCTTTTTGACCAAGGTCTTGAGCTTGGCCTACCCTTTGGAAATTCTGGTGGTGGACGATGGTTCACCCGACGGGACCCAGGATCTGGTCCGACAAGTCATGGAGCAATACCCCGGTCGGGTTCACCTTCTGCCACGGCAGGCCAAAATGGGATTGGGCACCGCCTACATTGCCGGCTTTCAGTGGGGTTTGGCCCGCACCTACCAGTATTTTTTTGAAATTGATGCCGATTTTTCGCATAATCCAGACGATTTGTTACGGTTGTTAGCGGCTTGCCGCGAAAAACCCTGCGACCTCGCGATTGGTTCCCGCTATGTTACAGGCGTCAACGTGGTCAACTGGCCGATGAGTCGGGTGATGATGTCGTATTTTGCTTCGAGATACGTTCAGTTTATTACCGGTTTACCAATCCACGATGCTACGGCTGGTTTTAAATGTTATCACCGCAAAGTATTGGAGACCATCGACCTTAACAAAATACGTTTTATAGGGTATGCCTTTCAAATTGAAATGAAGTTCAAGGCTTGGAAAGCCGATTTTCAAATCACCGAGGTTCCCATCATTTTTACCGACCGTACCTTGGGCCAAAGCAAAATATCCAAAGGAATTATCAAAGAAGCCGTTTGGGGAGTTCTGTTGTTACGATGGAAATCCCTATGGGGAATGCGGGATGCCTATCGTAAATGACCATGAATTTTGATCTCTTGTTGGAAGGCATGCCTTCGCAGCCTTTCTTTTTGATTGCCGGGCCTTGTGTCGTCGAATCCCAGGACCTCTGCATGGAAGTAGCCGAAAAAGCCTCGGTTTTATGCCAAGAGCGGAATATTCCGTACGTGTTCAAAGCGTCCTACCGCAAAGCCAACCGTTCCTCGGCCTCCTCGTTCACCGGCATTGGGGACGAAGCCGCTTTGGAAGTCTTGTCCCAAGTGCGTTCAACCTACGCCATTCCCGTTTTAACCGATATTCATAACGAAGGAGAAGCGGCCATGGCGGCCCAATCGGTGGATGTTTTGCAAATTCCAGCTTTTTTGGCGAGGCAAAGTGATTTGTTACAAGCGGCGGCCCGCACTGGTTGTTGGGTGAATATCAAAAAAGGGCAGTTCATGTCGCCGGCTTCCATGAATTTTGCTGCCGACAAGGTGCGATTGGAAGGTAATTCCCGGATTTGGTTAACCGAACGCGGTTCCCAATTCGGTTATCACGATTTGGTGGTGGATTTTCGTTCGGTTCCCATCATGCAATCCTTGGGGTATCCGGTGGTTGTGGATATCACCCATGCCCTGCAACGCCCCAACCAGGAGAGCGGCGTAACAGCGGGTACCCCGGAATTTATCGAAACTTTGGGTCGGGCAGCGGTAGCGACCGGTGCTAACGGAATCTTTTTGGAAACCCATCCTCAACCTTCAAAGGCCAAATCGGATGGAGCCAATATGCTGGCTCTGGACAAATTAGAACCTCTGTTGGATCGTTTGTCGGCCTTGGCGCGCTTGGTTCACGGTTGGTCCTAAGGCAGCACCAAAATTTGGGTTCGACGATTCAAAGCCCTGGATTCGGGGGTATCATCGCTGGACCAGGGTTGGGTTGACCCGTAACCTTGGGCGGTGATTCGCTCAGGACGGCAACCCTGAGCAATGAGCCAAAGACGAATATTTTCGGCCCTACGCTTGGACAAATCCAAATTGTGTTGTGGGGAACCGCTTGCATCGGTATGTCCTTGAATTTCAATCCGAATTTCGGGGTTGCGGCTTAACCATTGATGTAGGATCTGCAAAGCAGGTTCCGATTCACGCAGGGGTTGGTCTTGGTCTACCCCAAAGTACACATGCTGAAGAACCCAGGTTTCGGACTGTTGAGGCAGGGGTCTAGCGAAGGTATCGGGAGGGCTCAAACGAGGTTTGGATGCCGTATCCAATTCGACCCTCATCAAACGAATGCCTTCGGGAATTTCGCGGCTAAACCAGGCCCAACGGCCGTCCGGTTCCAGGGCCATCCCCATATCATCCCGGTAGGAATTGAGGGGTGGTCCCAAATTACTGGGGGGCAACCATCGACTGGAACCGCTGGCGGAATACTGGCGTTGGCTCCGGTACAAATCCAAATTGCCCATGCCGGCATGGCCCGATGATGCAAAATACAAGTCCATCCCGTTGGGATGCAGGTAAGGGCTGTTTTCGCTGTACGGCGTATTGATGCTGCTGTCCAAAGGCTCCGGTTCAGACCAAGCAAGTCGGTCAGGGTCCATGGCCGACCAGTTCCACCAAGGCATTTGGAGGGGGGTTCCGTTGCTATCGGTGGGCCAGCCCGAAGAATCCAATCGGGCTGTGCTAAACCACAAATCACTTCCGCCCAGACTTCCCTTGCGGTTGCTGGCAAAATACAGGGTCAATCCATCGCTGCTCAAGGTGGGGTGAGCATCCCAAGCGGACGAATTGATGATCGGTCCTGCCGAGATGACCGCCCCCCAACGTCCCTTGTTTCTGATGCTATAATACAAATCACAAGAACCCTGACCACCATCCCTGTAACAACCGGTAAACCATAACATTTGTCCGTCTGGGCTAAGCCAACAGCCCCCTTCATCCAAATCGCTATTGACGGGGGTGGGTAAGCGTTGGCCTTGGCTCCACAGTCCATCCATCTCCTGACTCTCAAAAAAATCCTCCCCTTTCCCATCCCTGCGGGTCAAAATCATGGTTTGACCATTGTTGCACAAACAGGGTAAATAGGCTTGCTGTCCTCCATCCAAGGTTGGAGGCGCTGAACTTAGTCGCTGGGACCTGGGTTTTTTGAGTGCTTGCCAACCAAAACCCGCTTGCTTGCGCCATAAATCCAGATCCCGCAATTGTTCGTTGCTGGCTTTGGCAAAAAGGGGTATACGGTTGTAGTATTCCAAGATGGTGGGATAGTCTCCGAGGTTGATGGATGCCCTAAAAAGGCCGTGAAATGACTTTACCGACAAGCGAGGGTGCAAATCGATACAACGTCTCAAGGCGTCTTGGGCGGATTTCCACTCCCGGGTTTGAAGGAACAGGTCCCCCAACATCAGCCATCCCTGGGCGTATTCGGGGTAACGCTCGCAAAGCCCTTGAACCTTGGCAATGGCCAAATCGTAACGCCCTTCATTGACAGGTTCCAGGGCTTTTTTGAATTTAAGATCGATCTTGCGGGTATCCACAAAAACAGGCGCTGAATCGGAATCCGCGTTGGTGGGTTTTTGAGCCCCAACGGGGCCACGATACCCAACCGTGACCATCGACATAACCCAAAGCAAGAGCAGAACCAGCGACCGCCAACGCCAATTTTCAGGGAATCTCAAGGTACTTGTGGGTTTGCAAGGAAAGGGTCCAGCCAGGATTTTCTTGGACAAATCGGACCAAGAGAGGCCCAATTTGTTCTCGTTTACTCCATTCAGGCTGAACAAAAAGTCGGCACTGCGGGTCCAAATGCCTAACAAAATTCTGCATCCAGTCGAGATCCGAAGGGTGGTAAACCACGACCTTGAATTCGTGGGCCATTGCCAAGGATTCGGTTAATGGTTCCTTGAATTTTTTGGGCGATAGACAAATCCAGTCAAATTCGCCTAGAATCGGGTAGACTCCAGACGTTTCTAGCCAAAGCTGAAGTCCTCTGCCATGAAGGGTTTGGCACAGGAGGCGTAAATCGTAGGTGCAGGGTTCGCCACCGGTCACGACCACCGAAGGTGCACCGGAAGCCACCGCCGCATCGGCCAATTCAATGACCGAACGTTGAGGATGCGAAGAGGCCTCCCAGGATTCTTTGACATCGCACCAAACACATCCTACCGAACAACCGCCCAATCGAATGAAATATGCGGGTCTTCCGCTGTGACTTCCTTCGCCTTGCAGGCTAAGGAATTGCTCCATCACCGGTAGCGTGTTCATGTTTAGGACCGATTTGCGGCCAGCCAAGTGTTCTGTAAGAGCGATGCAATGGTCATCGGGCCAACGCCACCAGGTACGGGGGTAATGGCTCGGCAACGCGGTGCCACTTCCTCGTAACACACATCGCCACGGAGGGCATAGCCGCTCCGTTTGCTGGGATCAGCAACCCGGGTGGTCCCCACGTCAATGACCACGGCCCCTGGTCGAACCATATCCGCCGTAACAAAACCGGGTTTACCCAATGCCGCCACCAAGAGGTCAGCCTGCAAACAATGTTTTTGGATATCCTTGGTTTTGGAATGGCACAAGGTGACGGTGCAGTTGCCGGGCTTTGCATTTCTCGAGAGCATTTGGGCCATGGGAGACCCCACGATCGCACTGCGGCCCAAGACCACCGCATGCATTCCGGTAAGGTCGATACCGTTGCGGCGAATTAATTCCAAAATACCGGATGGGGTCGCTGGTTGGTAACAAGGGAGGCCCAACGCCATGCGTCCCAAATTCACCGGATGAAAACCGTCCACGTCTTTCTCGGGTGCGATGGCCAAATTCACGGCAACGGCATCCAAATGGTCGGGGAGGGGTAATTGGACAATGTAGCCATCCACCATCGGGTTTTGATTCAGGCTTTCGACAACGGCCATTAGCTCTACCTGGGTTGTCGTGGCCTCCAAACGAATTAGTTCAGAACCAAAACCCACGGCGGCACAGGCTTTGATCTTGTGGGCCACGTAGGTTTCACTTCCCCCATCGTTGCCCACCAAAACAGCGGTGAGGTGGGGAGGACGTCGTCCCGCGGCGACCCTTGCCACGGTAAGCTGACGCAATTCTTCGCGGATTTGCTCCGCTGTCGCGTTACCGTCCAGTATTAGCGGGGTAGGGTAAGCGGAGGACATTAGTCGAGCTTGAGAACTGCGAGAAAGGCGCTTTGGGGAATTTCCACATTGCCCACCTGGCGCATTCGTTTTTTTCCTTTCTTTTGTTTTTCTAACAATTTGCGCTTGCGCGATATATCCCCGCCGTAACATTTGGCGGTGACGTCTTTACGCAAGGCCTTAAGGGTCTCACGGGCAATGATTTTGGCACCGATGGAAGCCTGTATGGCCACCTCAAATTGTTGACGGGTTAACAATTCCTTGAGTTTCTCGCACATTTTTTTGCCCAATTCGTAGGCTTTATCGGCGTGAATCAAGGCCGAAAGGGCATCTACCGGCTCGCTATTGAGACGAATATCCATGCGCACCAAGCGGGATTGCCGATAACCAATCAGGTGGTAATCAAACGAGGCGTAACCCCTGGAAATTGATTTGAGCTTGTCGTAAAAATCAAAAACGATTTCGCCAAGCGGCATATCAAAGGTGATTTCGACGCGGTTGGAGCTCAGGTAGGTTTGGTTGGTAATGACCCCCCGTTTGTGCATGCACAATTCGATGACCGGGCCGATATAATCCGCTTTGGTAATCACCTGGGCGTGGATAAAGGGTTCTTCGATAAAGTCGATATGGCTGGGGTCTGGGAGATCGGAGGGGTTGTTGACGGTCAGCATTTCGCCTTTGGTGGTTTGGCAGAAATACGATACGTTGGGCACAGTGGTGATGACCGTCATGTTGAATTCCCGCTCCAAACGCTCCTGAATAATTTCCATATGCAGCATGCCCAGAAATCCGCATCGAAATCCAAAACCCAAGGCTGCCGAGGATTCGGGCTCAAAAACCAAGGACGCATCATTCAACTGAAGCTTTTCCATAGAGTCTCTAAGTTCCTCATAATCTTCGGTTTCTACAGGGTAAATTCCCGCAAAGACCATGGGCTTTACCTCTTCAAATCCTTTGATACCCTCAACGCAGGGGCGTTCCATGCTCGTAATGGTATCGCCCACCTGCACTTCCCGTGCTTGTTTAATTCCCGAAATGATGTAGCCCACATCGCCGGTTTCTACGGTTTCCCGGGGTTGGGGTTTGAGTTTTAGGATCCCAATTTCGTCGGCCAGGTATTCTTTACCGCTGTTGACGAATTTGACCCTTTCTCCACTCCGTATCCGACCATTGAAAACCCTGAAATAAGCCACAACTCCCCGATAATTGTTGTACATGGAGTCAAAAATCAAGGCCTGCAAAGGAGCGCCTGGATCGCCTTGGGGTGGTGGAATACGATGAACGATGGCCTCCAAAACCTTGTCGACCCCAAGGCCCGTTTTACCACTGGCGGGCAATATGTCTTCTCTTTGACAGCCAATGAGTTCCACGATTTGGTCTTTGACCTCTTCGGGCGAGGCCGAAGGCAAATCCATTTTGTTGAGCACCGGTATGATTTCCAGGTTGTGCTCGAGGGCCAGGTACAAGTTGGAAATGGTCTGGGCCTCAATACCTTGGGAGGCATCAACAATCAAAAGGGCCCCTTCACACGATGCGATGGCCCTGGAAACTTCGTACGAAAAGTCCACATGGCCCGGTGTATCGATTAAATTCAGTATATAGTCTTGGTTTTCAATACGATAATTCATTTGAATGGCGTGGCTTTTGATGGTAATACCCCGCTCACGCTCCAAATCCATGTCATCCAAGGTCTGGGCTTGGAGGTCCCGGTCGTCCACAGTCCGGGTAATCTGCAAGAGGCGATCCGCCAAGGTGCTTTTGCCGTGGTCAATGTGCGCAATTATGCAGAAATTCCGAATATGTTTCATGGGTTTGCAAAAGTAAGCCCCAGCCCTCCCGTTTAGGGACCTTTAAAAGCAGATTAAACCTTGAATTTTGAGGGTTTATTCAAGGTTTTTGAACAAATCCGTTCTATTTTTCGTCCTAACTAATTTTTGAACCTAACGGACCTACCCCTTTCGATGAAATTCATGACCAAATTGCGTTCTTTGGCTTTGACCCTGCTTTTGGTGGTGGGTACGCTGGGGGCCTTGGCCCAGACCTACACCATTACCCCTGTTCCTTTCGCTCCGGTACCTTACGGCGGGACGTCCTTGACCGGACAGTTCAGTGGGGCGGACGATGGAGTGGCCGGTCCCTTTCCCTTGGGCTTTAGTTTTTGCTATTTTGGGAATACCTACACCCAGTTTTGGGTAGGGACTAACGGTTGGGTTAGCTTTTCTCCGGGTCAGCCAAGCACCTACACCTCGTCACCCATTCCTAGTACCAATGCCTCCGTCCCGCGAAACTGCGTTATGGGTCCCTGGCAAGATTGGTGGTCCAACCTGAACGGCAACGGAAACATTTCCTATCAACTTGTGGGCAGCTACCCCAATCGCAAAATGGTGGTGAACTTTTTTCAGTTACCCATGTTTCAATGCATTTCGCTGCTCGGTACTTTTCAAATTGTACTCAACGAATGCAACAATACCATCCAAGTTTTTATCGAAAACAAACCCAATTGCACAACCTGGGCAGGCGGCACCGGGGTTTTGGGGCTGCATAACGCAACAGGTACGGTGGCTTTTGCTGTGCCCGCACGCAATTCGACCCAATGGATTGTTTCTCCAACTACGCCGGGATTGGTATATCCCAATTCATCCCAGAGCGAGGGTTGGCTCTTCTCCCCGGTGGGCCAATGCCAGGGGGTTTATTTTGGAGGTTTCAAATCCATCGACACCACCTCGTTTTGGCCGGTGGTGAAGCCCGCCTGTTATACCCGACAAATCGGTCTCAAAGTCAAGGCGGGAGCCCTTGCTTGCAATAGCGTGGATACCAACGGAACGGATTTTCGTCTTTACAACCCCGCGGGACAACTAATGCAGATTCGCAAGGTATCCTACACCTGTGTTAACAACCGAACCGATTCCATCACGATTGAATCCGCGATTGATTTTTTGGTCAACGGGGACCATCACCTTGTGGTACGTCGCGGTTTGGATAACAATACCCTTTTGGGAGATTGTGGTTCTGGAGCCCAGGAATTTGACACGATTGTTGTGCGGTTGGACGATTGCTACGAGTACAATACCCCAGTTCGTATGCTCAACGTGGATGTTGCCTCCAACAACCAGGACATCACGCTCACTTGGTCTACACCGGTCGATTTTGACTCTACCTATTTTAAACGTTACGTTTTGTACAAAAACGATGGGTTGCACTCCGACCGTTGGTTCCGCTTTGCCTCATCGGATAAGTTAACCGACACCACCTTGGTGACCCGGGTTCAAGATCCAACCGAAGGTCCAAGAGACTTTTTGGCCGTGCTCGAAATGAAATACTACGGTTTGACAGACCACGGGGATTCGGTGAATAATATTTTTGTTCAGCCGGCTGATACCACGTTGAGGAACGGTAACCGTGGTCCAGGGCGTATCCAATGGACCCCTTACAAGGCCTTTGACAACCCGCAATACCATGTTTTCACGACGTTGGTTAACGATACGGTCGGGTATTGGGTAGGGTCCACGATCGACACCACCTTTGAAATCCAAAAGGGCACCAAATTGGGGCGTTACCGGATTTGGGTACAGGCCGTTAACAACGACAGCAGCCTCACGGCGCATTCCAATTGGATCACCTTTGATATTTTGGATCGTCCCGTGGTGGTTTATAACGTGGTCACGCCGAACGGTGATGGAAGCAATGATTTTTTTACCATCAAAGACTTGGTGTATTTCCCAGGAACCAAGGTCACCATTTACGATCGCTGGAATCAAGTGGTTTACAATTCCGATGATTACCAAAACGATTGGTCTCCCAGCGATATTCCTGCAGGCAATTACTTCTATGTGGTTCGCGTCATCGACAAAGAGCCTTTGTTCGGTCCACTCCAAATTATAAAATAACCCTATGCGAATGATTCGTTTTCTTTTTTTGGGGTCCTTGGCGGCTTTGTTTCTGTTGCCGTTCATCGGAACAGCAACCCACCTGGCCGGAGGAAATATCACCTACACCAAGCTGGCCAATCCCAACGAGTACCAAATTACTTTGACTGTTTACCGGGATTGCAATTCCTTTATGCAGGGGCCTTTCACCACCCCGAACATGAGCATGTATTACCGTAACGGTTGCGGTCAGACCTATACGTTGCCCGTTTCGTGGGTTCCCGGTACCGGGATTGAGGTGGTTACAGCGTGTACCATTGATCCCAGCACCTGCAACGGGGGAACCCGTTACGGCCTTCAAGAGTACAAATGGACAGGAACGGTGACCTTGCCCTATTCCGCGACCACCCCGACATGCAATGAATGGTACTTTGTTTGGGGAACCAACGTCAATACCGGATGGTGCTGCCGTAACACCAACAATACCTTGGGCCCCGCTCCCGGTCAACAGAACTTTTTTATCGATTCCTACCTGAACAACAACATACCAGCGGGCAATACCTCGGCTCGTTTTAATTCATTTCAGGTTCCAGCCTATTGTATACAGGAGCCTGTTACGGTTGTTTTTGATGTTTCGGAACCGCAGGGGGATTCGGTGGTCTATTCTTTGGTTCCCGCCCGCACGGGTTGGAATACCAACGCGAACTATTTGGCACCCCGTACGGCCCAAGTCCCCGCAAACGTGGTTGGTAACAACATCAACATCAATCCAAACAACGGGAACATTAGCTTTCTCTCGAATGTTCAACAAACCGCCATTTTTGTTTTGCAGGTTAGTGAGTACCGGCAAGGAACGCTCATTGGCTATGTAAAGGTGGACGTACAGGTTATTTTGGGTATTGGTCGCTATTGCGATAATATCCGACCAGCCTTCAAAAAAGCCGTAGATTCTTTGTTATGCACGACCGATACCACCTACAAAGTCGAACTAAATTCTTTGGTAGCCTGCAACTCCATCGCCAGGGATGGCTCTGAATTTAGGCTGTATGACCCGGATGGTGATTTGGTTCAAATCCAGAGCGCTCGCCCCGATACCTGCATTAGTGATGGAAGAACCAGGAATATTTGGCTTCGTCTCACCAAAGGCTTTGAAAAGAACGGGACCTATTTTTTGGTTAGTCGCAAAGGCACCGATAACAACACTTTTGGTAACCGTTGCGACCTATACATGCACGAATTTGATACCCTCCGAATTAAGGTGAGCGGTTGCCCGGATTATCGAGCGCCCCTCTTGCTCGAAAATGTCACCTTGGATACCCTTAACGAAAACGCTGTTATCCTAAACTGGAAAATTGATCCGGATAACGATACCCTGCAGCGTTCTTGGTTCAACGGGTATAACCTGTACAGGTACCGGCCAGGTGAGAATACTATGCGCTTTTCGAACCGATTCTGGATCGAACCCCAAGTGGATACCTTGACGCATCGCGATGTATATGCCCCCGTTTTGCCGAGGGACGAATCCTTGAGCTATAACGTAAACCTCAACCTCATCAACGGGTTTAGAAATCTTCGTTCCAATACCGTGAGCACTATTCGCTTAGTCAATAATCCGCCCACCTCGGAGGACGATACCACCATGCAACTTCAATGGAATACCTACGTGGGTTGGGATACCGCCCGCTATAATGTGGAAGTTTTGGATCTCAAACGACCCGAATTTGGTTGGGTCTTGCGGGATTCCATGATTGCGGATACGGTTTGGACCCTACGCAAACCGCTTAAGAGGGGTTCCTACAAGCTCAGGCTATATACAGAACGCCCGGATGCTGTTTTTCGCTCCTATTCCAATGTTTTGGAATTTGGGGTTCCTTACAAGGAGGTGGTGGTACCCAATGTCATCACACCCAACGGCGACGACATCAACGATAAGGTCCGTATTAAGTTCCTCTACCTGTACCCCGGTTCTGCCTTCACCATTTACAACCGATGGGGCCAAACGGTATTTCATTCGGATGATTACCAGAACGATTGGGATGCCCCCGGACTGGAGGCAGGTAATTATTATTATTTGCTCAAGGTGAGAGACGATGATCAAATCGTTTCCTATTCCGGTACGATTCGGGTCATTCGTTAAGAGCGATTTTTGGGTTTACTCAGCCCGTAGCGTTCAATCTTGTTATACAAGTGAGAGCGTTGTATCCCCATACTTTCGGCGGTCTTGGCGATGTTCCAGTGATTTTCTTGGAGTTTTCGTTCGACAAAGAGTTTTTCTGCCTGCTCCTTAAAGCGCTGAAAGCTGTCTTGTTCCAAGAGATGACTTAAGTCACCGGGGGAACGACTTGAATCTTGTCCGTTGCTTACGGATGGTGACGGCCCAAGGAAACGGCCAATATCCTCTGCCGAGATAGGGGACCCTCCCAGCAAGGCCAAGCGTTCTACAGCGTTTTTGAGTTCCCGAAGGTTACCGGTCCACGGCATTCCTTGCAAAGTCCTTAAGGCATCCGCATCCCATGATCGGGGTGGTAGCTGGTACTGGCGACTAATTTGATTGAGGTAAATTCCGGCCAAATGGGGAATATCCTCTCTTCGCTGCTGTAGGGAAGGGAGATGGACCAGAATAACACTTAACAAATGGTAAAGGTCCAATCTAAAAAGTCCTTGTTCGATTCGTTGAACCAAATCCTTTTGGCTACCTGCCAAAATCCGAACGCCGGTTTTACCTCCGTTGTTGGCTGTCCCCATGGATTCCAGAACGCGAACCAAGGTTAATTGGGCAGGACCTGGTAAATCCGCGATTTCATCCAAAAAGAGGGTTCCGCCCATCGCTTGATTAAAGGTACCTCGGTTGTAGCCATCGGAGCCTTGTTCGTCACGTTTGCCAAACAAACGGTATTCTAAACTGTCCGCTGGAACCGTAGCGCAGTTAAGCGAAACAAAAGGGCCGTTCTTGCGGGGGCTAAGGCGGTGAATAAAACGAGCAATCCACTCCTTGCCGGTTCCGGCTTGACCGGAGATCAAAATTCGAACCTCGGTAGGAGCGACACGTTGCAAGGTTTCTTTGAGGTTGATCAAAGCGGGGGATCGTCCCTGCAGTTCCACGGGGTCGGTGTCGTCGTTGGACCACGACAAGGCCTCCTGCTTGAGGGTGCTAATTTGTAGCGCATTCCTCAACGTGATGAGCAGGCGGTCCAGATCCAGTGGTTTGGTGATAAAATCAAATGCCCCCAATTTGGTCGCCTCGACGGCCGTTTGGACCGTACCGTGGGCAGATATCATGACCACCGGAATGCGGGGAAAATTCTTGGACAAATGGGTAAGCAATTCCATCCCATCCATCCGGGGCATCTTGATATCGCTAAGGACCAAATCAAATTCTTCGTCGGTCAGGATTTGCAAAGCCTGCAGGCCGTCACCCGCCAAACCCACCTCAAACCCTTCACTTTCAAGGATTTCTTGGAGGCTATCGCGGATAGCCGCTTCGTCATCAACAACCAGGATACGCATCGGAATGTCTAATTTAGTGAACAATCCGGCGAAATGGATGATTTCAAAGCCCTCTGAAGACAAAAAAAGGTTGCGCTATAAGCCAGATTCTGTATGCCTTGCGGCATTTCCACCATTTATCTAAGCGGCCTACCCCCCGGGAACGCGCGAGCAGCGCTGCCCCGGTATACACGGCCTTGCAACCCAGGAGGTTTACCCCAAACCGATGTCACCATCGGAGCGCGTGAGCTCTTACCTCACGTTTTCACCCTTGACCTTGC
>Ga0172372_10004562_pt1 | contig 19619 bp, 20 predicted proteins | sample LakKiv5m_2_FD_114544 | JGI IMG/M metagenome (GOLD analysis project Ga0172372, IMG submission 114544) | Freshwater microbial communities from Kabuno Bay, South-Kivu, Congo - kab_092012_9.5m | ecosystem: Environmental > Aquatic > Freshwater > Lake | place: Democratic Republic of the Congo...
ATCTACAGCGAGTACGGGATTTTTGGAGTGACCACACAGGTCTCATCGTCCTACATCATTTTATTCGTCTGTTTTGCTGCATTTCTCCAGGTCTCCAAAGTCGGTGATTACATCAATGATCTCTGTAATGCACTCTTCGGATGGGCACGCGGCGGCCCCGCCAAGGCCGCCGTTGCGTCGGGGGTTTTATTCGGATCGATTTCAGGGTCTGCGGTCGCCAACGTGGTCGCCTCGGGAATGGTGACCATTCCCATGATGCGTAAGGTGGGCTACGACAAACCGACGGCTGCCGCGATCGAAGCGACCTCCTCGACCGGCGGCCAGATCACCCCCCCGGTCCTGGGCGCCGGCGCCTTCTTGATGGCTGAGATTACCGGAATCCCTTATTCCGAGATTGCGCTGGCCGCTGTTATTCCTGCGCTTCTTTTTTATATCGCCTGCTGGATCCACGTAGACCTCCATGCGATACGCCTCGGCTTGCGAGGCCTTCGACGCGACGAATTACCTGCAATCAAAGAGATGATGAAACGGATCTATCTCTTCTCACCGATTGTCGCACTGGTATGGGCGCTCATGGAGGGCTACTCACCTTTTCGTGCTGGTGGTCTGGGAATCCTCGCAGCCCTTATCGTTGGGTGGCTCTCCGTACGATTTGGAGATCTGGACGACGGCTCCGGCCAGCGGGTCACACCCGTGATTTCTTTTGCGCGAGAATTTCTCAAACGGATTGTCTCCCTCGTGGCAATTGGCGGAATTGCAAGTCTCATCATTGGTGTTGGTCCCGGGTTACTTAAAGGCGTTGCAGGCAGCTGGTCCGGGCTCCTCGTCGGAAGCGTGGTTGTGCTTGCCTTAATTGCGCTTTTTGGGGCCAGAAAAACACTAGAGGCCTTGAATCTTGCCGCACGCGACACCATTCAGCTCGTCGCGGTCTGCGGATGTGCGGGCATTATTGTTGGCGTCGTGGCACTCACTGGAATCGGCGGGCGCTTCTCAGAAATGATTCTTGGGATTGCCGGAGCAAGCCAGTTGCTCGCAATGGTTTTCGCAGCGCTGGTTGCTCTGATTCTTGGGATGGGTATGCCTACAACCGCTGCCTATGCGATCGGTGCGGCTGTTCTTGCCCCAGGACTCTCCAAGATCGGAATCCAGCCGCTCGTTGCCCATATGTTTATTTTCTACTTCGCAGTAATCTCCGCAATCACCCCGCCTGTTGCACTGGCCTCCTTTGCGGCGGCCGGAATGTGCAATGCAGACCCCTGGAAGACCTCCTGGGCAGCGCTGAAAATGGGGCTTGCAACGTTCTTGGTGCCCTTTATGTTCTTCTTCAGTCCGGTCTTGCTGATGAAGGGTGCGCCCATGGAGATCTTGCAAGCCACGCTAACGGGTGCGATTGGCGTCTGGTTCCTGGCAGGCTCAACAGAGGGTTGGTTTGGCGGGGCACTCGCGAAACCGCTAAGGATTCTTGTCTTTGCAGCGGCCATCTGTCTGATTGTTCCGGAAACAACCACCGATATCATTGGGTTGTTAGTGGGGGGCAGCATTTATGTGCTGCAGAGAATTCGGCTAAAGCGGCAATCCTCCCCTACTTAAAACAGAAGGTCTTCATGAAGAATGAAATTCCCGGCCCTGACCAGTATCAGGAACTACGTGAAGCACTTCGCGATCTATGCGGCCAGTTTGACTCCGCTTATTGGCAGAAAGTCGATGAGACGCGGGGCTACCCAGAGGCGTTTGTCAGCGCACTAACCCACGCAGGTTGGCTCGCAGCATTAATTCCCGCTGAGTATGGTGGCTCTGGACTGGGGCTCGCTGAGGCCTCCGTCATCATGGAGGAAATCAATTTCTCGGGGGGTAATGCGGGTTCATGCCACGGCCAGATGTACAACATGGGGACACTCTTGCGACATGGCTCTAAAGAACAAAAAGACTTCTATCTGCCAAAAATAGCCTCTGGCGAGTGGCGCCTGCAATCGATGGCTGTCACTGAGCCCACCACCGGAACCGACACGACAAAACTGAAAACGACTGCGACTAAGCGCGGGGATCGCTACCTGGTGAACGGGCAGAAAGTCTGGATTTCTCGGATTCAACACTCCGACCTCATGATCCTGCTCGCAAGAACCGCCCCCCTTGCAGAGGTCGCCAAAAAATCGGAAGGAATGTCAATTTTTATGGTGGACATTCAGTCCGCCCTTCGACAAGGTATGACCGTGCGGCCAATTCTGAATATGGTGAACCACGAAACCAATGAGGTATTTTTCGATAATCTCGAAATTCCCGCAGAAAATCTAATTGGCCAGGAAGGTCAAGGCTTTAAATACATTCTCGATGGCCTTAATGCAGAGCGCGTACTGATCGCTGCCGAATGTATTGGAGATGCCTACTGGCTAATTGACAAGGCCCGACACTACGCAAATGAACGTGTCGTATTTGACCGGCCAATCGGCAAAAACCAGGGAATCCAATTCCCCATTGCAGATGCCTATATTGAAACCGAGGCTGCCAATCTCATGCGCTTTGAAGCCTGTCGCCTCTTTGATGACAGCAAGCCCTGCGGACCGCAGGCGAATATGGCCAAGTACCTTGCTGCTAAAGCTTCTTTTGAGGCGGCCAACACCTGCCTGCAGACCCATGGCGGCTTCGGTTTTGCCTGCGAATACGACATTGAACGAAAGTTTCGTGAGACCCGCCTTTATCAGGTCGCCCCAATCTCAACGAATCTTATTTATTCCTATATTGCCGAGCATGTGCTTGGCCTGCCCCGATCGTTTTAGAGTGATGCAGAGCCCGACAACCCGACTCGCGACATTCGCGAGTGAAATCCAATTTTCCAAAATTCCCCCAACAGTTATTCGGCGTACGGAAGATCTATTTCTCGACTGGCTTGCCTCCGCAATTGCAGGGCGAAACGCACGCGCCGTAAAAATCATCACCGCTTTTTGCCGATCACAAGGTCAGCCCAGTGGGCCGAGCGAGGTGATTGGCGAACGATTAGGAAATAGCCCCTTGCTTGCTGCCATGGCCAATGCGGCGGCCTCCCATGCTGTTGAGCAAGATGACCTCCATAACAGCTCCGTGTTGCACCCGGCGACGGTTGTTTTTCCGCCAGCGCTGGCAGTCGCTCAATCAATCGGGGCAACAGGGGAAGACTTTCTCGCCGCCTGTATTGCTGGATATGAAGTAGGTATTCGGGTCGGTGAATTCCTCGGCCGATCCCACTACACCGTCTTCCACACAACCGGGACAGCAGGAACGCTCGCGGCTGCGGCGGCAGTTGGCCATCTACTCAAACTCGATGCCAGCGCAATGAATCATGCGTTTGGTTCTGCTGGAACGCAGGCTGCCGGATTATGGGAATTTCTGCGAGATGCGGCCGACTCCAAGCAGTTACACACTGCACATGCATCGGCTGCCGGCCTCAGTGCCGCAATGCTTGCACAGGCGGGGCTCACGGGTGCAGTTCAGATTTTCGAAGGCAAGCAGGGGATGGCGGCGGGCTTCTCAAAGGATTCCGACCCAGCCCGCCTCACCGATCGACTCGGCCTTCGCTGGGCTACAGCTGAGACCTCCTTCAAATATCACGCCTCGTGTCGACATACCCACCCCGCGACCGACGCACTCTTAAAAGTCATGCAAGACCATGATCTCGTAATCACTGACATCGCAAAGGTGGTAACCCATGTCCATCAGGGTGCGATTGATGTCTTAGGCCCCGTAACCAATCCTCAGACTGTTCATCAGTCGAAATTTTCAATGGGAACGGTCTTGGCACTGGCGGCCCGGTATCAATTTGCCGGCCTCACTGAGTTCGAACAGCATTTCAACGATGCACAGACACAGGAGTTCTCCCGAAAAGTCAGCATGCAACTTGATCCAGAGGTTGACCAAGCCTATCCAAATCGCTGGATTGGTAAGGTTTCGGTTACCACGACTGATGGACGAGAACTCCAGTGCAGAGTCGACGAACCAAAGGGCGACCCAGGCAATACCTTGTCACGGGATGAGTTGACAGAAAAAGCAGTTCGTCTTGCAGACTACAGTCAATGGGTCACCCAAGACGAGATGACTGAACTCGTGGAATGGGTCTGGCAGATCACCAAGGTCGACCGTATGCCGTTTCTGCTTCAGCCCCGCGGCGAGCGCGTTCGCTGATCTCGATCGAGTTGACCAATACGCTCAAGCATCGCGACGACCGGATAAAACGCGTCAACCTGGGCTAAATCAAGTTCGGGCGATGGCACTGCGGTCACTAAGAATTGAATTTCTGACAAGGGAGTTAATAAATAATCGCGTTGCGGGGCAATCAAATAAGATCCCATTGCCCGAGCCATAAGCCACCATTTTCGCTGATCAGAGACCACCGCACGCCGCGAAATCGAATCACACCCTTGGGCTCGAATAACGCGGCCAATATCCGCATAAATTAGTCGTGCCGCCATAATTGCAGCCCGGCAGTCTCTTGGAAGCGCGGCAATACCCGTCTCAGCCCGAACGTAGAGCTGTTCGGCGACTTTCAGCACGCGTTCAATGACCGCCCTCACGGCCTCTGTGGGCCGAGGAGTTTCAAGAAACTCTTTAGGTTCAATGCCCGCCTCACGACACCAGACAAGCGGCAGATAGAGTCGTCCCCGTCGCGCATCCTCACCCACATCGCGCGCGATATTGGTCAGCTGCATGGCCACCCCCAGCTCACAGGCGCGGGCGACGGTCTGTGTTGAACGGCCTCCCATAATCAAGGTCATCATGGCGCCCACTGTTCCTGCGACACGGGCAGCATATTCGTAGAGGGATTCAATCGTGTCGTAGCCACGGCCCCCCGCATCCCACTGAAAGCCTTCGAGCAATGCAACCGGAAGTTCTCTGGGAATTGAATAGGCATTCACCACGGCTGCAAAAGCAATATCAGCATCAATATTAAAAGGCTCTTGTCGGTAGATCGCCTCAAGCCGTTCGTGCAGATACGCCATCACAATATCAATCGAGGCGCCTTCGGGCATCTCATCTACCGCATCGTCTGCAACACGACAGAATGCGTAGACCGCTGTTGCAGCGAGACGAAACCGTTTGGGTAGAAACCGAGAGGCTGCAAAAAATGAGTGCGACCCTCCTCGCATCAGCCTCTCACAGGCTGCAAAAACCTCAGGAGAGAATTGCATCTACGGGCAGAGCCTGTCGTGGGCTCAAGTCGCCCGGGTCGGGCAACACCGATTCCAGCGCCTTTGCAGATGAGATGACACCCGGTATCCCCGCTCCCGGATGGGTGCTCGCTCCCACCATGAACAAACGATCAATATCCTCGCTGCGGTTATGGGGGCGGAACCAGGCACTCTGCAGGAGCGTGGGCTCAGGGCCAAATGCCGCACCACGAAAGGAGAGCAGTCGATTACGGAAATCATCCGGGGTCGTCACAAACGACTCCGTGATGTTCGCCTCAAAGCCCGGCATAACCGATGCATCCAAAAATTTGGCAATCGCCTGACGATACGGCTCGGCCTTTGCGGCCCAGTCAACGCCACTGCCAAGGTGTGGCACCGGCGACAGCACATAGAAGGTATCGTGTCCTGCAGGCGCTACGCTCGGATCCGAAGCGCTTGGCCGATGGAGATAGAGACTGAAATCCTCAGCCAAGTGGTGACGCTTAAAAATATCCTCAAGCAATTGCCGATAACGCGGACCCATGAGAATCATATGGTGCAAGACTTCCGGATACTGTTGCCTCGTTCCAAAGTACCAAACAAACAGACTCATCGATGATTTCATTCGTTCAATTTTCGAATCGGTCCAGTGTCGTCGGTGTTTTTTTTCAATGAGGTGCTTATAGGTCCAGGCCGTGTCCGCGTTTGATACAACGATGTCAGCATCGATCACCTCACCGCTCGACAAGACGACCCCAACAGCCGTTCGATTCTCAATACGAATTTCTTTCACCTCAGCCTGACAGCGAATCACATTGCCCTGGCCCTGAATCAACGCTGCCAAACCGTGAGTCAACGCGCCGGTTCCGCCCATCGCCCAGTGCACCCCGTGCTGACGCTCTAGAGAATTAATGAGAGCGTAGACGCAGGTCACCGAAAATGGATTACCGCCAATTAACAGAGGATGAAAACTGAAAACCATCCTTAATTTGGCGTTCTTGATATACCGAGCGACGAGGCTATGAATACTCTGCCAGGCCTGCATACGGAACATCGAGGGCAGGGCTGCCATTAGATCGCCTAGTGTGTCGAATGCAACTGCGCTGAGCTCTTCAAACCCGAGTCTGTAACGCTTCTGGGCCGCCTCAAAAAAGGCCTCATAACCCCCAACATCATCTGGGCAGAACCGTTCGACCTCTTGACGCATTTTCTCGGGATCTCCCGAATAGTCGAACCAGGTGCCATCGTCAAAGCGAATCCGATAAAAAGGATCCAGTGGTTTCAGGGTGACATGGTCGGACATCGTCTTTCCGCAGAGCGCCCAGAGCTCCCCGAGCAAAAACGGCGCGGTCACGATGGTGGGGCCTGCGTCAAAGGTATACCCACCTCGCCGGTAAACGTAGGCGCGGCCCCCGATCGCGTCCAATTTTTCCAAGACGGTGACCCGATACCCCTTTGCCCCGAGCCGTATTGCGGCGGCGAGGCCGCCAAAACCGCTCCCGATGACGATTGCATGTGCCTGCCTCGGCTGTTTCGGTGCTGGGATGGGGCTTCTCACGGAACTATTGTAAGTGTAAGTTTTAGTTGACGGTTGTATATGTCAATACGAAAATGATCCAATGAGTCAGTCCGTCAGCCAACGGGTAACGCCCGATCTCGCTGCTATCACAGAGCTCTTCAAACCAATCACTTGGTTTCCTCCTATGTGGGCGTTCACTTGCGGTGTAATAGCTTCAGGATCTGACTTATTAGAAAATATTTCATTAATTTTTATCGGCCTGCTGTTAACCGGCCCCATGGTCTGCGCGACAAGCCAGGCGGTCAACGACTGGTACGACCGAGAAGTCGATGCCATCAACGAGCCGAATCGGCCGATCCCAAGCGGCAGGATTCCGGGACGCTGGGGGTTATTTATCGCCTGCGCCTGGACGGGCCTCTCACTGCTGATCGCAACCGCTCTCGGCCAATGGGGGTTTCTGGCCACATTACTGGCGCTGGCGTTGGCCTGGGCCTACAGCATGCCCCCGCTTCGACTCAAACAGAATGGCTGGCTCGGTAACACCGCCTGTGGACTGAGCTACGAGAGCCTGGCCTGGATCACGGGATCCGCGGTGATGGTCGGCGGCATGATGCCCTCGATGGCCTCAATCACTCTGGCGATTCTTTACGGAATTGGCGCGCACGGCATCATGACGCTCAACGATTTCAAATCCGTTACGGGTGATCGGCAGATGGGCATTCGATCATTACCCGTTCAACTCGGCCCCCGACGGGCCGCAGCACTGGCCTGCTGGACCATGGCCTGTCCTCAAATGGTCGTGATTGGAATTCTGTTTTATTGGCAGGCCCCGATCTACGCCACAGTCGTCATCGCACTATTAATTGGCCAACTCGTGCTCATGCGATGGTTTATGAAAGCGCCCAGCGAACGTGCAATCTATTACAGCGGGTTCGGTGTACCCATCTTTGTCTGCGGCATGATGATGAGCGCCCTGGCGCTACGAGGTTCTCTATGAACTCAACGGCGACATTCACGAGCCTTCATCAACCCGCCCCAATTCGGTCATTCGGCTGGTTTGCAATTGTCCGACTCGGCCTTGCGCAGCTGTGCCTTGGGGCAGTGGTCGTTTTAACAACGTCAACACTGAACCGGGTCATGGTGATTGAACTGGCATTACCCGCGCTTTTGCCGGGAATTCTGGTCGCGCTTCATTACGCCGTACAGATGATTCGACCGAGAATGGGCTATGGCTCCGACATGATGGGCCGCTGCACGCCCTGGATTCTTGGTGGAATGACCGTATTGGCCTGTGGCGGTGTCATGGCCGCGACAGCAACGGCACTGATGGCGTGGAGCGTCGTCTGGGGTGGCCTACTCGCCATGCTGGCGTTCTCTCTGATTGGTCTCGGTGTGAGTGCATCCGGCACCTCGGTTCTCGTGCTACTCGCAAAACGCGTAGAGGACGATCGACGCGCTGCAGCCGCCACGATCGTTTGGCTCATGATGATTAGTGGCCTAGCCGTCACGGCCGGTGTTGCCGGTCATCTTCTCGACCCCTACTCCCACGAACGACTCTTGCTGATCTCGTGTGTGATCTCACTGGCCGCGATCGCGATCACTTTCGCGGCGCTTTATCAACTCGAGGGCTCGGCAGGCACGATCAGGAGCCCGCACACCCTCAACACATCAGAGGCTGAAGCGGGGAAAGCAGGTTTTCAGGAAGCGCTCAGACAGGTCTGGCAAGAACCCGAGGCCAGGCGATTCACCGTTTTCGTCTTCGTCTCGATGCTGGCCTTCTCGGCACAAGACCTGATTCTCGAGCCCTTTGCAGGCCTTGTCTTTCAACTCACTCCAGGCCAGACCACGAGTCTGTCGGGCCTCCAGCATGGTGGCGTTCTCGCAGGAATGATCCTGGTTGCATTTGCCTGCGGTCGATTTGGTGTCCGATTCGGGGGGTGTGAGTTTGGATCGCTCCGCACCTGGATCGTCGGAGGCTGCATTGCATCGTCAATCGCGCTTCTCAGTCTTGCCCTCGCCGGCTTTGTGGGTCTGGGCTATCCACTCAAACTCACCGTATTCTTGCTTGGAGTCTCCAACGGCGCGTTTTCAATTGCTGCGATCGCCTCCATGATGCGGCTTGCCGGCGAGGGCCGGCAACAACGGGAGGGCACGCGGGTCGGCCTCTGGGGAGCCGCGCAGGCCATTGCCTTTGGCACCGGGGGGTTGGTTGGAGCGAGCGCCAGTGATCTCACCCGAGCGCTGATCCAAGACCCCGGACTTGCCTATGCTGCTGTCTTCTTTGCAGAAGCGCTGTTGTTTCTCATTGCCGCGCGTCTTGCTCTGCGTATTCAAAACACCCACGACTAACCCATACCAATAACGCCATATGCGAGTGCCACAATGAACCAACACGATATGAATCAGCTCGGTCTTTATGATGTCGCCGTCATTGGCGGAGGGCCCGCAGGCGCAACCGCGGCTGACGATCTTGCCCAAAAGGGTTATTCAGTCTTGCTGCTTGATCGCGCAGGGCGCATCAAGCCTTGTGGTGGAGCGATTCCACCACGGGCGATGAAGGACTTTCAGATCCCCGACAGTATGCTTGTGGCACACGCCACAAAAGCGCGAATGATTTCGCCAACAAATCATAAAGTGGATATTCCAATTGATAACGGATTTGTGGGCCTTGTTGATCGGTGTGAGTTTGATGAGTGGCTGCGACAACGCGCCGCCTCGCATGGGGCTGAGCGCAGGATCGGAACATTTGATCACCTCGACCACCTTGCGGATGGCAGTCTGATTCTCCATTTCCACGCTCGCCATCAGGCAGGCGATACGCAGACTTTTGCCGCACAAGTCCGCACGAGACTCGTGATTGGTGCGGATGGGGCAAAATCAGAGGTTGCGCGCCAAAACGTGAGAGATTCCGAAAAGACTAAATACGTTTTCGCGTACCACGAGATTGTGAGAACCCCGAGCAGCCCGCCTGCCGACTACGAAGGAAGTCGTTGTGATGTGTATTACAACGGGAAAATGTCGCCTGATTTCTATGGCTGGGTTTTTCCTCACGGCACTACGGCCAGTATCGGCACAGGAAGTGCAGATAAGGGCTTCTCTCTTCGCAACGCGACCGCACTCGTTCGAGAGGCCGCAGGGCTTACGAATGCCGAAACACTGCGCCGAGAAGGCGCGCCAATTCCCTTGAAACCACTCAAATACTGGGACAACGGAAGAAATGTAGTGCTTGCCGGAGATGCCGCTGGTGTTGTCGCCCCCGCCTCAGGAGAGGGTATTTACTATGCGATGGCGGGTGGTCGTTTTGCCGGCGAGGCTGCCGATGAGTTTTTAAAAACCGGTAATCCAAAAGCACTATCCCTCGCACGTAAGCGGTTTATGAAGGAGCACGGCCGGGTATTTTGGGTGCTTGGTATGCTCCAATACTTCTGGTACTCCAGCGATAAGCGGCGCGAGAAGTTTGTCAAAATTTGTGAAGATAAGGATGTTCAGACCCTCACCTTTGAATCCTATATGCACAAGAGACTGGTTCGAAATAAACCAATGGCGCATGTCCGTATCTTCTTTAAAGACATGGCACATCTGCTCGGCATTGCGAAGGCTCACTAGTTCGATCTGTGCCAAGCGCAGCAGATGCCAGCACTTGACGGTAACCCTTCAGAGACCCCGCTAACGGGTCGCTAGAAGGGGCCGTTTAGCTGAACATTGGCGTAGTTTAAAAACCCGGCAATCGTGACCCAGCCAATATAGGGCAGCAAGAGAATTGCAGCGAGCCGAGAGATTTTCCAGAACGTGAGAATCAGTGCAGCGATTGATAGCCAGAGGAAAATGAGTTCAATCATTGCCCAGTCCGGCCGTTTCACCGTAAAAAACAGCAAACTCCACAGCATATGGAGCATGCTGTTGATCGCCAATAAGGCCACAATCTGAACCCGCTGGGCGGGGTGGAGGGTTTTGCGCCAGGCCAACACCCCTCCAACCACAATCAGCACAAAGACCGACGTCCAGATCACGCCGAAGGACCAGTCGGGGGGCTTCCACGGAGGCTGCTTCAAGGCCTGATACCAGGGGCCGAGGTCCGTCAGATTCTGTCCGATGACAGACACTGCAGAGATCCAGATCACGGCAACGGTGAGCTGCCGCAACAGGGAAAATCGGGGCGACGGTTCGAGTTCGTTCATAGCCTATAGTTTAGGGGACATTCGATTTGACCTGAGCAAAACTCGGATAAAACCGTAAACTATTCCCTAGCGGGCCTCTCGCCGGCTTCCCATCCCCAAACTTCCCTTTTATGGAGATTTTTATGTCTCAGTTACCCTCAAGAAAATTCACCGTTCCGAACGCAGGGTTGCTCTGCCTTAGTGCAATCACCGTTAGCTTAGTCGCCTGCTCACCCAAGGACAGCTCGGTCAAGATTGGCCATGTCGCCCCACTGACCGGCTCCATTGCACACCTGGGAAAGGATAACGAGGCTGGCGCTAAGCTTGCCATCGCAGACCTCAATAAAGCCGGCGTCAAAATCGGAGGAAGCCCTGTCACCTTCACCTTGCTTTCAGAAGATGACAGTGCCGACCCCAAACAAGGCACGGCCGCGGCACAGAAATTGGTCGACGCGAAAGTCGCCGGTGTGATTGGTCATCTGAATTCAGGCACAACAATTCCCGCATCAAAACTCTACAGCGACGCCGGGATTCCGCAGATTTCCCCCTCGGCAACGAATCCGAAATATACCCTGCAGGGCTATAAGACCGCCTTCCGAGTCGTCGCTAACGATGCGCAACTTGGCGGCACACTCGGTCGCTACGCGGTGCAAGAACTCAAGGGCAAAAATATCGCTGTCATTGATGACCGCACCGCCTACGGGCAAGGCGTGGCTGACGAATTTGTCAAGGGTGTTGAATCCGCCGGTGGCAAGGTCATTGATCGACAATTTACGACCGATAAGGCAACCGATTTCATGTCGATCTTGACTGCGATTCGTGGCAAAAAACCCGATATTGTTTTCTATGGGGGTATGGATGCCGTCGCGGGTCCGATGCTGCGCCAAATGGACCAGCTGAAAATTACTGCAAAGTTTATGGGTGGCGATGGAATCTGTACATCGGAATTGCCGACTCTCGCCGGAAAGGCCACGGGTAACAATAAAATCTTCTGTGCTGAAGCGGGCGGAGTTGTTGGTGCCTACGAGAAGAAGTTGGCCGATTTCCGAGATCGATTCCAGAAGGAGACTGGCGCTGAGGTCAAACTCTATGCACCCTATGTCTACGATGCCACCATGGTCATGGTCGAGGCGATGAAGAAAGCCAATTCAACGGATCCCAAGAAATACCTCCCCGAGCTTGCAAAGATCCAGTATGACGGCGTCACAGGACCCATTGCATTTGACGCAAACGGTGACATCAAGGGTGGAACCCTCACGCTCTACACGTTTCGCAACGGTAAGCGTGAATCTCTTAGCGTAATTCAATAAGCATTGTGCGGGGTAGGCGCGATGCCTGCCCCGCCCCAGCAAAGGGGTTACATGGATACCCTGGTCCAGCAGACCGTTAACGGCCTCGTCCTGGGGAGCGTTTATGCGTTGGTAGCCCTTGGCTACACCATGGTCTACGGAATTCTGCAGTTGATTAATTTCGCTCACGGCGAGGTCTTGATGATCGGCGCAATGATCGCCTTAACGGTCTTGCAGATGTTGGCACTCTATGTTCCCGGCATTCCCCTGGTGATCCAATTACTCATCGCGACTCTTGTGGCCATTCCCGCCTGCATGTTGCTCTCAGCAGTCATTGAACGCATTGCCTATCGGCCGCTTAGAAATTCTCCACGTCTTGCACCATTGATCACAGCAATTGGCTTATCTATCATCCTGCAGACCCTTGCAATGATGATTTGGTCGCCGAATCCCCGAGTGTTTCCAGATCTCTTGCCAACGACACCCCTTGAGTTTGCGGGTGCCCTACTTGCGCCCAAACAGCTCTTGATACTCGTCGTCGCAGGCCTTGCGATGCTCGGGCTATTACTGCTTGTTCACCGTACGCGGCTTGGTCGTGCGATGCGGGCGGTATCGGAGAACCCAAAAATTGCGAGCCTGATGGGCGTCAACCCCGACCATATTATTACGGCAACTTTCATACTGGGTGCTGGTCTTGCGGCGATTGCAGGCGTTCTAGTGGCCATGAATTACAACATTGTCCATTTTACGATGGGGTTTTTGCTTGGACTCAAGGCATTCACTGCTGCAGTTCTCGGTGGTATCGGCAATCTTGCGGGCGCAGTCGTCGGAGGCCTGCTACTTGGCATCATCGAGAGCCTTGGCGCAGGCTATGTCGGAGACCTCACCGGGGGGTTTCTGGGCAGTCACTACCAAGACATCTTTGCCTTCGCAGTCCTAATTCTGGTATTGGTCTTTCGGCCCTCTGGGCTTCTCGGCGAACGGATTGCCGACCGGGCCTGATATGGGATTTCCGCAACTCTCAATCCCCCTGTCGCGTCGCAATGCGCAGATCGCTGTCATCGGAATTGCTCTTGCATTGATCGCCCTACCCTTTGTTGTCGGTATCGCGGGTAATGCCTGGATCAGGATTCTCGCCTTTGCGCTGCTCTACATCATGCTGGCCCTTGGACTCAATATCGTCGTGGGCTACGCAGGCCTACTCGACCTTGGCTATATCGCGTTTTATGCGGTAGGCGCCTATCTCTATGGCTTACTAACCTCCCCCCATTTGTTTGAACAGTTTGTATGGATTCGCGAGGCCTTTCCCGATGGTCTCCACAGTTCAATTTGGTTTGTTATTCCGCTCTCGGCGTGCATCGCTGCTCTATTTGGGGTGCTCTTAGGGGCACCGACGCTGCGTTTGAGAGGGGACTATCTTGCAATTGTGACTCTGGGATTTGGGGAAATTATTCGAATATTTCTGAACAATCTGAATGCCCCGATTAATCTCACGAATGGTCCCCAAGGGATCAGTAATATTGATCCCATCACAATCGGGCCCGTGAACTTTGGCAAATCGCTTGATATTGTCGGAATTAGCATTCCATCAGTTCAGCTCTATTACTACCTGTTTCTCATTCTCGCCCTCTTGATGATCCTAGTGAGCGTCCGACTGCAGGATTCACGCATTGGTCGTGCCTGGATTGCCATCCGGGAGGATGAGGTCGCTGCGAAGGCGATGGGTATTAACACCCGTAACGTCAAGCTACTGGCCTTTGCAATGGGTGCTTCTTTTGGAGGTGTGTCGGGCGCGATGTTTTCCGCATTCCAAGGATTCGTTTCTCCTGAGAGTTTTGTTCTCATGGAAAGCATTGTGATTGTCGCAATGGTGGTCCTTGGAGGAATCGGCTATGTGCCGGGAGTAATTCTTGGCGCAATTCTTCTTTACGCAATTCCAGAGGCTCTGCGCTACGTCGCCAAGCCCCTCCAAGAGACGCTTTTTGGCCAAGAGCTTGTGGCACCCGAGGCACTCCGCATGCTGTTGTTTGGGCTTGCCATGGTGATGGTCATGCTGTTTCGTCCCTATGGACTCCTGTCTGTGAGGCGCTCCCAGTGAACTCGGCACTGCTATCCGTGCGTTCAGCACGGAAGATGTTCGGGGGGTTGCTTGCGCTCGATGATGTAAGCCTTAGCATCTTGCCCGGCCAGATCTACGGATTAATCGGCCCGAACGGCGCTGGAAAGACCACTTTCTTTAACGTCATCACCGGTCTCACGAACCCGGATGCAGGCCAGTTTATGCTTCAGGGTCGGCCGTATCGACCGACGGCCGTGCACGCGGTGACCCGGGCTGGAATTGCAAGAACCTTCCAGAATATCCGACTCTTTCCCGAAATGACTGCGCTTGAAAATGTAATGGTGGGTCGCCACCTGCGTACGCACGGGCTTCACCGAGGTGTCATGGGCGCCCTGCTGCAGACGCGTCAATTCAAAATTAGCGAGGCCGTCATTCGGCGCGAGGCCCTCGATTTGCTCGCCTATCTTGGGATTGATCGCTTCATGGATTCCCTAGCGCGCACCTTATCTTACGGAGATCAACGTCGACTCGAAATCGCGCGGGCGCTGGCCACCGAACCGCTCTTGCTCGCACTGGATGAGCCCGCTGCGGGAATGAACGCAACAGAAAAAAATGCGCTCAAAGCAACGCTCGAAACCATCAGACGCGATGGGAAAACCATCCTGATTATCGAGCATGACGTTGGGCTTGTCATGGGGCTCTGTGACCAGGTTACCGTTTTGGACTACGGTCGGGTGATTGCGCAGGGCGCTCCGGCAGAAATCCAGCGGCACCCGGATGTCATCACGGCCTATCTCGGTTCAGGAGCAGTCCGTGCCTGAGTCCTCCAAGGCAGCGCTCCATTGTGCGGGGCTCAAGGTGCGCTATGGCGGCATTGAGGCCGTGAAAGGGGTGACGTTTAGTGTTCAGCCCGGCGAGCTCGTGTCTCTCATCGGCGCAAACGGCGCCGGAAAAACGACGACTCTCAAGGCCATTGCGGGATTAATTCCGGTTGCAGAAGGCTCAGTATTTTTTCACGGTGAGGAAATTACTCAGACCCCTGCCGACATACGCCCTGCGAAGGGACTTGTGATGGTGCCTGAAGGTCGCGGTGTCTTTACTCGGATGTCGGTAATTGAAAATCTGCAGATGGGCGCCTACTGTCAGAGTCACTCCTCATCATCACGCGGCGACATCAAGGCCCTGATCGAGGCCCAGCTCACGCTTTTCCCGCGACTAAAAGAACGGTGCACACAGCTCGCGGGAACCTTGTCAGGCGGCGAGCAGCAGATGCTCGCCGTGGCCCGGGCCCTGATGGCCAGACCACGAGTTCTGGTGCTCGATGAGCCCTCTATGGGATTATCGCCCGTGATGGTTGAGAAGATTTTTAGCGTTATTCGCGATGTTTCTCAGTCGGGCGTAACCATTTTGCTGATTGAGCAGAATGCGCGGCTTGCCCTAGAAGCTGCAGACCGAGGCTATGTGATGGAGTCAGGCCTCATCACCGCAAGCGCGAGGGCGCAGGATTTGCTCACAGACCCTGCCGTCCGAATCGCCTATCTTGGCGAGTCGTCCTGACGCACTATTTTGTCGCTCGGTCTGCCAGCGTTGTTTTGACAAGCTTTACTGCCGGGCCCTGTAGCTCGGGGTACAACTTGGCCATAGGCTCACCATAGAGCGGCTTGTAAGCACCTTGATGACAGGTTGCGCAGTTCACCTTGGCCACATCGCCTTTGGGCCCGAGGCGATTGGGGGGGAAGGTCGAGGTTAGGGGCGAGATGAATTCGTTATTCAACTCACGAACCATTCGAATCCCATGATAAGCCGTCACCCGCTGCGGGGGGCTCTGTTTCCAGTCCGAGAAGTTTCTCGAATTGTGACAAAAAGCGCAGTTAACACCGAGACCGTTCGACATATGCATCATTAGGCCGTAGGTTGCCTCCGTCATTTGGGTCGACGATCCAGTGCTGTTAATTCCTTGCGGTAATGCAGTCTGAGAGATTTGTCGGATCGGCGTGTCTTTCAGGAGGTAAGCCGTGAAAGGATCCTTCGGCAGTGAACTGCCGCCCACCGAGGCGGCGGGTTCATTCTGACCATTACGCTGCCCAAGCATGCCTTTAGCGAGTCGGCTGTTATCGGGGGCAAACCAGACCTGATTCGGAACGGCCTGTCCACGATGACAGGTATAACAGGTCACGCCCGTATCAGCGACGTGGCTCTTCCAGCTTGCATTCAGATGTTGTGTCATCTGCGTCATGCGGCGGGCGACCACCTTGGTGTACATAGAATCATCAGCGAAGTTCTGTAAATTGTGACAATAGCCACACCCCTGTTCAGGAGCAATCCATTGCGTCATCGAGACCATCACCCGAGTAAACTCTCCAACGCTGAGATCCCCTAGGACTTTTACGTTCTGATAGACCTGACGTGCTCGGGGTCCGCTCTTGTCCGCGGGATCAAGTGCGGCGGGCGCCTGATGCAAGGACTCTGTTTTCTCAAGGGTGCGAGGGTTGTACACAAGCGCCATACCGGTGCCCCGGAATCCAGTCTGAACCGTGTCAATCGGCGGCCGCTCACAGCCCGACAGCAGTGACGCACCGACCAGAATCATCGCAATCCAAGTGGTTCGATTCGGCATCATTATTTTGCTCCTTGCAGGGTCTGCGGATCGACCGTGGGCATACCCCACATATCCGGGTAGGGGGGTGCAATCCCATGCTTCACACCCCAGAGGTACCAGTTATCCACAACAGTCCCAGTTAACAGAATTCCGATACCGCCGGTCAGCGGACAGAGAATCGCAAACCACCAGGCCCAACGGTGGATCGACTCCATCGTTGCGTTAAAGCCCATTGTCCAACGCCAGAATAACGCGGCACGCTCCGATGCACTGCCTCGGTCAACAATCTGCTCAACCTCTCGATCACCGCCATATTGGCTTACTGCAAGAATTGTCGCCCCATGCATCGCAAACAAGAGTGCAGAGCCATACAAGAAGGCGATCGACAACATATGGAATGGGTTGTAAAACAGATTCCCGTATCGAATAGAAAATGCAGCCGTCCAGTCAAGGTGGGAAAAAATTCCAAAGGGAACCGCCTCGGCCCAACTCCCCATCAACACGGGGCGAATCAGACCGAGCACCAGAAACAGCCATATCGCTGCGGCAAAAGCCCAGGCAACATGAGTCCCCATCTGTAAAGCGCGGGCGCGCCGATAGACACGAACCCACCACAAGAGGACCGATACGGTGAGGAAAAATCCCGCAATATTCCACCAGCCGCCCTGATTTAAAGGCGCAAGCCTCAAGCCATACTCAGGCGCAGGAGGGTCTAACGAGAGCCAGAAGAGCTGTCGTACAAACTGGATTGGATCGTAATTGACCTGTACCAGCATATTGAAACCAACAATCGTAAAAGCGAAGATGAAACAGAGTGCAGACACAAGCCCAACCTTGCCAAGGTAGAGCGGCCCAATCTGCGCATTGCCAAGGCGTCCCGCAAGGTGAACAAGGAAGGGAGACGAAGTCCGTTCATGATTGTCGGGACCCTGAAGTGCAACGCCGTGGTGAGGCGTTGTAACCGCCTGCACCTGGGTGAATAAATTTTGATATTCCATAAGATTCTCCTTACTCCCCACCTACGACCAGATCGGCAGATTGAGCCACCAACCCCACCACTCGGGCCAGCCACGTGTCCAGAACGGGCCACTGATCACGATACAGACAGCGCTAAAGAACACCGCGGAGAGCGCGAGGTACAGACCCAATCGATGGATCCCTAAGGTACCGACAGAATAGCCAATCAAGTCACGGAAAAATGTATCCTCGTGCTCTGGCGTTTTCACGGTCTGGCCCTTCTTTGGGTTGGCTGCAGAAAGAATTAATCCGCCATGCATTGCGAGCGCTAGACAGGTTGTAAAGAACAGTGTGATAGCGATCATATGCGCCGGGTTGTAATGAAAATGCAGGTACTGATAGCCCACGTTTGAAACCCAATCCAAGTGACTCAAGATTCCATAAGGAAAGCCGTGCCCCCAGGCGCCCATGAGAACTGGCCGGATGACAACCAAGGTAAAGTAACCAAAAATTGCCATGCTGAACGCAACCGGCACGTGGTAGCCCATACCCAGTTTCCGGCAGATCTCAACCTCCCGAAGCGCCCATGAGCCAAATGCGCCTAGCGCACAGATCGTAATGAGTTGCCACAACCCCCCCTTCAGCAACGGGGCCAGTCCAAGGCCAACGCTTAAATCAGGTGGGGCAATGTTGATTTGCCAGAGATTCCAAGTCGGCCCCTGCGAAGCCCCCCAGAGAATCAGAACCGTGCCCAGCACAGCGAAAAAAACTGATGTGATCCCGAAGAAGCCCACATAAAAAGGCCCAACCCAGAAGTCGAACAAATCACCGCCGACTAAGGTCCCTCCACGGACACGATACTTTCTTTCAAAACTGAGCATCGCCATATGTATTTCTCCCGTTCAATCAGCGAAGAGGTTCACGTCAGACGCAAACGCTCTTCGCTGTACTTCACATCAATTACTTTGGTGAGGCAACAGAGGCCGGAGTAGCCTTTTTGGCCATAATCTCCGCCTGGCTCTTGCCGTCGAGCCAATTGAAACGTTCGGTGCTGAGCAAAATGAAATGAATCATTGCTGCCAGACCAAACAAAAACACCGCCTGCGCGGCCAACGCACGAAGCGGATCGAACAATCGCCATATTCTCCACATGGTTCTATCTCCTAGATAAAGATCAATTAGGTGAGTTGTGACATAAACGTATAAACCGCCGCCTTCACATCACCGATTAGTGTCTTGCCACCTTCTGCTCCCGGAAACCAAGAACGCCAACGCAAAAACAAAACCTGTGCGACGAGAGCGATCGCCAGAAACATAACGAAACTAACTGCAAAAATACTGTAGTAAGTTATCGAATCGGTTTTGACTGACTCGTGTAACGATTCGTCTGTTATCTGTTGCATAGCATTCCCCTAACTAAGAAAGTAACGGATCAATGGAACCAAGGACGCCAGGCCCAAACCAAGGCATGGGCGATGACAGCGGTTGCGGTAAAGCCGAGAAGGCCCTGGATATAAAACTTGTGAAACTCCTGGGCTTCCTCATCGGAGAGTCCCGTAAGACTCGATTTGCCATTACTCATAGGATTTCTCCTCTAAGTTGACCTTGCGGTCGTTACCACGAAAACTCCCCGTGGCCGGAGATGACGCAGCAAACTGCCGCAACATTCGGTTTGTTTGAACAAGAGAGGTACGCACACCGCGACTCATGCGGTCTCCCCCTGGCGCAATGAACTCTGTGCCCGCTCGACAACATCTTCGGTAACAAGATGCAGACCAGCGCGCCGGGCTTCTCGCTCGGCCCGATCCCGTAATCGCTTTGCGACCGAAATCTGCACTAAAACAGGCTCTGTTTGAACAAATGCATTAAGGCGCTGTTGTGCCGCCATGTCCCAGGCAATCGAC